>Ga0209163_1000312_pt1 | contig 105747 bp, 87 predicted proteins | sample MTBAKSrepl2MetaG_FD_187457 | JGI IMG/M metagenome (GOLD analysis project Ga0209163, IMG submission 187457) | Enrichment culture microbial communities om Arthur Kill intertidal strait, New Jersey, USA, that are MTBE-degrading - MTBE-AKS2 (Arthur... | ecosystem: Environmental > Aquatic > Marine >...
CGTGTCTATAGGCAACCACGCGACGAAAAAGTTTTCTGGTATGATCCAAAACCCTGCCCCCCTTGCGCCTTCACACTCATGCGTCAGCACTGTCGCCAAAACGCCATTCTTGCAAAACCATTGGTCGTGTGCTGTGATGCACACAATTTCCCCTGCATGGTAAGGCTTTCCGTCAAGAAAGCCCATGGGGGGGGGGCTCTCTATCGACCCATGAAAAACCCCCATGCAGGCACTCAGACACCTGTGCGTCTGTGTATCGTCACCGTACCGCCTCACCGAAGGGCACGGGAACCGGTATTGCGGCACGCGGCATCTGGAAGCCTGCCATGCTCCCAGAGGCACAGGCCGCCGGAACAAGGCCAGGGAGCACCGGAAGTCGCCGGGCATGCCACGCGGGATCGAGGGAAGGAAAGAAACCCATAGAGAAACCAGCGGAGGTGATCATTGATGAGTCTCAAGGACAAGTACGCGGTCGTAGGAATAGGATACACGCCCCAGGGGCGGGTCCTCGACCGCACCGCCCTGAGCTTCCACCTGGAAGCCATTTCCAATGCCATCGACGATGCGGGCCTGAAAAGAGAGGACATCGACGGGCTCATTTGCTACCGGCACTTTCCGTCCCTTCCCGGCGAAAACGACGTGACGCCCTATTTGGTGGCCCACCACGCGGGCCTTTCACCCAGGATGATGAGCCAGGAGGCCAACTGTGCACGCTCCCAGCTCATCAATGCCCTGGGATGGCTCGATGCGGGACTTTGCCGCAACGTTGTCATTTCCTACGCACACAACCCACTTTCGGCTTCCGGAGGCTTCTTCGGGATGGGGACAGACAACTACCACAACGCCGTGTACGGGCACTTCGGGGCCCCGGCCGGGTACGCCATGGCGGCCCGACGGGCGATGCACACCTTCCGCACCGGCCCGGACACCTGGAAGCACATCGCCGTGGGCCAGCGCAAGTGGGCCAACCTCAACCCGGCCGCCTTCAAGCACGGGGAGCCCTTGACCTTTGAAGATTACTTCCGCACCCGGTGGATCACCGAGCCGTTTCGGCTCAGCGACATCTGTCTGATCACCAATGGAGGACGGGCCTGTGTGGTCACTTCCGTGGAAAGGGCCCGGGACCTGCGTCGCCCTCCAGCCGTGATCATGGGGGTGGGCGAGCACAATCCTTCCACCGACATCAATCAATCCACCTTCATGGCGGGCCCCACAGGAGCGAAAATAGCGGGAGAAACGGCCTTCAAGATGGCGGGCATCGGAGTTACCGACGTGGATGCGTGCCAGATTTACGATTGTTTCACTTACACCGTGGAGATAACCCTGCAAGACTACGGCTTCTTCAAACCGGGCGAGGGAGAGGACTGGTTCAAGGACGGCACCATCGCCCCGGGGGGCAGGATGCCCGTCAACACCTCGGGCGGCCAGCTCGCGGAGGCCTATTACATGGGGCTGACCCAATTGACGGAGGCGGCCATGCAATTGATGGGACGTTGCGGTGACCGGCAGCTTGGTCCCGCGACCGGAACCAGGACTCCGCAGATCATCCTTTGCAGCGACAACGGCAACATACTCCAGACCCATGCGACCACCATTCTAAGGAGGCTATGATACGGCCATGGCAATCGAAAAACCGGTTCCCGTACCCAACGCGGACGACAGGCAATTCTGGGAAGCTTGCAAGAAACACGAACTGTGCGTGCAAAAATGCCAGGCATGCGGGCTGTTGCGGTGGCCGCCGTCCTTCCTTTGCCCGCAATGCCACGGCAAGGAGAGCCAGTGGATTCCTCTGGCAGGAAAGGGAAAGGTGTACACCTACACGGTCTTTCACCGGGCATTTCACCCTGCTTTCGAGAAGGACGTTCCTTACGTCACCGCTGTGATCGCGCTCGACGAAGGACCCCACCTGCTTTCGAACATCGTCGGTTGTGCACCGGACCAGGTCACGTGCGACATGCCCGTGGAGGTGGTGTGGGAAGACAGGCAAGGAGGGCACAGCATCCCCAAGTTCCGCCCTGTTTGATGGACCTCCCCCGGCGGCAGAAGCGTCCCCTTACGGAACGGCCCGGTTGTGATTGACGCTGCCGCCCCCCCTTGCGCGCAGGTCCTCCGGACCGTCTGACGCCGGGGGAGGCGACTGCTCGCCGCCCCCACCACGTCGAGACCCCATAGCGCACGAAACCGCACTGCTCAACCTTCCCATGCGCCGGGCCACAATGGACCCAGCGATGAGGCGTTGGCACAAACCGTCCCGCCGCCCGGCTCCGAGGAGCGCCGGGCGCCCTCCAACTAATTGTCAAACACGCTCTGAGGGCTTGCGCACACAGGACACGCCACCTGGTGGCCGCCTCCCGTGTCCACAAGGGCGGGCGTCCGGACCGCACAGTCCGGCTTGGCGTAGAAGCACCGGGGGTGAAAATTGCAGCCTGCAGGGGGGTTGAAAGGGCTGGGGACCTCACCGGGCAGGATGATCCGTTTTCTTCTGGCCTCCACGGTGGGGTTCGGGATGGGAACCGCCGAGAGAAGGGCCTGGGTGTAAGGGTGAAGGGGATTGTCGTACAGATCGGCGCGGGAGGCGATCTCCACGATCCTTCCCAGGTACATGACGGCGATCCGGTCGCTGATGTGCCGGACCACCGAGAGGTCGTGGGCGATGAACAGGAAGGTCAAATGGAACCTTTCCTGGAGATCCTCCAGAAGATTGATGGTCTGGGCCTGTATGGACACGTCCAGTGCGGACACGGGCTCATCGCAGACGATGAAGCTCGGATTGAGGGACAGTGCCTTGGCGATCCCGATGCGCTGGCGCTGCCCGCCGCTGAATTCGTGAGGGTAGCGATTGGCCATGGCCGGGTTGAGCCCCACCACGGCGAGAAGCTCTTGTACACGCTCCCGGTACTGCTTCCCGCGGGCCTGCCCATGCACACGAAGGGGCTCACCCACGATCCTGCCGGCCGTCATACGCGGATTCAGAGACCCGTAAGGGTCCTGGAAGATGACCTGCATCTTGCGCCGCACGCGGCGCAGCTCCTTGGCGGAGAAGGCACAAAGGTCCGTGTCTTCAAACACCACCGAGCCCGAGGTGGGACGAAGGAGCTGGAGAACGCACTTGCCTGTTGTGGTCTTTCCGCAGCCGCTCTCGCCCACCAGGCCCAGGGTCTCGCCCTTCGCGATGTTGAAAGAGACCCCGTCCACCGCCTTGACGACTCCCACAGGTTTTCGGCGCAGGATGCCCTTGGTGACCGGGAAGTGCATCACCAGGTCCTTCACGTACAGCAGGGTATGATCATTGTGCGTTGACATCGACCCAGCACGCCTTGTAGTGGCCCTCGGCCACGGGTTCCAGTTTCGGGATACTGTGCAGGCACCTGTCGGTGACGCTGACACAACGGGGCGCAAAAGAGCATCCTTCCGGAAGGTCGCTCAAATCAGGAGGCAGTCCCTCTATGGGCACGAGTTTTTCCTTGACCGCCTGGTCCAGCCGGGGGACGGACTTCAGGAGCCCGATCGTGTAAGGGTGCCTGGGGTCTTCGTAGATGTCCTTTGCCGTGCCTTTTTCCACGATCCTGCCCGCGTACATGACGTTGACCCGGTCCGCATACCTGGCGATGACGCCCAGGTTGTGGGTGATGATGATAAGGGCCGTGCCCAGGTCCCGGGTGAGCTGTTTCATCAACTCCAGGAGCTGGGCCTGGATCGTGACATCAATGGCGGTGGTGGGCTCGTCTGCGATGAGCAGCCGCGGGTTGCAGCTAAGGGCCATGGCGATCATGACGCGCTGACGCATCCCACCGCTGAACTGGTGGGGATAGGCGTCGAGACGGGACTTTCCCGCAGGGATCTGTACGGACTCGAGCAGCTTGAGCGTCTGCCGCATGGCTTCCGACTTGTCCACGTCCCTATGCAGTTCCAGGGGCTCCGAAACCTGGCGGCCGATGGTGAGCACCGGATTCAGAGATGTCATGGGCTCCTGGAAGACCATGGCGATCTTGTTGCCGCGCACATGGCGCATTTCCGCCTCTTTGAGCTGCAGGAGGTCCCTGCCCTCGAAGATCAGGCGCCCGCCGACGATTCTGCCCGGCGGGTTGGGTATGAGACGCAGCAGGGAAAGGGCGCTCACCGACTTGCCGCACCCGCTTTCCCCAACGATGCCCACCGTCTCCCCTTCGTAAACATTGTAGGATATTCCGTCCACCGCCTTCACGAGCCCTTCCCGCGTGGCAAAATAGGTGCACAGATCCTTCACTTCCAGCAACACGCCCACGTGTCGGCTCCCCATCATCGCCCCGTCATTGGAGCTCGTTTGTCCGGTCCCCCATCCGGCCTCTGGGAATGCGATGGCCTGCTTTCTCCCCAACCCGGGCACCTGCGCGAAAAAGCCCAAGATGAGCCAGAGACCTTGTCACATTGATCCACCCCCCCCCCCTCATGACTTCATGGTCCCCCGCAGCCTGGGGTCCAGCACGTCCCGGAGGGCATCGCCGAACATGTTGAAGCTGAAGACCGTAAGGGTCAGGGCCAACCCCGGTCCGAACGCGATCCAGGGGGCGCGCTCGAAAAACATCATGGTCTGTCCGCTCAACATCCCCCCCCAGGAGGGGTGGGGCGGGGGCACCCCCAGCCCGAGGTAGCTCAGGCTTGCTTCCACGATGATAATCGCGCCTATGTTGGCCGTTGCGATGACGATGATCGGGGCCATGACGTTGGGCAGCACGTGAACCACCAGGATGCGCAGGTGGCTGGCGCCTATGGCATGGGCCGCTTCGATGTACTGGTTCTCCTTTATGGAGAGCACCGCGCCTCGGATGACCCTGGAGTTGCCGGCCGCCATGAGGATGCCCAGTGTGAGAATGAGGTTCACGATCCCCAGCCCGAGCACCGAGATGACGCTGATGACCAGAATCAGCCAGGGAAAGGCCATGACGCTGTCCACGATCCTCTGGACAAAGGTGTCGAGCCTGCCGCCGAAGTATCCGGTGAGAATGCCGATGATGGCGGCGCCCCCGGTTCCCACGAGAACCGCGCCGAAACCGATGAACACGCTGAGCCTGGCCCCGTAAACGATGCGGCTCAGCAGATCGCGGCCGATGTAATCGGTGCCGAGCCAGAACTTGGCGCTCGGTGCCAAAAGCCTCTTTCCCACCATGGCATCGAAGCGGTAGGGGGCCAGGTAGGGGGCCAGGACCGCGGTGACGAGCAGCAGCAGCACCACGATTCCGCCCGCCGTACCCAGAGGTTTGGTCCGCACCAGGGTCACCAGACCCTCGAGAAGCCACGGCAAGTGCGTGTCTTTAGAAGGCTTCTTCTTTTCTGCAACAGGTTGGACGTTCATGAGCTCCACCATGAGGTGTGTGAGTGGGAAGCCCTCGCAAAGGACCCTCAACGATAGCGGATCCTGGGGTCGATGTATGCATAGCTTATGTCGATGATCAGGTTCAGGAAGACCACCGCGGTGGCCAGGAGCAGATTGATACCCGACACCATGGGATAATCCCGCTGCATGATGCTGTGGAACATGTGGCGTCCCAGTCCGGGAAGGCCGAAAATCTCCTCGATGAGCACCGACCCGCCGATGAGGATCATCATCTGGGCGCCGATGAGCGTCATCACGGGGATCAGGGCATTTTTCACCGCATGGCGCGGAATGAGCACCGCCTCCCTGAGCCCCTTGGCCCAGGCGGTGCGGATGTAATCCTGCCTGAGGACCTCCAGCATCATGGTGCGGATCATCCGCATGGTGGTGCCGGACATGGCGGCCCCCAGGCAAAAGGCCGGAACGACCATGATCCTGAGGTTCTTCAAGGGGTCCTCCATAAAAGGCACAAAGGGCGGGGCCCCTCTCCAGGAGGGAAACCACACGGTGGGGACGAGAATGATCATGATGGCGAGCCAAAAGGCCGGAATGGAGAGCATGGCGATGCTGTAGCTCCTCAGGGCGTAATCCCTGAGGCTGTCCTGGCGGATGGCCGAGAAGACCCCGATGGGAATGGCCATCACCATGGCGATGATCAGGGCCATGAACCCGAGTTCCATGGTCACGGGCCACCTCTTGCCGATCTCCCTGAGCACCGGCTCCCGGTTCCAGAGGGATTCTCCCCAGTTGCCCCTGAGGATATCGCCCACCCAGACGACATACTGCACATGGATGGGCTTGTTGAGCCCCAGTTTCTCCCGCATCTCCTCCTTGTCCTTGGCATACCCCTTTTGCTCGAACATGATGTCCACGATGTCGCCGGGAATCATTCGCGAAAGGGCAAAGACGAGGAAGCTCACCAGCAGGAGGGTCACCGGAACGAGCAGCAGCCTCCTGAAGATATACTCACGCATGACACGCACCCACAGGCCGAGAGGAACCGGGCGTTCCGTCAACCGACGAGCCCGGCTCCCATGGCCGTTTCTCGGGAAAAGGTCGGCACCCGTCCGACCCCTTCCCCGGACCTTCCCAGGGCCCGAAAGCCCCTTACTTGTCGAGCCAGACCAGACGGTAGCGGTCGCCCCAGTTGTACCAGGGCACGGAATGCCTGGCATATCCCCTCACGTAGGGGAACCAGCAGTCGAACAGGGCCGGCAGGGTCGTGGGCACGTGGTACATCTGGTCGGCCAGGTAGAGCTGTATCTCTTTCAGGATCTCGAGACGTTTGGCTTCGTCCATCTCCTGACGCTGCTTTTCCAGGAGTTCGTCCACCTTGGGGTCCTTTATCCTGGCCGAGTTGCGGGCCGCGGTGGAATGGAAAAGGGTCCAGAGGATGTCGTCCGGATCCGCGGGCGGCGTGCTCAGGGCATAGAGGCCGTCCTCGTCGTACTTGCCAAGGTAGGTGCTGGAGATGTAGGCCCCGTACTCCTTGGGCACCAGTTCCACCTGGAAGGCCCCCGCGCTGTTCATCTGACCGGCGAAGACCTCCACCATCGAGACAAAATACGTGCCGTAGACCGGGCTGTAAGCGATCTTTATCTTCACCGGAGGCTTGTAACCGGCCTCTCGCAGGAGCCGCTTGGCCTCTTCTATGTTCGGTTTGTACAGCCTGGAGGATTCACCCAGTTGATCGATCGGAAGAGAGCCCCACTGACCGATGGTCAGGACGCTGTCCACCCACCCGCGGCCCCCGGCCGCCGACATGAGCTGGGCCTCCCGGTCGAAGGACAGGGAAACGGCATGCCGCACGCGCTTGTCGTTGAAGGGGGGTTTGTCACAGGCCAGGGTCACCCGGGGCCAGTTGTTGTTATGCCATTCCATCCATTTGAGGTCCGGGTGGACCTTGAGAAGCCCCTCCAGGCTCTCGTAGTCCGAGGTGCCGCCCAAGTCGAGCTCCTTGGATCTCATGGCGGCAAGGGCCACTTCCGGGGACTTGATGATCCGGAGCTCCACCTTGTCCAGGTAAGGTTTGTCCTCCTCGAAGTAGTCGGGGTTGCGGGAATACTCCACCTTCACGTTGGGCTCGTAGTTGTCGAGGACAAAGGGCCCGCTGCCCACGATGGACTGCCACTGCTTCAGGTCGCCGTACTTCTCCACCGCCTCCTTGGGGATAACAGGGGCAAAGGTCAGCGCGGTGTACTTGAGAATGGGGGCGAAGGGCTCGGACATTATGAGCTTGACCGTATAAGGATCCGGGGCCTCGATGGACTTTATCTTCTCGTAGAAGCTGCGATTGGGGCTCTTGAGGGATTCGCTCAGGGTGCGTTCGAAGCTGTACTTCACATCGGCCGCAGTCACCTCCCGGCCGTTGACCGGCGGTTTGTTCTGGAACTTGACCCCCTTGCGCAGGCTAAAGACGATCTCCGTGGGGCCGAGCACCTCCCACTTGTGCGCCAAATCCGGCTCCAAGATGAACACATAGGGGTCCACTGCCTCCCCCTGCTTGTCCCGCGTGAGCTTGGAGTACACGAAGCTCGTCAGGGAGTGTACCTGATAAGAAAGCGTCATTTGGGGGTCCCAGTGGGGCGGGTCCCAGCTTATGGCCGAAACGAGCTTTCCTCCCCGTTTCGGCACCGCCCCCTTGGTCTCCGAGGCGGCATTCGCCAAGGCGCTGAACATCACCAGCAAAGCCAATGCCGTCACCACACACACCAGTGCCCTTTTCATCCCATCCTCCTTTCTGCGTCCTGCCTTGCCAATGCCTTGCCTTCCCGCTGGGCCGCAACGGCCGTTGCGCCCCCGTGGGCAGAGCCTGTCCCCTCGGGGTCGCAGTCGGTCCCCGCTGCCCAACCCTTTCGTTTTTCGGCCTCGATCATCCTTGCGGCCGCATCGTCTCCCCCCCCCCTCATCCCGACCCACGACGGGAGAAGGAATATCAAGGTATGCAGCCCATGACTCCCGGCAAAAAAAGACCCCTTCCCTCCACCCTGCACCAAGCGCCTCTTGGAGCGTGTCTCAAAATGGCGTCCGCTTTCTCCGCAAAGGCGGTGCGGCGGTCTTCTCTGCAATCGGGACGCTGTTTGTGTTTGAAACGGAACTGAATGCTGCGGCTGGTACGCTTTGACGCCCAATCTCACCTGCCCGGGAATATGGCCGGAAAGAGACACGCGTGTCAAGACAATATCGAATCGGAAGACACCGCCCTCTTGGGGGGGCCATCCGGGATCGGCCACGGGTCAAGGCAGTGTCTGACAGTCGGCCTCAACGTCTTCCAGTAAGAAGGTCATGCAGCAAACCGCAAGGCTCAGGCCCCCCAGAAAGAAGGCCCCTGCCATGAAGGTACCGGTCCAGTCCACAAGGACCCCCATCAAGGCCGGACCCAGGAAGCCTCCTATCTCCGCCACACAGAAAAAAACACCTCCGGCAACCCCCATGTTCGCAGCACCCACCTCCGGCGTGTCCATCAGAATGAGAACCAGAAGAGGAAAGAGCGAAGCCGCGGCAATGCCGAAAAGGAGCATGCCGGCCAGTGGGGCGGGGGCACCGGCGGTGACCCAGAAGACCGCGGCAGCGGCAAGCAGCGAGGAAAAGGCGATGAAACGGCCCCTGAAAACAGACGGGACGAGCCGCGGGATGAGCAGCACCGCGGGTATTCCCGAAAGAGAGGGGAAGGAGGCTGCGTATCCCGCACCGATGGGCGACATGCCCCCCGCTTCGAGGATCTTGGGCAGCCAATTGTTGAAACCGTGTATGACGGCAAAGGAAAGAAGACCTGCCACAAGGACGATGCGCACGTTCCTCACCCTCACCATCCGGGGCACCACGGCGCTCAAGCCGAAGCTTTCCCTTCCTTTGCCGGAAACGGTTTCTCTGGACAGGATCCACCACAAAAGCGCGGCTGCGAATGTGGCCGATCCGTAGCACACGAACGCGAGTCTCCAGGAGTACCCCACAAGCGGCATGACGATGCTGTTGGTGGCCGCCAGGGCGATCATCCCTCCTATCCACGGCCCGGTGGTGTAGATTCCAACGGCGAGTCCCCGGTCCTTTCCCACAAACCACAAGGAGATGGTCTTGGGGGCGCCGATGGAAATCATGGGTCCGCCAACGCCGAAAAGGGCCACCATGAGCAGTAGCGCGGCGAAACCGTCGGCGAAAAAACGCAGCGCGGCCGAAAGACCCACGAACACCGTGCCCACGAAAAGGGACCTTCGCATGCCCCACCTATCGATGACGATGCCCGCGACCACCGCCACGGCGATGTAGGTGAGCTGCCACGATCCCAGGACGAACCCCATCTGCCCGTAGGTCATGGAAAGGTCCCGAAGCATGGGCGTGACAAGGGGTGATGACGAACGGGACACCATCCCGAAGCATCCGTACAGCAGCCACAGGAGGCCCAACATGACCCACCGATAGGGGTCACGGGGGTCCACAGCGTCTTTCGAAAACCCGTCGTGCCCGGCTTCCGGCCGGTCTGCCGCACGAGCCTTTTTGGCCATATGCACGCGTCTCACACGCACCGGACCCCGTGGGCCCGATTCCGTCTGGGGATAAGGCATCCCGTTGTTTTCGGCTCCATCGCAACCTCCCCCATGGGGGCTCTGCGGGGCCGCCGGTGAAACATGTCGGCAAGGGCCGGACTGCCCTGGGAAGGAAGTGCCCGGCAGGATATACGAAAAGCAGGGTGACCTCAACGGTGTGTGGTCGCCCTGTCGGAGGGGGCGGGGATGACTGCGAAACGGTGCGCCTGGAAAACGAAAAAAGGCGGAGCGTCCTCACGCTCCGCCTCTCTGCTTTTCGGGCTCCCTAAATGCCGTTCTTTTTCCGCAGGCATTTTCCTTCCGGCTGTTGACGATCTTCCGAATACCTGCAAATAGGTCTGGCGTTACCTCCTCTTCGGTTTGGGGGTTCAGGGCTTGCTTTGTTGCTTCAAGGTTTCTGAAACAGGGTTGACAGCCGGGAACGCTTGCCGAAAAGGTGCACGAGCACCCGAGAAACCCTTCAATCGCCGCCCCGAGCTCCCGTTCCTTCAGTGTTAACCGATGGAGGCATCCAGCCGTTCCATGGTTGTTGGTGTACGAGTTGTAGTCGGGCGACGAATGATCCAAACGGTTTCTGTAAGCTCCGGAGTCCCGCCGTCTCGACGGTTCCGGGCGTTTGTCAATTTTTATTGCGAAACCCATGCCATTTCTTTGCGGCCTCTTCCCGTCGAGACGGTGTACGGCGTTGCGACACAGGGGCCTGTGAATCGGGAGGACATATCGTCATTTGCATGACATAACGGTCAACACAACGACACATTCTTTTGACGCTTCGGGGACCGGCCCAACACCGGGGCCGGGAAGGAAATCGCCCTTACCTGAAGAAGGCACGGAGGATTAAGGATGTTCACCGAAAGATTGATCGGCGGCGTCTCTTCAGGCGGTGGGAGAACGGGCCTTGCTTTTGTGCGAAACGGCCGGGTGGAAACGGAAATCTCCTGCGGGCAGCTTCACGAGGATTCGAACCGGGCCGCGCGCCTCTTCCTCGACCGCGGGGTCACGAAGGGCGACCGGGTGGTCCTGTGCATGGAAAAGTCCGTGGGTTTCGTGGTGGCCTACCTCGGCGTTCTCAAGACAGGGGCCGTTGCCGTGCCCCTGAATCCCGGTTTCAGGGAGGCGGAGCTCGCCTATCTTGTCGGTGACGCCCAGCCAAGGCTCGCCGTGGCGGGCCCGGACCAGGAAAGAACCCTGGGGCGGGCGGCGCCCTCACTGCCGCTCCTCGTGATTCCCACCGAAACACCCTACCAGGACTGCGGGCTCTTTCGAGGATACTCGCCCGTACCCCCCGCCCTGCAAACCGCTCCCCAGGACCCGTGCCTCATCATTTATACCTCCGGGACCACCGGGAAACCCAAGGGCGCCGTGCTCACCCAGAAAAACCTCGCCCACGATGCGGGCAACATCATCGCAGCGTGGGAGATGTCCTCCTCCGACGTGCTGTGTCACGCACTGCCCCTTTTTCACATCCACGGCCTGTGTTTCGCCCTGCACACGGCCCTTATCTGCGGTGCCCGCGTGCTCATCACGGATCGATTCTCACCCGGGGAGGTGCTCGACCTGCTCGCCCTTAAAGACGCACCTTACCGCTGCAGCATCTTCATGGCCGTTCCCACCATGTACGTGGGCATGTTGGATCTTCTTGGGAAAAGGCGGCCGGATTTCGGACACGTCCGCCTTTGGACCTCGGGCTCGGCGGCCCTGTCGCCCCGGGACTTTGTGCGGATACGCGAGACGTTCGGCAAGGAGCCGGTGGAGCGGGAGGGCATGTCCGAGACCGGCATGAATTTCTCCAATCCTTTACGGGGCCTGAGGAAACCCGGATCCGTCGGGCTTCCCCTTCCCGGTTTGCGGGCAAGGATCGTGGACCCGGACACCGGAGCCGACGTTCCTTCCGGCACGGTGGGAGAAATCGTGCTCCGGGGGCCCGGGATCACACACGGATACTGGCACAAGCCCGAAGAAACGGAGGCGGCCTTCCGGGACGGTTGGTTCCGCACAGGAGATCTGGGCAGGGTGGATGGGGACGGTTACTTCTATCTCACCGATCGGCTGAAACACATCATCATCTCGGGAGGGGAAAACATCTCTCCCAAGGAGGTGGAAACGGTCATGAACACCATGGACGGCGTGCTGGAGTCATCGGTGGTGGGCGTGGCGGATGCAAAATGGGGTGAAAAGGTGGTGGCCGGGGTTGTCCTTCGTTCCGGCTCGAACCTGACCCCCCAGGGCATCCTGGATTTTTGCAGAAAACATCTCCACCCCTGGAAATGCCCCAAAGAGGTGGTGCTGCTCGAGGAACTTCCCAGAAACTCCATGGGAAAAGTGCTCAAGGAGAGGGTGCGGGAAAGGATGGGGAAGAGTTAAAGTTCATCCCCGCTCGGGACGATGAAGACTTTAGGTTTTCAGGCGCTGCAGTCCGCTCAGGGTGTGAGGTGAAGATGGCCAGATCCTCCGTGCTCCTCTCGGGAGTCCTCTTGTTGGTCCTTGCCCATTGCACGGTCAGGCACATCGAGATCCCTGTGAGCACAGGTCTTCCCGAGCAAGTGCACGCACGCCCCTCCATGAATTTTCACAGGGATGCCAAGGTCGGCGTCTTCCGTTTTGACGCCCCGGCCCATGCCCCCCGTGCCGGTTTCGAAGCCGCCACGATCCTGAGAAGGATGCTCCAGGAAAAAGGGATCTTTTGGCACGTCAGTGAAGAATTTGGTTTTGCCGACCTCAGCATCGAGGCCCAGCTGGAAATCGCTCAAGAAAAAGGGCTCGACCTGATCGTCTGCGGTGGGGTCACCGATCACTTCACAGGGAGCCTGTTGCTGGAATCGCGTGTGCAGGAGCGGATGACCGCCGTGAACGTTGCAAACCGCCAAATCGTCTGGGAGGCCACGGTCGCAACAGTGGGCAAGCCCCTGCCCCAGTCCGATTACATATTTTTCCGAACCAGGGGGCGAGAGGCCCCCTCCCCCGCCGCCCTGATGCACGTGAACGCCGACAAGCTCTGCAACCTGTTCCTGTGGGTGTCCCCGAACCTGAACCTTTCCCTCGTGGAGGGGGCACACAAGTACCTTGCCGAACGCAGATACGAAAAGGCAAAAGAGAATCTGAACCGTGCCTTGGCGGAGGCCCCCGACAACCTTTTTGCCCGTTACGGACTCGGTATCTTGCACGAGCTCATCGGCGACAAGGAGGAGGCGATGAGCAACTATCGACAAATCGTCGATTACAGACCCCACCTCATGGTCACGGAGCCCCTGGTCCCCGAAAAGACGCAGCGCTCTTTGTTCGATCTGGCCCAGGAGCGCCTTCACCGTGTCACGGCCGGGGGGGAATAAGACCCCCACGCCGACCCGTTTGACACCTTCCCCGTATTCCATTAGTGTCCATCGTCGTGGGCTGCAAGATAAACCACGGGGCCTTGGGAGCGGGAAGAAAACCAGGTCACGTATCCACGGAGCCGAGGCACACCCTTGGCAGGGCGCGAGCGGGGCAAACGGAACCTTGCTGCTCGACCGACGAAGCGACGCACCTTCAGCCACCAAACCGTCCCGCGCAGGGTGTGCAGGCCGATTTCACGGGAAAGGCCCTGAGAAATGACGGTGAGGATCGACCCGCAAAGATGCACCGGCTGCAATCTATGCGTTTTTTCCTGCCCCGAAAAGGCACTGTCCTGTTACGCCCTGGCGGTGGTGGATCGGGAGAAATGCACCGATTGCCTTGAGTGTCTCCTCTATTGTCCCATGGAGGCCATCGACGCTGGGGGGGTGAAACCATGAGCAGGCAGATCAAGACAGACGTGCTCATCATAGGAAGCGGTCTCGGCGGGCTCTTGTGCGGCGCCCTTCTCGGGCGCGACGGTTACAGTGTGACCATCCTGGAGAAGCTCGCCTTTCCCGGCGGGCGGTACACCACCATGGACCGTGACGGATTCAAGATAAACACCGGAGCCTGGGCCGTGGGGCTGCACGGCACGAGCGGCCCCTTGTACAGGCTCCTGGCGGATTTGGGGGCCCGTGTGGAAACCAGGGCACCCCAGCCCACACACATCCACCTCTGGGTGGGGGACCAGGACGTCCCCCTGCCCCTCAAGGGCCAGTTGGGGTTCATCATCGAGAGGGTGAGCCGGAGCGAGAAGGAAGCCGAAAGGCTCATGCGCGCCACCCGCAAGGCCCTGCGCTGGCAGGAGCCCTCCGACGAGGTCACCTGCCAGCAGTGGGTGTATCAACACACCGACAATCCCTTGATTCACGGTTTTTTCGATTTCTTCTCCAGGGGGATGACCGGAACGTACTACTACGATTTCCCCGCGGGCGAATACTTCCGGCTCCTGCGCAGCTTCGGAAGATATGGAAACCTCACCGCCATGCCCAAGAACGGGCAGAAGACCACCGTGGACGCCCTTCTGGGTCTGCTCGACAAGTTCCATGTGGTGCTCCATACCCGGGCCAAGGTGGAAAAGATAGCCACCAACGGCGAAAAGGTGGAAGGTGTGGTTGCGGCCATCCAAGGACAACGGGTGGATATCGACACCCAGGTGGTCATCTCCGATGCCGGGCCCAAGGAGACAAGGAGGCTTGTGGGGGAAGGCAACTTGCCTCCCGACTACCTGAAGGAGCTGGAGGCGATCCACGAAACCATGGCAACGGTGACCATTTTCGGTTACGACCGTCCCATGGTCGATTACGAGAGCCACATCCAGCTCATCGAGCACGACAGGCTCCTGACCGCTTGGGAGCCCTGCCATATCTGGCCGGAATACGCTCCTGCCGGACGCCAGTCTTTCTACACCTACTCGAACATGAAGACCCTCGAAACCGAAAAGGAACTGGATGCCATCATCGAGCAGTGCCGAACGCGGTTCCCGGCCCTTGAAAAGGCCGAGGTGATCGCAACGCTCGTTTTCAAAGGCGACTGGCCGGTGCTGCGGGCAAGACCCGCTGAGTGCCTCAGCTTTCGGACCCCCATCTACGGCCTCTATCTTGCAGGAGACGCCGTGAACCCCAGAGGCTTGACTTGCGGGGAAGGAATCTCCGCCGCGTGCGTGGCCATCGGCGAAGACATCAGAGCACGCTTTCCCAAACCTGCCTGACATGTCCCGGGCCGGGCTGCCGACGGGGACCCTTCCCTCGCCACGGGGCACGCACACGACCTTTCCATGGACACGTATCTGTTGGCAGCCTGTCCGATATACCTTGAGCGGCCACAAACTGCGCTTTTTATGCCCTCACCCCGGCCCTCTCCCAGAGGGCGGGGGGATGCAGGAAATCGCAACTTGCGACCGCGCGCAGTATGATTGCCTCCGCTTTCCCCACCCGCGGCCGGGCGGCGGTGTTCTCCGCAATCGGGACGCTGTCTGAGGAGTCCAAAGCCCTTTGAGACCAACACCGACTCCAGGGCAGGACAGAGCTTCCGAAACCCGGCGGCCCCGCACGCCCGTATGAAGGCGAAGCCCTGCTCGTCTTTACGGGCTTTTGACTCCGAGTTCGGGCCGATTGCAAAGCAAATTGCCGCCCGGCCTCCTTGAGAGGAGCCTTGAGACACGCTCTGAGACTGTCGGCAACTCCCCCTGTTCCCAAATCCCGACTCCGCAAGGTGGGTTTGCAATTTGCTGCGGGATGCTCTAAAGGGGGGGGCAGGGAGGAATTCGTTTATTGATTCAAACGGTTAGACCAACATCTTGCGGCGTCGCCACTATGGTGCCGTGGGGTTTCCGGTGATGTTACGGTCCCCCCAAGCGGAACTGGAGGCAGGAGGGCGTGTCCCAATAGGTGGACGACCGATTGCCCCAGAGACATCATCCGGAAGGCCATAGGGGACGCCATGCTCGGGGAGGGGCGTCATGGAGAGGATTCTTGAGGACATACGGGTTCTTGATTTCGGACGATTCATAGCCTGCCCATACTGCGGCCTTCTGTTGGCGGACATGGGGGCCGAGGTCCTGCGCGTCGAACGGCCGGGGGGGGAGGAAGACAGGACCATCGGGCTCATCGGCCCCAACGGCCAGAACGTGTCGTTTCCGGGATATGCACGGAACAAGAAGGGCATTACGCTGAACCTTCTCCGGAAGGACAACCGACAGGCCAAGGAGGTCCTGGCGGATCTTGTGGGCAGGAGCGATGTGGTGATACACAACTTCACTCCCCAGGCGGCACAGCTCATGGGTCTGACCTACGAGAAGCTCCAGGAAATGAAGCCCGACATCATCCTCACGGCCATATCGTGTTTCGGCAGCGACGGGCCCTACGCGAACCGGACGGGTTTTGATTTCATAGCACAGGCCATGTCCGGCTGCATGGCCCTGGGCGGGTATCCGGACAAGCCCCCCATCCGCGCCTTCATGAACCCCATGGATTTCAGCACCGCCATAGCCGCCGCCCTGGGAACGGTGCTCGCCTTGCGGCACCGTGACCGCACGGGGCAGGGACAGATGGTGGACCTTGCCCTGCTGCGAACCGCCGTTTCGTTCACCACTCCGGCCATCGCGGAGGCCGAGGTCCTCGGCAGGGTCAAGCCCATCATCGGCAACCGCCAGGCTTACATGGGCCCCACCGATCTGTACCGCTGCAAGGACGGGTATGTCTTCATCGCCACCATAATGGACACCCTGTGGCGCAGAATGCTCCGGGCCATCGGGCACGAGGAGCTGATCGACGACCCGGGGCTTCACAACGACTTGCAGCGCTATGAGCACCGGGACCGCGTGGATCCCCTCGTTGCCAAGTGGACATCCGAACATACGGTGGAAGAGGTGCTGCGCATAATGGAGGAAGCACGTATCCCCTGCGGTCCGTATCGCGGACTCGGCCAAGTATCGGGGGACCCGCACGTACAGGCCACGGGGATGATAGAGTATATCGACATGGAAGAACCGGGCCTTGAAAGACTGCCGGTGTGCAACATGCCCATCCGATTCTCGAAGACGCCCGGCCGGATCGAAAGGCGGGCTCCCCGTGTGGGGGAGCACAACCAGGAGATCTACCAGGGTCTTCTGCATTACGACGACCAACGCATGGCCGAACTGCGAGTCCAAGGGGTCATCTGACCGAGTACACGTTCTCCTTCAGGTAGCGTGCGGGAGGCTGTGCGACCGGAAGGACAGGGGGCAGACAAGGGACAAGCCTTGTACCTCGCGCGTACACAAACTGCGCCCTTTGTACCCTCACCCCGTCCCTTTCCCAGAGGGGGGGGTGTAGGAAATCGCAATATGTGACCGCGCGCAGTATAGCAGGGTAGGGGGTGCCATGAAAAACGCTGCAATCGTCGTCTTGTGCGTGTTGCTGGCAGGTGTCGGCATATGGGGGGCGGTTCTCTACAAACAGAAAAGGGACGGGATCGCGGCGCTTCAAGATAGAGACAAGCAGATGGAGGAATTGCTGCGCAAAGCGGCAACCCTCGACGACGAGCTGCGCCGGGTGCGTCCCCGGGCAGAAGCGGCAGCGGAGAGCTTCAAGGCGCTTCAGAAGGCGGGAGAGCGTGCGGAAGAGCTGGAGAAGGCGGCCGAGGGGATGGAGCGCGGGCTGGAAGGGGCCCGGGCGAAGATTGCAGCCCTCCAGGGAGCCCTCGACGAGAGCAGGCAGGAGGTCGGGCAGCTCAAAGGGAAACTGGCCGATGACGAAGCCCGGATGGTGCAGGAGCTGGATCAGGCCGCACGGAGGATAGCGGCACTGGAAACGGCAAGCCGCGAGAGGGACGAAAAGGTCGCCCAGGGGCAAGCCCTTGTCCGTCAACTCCGGGAGACCAAGGACACGTTGGAGAAAAGACTCGCAGAGGAACTGGCAGGGAACCAGGAGCTTGCCTCGCAGTTGAACAGCAATCAGGCCCAGGTTCAGGCCCTGCAAGAGGCCCTGGAATCCCGGGATCAAAGGCTTGCCCAAGGCGCACAAACCGTTGCCAGGCTCGAAGCGGCGGCACGGGACAGGGAGGAAAGAGCCGCCCAGGCAGGGGAACTCGCCCGTCAGCTCCGGGAGACCAATGAAGAGCTCAGACAGAAGCTCGCCCAGGCCCATGACGAGAAGGAAAGCCTCGCATCGGAACTCAAAAACGGACTTGCCCAGGTCCTGTCCCTGCAAGGGGCATTGAACGAGAAAGAGACACGGAATCGATCCCTGGCCCAGACCCTTGTGCAGAAAACGGCCGAATGGGAAGCGGAGGCGCAAAGAAGGGACGCGGAGTTGGAGAAGAAAGACCTTCAGCTCCGGCAGTTGGAAAAGGAGCAGGAAGCGCTGCAAGAGCGTATCCGTGACAAGGAGGCGCCCGGTGCCGGCGAAGCGGAGACGACACGCACAACCCTCTCGGAGCTGCAAGGGACGCTGCGGGAGAAGGAAAGCCGCATCGCCGCCTTGACGGAGCAATTGTCTGCCCTGGGCAAGACCAGGAGGGAACTGGAGATAAAGCTGTCAGAAGCAACGGCCCGGAGCGATGAGATGGGGCACCTACTCGCAGAGAGCCGAAGGCAGGTTGTGCGCCTTGAGCAGGAGCTGCACAAGAGCCGACGCGAGGGCGAACAAGCGCAAGGACGGGCAGAGCAGGCTGAAGCCCGATACCAAGCCCAAACCCAGGAGGCGGCAACGCGGATAGGCCGGCTCCAGGACGCGCTGGGCGCCAGGGAGAGAGAGGCCTCGGAGGAAAAGCGCAGGGCGGAACAACTCACGACCGAACTGCGGGGCCGGCAGGACGAGGTCGGACAGCTCAAAGGCCAACTGGACGGCTCCCTGGAACAAATCGCCTCCCTTGAACGGGCGGTGAAGGAAAAACAGAACACGATAGACACCATGCAGGCGAAGGTCTCCGAGTGGCAGACCCAAAGGCAGCAGGCACTGGAAGCGGCCCGGGAGCAACAAGAGGCCCTTGAAAGGGAAATGGGCAGCTTGTCCGCCCAAATCGCGGAAACCCAGGAGAAAATCGGCGTCTTGAAAAAGAACAGAGAAGCCCTGCAAAAGGAGCTGCTCAAGAAAGAAAAGACAGACTCCGCCCTGCGAAGGCAAGTGGACGACTTGGAGGGCACGATCCGCTGCCTGGAGGAGGCACTGGCGAAAAAGCAGAGCGAAATGGAAGGTCTCCACAAGCGGCTCGTTCTTCTCATGGAAGAAAAGCGGCTGGCGGAAAAGGAGGCAGAAGCCCTTCGCGCCGCCCACGAGGCCCTTTCAAGGGAGCTGCGAGGCCAAATCGAAGAAAAACAAGCCGCCCTGCGCGCCTTCGAAAAGGCCCTGTCGCTAACCTTTGTGGACAGGGTTCTGTTTGACTTCGGGAAGGCGAGCCTCCGGGAGGAAGCAAAGAGCGTTTTGAAAAACGTCGGCGATGTTCTGAAAGAGGTTCAGGACCAAACCATCCGTGTGGTCGGCAATACCGACGACATACCCATCGCTGAGGATTACCGTTTTAAGTACCCGACCAACTGGGAGCTTTCCGCAGCCCGTGCTGCGGCCGTCGTGCGCTTCTTGCAGTACCGCTGTGGAATCGCTCCGAAGAACATGGAAGCGGTGGGCCGCTCTTTTTATCAACCTGCGGCCTCCAATGACACACCGGAAGGAAGGGCTGGGAACCGACGTGTGGAGATCATCGTGGGTCCGTGCGGGGGCGATCATTTCAGGGTTACCGAACCGCCCGTACCCTCGCCGTAGGCACCGGGACAAAGCAGCGTGCCGAGGGGGGCCGCACTGCCCATTTCCGGAGACGTCCTCTGAAAGGTCCCTCAATGGTCTTGCTTCATGGCTGCAAGTGGTACACAATGCACAATTGTCATTCCCATCGGGTTTCGGTCTTGGGAACCCACGCGCCCCGTGAGCCTATGGCGCTGGCCCACCCGCGACAGGGGCCACGTACAGGGAGGAGGCTTTCGTGTTTTCGGAATTCGGCCGCGACAAACTCAAGAAGGCGCTATCGGAGCTGGAGAAAGAGAACCGCAGCCTGGCCCAGGAAGCTGCCAGGCTCCGCAGCCTCTTCGAAAACACGGCGATTCCCATGCTCCTTTACACCCCCGAGGGCGTGGTCCTGATGATCAACGAGGCTGCGGCCCACAACCTGGGCGGACGCTGCGAGGATTTTGTGGGAAAGCCGGCAGCCGCGTTCCTGCCTCGAGACGCAGACCGGTTCACGGAAAGAATCAGCGAGACATTCCGCAGCAGATCGGTGTGCGCATTCGAAGACGAAGTGGTCCTTCCTTCCGGCAGGAGATGGTTTTACTCCATACACCGTCCCGTGGCTGACGAAAAGGGTAAGACCTATGCAGTCCAAGTGGTTTCCGTCGATATCACCCAGCGAAAGGAGATGGAACAGGCCCTGAAGGAAAGCGAGGCCACATTGCAGGCACTCATGATGGGGACCGCCTCCGTGACGGGGCCGGAGTTCTTCTCGACCCTGGTGGAACAGCTTGCCAGGCGGCTTTCCATCAAGTACGTGGCCATCGGTGAGGTCCTCCCGGAGGACAATCCGGATCGGGTCAGGGGTCTGGCCTTCTGGCACGATAGCAGTCCGGGAGAGCCCCTGAGCTACCCGCTGCACGCTACGCCCTGCCGGCAGGTGACCCGGGAAGGTTTCTGCCTCTATCCTCAGGGTACGGCGCGCCTTTTCCCGGAAGATGCCCTCCTGGCCACCATGGGCATCGAGTTCTACGCGGGCATACCCGTGCGTGATGAAAACGGAAAGGTCCTGGGGCTGCTGGCGGCCATGAACGACGCACCTGTCAAGCCCATGGCGGACATGGAGACGATCTTTGCCATATTCGCCAATCGCGCAGGGGCTGAAATCAAGCGCATACGGGCCGAGCAGGCCGCGCGCGAGGGGGAGGAGAAGTACCGGCAGCTCTTTGAAATGGAATCGGACGCGGTCTTTTTGATCGACAGCGAGACGGGGGAGATTCTGGAGGTCAACAGCGCCGGGCCCCAGATGTACGGTTATTCCCGTGAAGAGTTTCTGGGCATGAAACACACCGACATGTCGGTGCAGCCCCTCGAAACGCGCACCGCTGCGAGGGAGCGTCGTGCCGCCGTTCCCTTGCGCTACCACCGAAAAAAAGACGGGACCGTCTTTCCCGTGGAGATCACCGCACGTCATTTCACATGGCGCGGGAGGCAGGTGCATATAGCCGCCATCAGGGACATCAGCTTCCGCATCGACGCGGAAGAGGAGCGCAAGAGGCACGAGGCGCAGATCCAACAAACCCAGAAGATGGAGTCCATCGGGACCCTCGCCGGCGGTATCGCGCACGATTTCAACAACATCCTTGCCGTGATCATGGGAAACGCCGAGATGGCCTCCTACGACACCCCCGAGGCCAGCCCCCTCCAGCACAATCTGGAACAGGTGGTCAAGGCGGCCCAGCGGGCACGGGACCTGGTGAACCAGATTCTTGCCTTCAGCCGGCAGAACGAACAGGAGCTGACCCCGGTTTCCGTCGGCGTGATCGTCAAAGAAGCCCTGAAGTTCCTCCGCGCTTCCCTACCCACCACCATCGAAATACGCCCCGACATCACGGCGAAAAGGGATACGGTGCTCGCCGACGGGACCCAGGTCCATCAGGTGTTGATGAACCTGTGCGCCAACGCCCACCATGCCATGCTCCGGACCGGGGGGGTACTGGAAGTGGTCCTCGAGGATGCGGACCTGGACGAGGAAGCCCTGGCCGAGTATCCGGACCTGAAAGCAGGGCCCTATGTGCAGCTCACGGTGAGCGATACGGGGCACGGGATGGGCCCCGAGGTCATGAAACGTATCTTCGACCCGTACTTCACCACCAAGGAAAAGGGAGTGGGAACGGGGATGGGGCTGGCGGTGGTGCACGGCATCGTCAAGAACCACCGGGGAGCGGTCAGCGTTTCGAGCCGGCCTGGGGACGGGAGCACCTTTCGGATACTGCTCCCCCTGGTCCAAAGCGACACAAAGGACGAATCCCAAAAAGTGGAAGAGGTGCCGAAGGGCAGCGAACGCGTACTTTTCGTAGACGATGAAGATATCATATGCGAAATCGGCAAGCGCATGCTCCAGCACCTGGGCTATGCGGTGGATGTACGAAGGAGCAGCCTGGACGCACTGGAAGCGTTTCGCGCCCGACCAGACGCTTACGACCTGTTGATAAGCGACATGACCATGCCCCAACTCACAGGGGTCAAGCTGACCGAGAGTGTCAGACAGATCCGACCCGACCTGCCGGTCATAGTGTGCACCGGATTCAGCGAGACCTTCGACGAAGAGAAGGCCGCAGCCATGAACATTCAGGGTTTTCTCATGAAACCCTTCGTGCTGAGCAAGCTGGCGGGCACGGTGCGCCAGGTCCTCGACGCAAGAGGATTCCAAATTTGAGATTTGAGATTCTCTGGCGGCCTTCCTACTCCAGGCGCGTCTGCCTGCCCTCCCTCCTGTCGCACATGGACTTGACTATGGTCGGACGGAGGGTATCGGGCAGGGCGAAACCTGCGGTCATGTCCACGGACAGGAGCATGCGCGCGTCGTAAATCCCACCCCACTTGCCCTGGTGTATCGTCTCGTGCCCCGGGCACGTGGCCAGTCGTATGACCTTCTTGGCGGCTCCGATCTTGTCCATGAAACCCGGAAACTGGTGATCCGGGGCACAGGCGCACAGACCCACCAGATAAGCCTCGTCGTAACCGGTCAGGGGCTTGGCCACCAGGGCCCTGGTGCCGGAAACCACCGCGTACTTCTTCTCGGGATCCACGACCGGCGGCACGGCCATCATGGCCATGAGGCAGGCATGGCACGTGCCTCCGAAAAACTCCTTCACGTTGGTGTATTTCTGCACATACCGGTTCATGGATCGGACGAAGGGAAAATAGACATCTTGCAGCCTTTCCCCCAGGATGTCTATTTCCGCGAGGTCCGCAGTGCCCAGGCCGTCTTTCATGGCGAGCTGCACGGCCGGGCTCTCCAGGGGATGGTACCCGACGACGGCATGGCATACCGCCTCCACCGCGACCGGGTCGGCAGATGCCGCCAGGATTCCCGGCTTGCAGACAGGACCGTAATGGGTGGCCCCTTCCATGGCGTAGACGCCGTCCACGAGGGTGAGACGGTTCTTGTGCCGTATGGTCTTGGCGATATCCACGCAGCCGGCCGCCATGTCCACAGGGGTGCGGTGGATCGGTTCCCTGTCTTCTTGGGGGATGATGCCCAGCATGCTCTTGAGGCTCAGGGTGAGGGCCCCCGAGCCGAGGACATAGTTGTTCTTGAGCTTGGGAATGTCCACGAAGGCGTCCGCCTGCACGAGGGACTTGGGCAGTCTTACGGAGGCAAAGCTCCTCGGATCGGGCACCTCCACGTCGAGATATTCCTCTTTTTCCCATTCCAACAGGGCATCGGCACCGGCCTCCAGTGCCGCCTTCGCCACACCGGTGGATCGGTAGACCGCCATGGAGGGGGCGTTGAAGGCCGGACGCTCCAGGATCTTCACCACGGCCCCCGCCTCCTTGAGGACCTTGACCACTGCGGCCACCACGTCGGGATGTGTGGTTTCCGCCACCTCCCAGGGCGCCGCGAACACGAGATTCGGTTTGACGATCACCACCTCCCCGGGTCGGCAAAATCTCGCCACACCCCCCAGAAGGTGAAGCGCCTCGCGCACCGCCTCCTGGGCGTCGGCATAGCGGCCGCACCTTACCACCGCCACCTCGCTGCGGCTCTCCGGCGAAGGCCTGTCAACAAAAGCAAACCGGCTCCGACCCTCCTGGTGGGTGGAGGGGACCATCTCCACGGCCCCGTATTTCTTCCTTTTGAATACTTGTTCGCCCATGGATGCACCTCGTCGTGTGGAGTCTGCCCCCAAAGGGGAGGCGGAACCATTTAAAATACCAAACCAATCACTGAAGGGACCACATAACCGGACGCTGCCTTTCTGTCAAATGCATGGCAGGGCACACCCGCCACCCTCGCCCTGGGGCCAACGGACGCGTCACACCGGGGCTTGCCACCCGTCCGGGGAATTGACACGCCACCGGCCTTTCCCCTAAACTGGGAACATCAAACCGCTTCGCCGGATACCGTGCCTGACAGAACTCCGGCCACGGAGGTAGAGGCAGCCCCGGGGCGCACCGGCTGCCAGGGAGAAAGGAGCGCAGCCTTCACACATGGAAGTGCATGAATGCAGGGTCGAGGAGCACCGGATCGGCAAGGAGCCGTACTATCTGCCCCTGGGCGACGAGGTGGAGCTTTTCCGCGCCGCCTTTCGTTCCAAGATCCCCGTGATTCTCAAAGGCCCCACGGGTACCGGCAAGACCCGGTTTATCGAATACATGACCTACACCCTGAGCAGGGAAATGGAGGGCCCCGGACCCGGCCCGGCCCGGTCCCTGCCCCTCATCACCGTGGCCTGCCACGAGGACCTGACGGCCACCGACCTTGTGGGAAAATTCCTCCTCAAAGGAGACGAGACCGTGTGGGTGGACGGCCCCCTGACCCGGGCGGTGAAAGTGGGGGCCATTTGCTACCTGGACGAAATAGTCGAGGCCCGCAAGGACACGACGGTCATCATCCACCCACTGGCAGACCACCGGCGTGTGCTTCCCCTCGACAAGAAGGGGACCGTCGTTGCGGCCCACGAGAATTTCCTCCTCGTCATTTCCTACAACCCGGGATACCAGAGTGTGGTCAAAGACCTCAAACAAAGCACCAAACAGCGTTTCGCGGCCATCGATTTCTCCTATCCTTCCCGGGAAAAGGAGACGCAGATCATCCGCCACGAAAGCGGCCTGGACGAAGGAACGGCCCGTGAACTTGCCAAGATGGGAGAAAAGGTGCGCAACCTGAAGGGACACGTCCTGAGCGAGGGGGTGAGCACGCGTCTGCTCATCTACGCGGGAAGCCTGATCAAGGATGGAATCCCCCCGAGAAGGGCCTGCGAGGTGGTCACCGCGGCCCTGAGCGATGAACCGGATGTCCGGAGGGCCATAGGACAGGTCATCAGCGCCGTCTTTCCCTGACAGGTGGGGCCCTGGAGACGCAACGGACCATGGGGGCTGAAGACAGCGTGGCATCCGAAGTGGAAAGAAAGGACGGGGTAAAGCTATTTTCCGGCGGCCCTTTGTTGCGGGAGGTTCTGTCGCAAGCCGGCCCCCTTCCGGTGGACGCCTCCCCGGAAAGGATACTCGCGCTCGCCGAGGCCATCGGCAGGGTGTCGCCTTCCTGTGCCGTTGCCTTTCTCAGGGTCTGCCCCTCGGTGCTGCCCTTTCTTCTCCGGGACGAGGTCACCGACTGGGAAATTCTCGGCAGCGGGCGGATGGGATGGATGGGCCGGGGCGGCGAGGCGTCTCTTTCCGTTGACAGCCGCCCATCAGAGGCCCCGGCCCTTCCGCCGGGTTGGTTCGAGTCTCTCCGGGCCTGGGCCGACAGCGGCCGGGAGATTGCCGAAAGCTGCCCCGAGACGGCCATCCAGTTCTTTCGGACCACCCCCTCCTTTCTGGAGCATCAGGGCATTTTCCAGGTGCGGCAGTGGGCAGAATGCGCCTTGAATCTTCTGGCCCTTGGTCCGGAAGGCGACAAGGCCGCCATGGCCTTTCTCAAGGCAAGCCCCACCATGCTCGCCGTCATGCCCTTGAGGGAGTTCTTGCAGTGGAACCTCGGAGGGATGCGTATCGCCGCCGAATCTGCCTCAGCGGCCACCGAATACTACTCCCGCACCCCGAAAGCCTGGAGCGTGCTCACCAGGTCGGAGAGAAAGGAAGTCATTCGGCTGGTTGTGGGCCTTGCCGAGAATGCCCCCCGAGAGGCGTTGGGTTTTTCCTTTCGATGTGCGGAGGCCCTCATGGGATGCAGTCCGGCGGTACGGGGACGCGTGCTGGAAGTGAGCAGAAAGATGGCGGGTCAGAGGGCGTGCGAGATTCCTTCGGTTTTCCTCGCGATCACGGAGTCCCTTTGCCCCCTGTCCTACCCGGCCCAGGAAGGGGTCCTGAACAGCGGCGTTGCCGTGGGCTGTGCCTGCATGGAGTCGGCCGGGGCCTACTTTCGCAACATCGCGCAGGTGCTCGGGCAGATCCCCGACCATTTTCTCTCCCACTGGGTGGCAAAGGGTCTCTCCCTGTCGGCCGAATGCGGCCGGAGGACACTGGATTACTTCTCCCTCACATCCCCGGAGGCCCGTAGCGAGCTTTTGAAGTGGAAGCACGCCGTTCTCTTGCGCGATCACGGCCCCGCCCTCGCCTTGTTCGCCAGCGCCCTTGCGGGCTCCCCCCTGCAGGTGAAAAGCACCGAAGAACAAGGGACCGATGGTGCTAAAGGGAACGCAGACCTTGCCGCGACCGACGGGCAAAGGATCTTTCTCCCTCCTTTTGCCGCGGGAGCCCCCTGTGCCGCTGAAAACCTGCGCCATTACAAGGTGGCCACAGCCCATCAGGCGGGATACGTGGAGTGGGGGACTTTTTCATCGGGCCTGCCTTCCATCTTGACACTGCTCGCGTCCTTTCCCCTGCCGGAGCTCGCCCAGGACCTGTTTTCCATTATCGAAGACGGCCGCGTGGACCACTGTCTGAGGCAGGAGTACGCGGGCCTTCGGGAAGACATGGACCTCGTGGTTTCCCGGGCGCTGGAGGCAAGGCCTGCCCTGGGGGAGCTTGCCCTGTGTGAAGCCCTGGTGGAAGCCTTGCTGTTCGTGACCTTGGGCCGCATGGACGGCAAGAAGGCCCCCGAGAGCCTTTCGCCCCATCTGCCCTTCCTTCGCGCCTCCCTTGACGGGTTTTACTGCGCTGCCTCGGGACCCTGGGAATGCCTTCTCAAAGCAGCCGCGATTTACGATTACATGAGCCGGCTTCCCGGGGTGTCGGACTACCGCGCCCGCCCCGTGATTGCCTTCCGCGGCAAACTCCGCCTCAGCAGGCCCTTTCGCCCTGATGGGACCGGCCCGCTTGCCGAGCACGTTGAAAACCGCCGCCCGGGTTCCGAGGAGGAGGGCAAGTGGCTGCCCATCGCTCTTAAGGATCCTTGCGTCAAGAAGCACGTGGGCCGGAAACCGGCCAACCGTGGGGAAGTGGGCACCACGGATTCCCAGGCCCCCGACAAACCGCAGGATCAAGACCCCTGGATCACCCGGGTCGGGGACGGGGCCCGGCCCCGGGTCTTGGATCGCTTCCACACCCTGGACAGGGACGGTCCCTTTTTCTACGACGAATGGGACCACTTGCAGGGCGCCTACCGGCCGAGATGGTGCCGACTCCTGGAAAGGGAAGTGGAGCCTCTCGATACCGGTGTGATCGACGCGGTCCATACGCAGTACCGCGATCTGATATTCAGGGTCAGAAGGCAGTTTCAGCGCATCCGTCCGGGGCTCTTTGAAGTGGTCCGCAAGGTGGAATGGGGGGACGAGATCGATCTGAGCGCCCTGATCCAGGCCGTGGTGGACCGCAGGGCAGGGGACACCCCGTCGGAAAGGATCTTTTCGCGGAAAGAGAAGAAGATCCGCAGGATTTCCACCCTCTTGCTCGTGGACATGAGCGCTTCAACCAGCGAACGTGTCCCTCCGGTCCACTGCGGGGACCTGGTGGGGCAAGGCCGACCCGAAACGGCAGGGGGCGGCCGACGCATCCTCGACATCGAAATCGAGAGTCTCGTGGTGATCATGGAGGCGCTGGAAGCCCTCAACGACGCCTATGCGGTCTTTGGATTCTCAGGGTATGGAAGGAACCAGGTGGATTTTTACCGGATAAAGGATTTCCCCGACCCCTATGGTGCGGAGGCCAGGGCAAGGGTCAGCGGCATCCAGCCCAAGCACAGCACGCGCATGGGAGCGGCCATCCGGCACGCCAGCACCAAGCTGCGGCTTTTGGATTCGGACCAGCGACTGCTCATCGTGCTCAGCGACGGCTATCCCCAGGACCATGACTACGGGGAAGACAGACGCTGCAACGAATACGGTCTCCACGACACCATGATGGCCCTGCTGGAGGCGCGACGCGAGGGAATCCGCCCTTTTTGCATCACCGTGGACCGGAGTGGAAACGACTACCTGAGAAAGATGTGCGATCCCGGCAGTTACCTGGTCATCCAGGATATCTTCTCGCTCCCCCAGATCCTGCCGAGGGTGGTGGAATCGCTCATGGCCTGACGGGAACGGCCGCGAATCGCCGCCGATGGAGCGCGGACTGGAATCCCAAAGGGGGCCTTCACCTTCGCAATTCCGGATACCCGGCCCCGGCCTTGCCTGTCAAACGCGTCCTTGCCCCTGACGTGAAGGGGTGCCAAAACCGATGCCTCACCGTGGGGGGTGCGGTCGACACGGCAAATCGATTCTGACAGCAATTGCATGAAAAAGGGAGCTGTTAGAGCTGTTCCTGGTCAGTCCCACTCCTTATCGTTGTCGTTGTCGTAATCAGTCGCGTAGGGACGGTGATCGGTCTCGAAACCGGAAGGCGTGTCAGAGTAACGGGCACCGTTGTTGCTTCGGATTCGTGGCTTCTGCGTTGAGCGCAACAAAAAATCCCACCGGCGGAACACCTCCGCGGATTACGATAACGATTACTCGGGTCGTTTGCTCCGAAAATGACCCAATTCACACTCGATCGGGGCAGAGAACAAATTTGCCCTGGAGCGCCCGAAAGGAGAATTGCCCTTCGAGCGTCTTTTTGGTAATGGGATATGAATCTTCAGAGAACAAGGATGCCCGGCCCGCCGCCGGCGGGAGGGACATGAGCGCGTTGTTCCATGGCGCGGAGACCCATAACGCACCCGGGGGCTTTTTCTGCAATACCGGGACGGCGGCGGAAACACCGGCCGAAGAGGCAGCGGTGGCAGGGTGCCCTGGGGACGGGGAGACGGACCATCGCACGCCAGGCCACGGAAGGAGGAAGAAGAGATGCTGCAAACCAGAATGACGGAGATGTTGGGTATAAGGTACCCCATTCAATGTGGGACCATGCACGGATTGACCCTGGCAGACGTGGTGGCCAAGGTGGCGAACGCAGGGGGATTTTGTTGTATTTCGGCCTCGTTTTTCGAGAAACGGCAGGACTTGCTCGATGAGGTCAAGAAGGTGCGCGACAGGACGGACCAGCCCTTTGGCTGCAATGTGGGCTTGTTTCCTGGGTTCAGCCCCATCCCGCCTGAGGAGCACATCGATCGGGTCATCGCATCCGGAGTCAAGATCCTGGAAACCGCGGGCCGCAGTCCGGAACCCTACCGCAAGACGATCACCGAGGCAGGATTGACCCATATCCACAAAGTGGCCAGGGTGCGAGACGCGGTCAAGGCGGACAAATTGGGGGTGGACATCGTGTCCATCGTGGGGACCGAATGCGGCGGTCATCCCAGCATGGAGGAAGTGGGAACCATCGTCCTCATACCCAAGGCCTCGGAATCCATCCGGGCACCCCTCATCGCCGGCGGAGGATTCTGCGACGGAAGGGGGCTGCTCGCGGCCCTTGCCTTCGGGGCCTCAGGCATCAACATGGGCACCCGCTTCATGGCCACCAACGACTTCCCCATCCACGAGGACTTCAAGAAGAAAATAGTCGATTCCGACGAAAAAGACACCATGCTCGTCATGAAGTCCCTCATGAATCCGAGCCGGGTGCTGCGCAATCCCTGGGCCGAAAAGATCGTCGAAATGGAAAGACAGGGAGCAACGCTGGAGGAGCTCGCACCGTTCATCAGCGGCAGTGTGAGCAGGGCCGGATGGAAAATCGGCAAGATGGACGAAGGGATGTATCCCGGCGGCCAGATAGTGGGACGTATCCACGACACGCCCACCATCGAGGAGCTTGTCAGAAGAATCGTGGACGAGGCTTTGGAGACAAAGGAAAGGGTGTGCAGGTTATAATGGGAAAGGAAACGACCATGAAGATCACCTGGCTGGGCCATGCGGCGTTTCTGCTCGAGACCGGGGGGGTCAAGATCGTGACCGACCCCTATGATTCCAGCGTGGGCTACAAACCCATCACCATGCCTGTGGACATCGCCACCGTGAGCCACGACCACTTCGACCACAACCACGTGAAGGGGCTTGCGGGCAACCCACAGACCGTGAAGGGCAGCGGCAAGGTTGTATTCAAGGAAATAGCGTTCACCGGGGTGCCCACCTATCACGACGCCACCGGGGGCAGTGAGCGGGGCGACAACACGGTCTTTGTCATGGAAGCCGAGGGAATGCGCGTTTGCCACCTGGGAGACCTGGGCCACACCCTCTCTGCGCAGCAGGTAGAGGCCATCGGACCGGTGGACATCCTCTTTCTGCCCGTGGGAGGCACCTACACGGTGGATGCGGCCGAGGCCACCAAGACCATGCAGGACTTGAACCCCAAGGTGGTCATCCCCATGCACTTCAAGACAGAAGTGCTCGGTTTTCCCATCGCCGGGGTGGATGCCTTCACGACAGGAAAAGGCAATGTGAAAAGACAGGGCGCGGCGCAGTTGGAAGTGAGCGCCGCGACGCTACCGGATGAGACGCAGATTGTGCTGCTCGATCATCTCCTGTAGGAGGGCCATGATCATCGTTTCGGCCGGGGAGGCTTTTTTCCACGGGCCTCATGCTGCACCAGGTTGCGGATGCATCCGTGGAACACCGGCGCCATCCCCCGAACCGGGCGGCGGGCAAAAGGTGAATGTCTCGGGGATACAGGCACGCGAAAGGAGGTAGGACATGCCCACGTACGATTTTATTTGCGAAGAATGCAACAAACACTTCACCTTGCAGATGAAGATTGCGGAGTACGAGAAAATGGGTTTCCAATGTCCCAAGTGCAAAGGAACCAAAGTGAAGCAGCAGGTCAGCGGGTTCCAGACCATCACATCGAAGAAGAGCTAGAAGGGGCGCTCGGCAGGAAGCGTGAAGGCGATCGGGACCGGGTGGCTCAAGCTTGCCGGCAAACCCATGGCCGAGCATGTCATCAGGCCCTTCTGACGAGGTGGGCAGGCGAAGGCGTATCGTACGTCGTCGATCAGTGGCCCAGCCACAAAGACCGTCCGGAGACAGGTAGGGGGAACGGAGCATGGAGGTCGAAAGCGTGCCGGCCGATTGCCGCTCCTTGACCGTTCAGGTTCAGGAGGCTTTGGCACGCAGAAGCGATGAGGCTCCCCTCATTCCCCCCGAGGTGGATGCCTCCTATTACGAGTCCGCGGTCCTCTTTCTGCTGGGGCCCCACTGCGGTTCCAACGGCAGGGAACCGTGCCTCATCCTGAACAAACGCTCCCCCAGGGTCAAACAGGCGGGAGATCTTTGCTGCCCGGGGGGCGGGGTTTCTCCGAGGCTCGATGCTTGCCTCGGGAAAGTACTGGGGCTGCCTGCTTTTCCCCTGGCGCGGTGGAGCCGTTGGCGCACCTGGCGGCAAACCAGGCCCGCTGAGACGGGGCGGCTGGCCACTCTCTTTGCCACCTGTCTGAGAGAAAGCTTCGAGGAAATGCGCCTCAACCCTTTGGGCGTCCGTTTTCTCGGCCCCCTGCCCTACCAGTGCCTGTCCTTGTTTCGGCGTGTCATCTATCCCATGGCCGGCTGGGTGGCGCGTCAAACACGCTTCACCCCTAACTGGGAGGTGGAAAAGATCGTCCACATTCCCCTGCGCACCTTGCTGGAGCCGAGCCGTTACGCCCGCTACAGGCTGCTCACCGCACCGGATCTGGAGGGCGAAATCGTTCCCTCTCAGCAGGACTTCCCATGTTTTCTTCACGAAAACGGTGAGGAGAGCGAACGTCTCTGGGGGGCGACCTATCGCATCGTGATGATTTTTCTGGAGATTGTCTTCGGCTTCAAACCGCCGGACCCGGAAACCCTTCCCGTGGTCCGCGGGTTTCTGGATGAAAATTACCTCACCGGTAACAACCACTAGGGTAGTGGAACGTTGACCGACCCCACGCAGGTCTGCAACCGGGCCTTGATCATCGTTCCGGACAGGGTGCATTGCCGTTGATTCGGGCCGACAGGCGAAGTCCATCCACGATTCCGTTGCCTCTCCTGGAAGCGTAGGCATCTTGCACCACGTGAAAACCAACCCCCGCATCGCCCGTCGGCTCAGCAGAAGGATCGGCGCGTGAAGAACAAGGTCTGGGACAGCTTTGACGAGGCGGTCGCGGATGTTTGGGACGGCGCCGTGCTGATGATGTTCTCCTGGGGCCCGGCCGGGACCCCCCAAAACCTCATCCAAGCCCTGCGCCGCCGAGGCGTGCGGGATCTGACCCTCATCACCCACAACGTCATCCCCGCATGGGTGGGCTCCCATGTGTGTACAGAAGAAGAGGTCATGACCCCTTTCTTTCTCGTGCCCCAGGCAAGAAAGCTCGTCACGGCCTGGCCTCGCCCCATAGGTGCCGCTACGGCCATCGCGCCGGCGGTGGAAGAAGCCATGGACCGCCTGGAGCTGGAGATCACCAGCCACGGCGTGCTCGCCGAGCGCATTCGTTGCGGCGGCAGCGGCATCGGAGGTTTCTACAGCCCGGTGGGCCTGGGAACGGCGCTCGAACAGGGAAAGGAAAAGCGTTGGATCGACGGCAAGGAGTACTTGCTGGAAAAACCCCTCCGGGCCGATTTTGCCTTCCTTCGGGCCCACAAGACGGACAGAAGGGGCAACTGCGTGTACCGAGGCTCGGGACGAGGAGCCAATCCCTATATGGCCATGGCCGCGCAGACCGTCATCGTGGAAACGGATCGCATCGTGGAGGTGGGGGACCTGGATCCTGAGGCCGTGGTGACTCCCGGCATCTTCGTGGACCGGATCGTCCCCATCCCCCAGGGAGCCCTGGGGAGCTGCGCCCAGAGAAAGGAGCTTGTGCGCAGGCATCTGAAAGGAGGGTGATCCATGAAAGAGCGATTGAGTCACGAGGCCATGGCCCTTCGCGCCACCAGCGAATTCCGGGACGGAGACTACGTGAACCTGGGATACGGCATACCCAACCTGTGCGCCGGCTGTGTGCCCCCGGACAAGGAGGTGATATTCCACGCGCAACACGGGGTCCTGGGTTACGGGCGGCTTCTCCTGGAGGGAGAGGGCCACAGGGTGGATTTCGATCATGTGGATGCCGGGATCCGGCCTTTCGAGCCGAAACCGGGGCTGGTCTGGTTCGACATGGCCCTTTCTTTCGACATGATACGGGGCGGTCACCTGGACGCCGCCGTCCTGGGCGCCCTGGAGGTGTCCGAACAGGGCGATCTGGCCAATTGGACACGGACCACGGCCGCAGGCGCAGGCATCGGGGGGAGCATGGACCTGGCGGTGGGCGCAAAGAGGGTGATCGTTCTCATGGAACACACAACCAGAAAGGGAGAGCCCCGTATCGTGAAGCGGTGCCGATTCCCCCTGACGGGAAGGCGGTGTGTGCACCTGATCATCACGGACATCACGGTTTTGGAGGTTAAGGAAAAGGGGCTTGTGCTCAAGGAATACGCCCCCGGCTGGACCGTGGAGGAGATCCGCTCCCTGACCGGGGCGTCCTTCGAGGTGTCCGAGGACGTGGGGGTTATCACGCTGTGAGGTGGGAGAGCCGGTCTGAGCGCGTCTGAAGATCGCGGTCCCTGACCGAGGACTGCGGGATAGGCACTGCAGAGGGAGGTGTCGCCCTCCCCAGTGGCCATGTGAGGGCGTCAGGGTACCATCACCGTGACGGCCGCCACAGCCACCATGATATGGTCCCTTTCACCGCCCGCCAGGAGACTTCCCTCCTCCAGAAGGCCACCGTCTGCCACTTCCAGCTCCTTTTCGCCGTAAGGAATCTCCCTGAGGACCTCCTCTCGGTTCACTTTTTCGGGAAAGGGCACACACACCTTTATTTTCACGTGCATCTCGCGAATGCTCGACACCAGACGGCACTCGCTCAGCCCGAGCATGGAACAATGATATATGGCGTCTCGTACGGCCCGAACCGCGCATTTCGTGGGCTCGGGATGATGGAAGTCCGATCCCATACCCACTTCAACCAGATACCTTCTCACGGTGTCACCTTCCTTTCTTCCGCGTCTGCCTCCGGACCCTTGTATACTTCCTGCGGCGACACATTGCGATTTCCTACATCCACCCCCGCCCTCCAGGAGGGTCGGGGTGAGGGTACAAGAAGCGCAATTGTTGGCCCCGTAAGGTATATCACCTCCACGGGAGCCGATTCAAGGGCGGCCTTGGGGCCGAATTCTCAGACACGCTCTCAGAAAACAAGGGCGGCGCCTATGGCATAAAAGAGGCTGGGCAGAAGATTGCCCGTGCGGATCTTACGAAGATCGAGCAGAGTGATCCCTATCCCCAGTATGAGAAGACCGCCGGTGGCGGTGACGGCGCTCAGCACCTCGGGACGCTGCAGAAAAAGAAGCCGGGAGGCGGTCAGGGTCATAAGCCCCTGGACCACGAATACGGAGACAGACGAAAAGGCCACACCCACCCCCAGGGAAGAAGCCAGGGCCAGGGAGGCCACTCCGTCCAGCACCGATTTCACGTACAGGGTGCCCGGGTCTTTGGAGATCCCGTCCTGGATGGTGCCCAGAATGGTCATGGCGCCCACGAGATACAGAAGGGAAGCCGAGACGAACCCCTCCACGAAGGTCGAAGACCCGGAGCGAATGACTCCTTTCAACCAAACCGCACAACGCTCCAGCCGTCCTTCGATCCCTATGAGCTCTCCGGTGAGCCCACCCAGCAGCAAGCACCCGATGGTCAGGATCGGTTTGCTGCCGGAAAGGGCCATCTGCAGACCGATGGCCACAACCGCAAGCCCCAAGGCCTGCATGAGGATCTGCTTGATCCTTTCCGGAAGGCTCCCTCCCGCTGCCAAGCCCGCCAGGCTCCCCGCCAGAATGGCGCCGGTGTTGACGAGAGTACCGATCACTTTTCTCTCCTCGAGGGCATGGGAAACCCTTCGCCCTCGCCTTGGGGCACTTGCCCGAGCCATCCATGAAAAATAGAGACCGCCCGAACCGCAATACCCGTCAATGAATCCGTTTCCGGATAGAGGATGCCCACATCATTTCCGGGTCCACAGCGGAGCCGACATTCCGCCCTCAAGGGGGGCATTGGTGGGAGTCTGCCAAGGTCCCAAAAGGGATTCATTCACGGGTATTGGCCCTAACCGCGGCATTTTGTGGACGCCTATACCATCGGTGTTTGGGCGGAGCAAGCACGGCGCACGCCCAAACGTGTTCCGGCCCTCACGGGCGGCCCTTCAGGCTCCAAGCAGAGGAAGTCCTTGACAAAGCCTCCCTCATTTCACTAGAGTGCCGAAAGCGTATTTCTCGCTATCTCACGAAATGCCTTTCTCCCTGCCTAGTGGAAGGAGAGACCAAACCGTTGCCGACGGAAGGAAACATCTGGAAAATGCTCACGAAAACCGTACCCACGTGGGTCAGTGCGCTTCGCGATACCCAACGGCAGCCCCCCGTTCCGGTGGAGAAATCCCCTCGCAGGCCGGGCCGTTCTTTTGCGGCATGGGGCTCGCTCGCTGCCTTCCTGCTCGTCTCCATCGCCCTGGGTCAAGCTTGGGCCGTTGACCCTTCCGCGATCTCCAAAACCGGCTTTCAAGTCATCAAGAGTATCCGGGTAGAAGACGCGGAAAACGGAGCGCAGCGGGTTCTGATCGATATCGAAGGATACAACCCCCCCAAGACATTCAAGATACAGGGAGACAGCCCCAGGTTCGTGTGCGACTTTTTCGAGACGGTGCTGGAAGAAGGAGTTCCCCCGCGGATCGACGTGGGAGGCCCCTGCATCACCAGGATAAGAAGCTGGTATCACAAGGAAGAGACCAAGGTAAGGGTGGTGCTGGATCTTTCCCCCCAGGCGTATTACGAAGTCAAGCAGATGTTCTCCCTCCAGGAGAGAAACATCTTCATCCTCACCATCCAAAAGGCTCGAGAGCCGAGCCGCTAGGGCCGTCCCGCGCACGTTCGTCCCACGGGAAGTATCGCAAGCCCTCGCACCCAGTGCCCCGCCTCCAGGGTAGATCTGTCCTATGCCCCAGTGGACCATGAATCGTGTCCATCCCGGAAGCAAACGACCCGAATGATCGTTCCCGGCAGGACTCCCTGTTACCCGGGGAGCCCCGGGACAGATCCGCACGCGGGGAACCACCCCGTGCGGTTCCTGCCGCGGGCGTCCACAAACTGCGCTTTTCATGCCCTCACCCCGTCCCTCTCCCGTGACGGGAGAGGGAGTATGAAGAACCGACCGGAACGATGACGAAGTCCGCAATTTGTGACGGCGTGCAGCATACCTTCCCTGCGGGAGCGGTTACGACAACGGCAACGATCACGAATCGTATTCGAAGACCCGCCCCGCTTCCCGGAGTTGTGCCGCCTCGCAAACCCTTTCAAGACCAAGCCCCCCCGAAGGGCCTAAATTGAAGTTGACTTTTCGGGCCCCGGTAACATAATCAATTCCGAGTGATAAGAAGGGATTTTCTTGAGCGTTTTCTCGGACCGTTTACGAACATGATCCTCATCATCGACTTCGGCTCCCAGTACAATCAGCTCATTGCACGTCGCGTGCGCGAGCAGAAGGTCTTTTGCCAGATACACCCCCCCGACCTTTCCATCGAACACATACGGGACCTGCGGCCGAACGGAATCATCCTGTCCGGAGGGCCGGCCAGCATTTACGAGCCCGACAGCCCGAGGACCGACCCCCGCATCTTCGATCTCGGCATCCCCATCCTCGGCATCTGCTACGGCATGCACTTCATGATCCATGCCCTTGGCGGGGAAGTGGCGGGGGCCGGCAGGAGGGAATACGGGCTGGCGCAGTTGAACATCGCTGTCTCGGAGGGGCTTTTCAAGGGCATCCCGTCCCCCACGGCGTGCTGGATGAGCCACGGCGACTCCGCTGTCTCTCTGCCCGAGGGATTCGCCCTCATCGCTTCCACCGCGAACACGCCGGTGGCCGCCACCGCGTGTGCCCAAAAGAAGCTGTTCGGCATCCAGTTTCACCCGGAAGTGACCCACACAATAAAGGGAAAGCGTCTGCTGGCCAACTTCCTTTTCGAGGTCTGTGGATGCCGGCGGCAATGGACCATGCACTCGTTCGTGACCGAAGCCATCGACCGCATCCGTGAGACCGTGGGGGACAGGAGTGCCGTACTGGGGCTTTCGGGAGGAATCGACTCCTGCGTCACCGCTGTCTTGATGCACAGGGCCATAGGCAACCGCCTCACCCCCATCTTCGTGGACAACGGACTTCTGCGCAAGGGGGAAGCCGACCGGCTCAAGCGTGTTTTCAGAGACCACCTCCACATCCCCGTGCGGTGCGTCAACGCGAGGAGGCCCTTCCTCCAGGCTTTGTCAAAGATCACCGATCCGGAAAGGAAACGCAAGGTCATCGGCAGGGTCTTCGTCAAGGTGTTCCACGAGGAAGCCCGCAAGATCGAGGGAGCCGATTTTCTGGCCCAGGGGACGTTGTACCCGGACATCATCGAATCGGTCTCCGCCTTCGGTGGGCCGACGGCGGTGATCAAGTCCCACCACAACGTGGGGGGCCTGCCCAAGCGCATGCGGCTCAAGCTCATCGAACCCCTGAAGCTTCTTTTCAAAGATGAAGTGCGGCTCCTTGGGACGGAATTGGGGCTGCCCGAAGACCTCGTGTGGCGCCAACCCTTTCCGGGGCCCGGTCTGGCCATCCGCGTGCTGGGGGAGGTGACGGCCAAACGCCTTGCGCTGCTCAGGGAAGTGGACGCGGTGCTTCTCGAGGAAATAAAGGGGCACGGGTATTACAGGCGACTGTGGCAGTCCTTCGCCGTGCTTCTTCCCATCAAGAGCGTGGGGGTCATGGGGGATCATCGCACCTACGAGAATATTGTCGCCATCCGGGCGGTCACCAGCACGGACGCCATGACCGCAGACTGGGCACGGCTGCCCTATGGAATCCTTGATACCATTTCCCGGAGGATCATCAACGAAGTCAGGGGCGTCAACAGGGTGGTCTACGACATCAGCTCCAAGCCGCCAAGCACCATCGAGTGGGAATAGAAGAAAACCGGGAGCGATCTTTCCGGCCTTGATCCGACCGGGGGCCGGCGCGAAGGGAACTGGAGACTCCATGGCTTTTGAAACGGAATTCGGCACGGACCAGGACCCCGAATTGGCCCTTCGGGACGAAGTCCGTCACGAAAGCTTGGGAGGGCTGGGCCAGCGGATCTCTCTGCTGGCCCTGCTCCTTCCGTGCCTTGCCGTCGCAGCCATTGTTTACCTGTTTGTGGATTTCAACACACGCCTTGCCCGAATAGACGACAGCGGCAGCGTCAAAGTGCAGGACCTTTCCAGGGGACTGCAAAGGGAAATGGCCGCGGTGACCGAGAAGATGGCGCTGGTTGAAAAGGGGATCCAGGAAAAACTGGCCGCCCAGCAGGCGCAGCTCGACGATATCCAGAAGGAGCTCAAGAACCTGTCGGAGAGCACCGATGCCCTGGGCCGTTGGAAGGCAGACCAGGACCAGGCTGCAGGTTTACGTGAGCAGCAGCATCTGGAGATCCAGGGCCTGTTGGCCGAATTACAGAAAAAGGCGGGGGAGCTGGAAGCCGCGGCCGACGCGAACGCCGCCGGGCTGACGGAGACCCTCCCGGCTCTCCGGAAAGCCGTGGAGGCGCTGGAGGACAGTCGGGAGGAGGCCGGGGGCAAGTGGAAAGAGATGGAACGACAGATCGAAGGGCTCGACAAATCTGCCCTGCGGCGCACCGAAATAAAGACCCTGCTCAAGGACCAGCAGGAACAGTACGAAAAGCAAGTTTCGGAAAAACTCGACGCCGTCCGCAAGGCCCTCGATTCGATGGGATCGAGAATTGATGCCCTCGAACTGGATCAGGCCGAGGCCAAAATCAAGAAGAGTTCCTCAACCAAGCCCGAATCCGCTGCGGGAAAACAGGGTTCCACGCGGCGTCGGGGCGACATACTCGAACAGGACATCAAGCGCTGACCCCAGGGGGGCGGGCCAGCAATCCTTCGATCCGCACGATGTCCTCCGGCACATCGACTTCAGGCGAATCGTGCGGGGTTATGACCACCTTGACACGCAGTGCGTGCTCCAAGGCGCGCAACTGCTCCAGTTTTTCGATGGTCTCCAGCCGTCCCACCGGCAGCGCGGCGAACCGTTCCAGGAACTCCATGGTGTATGCATAGACGCCCAGGTGCTTGTAGGTGGTGAACGCCTCGCACGCCTCCCTGCCCCTGGGAATGGGAGAACGCGAGAAATAGAGCGCGAAACCGTTCGTGTCGAAGACGACCTTCACATCCTTGGGGTCGGTGATCTCCCGTATTCTCTCGATGGCGCAGGCCAGGGTGGTCATTCCCAGGGACGCATCGACCCTGAGGGGCGCCACCACCTCTTGGAGGCACTCGGGAACCAGGACGGGCTGGTCTCCCTGCACGTTGACCACGATGTCCGACGCCGCCAGTCCCAGGAGTTTTGCGGCCTCGTGCACCCGGTCGCTTCCGGAACGGTTTTCGGGCGACGTCATCACGGCCCGGCCTCCGAAACCGCGCACCGCCTCCGCAATCCTTCGGTCATCGGTGGCCACGACCACCCGGTTGCCCACCCCCGACGCCTCGGCCCTTTGGTAAACCCACTGAATCATGGGTTTGCCCAGAATGGGATGCAGCGGTTTTCCTTCGAACCGAGTGGACCCGTACCTGGCCGGAATGATAACGGCAACCTGCATCGTTGTGGTTCCCTCCTTGTCGAAACGCAAAGAATGTCCATGCACGCCCAATATACTGCCCGCGCTCCCAGGCACCAACAAATGTTAGACGCCCTCGTTCGCACCGAAAGGTAAAGTGCTCTTGTCGTGCCTACCTGCCCTGCTGGTCCTCCTTTTGGCCCGGCACCCGGCAACACCGGATGGTTCGAATATAATCACTTGGTTCTCCAACTTGAATGCAGGCGCGTCAGCATATTTGATGAGGTCTTGGAGGAATGTGCATTGAAGCCGGACCGATAGCACCCTGTAACGTGCAGCCGTCGCTGGACTTGCTGTCGAATACATACCTTGCGCGGCCACAAACCGCGGTTTTTATACCCTCACCCCAACCCTCTCCCAGAGGGCGAGGGGGATGTAGGAAATCGCAGTTTGTGACCGCGCGCAGTATAGTACCATGACGGATATGGCTTAGCCTCAATACCCGTGAATGAAACCACTTTAGACTCCCAGCGACCGCCGGCCGCCTGCTCTCTCAGGAACGAGAAAGGCTGTCAGGTCATCGTGGAGCGCATCTGGACTCAATTCCCCCCTTGAGGGGGGCCAGGGGGGGTGTTTCCCGCGGGCTCCGACAACCCTTCACACCCCCCTTTGCCCCCCTCAAGAGGGGAATGTCGACGTCAAACTCCACCGAAAAATGAAATGAGGACCTTACATCCCAAACAGATTCATGTATGGGTATTGGGCTAAGGGCTATGGCGTCACCCGGTCGCCCGGGGGGCATCCACCCACCGCCACCAGCGTTTTTTGGGGCTTTTTGGCCATTGCGTAAACCGCGACACAGGCGACGGCCCACATGACGAGGCAGGCATACCAGGCAAGGTCGTAGGAGCCGCGCACGTCGTGGATCCAGCCGCCCAGGGTGCTGCCCACGGCGCCGCCGAACACGGTGGCCATGGTGACCCAGCCGTAAATGGAGCCGAAATGGCGCCGGCCGAAGTACTGGCCGGCAATGGCCGGCATGAGGGTGGCCAGTGCCCCGTACCCGATGCCCCAGATTGCCGCGAAGGTATAGAGATAGGCCAGTCGCGTGTCGCCGGCGAGCAGGAAAGGCATGGCCACGATCTGGAAGGCGAACATGAGGGCCATGCAGGTCCTTATGTCGATCCGGTCGGCGAGCCAGCCGAACCCCAAACGCCCCAGACAGCTCACGAAGGTGGCCGCTGCCAAGACGGAGGTGGCCACACCGGAGGTCAGGCCCCTGTCCCCCAGACAGGCCACCGCGTGGAAAAGGACTATGTAGTCGGCCATGTAGCTCAGGGACATGGCGATGAATATGCCCCACAGGGCGGTGGTGCGAAGGGCCATTGCCGCCGTCCAGTCGTCCCCGCCGGCCGGCGCGGGCACCTTACCATCCACCTGCGGCGGATCTTGCTTTTTCGGCGGGGCGCCGTCTGGCTGAAAGCCCCTGTCCTCCGGCCTTCCCTTGCCTTTGATGAAAAAGGCCACCGGTGCCAGGACGAACACGAGAAAAAGCGCCCCCAGAAACACAAAGGCCCACTGCCAGCCAAAGGCATGGAGCACTACGTTGGAGGCAGGGGCCATCACGGTGGTCCCCAGGCCGATGGAGACCGCGGTGACGCCCAGCATGAGGCCCCTTTGCCGGACGAACCAATGGACCACGATGGTGGCCTGGGCGATCCTTCCCATCATGTTCAGACCAAGGGCCGCCAACACCCCATAGAGGAAGTAAAACATCCAAAGGCCCGTACAAAAGTACATGGAACCGAACGCGAGTGACAAGAGAGCGGCTCCCACCACCATGGTGTGCTTTATGCCCAGGCTGTCGAACATGCGGCCCACCAGGGGGGAGGCGAGCCCGTAGCAGATCAGGTTGATGGTGGCCCCGAGGGACATCTGGGTCCTGGTCCATCCCATGGCCTCTGTCATGGGCTTCATGAAAACCCCGAAGGAGTAACGGCCTCCTCCGTAGGCCACGAGCCCGGTGACGAAGCAGATACCGACCATGACGGCGCCCCAGAGACGAAACCCCGGCTCCGGACGCCTTTTCCCTTCCCCTTCCTCCACCGTGTGACATTCCTTTCCCGGGCTCGAACATCGTTGCGGCCGCATTGTTGCGCCCTCACCCCGACCCTCTTCCACGACGGGGAATGGATTACAAGCAACCGGCTGGAACGCCGATCAGGTTCTGTTCCCCTGTGCAGGGTCAGGGGGCCTTGGCTGTTTGTCGGGCGCCCAGCGGCCTTTTCCCCGGAGGCATTGTGGCAGGTTAGCGCCCCGTGAATCCGGTCACTTCTCGGTGCAGCCACCCGGCCCAGGCATCGATCCCCTGGCCCGTCTTGCAGGACACCTCGAAGATGTGCATACGGGGGTTGAGGTTGCGGACCCTTTGCTTCAGGGCGTTCATGTCGAAATCGGACAGGCCCAGATAGTCCACCTTGTTGACGATCAAGGCATCGCATACGGTGAAAATCAAGGGATACTTCAGGGGCTTGTCGTCTCCTTCGGGAACGCTGAGGATCATGACGTTCTTGAGGGCCCCCGTGTCCACCTCCGCGGGACACACCAGGTTGCCTACGTTTTCGACGACCACGCAATCCAAGGCGGAGAGGTCCAGGGCATCAATTCCCTTGGCCACCATGGAGGCGTCCACGTGGCAGAACCCGCCCGTGCGGATCTGGACCGTGGGCACTCCCTGGGCCGCAACCTTCTCCGAATCTACCATGGAATCTATGTCGGCCTCTATCACCCCCATGCGCAGCTTGCCACTCAAAGCCTCCAGAGTCCTGAGTATCAGGCTCGTCTTGCCCGACCCCGGCGACGCCATGAGGTTGACCAGGTACGTCCGGCTTTCGGCAAGTCTGTCCCGCAAGAGGTTCGCCGCCTCCTTGTTGTCGGAGAGAATCTCCTCCTTCACCTCTATGAGCCTGATCCCTTCCATCATATCACCTCGATATTTTTGATAAAATACTCCCTGCCCGACAGGAGCTGGCTCTTGGTGCCGCCGCATTCGGGACACACGATGTCCTTTGTCTCCTTCATGTTCACCCGGAATTCGTGGGAGCAGTTGTCGCACCGCACCACGACCGGTGTCCTTTCGATCTTGAGCCTGGCCCCTTCGGCAATGGTTTCCTTGCTCAAGTAATCGAAGTAGTTCTGCATCCACTCGTCTTCCAGGTCGCTCAGCTCGCCCACCCTCAGTTGAACGGCCATGATCTTCTCGACTCCGTTGGCAACGGCATGCCTGAGCACGATGTCGAGGATGCTCTTGGTGACCGCCAGTTCATGCATGTTTTTCTCCTTAAGATCTCCAGTGGCCTTCGCCCGACCATCCCACCTACCACCCGGAGAAAGGCGGAGTCAAGCAGGTCGGGCGCCCCGCCTTGTCAATCGATCTCGAATGGCGGGTCCTGACACCACGGGTAAAACGCGGGCATGTCGGTGGACGGTTTCATGGGGAAGCGTGCCGGCCGTTTTTCGAGAAAGGAGGAAATTCCCTCGGCCGCATCCGGCGAGCCCGCCATGTAGTGAAGACTGCGGGATTCCAGGATGTGGGCCGTCATGGGGTGCTGGGCGCTGAGCATGGTCCACAAGAGCCTGCGCGTCAGGGCCGTGGAGATTGCCGAGGTGTTACCGGCGATTTCACGGGCCAGTTCCATAACCGTGGGCATGAGCTTTTCCAGGGGCACCACACGGCTTATCAGTCCCCCTTCCAGGGCCTCCCGGGCCGGAAAAACGCGTCCGGTGTACAACCATTCCGCGGCACGGCTGAAGCCCAACATGCGGGGGAGAAACCAGGTGCTGCACCCTTCGGGCATCATCCCCCGCCGGTTGAACACGAAACCGAACCTTGCCGTCTCCGCGGCGATCCGTATGTCCATGGCCAGGGTCATGGTCACGCCCACCCCCACGGCAGCCCCGTTCACCGCGGCGATGCACGGCTTCATCACTTCATAGGCCTTGAGGGCGAAGCGGCCTGCCGTGTCCCGAGGCACTTCCTTGGAGTGGGCCCTCGCCTTGACGGAGTTCATGTTGTCCGGGTTCAGGTCGGCCCCGGCGCAAAAGGCCCGCCCCGCCCCGGTGACGATGATGACCCGCACGTCGTCATCCGTGTCGGCCCTGTGGAAGGCGTCGATGAGCTCTTCCATCATCGTGATCGTCCAGGCGTTCATCCTCTCGGGCCTGTTCAGGGTCACCAAAGCGATCCTGTCGTCCACCTCGTACGTGATCTGCCGGAATGAGTCCATGGGTTCCCTCCTCGAAGATGGAGTCCGATTCTTTGTGGCACGTTTGGACAAGACGCATCGGGGGGTGGCCGGGTGCCCCTCGATGAAGGTTCGGCCCAAAGGGCCGGGCCGGTAAAGAGCAGCCGCCGGCCTCTTTGCCTTCGCCTTGCTGGAAGCGCGGACATCTTGCCCGCACCCGGGCCGCAAGGAGCCGGATACTACCCGGATCTTGTCCGGTCTGTAAAGATCGAGCCGTTCACTGCACCGTGGCCGACGAAGAAGCGGAGACGAGCGCACCTCGCAAGAGGACGGTGTTGACACTCCGGCCGGCGTTCTATACACACTGGGAAGTGGCATGTGAAGAGCGCTGCGGGAGCGTTTCACATTTGCACCGAGGTCGGCTCCAAGGCAGAAGGTTCGCCTGTTCATGGGAGGCGCGGTGTCCTACCCCTGGTAGTTTACTCGGGGCGCGGGGCCGGAAGGGCGAATCCCCAATCGGTTGCCCGAGAGAGCGCCGGGCAGGGTCCGAAACCGCAGGAGCGGCACGTCGGTGCGTTTCGAACCGGTCAACCGGGGGGGGGCGAGATGGATGAAACACCCTTGCACAGAAAAGGATCAAGACATGCACCGCAAAGACTAAGGTGGCCATTGTGACCGGTGGAAGCAGCAGGCTGGGGCATGAGGATCAATGAGGGGGTACGCACCATGACAACGTGCCATGGGGATCTTTTTTCCACGTTCGAGACCTGGTACAGGGATCGCCACGACTATGCCCGGCGGTGGAAAGCGAAAACCGGTGGGAAGGTGGTGGGTACGTTTTGCACCTATGTCCCCGAGGAGCTTCTCCATGCCGCGGGCATACTGCCTGTCCGCATACTGGGAAGCCACGAGCCCGACGACATCACGGACCCGCACATCTGCAACATGTACTGCTTTTTCTGCCGCGACTGCCTGGCCCAGGGCCTCAGGGGCAGATACGAGTATCTGGACGGCATCGTCATCGCTCAGTCCTGCATGCACATCCGTCAGACCTACCATAGCTGGCGGCTCCAGGTTCCGGTGGACTATAGCTTCTACATCAACACGCCCCACCATGTGCAAAGCCCCAGGGCAAAACCCTATCTGAAGGGGGAACTGGAGGTCTTCAAGACATCCCTGGAGCGGTGGATCGGAAAACGGATCGGCAACCGGGACCTCGGGCGGGCCATCGCCGAGTACAACACAAACCGAAGGCTTATGCGCCAGGTGTACGCGCTGCGGGAGGCGGACCGTCCTCCCCTGGGGGGGCGGGAGGCCATGCTGATGGTGGTTTCGAGCCAGATGACCGACAAGAGGGAGCACAACCTGGCCCTGGGGGACCTTCTGGAGAGACTTGCCCACCGGGCGCCCCAGGGCGATCCGGGCGTGAGGCTCATGATCGTCGGCAGTGAAAACGACGACATGGAATTGGTGACCATGGTGGAATCCCTGGGAGCTACCATCGTGGCGGACGATCACTGCACGGGGAGCCGCTATTTCTGGAACGAAACGCCTGCCGGCAGCGACCCCATGCAGGCCCTGGCCGACCGCTATGTGGACCGGGTCCCGTGCCCGAGCAAAGACTGGCCGGACTGGAGGCGATTCCAGCACGTCCTTTCCCTTGCCAAGGCATGCCGGGTGGAGGGGGCGCTCCTGCTCCAGCAGAAGTTCTGCGATCCCCACGAAGCGGACATGCCGCCCCTGGAAAAGTTTCTCAAGGAAAACGGCATACCCAGCCTGTTTCTCGAACTGGCCGTGACCATGCCGGCGGGCCAGTTTCAGACCCGGGTCGAAGCCTTCCTGGAGATGTTGCGGGAAGAGGATCTTTACTAGCGTTTCCACGACGACGAGGAAGAAACATGGCGGATAAAGTCTATCCTACAAAGCCCCTGGACTGCTGGCAGAAGGCCAAGGAACTGCGGAATCGGTATTTCGTCGACTACATGGAGGCCAAGGACAAGGGGGGGCTTCGTTTTTCCGGGGGGGCCCTTTCCTTCGCATCGCTGCTGGCCGGGCTTGGGGACCACGTTCATGGGCTGGCCGTTGAACCTTACGGGGCCCTTGTGACGGCCAGCGGCGCCTTCGGCGTCCGGTGCCTGGAGGCCACCGAACGGGCCGGGTTCGCCAGGGACGTGTGCGCCTACACAAGGAATTACTGGGGCTCGATCCTTCTGGACCAATTTGCGCTGGGCGGGCCCTTTCCGAAACCCGATTTCAGGTGGCAGACCCACGTCTGCTGCACCCACGCCAAGTGCGACTCGGTGGCAAGCTACCTCGAGGGGGCCCATGTTCCGTGCTATGCCATCGACATCGCCGTGGGCCATTACAACCCCTGCGAAGAACACAAGGTCCGGTACCTGGTGGATCAGATGCACGACGGGATAGCATGGCTGCAGGAGGTCACCGGGAGACCCTGCGACGATGAACGGCTCATCGAGGCCGTGCTCAACGAATGCCGCAGCGCCGCCCTCTGGGCCGAGATCTGCACCCTGAACAAGAACGTTCCCGCCCCCTTGGACGAAAAAACCATGTTCACCTTCCAGTCTCTGCACACCCTGATGCGGGAGAGAAAGGAGGTGGTGGACTTCTACCGGGAACTCAAGGACGAGGTGGAGGAGCGCATTGCCCAGGGCATCGCCGCAATTCCCATCGAAAGATGCCGACTGGTCAGCACCAGCCAGCCTCCCTGGGCCATGCTCAAGGTGTGGAGACACATCGAACAGTACGGGGCCGTGGCCGTGGGCTCCCTTTATACCTTCGCCCTCTCCACTGCGTGGGATATAACGGAGCAAGGCTCCCTCGTTCCATTGAAATCCCCCGAAGAGCAGGGTCTCAGGATCGCCTCCCGGGAGCAAGCCCTCCGCGTCCTGGCCGAGCTCAACATGAAGATCCCCACGTACATCGGATTTCATGACCCCGATTGCAGCGGCCGGGTCATGCTGCAGTTCGTGAAGGACTGGCGTGTGGACGGTGTCATGATGCACCTCAACCGAGGGTGCGAAGCCGGGGGCATGAGCTTTTTCCAGACCAAACGCCGCCTGATGGAGGCGGGAATCCCCGTCACCTCCTTCGAGGGGAGCGTAGCGGACGAACGCGAACTGGACGAGATGCGGATACTGAGCCGGCTGGACATATTTCTCGAGAGCATGGGGCTGAAGAAAATCCCCCGGCGTCAGTAGAGGTCGTCCAGGTCCTCGTCAACGCCGCCGGGCATCGCGCCGTATTCCCGGATGTGGGCCTGAAGCATCTCGCTTTCGCGCAGGGAATACATCTTGTCTTCCCGGTAATCGAAAAAAACCGCCCGGGGACCGGCCCGGAGCAAGGAGAGCATCTCCTCGCGCAGATTGGCGGTTCCCTTGATGAGCAGCACGCTGCCGTCTCCATCGAAAAGCCGGAAGACCCCCTCGGCTTCGGGCAGACTGTTCACGTTTTCTGCATGGAAGGCCAGGGGCTTTTCCTGCGGGGAAAGATTGCGGCCCCGGAGCGACCCCACTCCACCCGGGACACGACTTCGGGTCGTTCCGGTCTGCCCCAGGGCGCCGGTGGGACACACCTCCACACAGGCCGCGCACCGCGTGCAGCCCGATTCCCCAAGGGTGGGGGCTAGCTTTCCCACGCGGATGCGGCCGGCCGCATCGAAAACAAAGCCGATGACTCCCCCTGCTCCTGCTTCCGCGCACGCCCTCACGCACCGGATGCAGCCTATGCACAGATCGGGATGCCGCTCCAGCAGCGGATCCTCCCTGTCCACCGGCAGATGGGTGGGGGTCCACCTTGGGACGGTGCTGGGCACCCCGAGGTACCGGACCACTTTTTGCAGCTCGCAGCGACCGAACAGGACGCAGCATCTTTCCTCCTCGGGCACGCCCGAAGAGCACTGGGTCAGGCTGCACCCCTCCTGCTGGGCACAGGTGAGGCAGGCGTGGGGGTGACGGGCAAGGATGGGGACAAGGTTGTGCTGCCGAAGGGCCGCGATGTGCTCACCTTCCGTCACCACCGCCATGCCCTCCTCCACGGCCGTGGTGCACGAAGGGACAAGGCCCTTCCATCCCTTCACCTCCACCAGACACAGCCCGCAGGGTGGTGCCGCACCACCGGGCCGGGAGTTCGCGATCTTTTCTCCTGCCTGGTAGACCCAGGGCGCGGCGACGGTGGTTCGGCGGGGGGGCAGATCCGGATGAAAGCACAAGGTGGGGATGTAGACCCCGACGCTCCCGGCCGCCTCCAAGATGGTAGCCCCAGGGGTTGCACGCACGCTCCGGCCGTTTATGCTGAGAGATAGGGAAGCCATGGTGGGTGTGGGTGGCCCCTTACCATGAGTGGGAGATGGCCCCTTTGCCGCAGGCCCGCACACAGGGAAGGGGGGGGCGGTCGATGGTCGGTTTGCAGGGGCTGCACTCGTACTTGATCTTTTTCCGCCTGTCTTCGGCAAGCATGGCCACGGGCTCTTCCCGCAAGGGATCGTGGGGGTCCTCATCGACCACCACGAAGGCCCCGGCCGGGCATGCCGTCACGCAGTCCCCACAGCCGTTGCACTTGTCCGTGTCGATCGTGATGAAGAAGTCGCCGGATGCGTCCCGGTATCCGTAGTGGGCCAGCAGGTTGCACCTCCTTGCTATGCGCGTCCCTTCCCCTTGCTGCACAGGGCTTGGCCGAAAAGGGCCGCTCCGGCCGCCCCGGCTATCTGGGTGTCCCAGGGGGAATCCATCCTCTCCAGACCGATCAATCCCATGACCCGATCCATGACCCCCCTGTTCTTGGCCACCCCGCCCGTGGCGGCCAGCCCGGGCTCCACTCCCACCCTTTCCACCAGCGAATAGATACGTTCCGCCATGGCCTTGCAATAGGCCGCCAGAACCCTTTCCTGGGTCCAACCTTTGCGCATGAGCCCCGTGGCCTCGGATTTGGCGTACACCACGCAGGTGGAAGAGACCGCAGGGGGTTCTTCGCCCGCAAAGGCGAAGGAAAGCGCTCCCACCTGGTCGATGGGCACCCCGAGCAGGTCCGCGAAGACTTCCATGCCGCGACCCGTGCCCGCGGCGCACTTGTCGTTCATGAGAAAATTGGTCACCTTTCCCTTTTCATCGCACTTGATGGCCTTGATGTCCTGGCCCCCCACGTCGATGACCGTCCTTAGCCGGGGCCCGTAATAGAAATTGGCCCCCCGGGCATGGCAGGCGATCTCCGTGAGGCTCCGGTCGGCAAAAGGAACGTTGACGCGCCCGTACCCTGTGCCGATACAGTAGTCGATCCGGTCCTCCGGCATGCCCCCCGTCACCTCCAGGGCGAGATCGAGGGCCTTGCGCGCGCTGTTGGGGCTGTCCGAGCCGGTTCGCACGTTGCTGTAGGCAAAGATCTCTCCGTCGGCCATGATCACCGCCTGGGAGCTCACCGAACCCACATCGACCCCAACGGTGATGAACCGGGCCTTCCTCCAATCCGTCTCCGGATGCTTCCAGGTCGACTCGGCCCACCTCCAGAATTCCTGCTGCTTTTCTGCTTCCACCGCAACCTCCCACGGCGCGAACAGGTAAGGGCCAATCGATCGCGTCCCCGGACCCGCGTCGTTCGGGCGCACTCTCACAGCGGCTTCGTCCGGGTGTCGGGTTTATCCTTGCGAGTGCTCGGCACTGCTGTCAGCAAAGGGGGCTGCCGGGAAGCAGGGCGTTCAGCTTTCAGCCGCTGCCAGGGCCGCCCCCACGGCCGCTCCGAAATCGGGATATGGGGGCACGTAAACCTTCTCCAGCTTCAGTTCCCTCTTCACGGCGGCCACAAAGCCCGGATTGTAACCCACGCCCCCCATCAGGACCACGTCCTCGTTCACCCCGATCTGTCGGATCATGGACACGATGCGTTTGGCCATGGCGTCGTGGATGGCCTTGCTGATGTCCTTTTTGGGCGTTCTCCCGTGGATGAGTCCCACCACCTCGGATTCGGCGAAGATGACACACTGGGCATTCATGGGGATTTCCCTGTCGGAGGTGAGCGCCAGGGGCCCCATTTCCTCCACGGGCGTCTCGAGGGCCCGCGCCATGGCTTCGATGAAGGTGCCGGCCCCTGCCGCGCACTTCTCGTTGATGGCATAGTCCACCGCCTGCCCCCGTTCGTCCAGCTTGACCGCCCGGCCCTCTTCGGCCCCAACGTCTGCCACCGTCCTGGCGCCGGGGAAAAAGTAGAGGGCGGCCCGCCCCATGGCCCTGATATCGTTGACGGTGTCCTGGGCAAGGGCGATGGCGTCTTTTCCCGAGCCTGTGCCCACGATCCGCGCCACCTCCTCCATGCGGATGCCCGCCTCCTCCACCGCCTTGGACAGGGACCTGGCGGCGGATTGCTGCTGGTCGAAGCCGGTGATCACGAGCCCTCTTCCGATTATCTCACCATATCTGAGGATGACGGCCTTCGTGTTCTTGGAGCCGCATTCTATGCCCGCGGTAATCATTTTTCCGCCTCGGTGGGTCCCTTCGCGCAGGGTCCGGAACAAGCCTCCACCTGTGTGGTTCCATCCATGATAAGAGCGCGACTGAAAATCCCGTCCACGTTCCTCGCACCAGGCCCCAAGGAGCCCCGGCCTCCATCGAACCAATTTCCAGACACACCCTGAAGGGTGCTTCTCCCCGGGTGTCAGTAAATAATCTCCTCGTCCTCAAGCCTCTTGATTTCCTCGCGCGACATGCCCAGCATCTCGCGGAACACTTGGTCGTTGTGCTCCCCCAGCAAGGGGGCGCGGCTCCGGATGCTGGCGGGGGTCTCGGACAGCTTCCAGGGAGGGGCGATGACCCAATGCCTTCCGATGACCGGATGGTCCATCTCCATGAAAACCCCCCGCTTCCTGAGGTGGGGATCGTTGAAAAGCCCCTCGCTGCTCAGGGAGGGCGCCGCTGCCACTCCCACGGCCTGGAGCGTATGCATCACCACGTAATCGTCCTTGTCCTGGGTCCACTGGGTTATGATGGGGTCGAGGGCATCCTGGTTCTTGTGGCGCAGGTACGAGTCGGCAAACCTGTCGTCCCTGGCCAGTTCAGGCCGTCCCATGGCGCGGCACAGGGCTTCGAATTCGGTGTCGCTGAAAACGGCGATGCTCACCCACTTGTCTTCTCCCCGGCAGCGGTAGCAGTTGTGGGGGGCCTTGATGTCGTCACGGTTTCCCTCGCGCATGGACACCCGCTGGTTCATGATGTAGTCCATCAGCGCATCGCCGGCGAGCACCGCTATGGTTTCCTGGGAGGCCAGGTCGATGTACTGTCCTTCGCCGGTCTTCTGCCGGTGGCAAAGGGCCGCGAGTATGGCGAAGGCCGAGGTGGTTGCGCTCCTCAGGTCGATGGCCCCCATGAAATTGCTGGGGGGCCAATCAGGATAGCCCGTTATGAAGGAGACGCCGCCCAGGGCTGCGAATGTGGGGGCGTAGCCCACATAGCGTCGCTCCGGACCTGTCTGGCCGCACGCGGAAGAAGAAATGTAAATGAGATCGGGCTTGACTTCCCGCAGGGCGTCGTAACCCAGGCCCAGCCTGGGCGCCACCCCGGGACGCATGTTTTCCATGACCACGTCGCTGACACCCACCACCTTCTTGGCGAGCTCCGCGGCTTCGGGCTTGGAGAGATTGATGGTGATGCTCATTTTATTGAGGTTAAGGGTGTTGAAAACCGAAGATTCGTCGGGTCCCGAGAATTTCTTGCCGGTGCTGAAGGCGAGCACCCGTGAGTGATCCACCCTTCTTCTGCTTTCCACCTTTATCACCTCGGCCCCCAGCAGTCCCAAGAGGCAGGTGGCGTAAGGTCCGGCCCAGGCCATCGTGAATTCGGTGACCCTGATCCCGTGGAGCGGTCCGTTGTTCATGGCTAAGACCTCCTCATCAGATTATCCCCGCGTTTCTCAGCCGCACCAGGTCTTCCTTTGGATAGCCGAGCCGTTTGCAGTATATCTCGTGGTTGTGCTCGCCCAAAAGAGGCGCCGATCGCTCCAGGCTCCAGGGGGTTTTCGAAAAGTGGTACGCAGCCGAGGGGATCTTCGTCTTCCCCAGCACCGGGTGCTCCACGTCCACGAAGAACCCCCTTTCGTTCAACTGCCGGGAGTGGAACATGTCTTCCGCAGAATGCAGCGGGGCGATGGGACAACTCAGTGCCTGCCCCTTCTTGTAGATCTCTTCCTTGGTGTGCTGCAGCATCCACTGGCTGATGAGCTCGGTGATTTCTTCGGCATGCTCGGAGCGGGAATAAGGGTCCTTGCACATATCCTGCTTGGACCAGTCGGGATTGCCCAAAAGCTCCATGAGGGAGTTCCACTGATGCTCTTCGGGGGTGACCGAGACGATGTAACCGTCTTTGCACGGCATGACCCCGCCGGGCATGCGCCCCTGGACACTGCCTCCCCTGCTCATGATCACCTGGTCGTTGGCCCAGGTGACGCTCTCCACCCGTTGCATGGAGATCAGGGCCTCCTGCTTGGACATTTCGATGAACTGTCCCTTGCCGGAGATCCGCTTCCAGTAGACCGCGGCCAGGATGGCCACCACGGCCACCAGACCCGGATCGAAGTCGCTGGTGTGACCTCCAACCTTGACCGGCGGGCGCTCCAGGTTGGGGGAGGGGAGCGGGAGCATATAGGCCTGACCGCTCACGTGTCCGATATTGAGCTGATAGGCCTTGTAATCCTTGTACGGGCCGCTCCTTCCGTAAGGTGTGACGGACATCATGATCAGACCGGGGTTTATTTCCTTCAGGCTGTCGTAGCCGAGCCCCAGTTTTTCCATCTCGCCCACGGGGCGATCCTCCACGAGGACATCGGCGTCTTTGACGAGCTGCTCGAAGATCCTTTTTCCCGATGCCCTGGCCGGATCGAGGGTCACCCCGAGTTTGTTCGTGTTGAGATAAAGAAACAGTCCGCTCTTCTCCCTTCCGGGCACATCCCCGGGAAAAGGCGGCCGCCTCCTCGCGTTGTCCCCGCTTCTGGGGGTTTCGATCTTGATCACCTCGGCCCCCATGTCGGCCATGAGCTTGGTGCAATAAGGCCCGCTCACCACCTGGCAGAATTCAAGGACCTTCAATCCTTCCAAAGCGTTGCCTGTCATCGTTGCTGTCCTCCCGGCCCAAGGGGCGTCCGTGGTCGATTCCCGGCCCGTGCAACAACGGGCAAGTCTTCTCCACCGGCGGGCACGCCTACTTGTCGGAGCGTCACCACCACACTCCCTTGGCGCACGAAATATGAGTCCCTTCACCTGTCCGAGGACGAAAAGGGAAGGTACGTCTCGATTGCCGTATCTACTTGATCAGACTATTATAATTGCCTCCGCCTGTCAAGCTGGGCGCTTACGGTGCCGGCCCGGCTGGGCACCCGAAACCGCGGCCCCGGTGACAACGGCCAAGGCCCATTGTTTGAACTCGGGGTTGGAACGGGGCTCGCCCACCGGACCGGACTCAGAAGCCGTCCACCAGGGTGGGAGGGAATCAGGGGGGAGGAGGCCATGAAGCCCTCAGACGCCCCACAGGTTGGGGTTCCGGCAGATCGCAGGACGCGGTCCCACCCCCCTAAACAAAGGGAAGGGTGCCGCTCCCCGTTGTTGACTCTCCCGAGCCTCTCTCTGTGAGCCGAATCCATCGGGAGGTCAGTTCGTCCATGATGGCGTAAGGATTCTGCTCTCCTTTCAGGATGGCCTCCACCATGGCGTCCATGCGCCCGTCTGTGGAAAGGCGCCGGCGGATGAGCTCGAAAAGCTCGTTGTGGATCATCTGGAGGATTTCCTGTTTGGTCCGCGTGCGTCGTTTCTCCTTGAGCGAGCCCGTTTGTTTCAGGTGATCACGGTGGGCCTCGATAGCATCCACCAGGGCGTCCACGCCCACATTGTCCACGGCAATGGTGCGGATGACACGGGGCAGCCAGGAGGGCTTTCGAAGCTGCGCGTCCATCTCCACCCGGTTGGTCACCTCCATGAAAAGCTGGTCCGCCGCGGGACGGTCGCATTTGTTGATGACAAAGACATCGGCGATTTCCATCACTCCCGACTTCATGCTCTGGATGGCGTCGCCTAGCCCCGGCACCAGGACGAGACAGGTGGTATCGGCTATGCGCATGATTTCCACCTCGTCCTGGCCCACACCCACGGTCTCTATGATGATCACGTCCTTGCCCGCGGCGTCCAGGACCTTTATCACCTCTCCGGTGCAGCGTGTGAGCCCCCCGAGAAAGCCCCGGGTGGCCATGCTCCTTATGAAGACACCGGGGTCCTGGGCGAGCTCGGTCATGCGGACCCTGTCTCCCAGGATGGCGCCCCCTGTGAAGGGACTGGTGGGGTCCACGGCGATGATCCCCACGGTGAAACCCTTTGCACGCAAGTGCCGGGTGAGCTTGTCAGTAAGCGTGCTCTTGCCCGACCCGGGAGACCCCGTTATCCCCACCAGGTAAGCCTTTCCCGTGTGCCCGTGGATCTTTTCCATGCAAGGACGTGCTCGACTGTCCTCGTTTTCCACCCAACTGATCACTCGTGCAATGGCCCTGGGGACTCCGGAGAGGACCCCCTCGGCATAATCCATGTCCATGTATGGTTTCCCCCAAAAAACGGCCCTAAATCCCCCCAATGGCAAGGGGATTTAGGGCACCATCAGGCGGTGGCGATAGACCGCGGGCGAGCCCCCCTGAACCGGACTGCGCGCGGGACGTTCGCCCCGCACCGTCACTGGGATGCGCTGACGTTTTTTTGGATGAACTCCACGATCTGGTTCGTTGCGGTTCCGGGTCCGAAAATCCCCGCCACTCCGGCCTCTTTCAAAGCAGGGATGTCTTCGTTGGGTATGATGCCCCCGCCCACCACCATGACGTTGTTCAACCCCTTTTCCTTGAGCAGTTGCACCACCCTGGGGAAGAAGTAGTTGTGAACTCCGGAAAGGCTGCTGAGACCCACCACGTCTGCATCTTCCTGGAGAGCTGTTTCCACTATCATTTCAGGAGTTTGCCGTAGTCCGGTGTACACAACCTCCATGCCGGCCTCTGCAAATATGCGGGCAAGGAGCTTGGCGCCGCGGTCGTGGCCGTCGAGTCCGGGCTTGGCAACAATGATTTTTATCTTTTTCTCTGCCATGAAAAGTCACCTCCGCGCATCATATGAATTCCTTGGGTCGGTATTCGCCGTATATTTCGCGCCACACGTTGGATATCTCCCCAACGGTGGCCCTGGCCTTGACGGCATCGATCACCGCGGGCATCACGTTTTCTTCGGTCTGGGAGACCTGACGGAGTCGGTCCAGGGCCTTTTGCCACGCAGCCGCATCCCGCTCCGACCGCAGCTTCTTGAGTTTTTCGGCCTCTATCTCCCCCACCTTCATGTCCACCTTGAGCAGGTTGGTGGGAGGCTCCTCCTCCATGGTGTACGCGTTGATCCCCACGTACACGCGATCCCCGGATTCTATCTCCTTCTGGAACCGGTACGAGCTGTCCTGGATTTCCTTCTGGATGTAGCCCTGCTCGATGGCGGCCAGGGTTCCCCCCATGGCATCGATCTTCTGGATGTACTGGTCCACCTCCGCCTCGATCTTGTTGGTCATGGCTTCCACGTAATAGGACCCTGCCAGGGGATCTATGCTCAGGGTAGCCCCGCTTTCTTCGGCCACGACCTGCTGGGTGCGAAGGGCCACCGTCACCGATCCTTCGGTGGGAAGGCACAGGGCCTCGTCGTAGGAATTGGTGTGCAGGGACTGGCACCCGCCCAGGGCCGCCGCATAGGCCTGCAAGGCCACGCGGACCACGTTGTTCAGGGGCTGTTGGGCCGTCAACGTGACGCCGCCTGTCTGCACGTGGTAGCGCATCATCATGGACCGCGGATTCTTGGCGCCGAACCTGTCCTTCATCACTCTGGCCCAGTACCTGCGGGCTGCCCTGAACTTGGCCACCTCCTCGATGACGTTGGTGAAAGCATTGAAGAAAAAGGAAAGGCGGGGACCAAAATCGTCCACGTTCATACCCCTGTCGAGGCAGGCCTGAACGTAGGCGATCCCATTGGCGATGGTGAAAGCCACCTCCTGGGCCGCGGTGGAGCCGGCCTCCCTGATGTGGTAGCCGCTGATGCTGATGGTGTTCCATTTGGGAACGTTCTTCATGCAGTAATCGATGAGATCCACCGTGAGCCGCATGGTGGGCCTGGGGGGAAAGATATACTGCCCCCTACAGATGATCTCCTTGAGCACATCGTTTTGAACCGTTCCTCCGACCTTTTCATAGGAAACCCCCTGCTCCTCCGCGATGGCGAGATACATGGCCAGAAGAACCGAGGCCGGGGCGTTGATGGTCATGGAAGTGGTGACCTTGTCGAGGGGAATGTGGTCGAACAGGACGCGCATGTCTTCGATGGAATCGATGGCCACTCCCACCTTGCCCACTTCGCCCATGGAAAGGGGATGGTCGCTGTCGTAGCCTGCCTGGGTGGGTAGATCGAAAGCAACACTCAGGCCCGTTTGCCCCTGCTGGAGCAGGTACCGATAACGCGCGTTGCTCTCCTTCGCGTTGCCGAATCCCGCGTACTGGCGCATGGTCCAGTATCTTCCCCGGTACATGGTCGGCTGAACCCCTCGCGTATAAGGAAATTCGGCAGGAAAGCTCAGGTCCCTTTCATAGTCCAGATCCCCGACGTCGCACGGGGTGTACAACCGCTCGATGGGAGTTCCGGAGATACTCGTGAACACCTCCTTCTGCTCTCCTCCTTTGCTCAGGACCTTCCCGAGCGGCCCCTGTTCCCATTTCTCCTTGCTCTTCTTGATCTTCTCGAGGTCTTTTTCGTCAAACATCGTCTCTGTCCTCCAATCGGGTTGTGCGTACAATCTCTCGGCCCATCATGGATCGTCGCGTTGTCCCCCCTTTGGGCCCCAGGCTCGGCCGTCAATGCGGCCCTGCGATCTCCACCCTGAAAAAGCACTCCTGACGTGGACCGCCCCTCCCCGCAAGATTCCTTCGAGACATAGATCGAAGGAATCTCGCCCGACCGCCCCGCCCGATGACGGAAAATGGTCAATAAGAATATGAAAGAGCAGGAAATGTGTCAACCCTCAAACCACATGGGAGCCGCAAGTTGTGACTTGTCTGCCGGTTCGCATTTCTCTCTGCCGGCAAGCCCCATGACGGGAGCCTTGGGTGGAGGGTTGTCAGAAAGTTGCCATTTTCCGGGGCCCCCCTAACCTGCAAATCCCTCCCCACCCTGGAGGATGATGAAGCCGTCGCTGCCATCCGCAAGGCGATGATGCCGCCAAGATGCCCGCTTTTACTGGTCGGGCAGGCGAGCGTCTTCGGGAAAAGGATGATTTTCCTATCGTGGCATGGCTAATGCAATAAATGCAGTAACGGGTAGATAACAGATGGAACACCGTGTCAACAGCCAGGACACATGGGCTCTGTGCATCCAGAACGTCCCCGAAGAATCGGTCGTGGGAAAGAGGAGCTCTGTCATATCGTTGACGAATCGCTTGGTGCCTTCCGTTCAAATTGGAATGGGCTTGCCTTCTCTTGCCGGTCGACCAGGAGGCATGCCTACTTGGTCACCATAATGAAGAACTGGGGGTTTGTTAAGTGAAAGGATGCCTGGGGGCAGGCCAGGAGGGTTTCAGTCTCCTCGAAGTCATCGCCACCCTCACCGTCGCCGCGGTTCTCGGGGCGATGCTCTACGGGTACACGGGAACCTCTCTTACAAAGAGCAGCCTGCCCCTGCACCGATTGAAGCAGGCCCTGTCCCTTGTCAACGTGATGGAGAATATCATTCACGATTACGAAACCGACTACGACCTCACGCGCATCAAGACGACCGTGGGAAGCGAAGGGACACAACAGACGAGTGTCTACGGCACCTATCGTGTGGTGAAAAACCGTTACATCAAATTCGTGTCCGGGGCCGAGCACGAGATCACTACGGGAGCCGACCCCGAAGAGATGTTGAAGGTCACCATCCAAAATGACATGGGTCAATCACTCACGACACTCTTCACCGCCGTCTGAGGCGGGCACGGCCCAAGAAGCGGACGGCAGGTGCCGAAGCGGCCTTGCTCATGGTTCCGGCCGGTTTCTCGAACTCCCTGCCCCGTCATGGGCGAGGGGCGCTGTGCAGGGGAAACAATGTGGCCGGAACCATGATCGAAGCCGTCGATTCCATTGCGGTGAGCGGGGGATCACCTTACTGGAAATCCTCGTCTCTCTCGTGCTTACGGGCCTTTTCATCTCCATAACCGGAATGGGGTTGACCCAGATCGTGACGGGTTTTGTACTTGCCGGACGCAATGGGGAGACGGCACAGACTGCCCAGATGGTCCTTTCCCGCTTGGCCAAAGAGTTCGTGGTGATCAATTCGGTGACCAACGCGACGGCCACGTCACTCACCTACAGGGGCCAGCGCAGCAACGGCGAAGAGACGCACACCGTCTCATGGAGCGGGGCGGCCGGAGACCCTTTGTATCTGGACGAAAGCATTCTCACGGACCGGGTGCACTATTTTGCCCTCACATACATCCACTACGATGGGTGGGGCGGTGAGGTCACAGAATCGTCATGGTCCTCCGATTCGAGGGGCATCGAAGTGACCCTGCGTCTGGCCGACGCCTCGGAGATCGAATTCACGGCTCGCGTCTTCCCCAGGAATTACAATAGAAGCCTGTGACGGATAGGGCAATGGTCTCAGATTCCAACCAGAATCAGGATAAAGGGGCGCACCTGGGGAACCAAAGGGGCGCCGTTCTGCTTGCCCTGATCGTGAGCATGACCATTCTCGGTGCATTGGGCGGGGCCATGCTCGAGCTGACCACCACATCCACCCAGGCACAGATCACGGCCTACAACCATGAAAGGGCATACTACCTGGCAGAAGCCGGTTTCCGGTATGCCGCCTCCCTTCTCAAGGCCGAACCTGCAGCCACGCCCAGCGGGACTTTCACCCTCGGCGACGGGGAGAAATTCAGCGTGGTCAGCTTCCAGGATCCCAACGACAGCACACGCATCTGCATTCAGTCCACCGGCATCGTCTCGGAGAATTCGAGCATCGAGGTAAGAAGGAGGATCACTTACAGCGTCGTGAAGAGCGAACCCCTCGGAGGTGGAGGGGGAGACGGGACCCTGGACCTGCGCTTCGACTCCGACAACGACGGGCAGCTCGACGACGTCTGGAATGTGCAGGGCTGGGCAACAATGCAGTCCACCGGTCCCTCGGGCAACGAGCCGGCACTGCACGTGAAGGGCACGGATGTCGCCCTGGGGCTCGACTGGGAGCAAGGCCCGGACCTGGCCCGTGCATGGGAGGACGCAGGGGGGCTTCTCGACTACGGACTGCAGGTCAAGATAAAAGTGCGTCCGGAAGGATCCAACGGAAACCATTACTTGCTGGGACTTTCCTTTCGGCTGGATTTGGACCTGGAAAGCGGTTACGGCGTCTCCTTTTTCAAATCGATCGGTTCGGGCACCGCGCCGGCCTGGGTCCAGCCCTTCCAGAGTCTCAGGGGGCAGGGTGTGTGTGTGGTCTTCTGGAAAAAGGTATACGGGGAGGTGACCCTGCTCGACTTCCAGAAGCTGGAAGGGGCGGGAGGCATCGGCGCGGTGGTGGAGGACGGAGACGTGAAGCCCTGGTCCACCCTGGTGGTCAAGATCGAAGAGGACTTTTCCGAATTCGGGGGCGGCAGGCAGAACCATGTTCGGGTCTTCGTGCAGGAAGCCGCGGTCTATCCGCGTGGTGGTGCCATCCAGTGGGACGAAGACGCCGTGCCGTTTGTGCCCGTGAACTGGCACATCGTCGGACAGCAGGCCCTGGTGGACGACACGTTCACCACCGAGGGATTCCCCGACACGGAACGCTCCGAAGTGGGCATACACGCGCACTACGACGGGAACCCGAACAACCAGGAGTTTTTCGACGATTTCGGGATGAGGCTGGATACGGCGGGCAGCGGCGGCACGGGCCTCGTGCAGTTTTGAGGGCCTGTCTCAAGATCCCTGCCTGCAAGACAGGGGAGCCAAACCGCGACTGCGGCGCGACGCTCCCAAAAAGCCCGACCGGGCGGAAGGCCTTGATCACTGTTCGGGCCGGTTTCTTATGCTCCCTCGCCCTCTGGGAGGGCCGGGGTGAGGGTATAAAAAGCGCAGTTATTGGCCGCACACGATATAGCTGTAGCAGGACTTCCCGCATTCAGCAAATAGGGCCAGTGCGCAGATATTACACCGCAGTTGCGACCGCACACGCAAGGGTGGGTTTTTTGGGGTCCCTGCCTCTCGTAAAGGCCCGAAAGCACCTTGCCGTTCTCGGGGGCGCCATGACGCGTTTTTGCCGCGCAAGAGGACCGCAGAACCCGTGGTGCAACAGCCGGGGGCTCACCATGGTCGAGCTCCTGACGGTTCTCGTCCTTCTGGGTATCATGGGGGTCATCGTTGCCTCCAGGATCGCCACCACCGGTGGGTACCAACTGGCTGCCGAGGAAAGAATCGTCAAGGCCCACGTGCGCCACGTGCAGTTTCTCGCCATGAGCAACAACACCCGTTCATGGGCCATCAGCTTCTCTGCCGATCATTACACGCTTTACAGAGATGGGTCCGTTGCCCCGGTGCGTTTGCCCAACGAGGACAGCTCCACCCGCAACCTGCCATCGGGACTGAGCATCACGTGCGGCACCGGGATGGTGGCTTTCGACGAATGGGGAAGCCCCGGCGAAACCGGGCACACCCTGACCCTTTCCGACGGCGAAGCGGTAAGGAGCATCACCATCTCGGGCAAGACGGGGTTTGTGCAATAAACGGATCGAAAGGACCGCCGCCCGCAGGGTTCGCCGTCGTCGAAGGCATCATGGCCCTGATTCTCTCTGGGGCGTCAGTGTCCGTAACAACGAGGGGGGCCTTGCGCGACGCTGGTCGTTACCCCGACGACAACGGCGACGCCGGTGCTGCGAATGGGAGGCGTACAGGTCTGAAAGTCTCTCTCACTCTCGGTCCCTGCGATTGATGATGGAGGCCATGTAACCCGCACCGAACCCATTGTCGATGTTGACCACCGCCACGTTGGAGGCGCAACTGTTGAGCATGCCGAGAAGGGCCGTGAGACCCCCCAGGCCGGCTCCGTAACCCACACTGGTGGGAACCGCGATGACCGGTCGCGCCACCAGGCCCGCCACCACGGTGGGAAGGGCCCCTTCCATACCGGCCACCACCACGAGAACCGAAGCGCTTGCCAGGATCGGCCCATGGGCCAGGAGACGGTGCAGACCGGCCACTCCCACGTCGAAAATCGTTTCCACCTGGTTGCCCATGGCCCGTGCCGTGACCGCCGCCTCCTGGGCCACAGGGATGTCGGAGGTTCCCGCGGAGACCACCACGATGGGCCCCCGTCCCACGATGGCGGGGGGGTGGCGGGCGTGCACCAGGATCCGCGCTTCCGCATCGTATTGGGCTTCGGGAAAGGCGGCCCCCAGAACCTCAGCCTTTTCCGCGTCGAGGCGCGTCACGAGAACCACCTCTTCCTGAAGCACCATGCGCTCCATGATGCCGCGGATTTGCTTAACGGTCTTGCCCTGGCCGAAGATCACCTCGGGAAACCCCTTTCGCAGGCTTCGGTGGTGGTCCACGTGGGCATAGCCGATGTCTTCAAAGGCAAGGTGTCGGAGGCGTTCCGCGGCCTGGTCGACCGAGAGGGTTCCCCCGGCGACGGCCTCCAAGATCTCGTTGAGGTGGTTGTGGTTCATAGACTGTGCATTCCCCGACAGAATCAGCAGCCTGTTCTAAAGGTCCGGGCGGCAGGCCCCGGTTGCCAGTTTCAACGCACACGTGAGACTGCTGGAGTCTATAGCGGAAAGGTCTCGCAACAGTCAATAGTCAATTCTTAAGCAGAAGGAGAACGGCAGGAAGTCCATGAAACCTCCGGAGACCTGTCCTGAAACAAGTTTTTAATTGCTTTCTCTTGACATTGTGCATTCACATCGCTGCAACTGACCATCCATCACTCCTGAAACTTATGGTAGGCCGTGTAAAAAGGGCCAGAATCGCCCAAAGTCGTTCGCCGGTTTTGGACCCGGCAAAAAAGTTCCTCAGAGCCAACTCTGGCGGGCAAAGAACGGAAAAGTCGAAGGCCCAAAAACCGGTCAACGATAGAGCGCTGATTTCCACGCCCCAGCCCGACCCCACCAAGCCTTGCTTGAATTGCAGGATGTCCGGCCGGTAATTCCTGCTATGGTGGAATCCCAGAAGACCCTTTTCGCCGTTCTGCGGGGGATGAAACGCATTGAAACTGGTGCTGTCATAACTGGCAAATTCAACCGGCGCTTGGTAGGCACTGATAATCCGCTGACCCATCTGCCTTTGCGACTCGTGGCTCGTTTCACGGTCTTCGCCCAGTGCTTCAGCCAATATTCCCAACCTGTCGTCTGTGGCATGCTCTTCACCGACTTGCCAACCTGGCGCGCGTTCGATAACCGTCTTGTGTTGGTTGAGCCAGGGTTGCATACCCGGAAAACGGTCGGTCGGCGAATGCAAAGGGTAAGTTTCGAACAAAACCCCCAACTGGCCATACATCAGGCCGAAGCCTCTCGAGAAGCCGGCTTCAGATTGCGCAGTTGACGTGCATCAATAAAGATCGGAGTGAACTCAGAACGCCCGGCGAGCCTGCTACAAAGCTGACGCAGCATATAGGTTCTTCCTGAACCAGGATCTTCGAGAACTGTCAACCGGTATGAAATGGGAGACTCTATCCAGGATTCAACCTCCAGCCCAGCCTCAATCAATGAGCCCGAACGGCCTTGGGCCATAATCTTGATTATATTTCGTCCATTAATGAGAGCTGCATGATCTCATGGCAAGCGCAGCCGCGGCGACTACCCGTGAGCTGAAGCCTTTAGTTGGCCAATATATTCCGCGCGAAGGCCTGTATTCGATGCGGCCATGAATTGCCTTCTATCCGAGGTTACAAACACGTCTGCACGCCACTCAAGAGCACACGCTAAATGCAATGCGTCCATTGAGCGCAAGGCATTGCTCTCCAAAAGCTTCACCGAACCCGAGATTACCGAGGCAGTGACCTGCAAAACAGTTGCATCACGGACATCATCCATTAACTGCCTTTTTGCCGCCCGATAGTCCGCGATAGCCAGAATACTTTCTCTCAGTCGCCGGTTGAGACCAGAAATAATTTCGGGGACCAAAATGACACAGAAAGCCAACTGCGAAGCGCTCTCTATCAAGCGATCCAGCTTATCGCTGCCAACCTCTTGCACATAGCGTTTGGCAAATGATGATGAGTCAACCGCCAGTTTCATGCAGCCGTCTCACGTTCCTCTAAGATAGCAGAAGAAAGATCGCTTCCCCGGAGCCGCAAACGAACGCCCGGTCGCTTCCATGCCGGGGTTCTCTGGCTGCTATCAGAAAACGGAACTATTTCCGCCACCGGCTTCCCATGCCTAAGAAGAATAATGGTTTCCCCGTGTTCGACCTCGGTTATTAAATCTGAAGCCTTTTTCCGGAAATCTGTGAAAGCAATGGTTTTCATGTATGTGCCTCCTAAAATGTACACCGAAATGTACAGTTTAGGGCTTATCTTGTCAAGATCAATTCGTAAGGACGTTGGGGCCCATAGGGCCTCGGCCCGTCCACAAGCACACAAATGCTGTGTACAAGGCCCGCATGCCTGTGGTATCGTTCAAATCGGCCGATCGAATCACACAGGCATATCGCCAGCAGCAACCACGGCTTACCGTCAACCTTGCACCACCGTCCACCGGAGTGGAAGTGGAAAGACCGGTTCCACCCGGCGGGGCACCAGGAGCGACGCCATGCAGATACTGGTTTCCGGATCCCTGGCTTACGACCGGATCATGGCTTTTCCCGGAAGGTTTTCAGACCATATTCTCCCCGACAAGATCCACATTCTCAACGTCTCGTTCACCGTCAACGGTCTCACGGAGAAATTTGGGGGCACCGCGGGCAACATCGCATACAACCTTGCGCTACTGGAAGAACGCCCCCTTATCCTTGCCACCGCCGGCAAGGATTTCGACAGGTACAGGGAATGGCTTTGCCTCCACGGGCTCCCCCTTGAAGGCATTCGTGACATCGCCGAAGAATTCACGGCCGGCGCTTACATCACCACCGACAGGGCCGACAACCAGATCACCGGTTTCAACCCGGGCACCATGAAATATCCCTCCATGTATCGGCCCGATGGCCTGGATCCGAAACAGACCCTGGCCCTCGTGGGGCCGGGGAATCTCGAAGACATGCTCAGCTACAGCTCCGTCTACAGGAAGCTGGGGATACCTTACATTTTCGATCCGGGCCAAAGCATCCCGGCCTTTGACGGTGAACAGCTCACCGAAATGCTCACAGGTTCCGAAGCCCTTGTTTCCAACGACTACGAGCTCGCGATGATCAAGAAGGCCACCGGGATGAAAAAAGGCGAGATACTCAGCCGGACCAAGACCCTGATCACGACTTTGGGGGAAGACGGTTCCCTGGTGTGCACCCCCAATCAAGAGGTGCGCGTCCCTGCCGCCAAGGCCGCCAAGGTCCAGGATCCCACCGGTGCCGGCGACGCTTACCGGGCCGGTTTCATAAAGGGAATCACCATGGGCAAGGGCCTCATAGAGGCCGCCAGGATGGGTGCAACCTGTGCGAGCTTCGCCGTGGAGTTGCGGGGCACGCAGGAGCACCGGTTCACCATGGAAGAGTTCTGGGAAAGACACCACTACAATTTCGGGTGAAGATCCGTTCCCTCCATCCCTTGGGGCGAAAGGTGGAAACAACACCGACCAGCGAAACGGACCCGTCCCTCACCGAGGCCCCTCTTGTGCGTGGGCAGAAGGCGCGGAGAAAGAGGATTTTCCCATGCGATTGGAGAAAGGATTCTTGGTGGTCTTCGAGGGAATCGACGGTTCCGGCAAAACCACCCAGGCGCGGCTCCTCCATGCTGCCCTCAAGAAAAAGGGCCTGGAGGTTGTCTTGTCCAAGGAGCCCACGGACAGCCAGTACGGAAGGAGAATCCGAAGCCTGGCTGCGGGCGAGAGAAACTCGGTGACACCCCTTGAGGAGTACCGCCTTTTCGTGGAGGATCGCAAGGCCCACGTTCGCTACCTCATCCACCCGTCCCTGGCGGCCAGGAAGATAGTGATCCTGGATCGTTATTACTATTCCACCATGGCGTACCAGGGGGCCCGAGGGCTCGACCCCGCGTTCATAAAGAAGGAAAACGAGTCCTTTTGCCCCGTGCCAGAAATCGTTTTTCTCCTCGACGTACCCCCGAGGCTCGGAATCAGAAGAATCGAGAAAGGCAGGGGCGAAGCACCGAATCTATTCGAACGGGAAGACTCCCTGACCATCGCTCGCGAGATATTTCACTGCCTCAAGGAGCCGTACGTCTATGCCATCAACGCAGGCGATGTGCCGGAGGTCGTACACCGGCAAGTGGTGAACGTGATCGAAGATGTCGTGAATCACTACCTTACGAAAAAGGAACGATACCATCACCCTGGCCAGGGAGCCCGGACCGACCACCTGGCGGTGTTGTGACCCCCACCTGCCCTCCGGGCGACACTCACGGCGATTCTCATCTGGCAGAGCGCCTGCCGACCCACGCAAGGTGCTGCTCCCACCCCGGCAAGGACGGTTCCGGTCCTGGGTGCGTATCCGGCCTTGAACCTCGTTCCGGGTGGCCGAGTCATTTCCCCGCCCTGGGAGCGCGGCCGTCTCACGCGGCTTGTGGCCCGGGTGCGGGCAAGATGTCCGCGCTCCCAGGAAAGCCAACAGAACCGTGGATACCTTCATATTTCCACCTTGCCCCCAGTCAAAACCATCGTCTTCAAGCCCCGTGCAAGGTGACAAAGGCGTTGTTCAGCACAACGGCCCGAGGGGTGACGCCCTGGAGAACGTAGCGGCGCCCGGACGCCGCCTCCCAACCCCTCACCGTCAAGGATTCCCCGGGGAACACGGGCTGGGCGAAACGCACCTGGAGCGCTTCCATCTTGGCTGCGTCCCCCCCGCACAGGCCGTAGAGAATGGCCCGGTATGCGTAGCCGAAGGTGCACAGACCGTGCAGGATGGGGCCGGGGAACCCCTTTTCCGAGGCCGCGAGAGGATCGATGTGCAGGGGATTGGGGTCGCCGCTCAGACGATACAGCGCGGCCTGGTTGGCCGGGATGGGGTAGGTCACCTCGAAGGCGGGAGACCGGTCCTCGGGCGGTTGCAGGAGCACCGCCTTAGGGCCCGGATCCCCCCCAAAGCCGCCTCCACCGCTGTAATAGATGGTTTGTCCGGTTGTGAAGAGGAGTTCTCCCCGCGCGTCGAAGCTTTCGCTTTCGCCCAAAAGGATCGCGGCCTTGCCCTTGCCCTTGTCGTATGCATGGGTCATCGTGGCAATGGTGTGAACCGTTCCTTCCGGCGGCAAGGGATGGTGAAGCTTCACCCGTTGTTCGGCGTGCAGGGAGCGGGGTGTATCGAGCCCCATTTGGGTGCGTATGCCCATCAACGCTTCCCTGCCGATGATCGCCGCATAGGACGCAAAAACGTTCAGCCCTCCCCGTACACCCTCGTACAAATAATCCAGCTCTTCTATCTGGGCACCGATGCCGAGCGCATAAAGGATCACGTCCTTCTTGGTGTAAGTAAAAGGGGTGGGTCCAACTTGTCTTCCGATGAAATCCAGATTCATGGTGTGCCTCCGTTGCCGCAACAACCTGGGATAGGGTCACGTTGCGTGCGATCGTCGCGTTGCCTTCAACTGCCATGGGGCCATCCGACTGGCTGACGTCCGCCCCTTCGCGCCAATAGAACTAACCCGAACGGATGGACCCCGACAAGGGAAATCTTGACCTGGATTTCACAACACAGGACATCCACGTGACAGCTTGGTCGCGGTGTGTTAGAGGTACGCATCAGGTATGCGGCGGCGGTGCACAAAGGCCGCCCCCAACGATGCCGCGGCGTATGGACCGACGTGGGACATGCCCCGAGCATGGAAGGTGGTGCCGTCGGTCCCAACTTTCGATGGATGGACAGTGACCAGGAGGTGAACGCTATGGGTATCCCAGGTTACGCCGGTCATATTCTTCACGTTGATTTGGGCAGCGGCAGCACAAGAAGAGAACCCCTCGATCCCGATCTTGCCAAAAAGTACATCGGGGGTTGGGGTTTCAGCTTGAAGTTGGCCTATGACCTGATCCCCCCTGATACGGATCCCCTTTCTCCGGACAATGTCATTGTGCTGGGAAACGGGCCTCTCACGGGCACGACCGTTCCGGGGTCCTCCGAGATCTCCCTCACGACCAAATGCCCTCTCAACGGTGCCTTTCCCGAGCACGCCGGCGGCGGGCACCTGCCCCTCATGTTGAAGACCTGCGGATACGACGCCCTGGTTGTCACCGGCCGGGCGGAACGGCCCGTCTATTTGCGGATTGCCGATGACGCCGTCGAACTTTGTGATGCAAGCGAACTCTGGGGGCTCGATGTGTACGATGCCACCGATGCCCTGCGGTCAAGGCACGAGCCTTGCAGCGTTATGCCCATCGGTCCTGCGGGGGAAAACCTGGTGCGGATTTCCCTGACCTTCATGGACAAAGGGGGCACCCTGGGGTCGGGGGGGTTCCCGGCGGTCATGGGGTCCAAGAACCTGAAGGCCATCGTGGCCCAGATGGGGTCCAAAGGCATCAAGGTGGCGGACCGACCAGGCATGCAGAAGCTGGTGGATGAAGAGATCAAGAGGGTCATGGATTATCATCTCAGGCGGGAGATGATGAAGGGAGGCTCCATGGCCATGACCCGGCAATGGCTCTCGGGGATGGGGGCGTTCAGAAACAACTGGCGGGAACTGGTGCGGGATCCAAGGGGGGGAGACTATGCGGAGGCCATCTATGAAATACACAAAAAGGCCAGGAAGAACATATCTTGCCCCACCTGCCTTATGTGCGACAAGGACCGGGTGGACATACGCCAGGGCAAATATGCGGGCACCACCATTTACGACACGGCCATCATGGCAGCCCCTTTCAAAGGGGGAACGGTGGATGACTACGGGGATGCCCTGCGGGAGATGGATCTGACCAATCGGCTCGGAATTTGCCGCATACAGTGGAGTGCCGTATGGGATTATATGATTTATTTGTACGAGCAGGGGACCCTCACCAAGGAGGACACCGGCGGAATCGAGCTGAAGAAGGATCCGGACACGACCCTGAAAATGCTCCGGATGACCGCCCGGCGCGAAGGCTTCGGCGAGGTGATGGCCGAAGGCATCGTGGGGGCGACCCGGCGGATCGGAAGGGGTGCCGAGAGGGAAGCGGTTCATGTGAAGGGGTTCAACATCATTTCGATCCAGGATCCCAGGATGGGGGGGATGGGCACCATGGAATTCGAGGGGCTTGTCCAACCCGGGCGCTACGCCACCCAGCAAGGGGCCGTAGGATCTCCCTCCTACAACCCCCAAAGGCCCTTGCAGCAGTGGATGCAGCAGGCCCGCAGGTGCGGGGTCCCCGAGGAGGCCATCGCGCGCATTTTCACCTCCGATTCCTTCAATGCGGCCCGTTTGACACGGTACGGGGAGGACTACACCTCGGTCTGCAACTGCCTGGGGCTGTGCAATCGACTGTATATGGGAAGATTCCACAGTCTGCGGAGCCTTGCGGATTTTTATACGAAAACCACGGGAATCGACACGTCACCGGTGGAGATGGCCAAGGCCGGAGAGCGCTGCTGGAACCTGCTCAAGATCCTCAACTGCAGGGCCGGCTTCTACCGTAAGGACGACCGTCCGCCCCATGTGTGGTTCACCCCCCTCAAGGTCAACGGCAGCGAGCTGCCCATGATGGATTATTACCGTACCAAGGTGCTGACTCCGCAGGACATAGACAGGATGCTCGATGACTTTTACGACGAGCGGGGTTGGGACAGGGAGACGGGGGCTCCCACTGCGGAAAAACTCAAGGAGCTGGGGCTGGAAGGCATGCTCTGAGAGCGTGTCTTGCCTTATCGGGACATGGGGGGCTTTTTCAACGGGTGGCTTACGACCGGGCGGAAATCCCCCTTCCAACCGGCCCGAACTCGGAGTCCACCCAAGACGGCTCTAAGCCGAAAGGGTTGAGGCGGCTGCTCGGTAACCGGCGCGGTTCTTTCGGATCCCGGCCCGGGGCAGGACCTCACCAGCAAATTCGTACACTCGGCGTTTCAGTGACGAATGAGTATTCCTGTCGAAACATCCGGATTGTGTATCTGGAACATACGTGGGCCTGCATTTTAAATTTACAGGGGGTAAACTCCCCTTTTCCTTGATGCTCAATCAGCTTTTCACCATACTCGCACTTGCAAAAACCAGGTCTTCGTCTATGGTAGAGGGATGTTGTGAAGATGGACACAAGAAGAAGGATAAACACTTGAAACGAAAGGAGCAGAAAATGAAACGAATGATCATGTTTTTGCTACTGAGTACCTTCCTGGCCTTATCCATGGCACCGGTCGTGTCTTTTGGAGAAGCTGTCAAAGAGAAGCCCACGAAACCCACAGCAACCGCATCAGCCCAAGACAAGCCGGAGTATGGGGCTGTTTTTGTCATGGCCCTGGGTGCCGACATAACGCTGTTCGATGAGACTTTGGGTCACACTAACAATGCCCCCACCCAGATGCTTACCAACGATACGATACTTACCGGCGACTGGTCAAAAGGACCGGCAGGCAGCAATGAGTATACATGGTTCTACTACGGCACCCCGCCTTCAAAGGTCCTGACAGGGGGGATAGCGGAGAGCTGGGAAATGCCCGACGAGAACACTTTTGTCTACCACATCCGCAAGGGTGTCCGATTCCATAATAAGCCCCCAACCAACGGGCGGGAAATGAACGCCGACGACGTGCTCTTCTCCATTCAAAGGGCGTGGAAGTCTCCCGGGTCCATCTATGCGAGTGCGGATTTCATCGAGTCTGTCACGGCCCCGGACAAATGGACCATCGTCATCAAGGCCATGCCGGGCAAGGCGGGAGTCGTCTACCGTTATGTGTCTTTTTACCTCAAAACAGTGCCCCGTGATGCGGTCGAGGCTTACGGGGACCTCAAAGACTGGAAGAATGCGATCGGTACAGGTCCGTTCATGCTGAAAGAGTATGTGAGCAGCACGGCAGCCACCTTTGTCCGGAACCCTGATTACTGGATGACAGACCCAACCGGTCCCGGCAAAGGCAACCGTCTGCCCTATCTGGATGGTGTGAAATGGCTCGTCGTACCCGACCCGTCCACTAGGATGGCAGCCATGCGAACGGGCAAGATAGATGCTCTGCACAATTTGGTCGTAGAGGATGCCCTGACTCTGCTCGAGAGGAGTCCCGAGTTGGAATATGTGGCGAATCCCAGCGGCGGACCCATGGCAGTGCATATGAGGATTGACAATCCTGAGCTGCCCTGGGCCAATGTCGATGTTCGCAGGGCGCTCCACATGGCTCTGGACCTGAAGGAAATAGCCAAGACCTACTACAGCGGTCAGGCGGTGGTCCTGAACTGGCCGGCCATGGCGATACCTGACTGTGCCGATTTCTATACTCCACTGGAAGAGCTGCCCGAGTCAACCAGAGAGCTTTTTGCCTACCATCCAGAGAAGGCAAAACAACTCCTTGCCGAAGCCGGCTATCCGAATGGTTTCAAAGCCTCGATGGTCTGCTTCAAAGACCAAGTGGACATGCTTTCCATAATCAAGGCTTACTGGCAAGCAATCGGTGTGGATCTGAGCCTCGATGTGAAGGAGTATTCTGCCTACACATCAATAGGCGTCGGCAAGAAGCACACGGAAATGTACATGCACACCGCTGGTGCAGCTACTCCTGAGCAGTTTTCACGGATTCGTCATGGAAATATAGACAACTATGGTATGATTAATGACCCCAAAATCGAGGCGGCCTATGCTAAAGTGGCCGGTAACTTTTTCAACGAAGAGTTGAAAAAACAGACTTACAGAGAGATACATCCTTATGTTCTTTCCCAGGCCTATCTCATCGTGATGCCCTCACCAAATATCTACAACATCTGGCAACCGTGGGTGCAGAATTATCATGGTGAGCGGTACATGCCGACTTGGGCCAGCACCGATGCCTACCTGAAGTATGTCTGGATCGACCAGGGCATTAAGGAGAAGATGGCAGAAAAAAGATAGATCATCTGCCCGCACAGGTGAAAGGATTGTCAAGCCTGAAGGGTGTGATGGGGGGTTTCGTCACACCCTTTTCTTTCGACAAAAGGTGCAATTGGCTTCTGCAGGCATTGATCATCGTTTCGGCCGGGCGGGTCTTTTTTTCGTGCTGGGGGCGCGAGCGTCTCGGCTGCCTTGCGGCGTAGGTACGGGCAAGGAGACCCGTGCTCCCGGGAAAGCCAACAGAATCGTGGTTGCCTTTCGCCTGTCGGCCCAAATTGACGGCAATGCACCTTGGCCGGAACGATAATCAAGGCCCTTCCGGGCTTGGTTCTATCTTCGGCCGGTCATTGTGAGGTCTTTCCCTCACCGGGGGGCATGACGGTTCTGGTTCTAGGGTGGGTGAAGCCCAAGCGCAACCCACCGTGGGAGGACTGATTCACCACTCCTGAAGCGGCGGGTTCCGCGTGGACCCTACTCATCCCCCACCTCCATGATCCTTCCGGCCCGATCACGCCGCCTCACTTCGCGGCCGAACCCACAATCGACCCCCAATATCATTCCCTGTCGGGGGCAGGGATCGTGATGACCGGACACTGGGCGAGCCGCACGACCCTTTCTGCAACGGAACCGAGGATAAACCTTCGCCAGCCCGTTCGGCCGTGGGTCGAAAGGACGATGACATCGGCCTTTTCTTCCTCGGCGACCCTTGCGATCTCTTCGGCCGGTGATCCTTGAATCACCAGGCTCCGGGAGCTCAGGTGCTGGTTGATTTTTCCTTGTCGCACTTCCTCGATCCCGGTTTGTGCCGAATCGAAAATCTGTTCCATCACGGTGGTGTATATGTTGCCAGAGTCCATGAGGCCACCGGCGGGCGGAACAATGTGAAAGGGAGACACCACGTGGATGAGGAGCACTTCCGCGCCGAAGTGCCGGGCCAGCTCATCGGCCGCATGTACTCCCCCGTAGGAAGGTTCGCTGAAGTCCGTGGGAGCCAGGATTCTTTTGATCGGAAGCATCGCATGTTCTCCTTTTCTTTCCATCGAGCGCTTGGTGCGCGTCTGAAAATCCCCTCCGTTTCGCCTAACCAAGGATGGGCATCGGCTTTCTCTGCAATCGGGACGCCGTTTCAGGAAGTCCAAAGCCCGGTGAAACGGACGGCGGCTTCACGGCAGGAAAGGGGCTGCAAACCCCGTCGTCACCGTTCATCGCTTTCTCAAACAAGATCAAAGGATTCCACTTCTTTGTCGGGCTGACCAGGGAAATGCCGTGACTTTTATCGGTTCACCCTCCCGCCTCTCGCAACGGCCCATTTTCGCGGGCCGGTCCCTAGTGCAGGCGGCTTTGCATCTCCGTTAAACGGCCGCCATGGCCCATCCTCCCGCTTTGTCATGCGCACACGGTGACTCCCGAAAAGGTTGAAATATGCAGTCACGAAGGTACATGGGGCAACGTCGCTTGAGCTGCACGCCGATAACTGACACTGTAGCCGAGCGGCCTGCGCGTCAGCCCGAAGCCCTTGTTGTGTGCCGGGCACGGCAGGTGGTCTCAAGGATCGGCCAAGCTTACCATGACAGTGGCGAGCCCGACAAGTCCCAGACCCAGCCAGACACTGGTGAAGCGTTAAGCCGTTGCCTATCACGCGCAGGCTGGCACCAAGGACCACTTTTTTCCCATGGATTTCGGCCTCCAGGGTTTCGCACGAAGGACTCGAAGGCGAGGCTGAAGTACTGTCGCAAACTCGTGTAGGAAAAGGGATGGCTGCATTCTCTGAACAAGGAGAGGGAAGGGGGATTTGAAGTGGGACGTCTGGACCGTTTCAGGTATTGTACCGGGTATTCCAGTGACAGCGGGATCATAGGGACCAAAGCAATCGTGAGCGGGCGGTATCAGCCATTCAAGAGTCACTTCAGTTGGAGGCGCGAAAAGAAGCCCTGATCGATTGAAAGGCCGCAAGGCATCTATTCGCTCAAGTGGCTATCCGGGGCAGCTTGAGCAGAGGTGCTCGGGAGAGTTGAGACCTGGAAAGACGAACATTTCTGCGTGCGAGCGAAAGAGCAGTGGCGAGTTGATAGACATAGGCAACGCTCTCCCACGCAACCACCAGACCACCCTTATACGGCCACCTTCAGGACCCTCGATGTGACGGCGCCCCAGCGTCGAACGTCGGCGGATCACTCTGACCATCCCGACCGGGGGACTTACCAGGATTAGCAGCACGCAGAAAAGCGCAGAGCCCGAAGACATCGTGGGCGACGGTCGTGGGAGAGGGGGATGTGGGAAATGGCAATTTGTGACCGCGCGCAGTATACCGGTTTCTATGAAGCACCTGACAATCCATAAATACGCTGGCAGCTTCCGCGGATCATGATTGGGCCGTGCCTGGGCAGACGCCCCGGATTGGGGCGTGGTATACCGGTCTCTCGGCAAAGGAGGCCTGTCGGAGTCGAGCGGGCCAAGGCACTGTTTGGGGTGGGTCTTGCGTTGACAGGCAACGGGATGTGGGATACGACAAGCGCGGTTGGATCACGACACGACCTCTTGGAGACGAAAGATGAATGCACTGGTTCTGTACGATTCCCTGGGGGGAAACACGGAAAAGGTGGCGAAAAGGATCCATGACACACTGGTCGCCGGTGCGGTGAAATCGGAGCTGATCAAGGTGTCCCAGGATACGGACCTCGACCTTTACGCCTACGATCTGCTCTTTCTCGGCTCACCGGTCATCGCCTGGGGGCCCACGGACAACATGCGTCATTTTGTCATGACAAAGCTCCGGGCCTACCACCGGGAACATATCCGGCCTTCGGCCCCACTGCGCCCCGGAAAATTCGCCGTGAGCTTCTGCACGTACTCGGGCACCCACATCGGGGAAGACGAGGCCATTCCCCTGACCAAGTGGTTCAGCGCCTTCACCGCCCATCTCGGATGCCAGATCATGGGGGAATGGAACATCGTGGGGGCCTTTCACAACAGGGAGGATGTGAACATCAACGGCCGGCTGGGCGACATCCGCGGAAGGCCAAACGAGGCGGATCTCTTTGAAGTGGAAAACCGGGTGAAGGGGCTGCTGGCCGCCATTTCGGCCTGATTCGACGCCGGCGCTTCGGCCCGTCCTGACGGGGGCCTGCTGTCCCGAGCGCGCAGGCAGGCAAACGTGCTCTCCGGCACTTCAATGCCTCGCCAGGCGAACGGCCCCAGGGGGGGGCCTGGCCTGGCGTCGCGGTGCAGTGAGCCGTGAGGAGCCCTGGATCGATGTCCATGCCGGGCTCCGGATTGCGGATCAAGCCGGGAAGGACGGTGTTTTCGTCCTGGGCAGTGATCGAGCGGCGGCCATGAGCGCTGCAGTGAGGGCCAGGGCAGGGGGCCTGGCTCCTGCCATGACATGATGAGGACCGGGCCGGCGCAAGATAGAATCAACCCCCTGCGGTCTTGCGGATCTTTTCCCCCCCCCATGGCGGCATCCCGGCCCTGACGGCTCCACTTGCCGGCAGGGCCGAGGACAAAGGGGCCCCGTCAGATGCCCTTTCTCAAGGGCAAGAGATCGTCGAACAAGGGCTCTCGCTTCTCGCCCCTTGCCTTGAAACTCTCCAGCATGTCCTTGGGCTCGAACATGCCCGTCTGCCAGGTGGCGATGTAGTTGAGTCCGTCGGCCACGCTGTGGTCCCGGCTGTAGTTGATCATCTCCTTGGAACCGGAAACGGCAAGGGGAGACCGGGACGCGATTTCTCGGGCCACCTGCATGACGCCCTCCAGCATGGCCTCCCGGGTCTCGTACACCGTGTTGACCAGACCGATCTCCTTTGCCTGCTGGGCAGGAAGCCTGCGTCCCGTGTACGCCATCTCCTTCATCCAGCCCATGGGGATCAGGTGGGGCAGCCTCTGAAGGGTTCCCACGTCCGCAGTCATACCGATATTGATCTCTTGGATGCAGAAGAACGCATCGGCCGTGCAGTAACGCACATCGCAGGCGCTGATAAGATCGACGCCCCCTCCGATGCAGCCTCCCTGGACGGCCGCGAGGACGGGTATGCGCACCCTCTCTATCACGTTGAAGGCTTCCTGAAGTTCCAGAATGGACCGCCGCATCGTTTCGTGTGAACGGCCCGTTTCCTGCCTCTCGGTCGTGAAGCCTCCCGTAAAGACGGAAAGATCCATACCCGCAGTGAAATGCTTCCCGGTGGAAGATATGACAACCACCCGGGCCTTAGCCTTTTCATCGATTTCCTTGAAAGCATGGGGAAGCTCGTTCCAGAAGGCGTGTGTCATGGTATTGAGCTCATCAGGCCTGCTGAACCGGATATGGGCGATGTTGTCCTTTGTTTCCACCTTGAAACACGTATAATCCATTCCTGTCTCCTCTTAATGGTGGGTGTTTTCCTTTTCCGGCACGTCCGTGGCGGGGCGATGCTTCAGGTCCCTGCTTGCTGTATCGGTATTTCACACTGCCCGGAAGGGGGGCGCCTGATCGCGTCGCCACAGACGGCCGGTTTCACGTCTGGAAACACTTGTGTGGAACCGATCATCGTGCCGGCCCGTCTCACGGTGGGCAATCCCCACCCTGCGGGTTTGGAACGATGCCAACATCGAGGTTTGTGTATACCTCGCGCGTCCACAAACTGCGCTCTTCCTACCCTCACCCCGGCCCTCTCCCAGAGGGCGAGGGGGGATGTAGGAAATAGCAGTTTGTGACCGCGCGCAGCATAGGTGGGCATCGCTCACCATCGAGGAGGATCTTCCACCGTGAGGCCAAGGCAGCGTATGCGCGGATCGCCTGTGGCCGAGCGGCAGATAAGACGATGGTTCACAGCGCGCTGAGCCGCTGCTTCACCTCCATGGCCTCGGCCATGATTCTCTCTACGAGTTCGGCGATGGTGGGCTTGTCGTGGATCCGCCCGACGACCTGCCCCCCGTGGTACATCCCTTCGTCCTTTTTACCGGACTTCCACCCCTCTCGGCTCACATGACCGCTGATAAGGGGCGCAAGCTCCTGCAAGGTCGCCCCGCGCCCTTCCAGCTCCAACACCTTTTCCGCCCACGCGTTGCGCAGGACCCGTGCCGGGTTCATGATCGATTTCATGACAAGTACGGTGTCTTTTTCGTCAGAATCGATCATGAGCTGTTTGAAGGCGTCGTGTATGGGAAAATCCGAGGTGGCCATGAAACGGGTGCCCATGTTCACACCGGCCGCGCCGAAGGCAAGGGCCGCGATGAGACCTCGTCCGTCACAGAACCCGCCGCCCGCGATAAGCGGTGCCTTGACGGATTCCGCCGCCTTGGGGATGAGCACGATGGTGCCCACCTCCTCCAGGCTCGGATGGCCGGCACACTCCGTGCCCACGATGGAGACGATGTCCACCCCTATCTTGTCCACTTTGACGGCATCCCGGACCCGGGCGCACTTGTGGATGTGTACAAGACCCGCATCCGTGATCATCTTGCGGTACGGCTCGGGGCTGCGCCCGGCCGTTTCCAGGATCTTGACCCCGGCCTCGATCACGCGGCCGATGAGTTCCTCGGGCGTGATGGGGCTGAAACCTGGAAACAGACCCACGTTGCACCCAAACGGCTGGTCGGTCATGTCCCGCACCTTCTTGACTTCCTCCAACAGGTCTTCCTTTTTCTCGAAAAAGGAAGCGGGCAGGCAGCAAAAGGCTCCGGCGTTGGCAACCTTGGCCACCACGTCCGCCAGGGTCAAGGCGTGCATGGTGCCGCACTGGATGGGGTACTTGGTCCCCAGGATTTCGGTCATTCTTGTCTGCAGCATGGTGCTTTCTCCTTTCTTGCCTCACAGGGTTCATGCGATGTGTCGGCCTTGATCATCGTTGCGGCCGGCCGACTCTATTTTTGGGTCCTGGGAGCGCGGGCGTCTCGCCCGCATTGCGGAGTAAGTGCGGGCAAGATGAAAACGCTCCCAGGAGAGCCGACACAACCGTGGATACCTTTTATAGCTTGCGCGGCCACAAACTGCGCTTTTTACTTCCCGAACGGGCATCTGGGAAAGGTGCACGGCTTGCAGCCGAGGCACATGCCCCCGTGGCCAAGGGTCGCCAGGTCCCGTCGGGTGATCTCCACTCCTGCCAGAATCCGCGGCAGGAGCAGGTCGAAGCTGGTGGTCCCGTGGTACAGGGCGCAGGCAGGAACACCGATGATCGGCACGCGGCCGATCCGTGCCAGCAGGGTCATGTTTCCGGGCAGGACGGGGGCTCCGTAGATCACGTCCTGCGCACCGGCATCCAGAAGCCCCTGCCGGGTCACATCGTCAGGGTCCACCGAGAGCCCGGCTGTGGTCACCAGCAGATCCGCGCCCAGGTCCAGGAGACGCTTCACGCTGTCCCTTATGGTGTTCCGGTCGTCGGGAACGATCAGCGCGTCTGCCACCTTGCACCCGTAAGCCTCCACCTTGCTCCGGATCACGGGTATGAAGCGCTCCTCCACCATCCCCAAGAAGACTTCGGTGCCCGTGACCAGGATACCCACCCGTGCCTCCGGCACGGTGCGCACTTCGAACAGAGGCCCTCCTTCACAAACGGCCAGGGCCTTCTCGAAGTCCTCCCGGGAAAGATAGAGGGGTAGGGCACGGGTCCCCGCCAGCTTCTCCGCCTTTTTCACGGGCAGAAACCCGTGCCTGCTGGCGCATTTGACCGAAGGCAGGAGGTTGAAAGCCTCGAGCCGCCGTATGTCCACCACCAGAATGCCGTCCCTTGCCGCGAGAAGCTCCGCCTTGCCCTCGCTGGGAGCTTGCGTGAAGGTCACACCTTCTCCTGCCATGGCGCGGGCAAAAGCCAGGGCCGCCTCGTCTTCATGGACCCAGCGCGGGTCCTCGGGATTGAACTCGGCCACATAAACATGCTGCCGCCCCATCTTCTGAAGATGGCATATGTCGCCCGCATCCAGCCGTTGGGCGTGTTTGAAGGCAGGCCCCTTCTCCTTTCCCGGCACGATCCGTGTCATGTCGTGCAGCGCGTGGAGCCCCGCCGCCTGCTCCACAGGTACGGTCCGGAGCCGAAGGGTTTTCCCGCGGTCGGCTCCTTCACGTCCGGCCGTTTCCAGATAGGGGGCCTCTCCCTGACAGCCCAGGCATATGCTGCCGTCCTGGACGGGGTAAGCCTCTTTGCACACGGGACACAGGGCGAATCCTTGCCGTCGCCGAATCCGGATGAATTCGGGATCCAGTTGCACGCCGCACACGCCGCACACGCCCGCCCCCGCCCGCCTCATCTCATCGAGAAGCGCTTCCAGGTCCTGATCTTTCTTTTCGTGCAGCTTGAAGTACCAGCTCCTGATACGAGGCCATGGCTCGAGCCTGGAAGCGTCCACGAACACCCGCACGCCCTGCCCACCGTACTTCTCGTACATCGTCAGGGCGAAACGGCCCATGTTGATGATCTTGAGCCATCCGTTTCCTATGGTGCAGGGCGTCAGGAGCTGCACGGCATCGGGAAGGCAGGAGCGCGTTTCGCAAAGGACATCGAAAAACTCCCCCTCAGTCCGACGGCGAATGGCGAGGTCCACCATGAACCCTCCGAGGATCATGCCCGGTGCGAGATTTCCATGAAAGGCCCGAACCATCTCGAGGTATTCCTCGAACGCATGGGCCCCTAAAGTCGGCTGTTCGAGGGGAAGGTCCTCCGTCCGCATCTATAGGGCCTCCACACTACATTTCACGTACCGGTGCAAGGGGGTTCCTGCCAGCCGGTCCCGATGGGTGCTGCTGGTGAGCCTGTTGACGTTGGCCCCGTAAACCCGGCCCTGGTAGACCAGCCCGAAACCCTGGGGCAGGACCACGTGTCCGGGTCGACCCTCCTCCGTCAGTTCCACTTCCACCACCTCCTGGCCGGCTTCGGTGGTCACCCTGACCGTCTGCCCGTCGATCAACTCGAGCCTCCGGGCGTCTTCGGGGTGCATGGCAAGGGTGCAGGCACGTTTTTCCTCGTTCCACTGCGGATTGCGCATCAGCGTGTTGGCGTTCATGTCCATGTGCCGTCCCGCGGAAAGGATGAGGGGATAGTCCACGTCCGGCGCGATCCGCCGCCGTTCCGCATCGGGGGTCACCTCCTCTATCCAGTCCGCCATTTCCGGTACATTCAGGTTGATGCGTCCGTCTTCGGTCTCCAGGGCCGTAAGATTCTTTTCCGTGTCCAGTCTGCCCACGAAGGTCCCTTCAGGGTGATCCAGGATGGCCTGAAAGAGCTGTTCCCCCAGCCCGGGGCCCGGCGTGAATCCCTCCCGGGCCGCGTTTTCATGGGACGAGGCAGGAAGGTTTTGCAGCAGCCCCCACAGACAGGCCAGGTTGCCGGACCCCAGTGCCTTTCCCAACGTCTTGGACAGGATCAGCGAGATCCTGCTGCTGGCCTTGGGATTGGTCTGGAGGTACTGTATGAGGGCCGCGGCGAAGCGGGTCCGGTCCTTGCTTTCGGCCGCGGCATGGAGGTCCTGGGGGATGTGGGGGACAAGTCCCAACCGGTCCGCAAGCCGCGTGAAAACTTCTCCCGCTTCGATCCGCTCTGCTTCCGGTTCCACCACCGGGCGGCGCATCTGGAAAAAGACCCTCGGAAAATCACTGCGCAGTGTCCCGTCCCACGATTCAAAACTCGAACGGGCCGGCAACACGTAGTGGGCCAAGGCGGCGGTCTCCGTCATCGCAAGCTCGATGCTCACCAGAAGATCGAGACGTTGGAAAGCCTTTTCGTAAGCCGTGGTGTCGGCGAAGGAACGCAAAGGATTGGTGCTGCTCACGATAACGGCCCTGAGCCTTTCGAGACCGTCCGAGAGGATTTCCTCGGGCATGGCGTTTGGTGGGTAGACGCCGCAAATGGCCGGAAAATCTGTCGCCAGGGTGCGCCAGGTCTTGGGATTCCTTTCGTCGGAGTGGCCGCCCCGGCCCAGGATGTTGCCCGGGAAGACGTTGCCGCCCCGCACGCCGACCCGGCCGCAGATGGCGAGAAGGACGTCTTCCAGATAGGAGATGAGCGTACTGTGCCGCGTCATCAGCACGCCGAGGTCGCAACGAAGGCTCGATTTGCGCCCGGCGAATGCACGGCACACCTCGCGCACCGTGTCATAGTCCAGCTCGCAGACATCGATGGCCTTTCTCGCGTCGAAATCCGTGAACCAGGACCGAATCTTTTCGAATCCCCCCACGTGATGGTCCATGTATTCCCGGCTGTGCCAGCCCTCGTTGAGGATGATGGAAATCATGGCCCGGTGAAGGAGCGCGTCGGTGCCGGGACGGATGGGCAGGTGGATATCGGCGAGCCTGGCCGTTTCCGATCGACGGGGGTCCACCACCACAAGAAGCTTGGCAGGGTCCTTGGCGATCTGTGTCATCACGCGTCGCGCCCGGGGCGTGTGGTGGCTCATCATCGGATTCCATCCGATCACCAGGAGCATGTCCGTTTCGTCCAGGTCCGGTTCTGCATGCAGGTACTGCCTGCCGAAGCACCTTCCGTCCGCCCAGAACTTGCCGGTGAGCTCCTGGGCCAGGGCGTTGTACATGTACTGGGAGCCCAGGCCCCTGAGCAGCGTGCGTCCGAAAAACCCCTCGAAGGCCCAGCCCACGCCGCCCCCTCCCATGTAGGCAAGAGACCGAGGACCATGGGTCTTCACGGTGGACCCGAGTCTTTCGGCGATCTCGTCGATGGCCTGTTCCCACGATATGCGTTGAAAAGAGCCGCTGACCTTCTTGAGGGGATAATCGAGACGGTCCGCGTGGTGATGGTGGTGGATGATGTTCAGTCCCTTGCGGCACACGTAGCCCTGGCTGATGGGGTGGTCCTTGTCCGGGCGCACCTTGGTGAGCCGGTTGTTCTCGACGGCAACCTCCAGTCCGCACGTGTTGGCGCACAACACGCAGGTTGTCTTCTTCCATTGACTCATGGGGCCTCCTTGTGCGAGAAACGATCACATCCTGCTGGCCCGGACCGCCGCACCCAGTTCCTTGGGGTCTCTGGGCGGCGCAGGAAAATCGGGCTTGCGCTCCATTCTGACGGCTTCGGTGGGACATCCCGTCGCACAGACGGCGCACCCGAAGCATCGGTCCAGATCCACTTCCGGCGGCCCGCCCCCTTCCAGGGTAAGAGCCGAGGCCGGACAGCGGTCGATGCACGTTCCGCAGGCGGTGCAAAGGTCCCCGTCGAACCGGGGCCGGAAGCCGGAGTTGAAGAATCGCCCCGGCTTGTCCTGCTGCAAGACACCCTTGACCGCTCCGCAATGCCACCGGTCGCAGTTGCAGATGAACCCGATGTCCTCGCTGGTATTCATCGCCATGTGCACGAGACCGGCCTCCTCGGACAGGTCCAGCACCTGCCTGGCTTCCCGCTTGGTGAGCTCGCGGCCCCCCAGGCGCTCGATGGCGTATTGCGCGCTTTCCCCGAACTGCATGCACACGTCTATGGGCATGCCGTGGAGGTCCTCATCGCGCAGCTTCGCCGCGTGGCGGCAGTAACAGGCGGTCACGCAGATGGGGTCGTACTTGTCGATGTACGTGGAAACCTGGTCGTAGGTATGGACAGTGTCAGCCGGCTCCACCGCGCTGTCCACGGTTATGACCCTCGTGGTGGGGTAGGTCACCTTGACCGGTCCCACCGCCGCGTTGAAGGCGGTTTCATAGGCGTGAATCAAGTGGGCTATCTTCTTGTCCCGATCCGAGGTCTTTCCCGGCATGAACTGAAACTCGAAAATACCCGGTACGAATCGCTCCGAGGTGTAATAGCGGGTCCCCTGCCTGGTGAATGTCCTGCAAAGTCCCTTGTCGGCCATAGTTTCCAGGATCTTTTCCGCTTCCGCCCTGTCTTTGCCCATCAGTTCGGCCAGGGCTTGGGCCCTGAATGGTCCCCTGGGCATGGCGTTGTTGACCGCAGCCTCCTCGGGAGTGAAAAGCTCCTCCACTAAAGCGTAAAACTCGGGTATGTCCCTGCCGGTATAAGGGCCACCCCGTTTTTTCATCACCTCCATCAACTCCCTGTAGACCTGCTCTGGCATCGCTCGTATCCTCCATTGATGGCCCCCCAGGGGCGCCCCACATCACCTCGGCGTAAGGTCAGCAGGCTTGTTTCACACGCCCAGGGGTATCTCGCTCTCACAGGGAACCGCTGTCTGGCAGAGGCCGCACCCGTAACCGTCGAAGCCGTAATGTTCCTTGGCGTACTTGGCGCAGGTGTCGCCGGCGTGGTCCCAGCATTTCTTCTTGTCGTGCCCTTCCTGGCTTATGGCGCCCACCGGGCAGCGCCGCGCGCACTCCATACACGAGCCGTCTGCGAAAAACAGGCAGTAGGCCCTGTGATCGTCATAGGGCCTGGGGGTGGGCCGGAGGGCCAACCGCGCCACCACGCTGCCCACACGGTGGGCCTTTCCCCTGGGGGTGATCAATCCGTCGCACAATCCAAAGGTCCCCAGCCCCGCGGCGTGGGCGGCATGGCGTTCCGACCAGCGGGATGCAAAACCGAAACGGAGAGACATCTCGATTTTCCACTCCGGGGAAAGCTGGGGCGCCACCGCGTCGATCCCTTTCCCGGCCAGCTCCTCCACCACGTGTTTTCTCAGAAGAACGTTGAAATCTTCACCTGGAAAGCGGGCCCGCACCCAGCGCTCCGAAGGGTAGAAGTCCTGCCCCCTGTTGTCTGCCTTTGTGACCTCCCGCTGGGGCAGGACCCAGGAGATGACGGACAACTGCTCCGCCCTGGCCGGTCTTTGGGGGAAGGAGAGGTTAAAAATCTGCGCGGGGGTGAAATGAAAAGGGCCCACATGCTCCTTGTAGCTTTCGAATATGGGGTCCGATCCCGAGGCAAACCCCACCAGCGGCCCGTCCCATGCAGGCTCATTGTCCTTGTTCTTCAGGGAATTCTCGGGCGAGCTAGCGACAAAATCGACGATCATCCGTTCGACGGCCTCTGCCTTCATGGTTTCCCCCCCCCATCGCAAGTCATTGCGCGCGATCCGTTAAAACGTGTACCTGCTCCCTTTAGGGCCCAAAAAATCATCCCCTGCGCGGGCGTGACACCACGTTTGACAATTCCTGCACCAGGAACACGGTCCGCTCTTCACCCAGGGCCTGGGCGCCACGGTCCTGTGCCGTCCTCCAGTGAGGCAGGGCCGCCACCAGGGCGGCAAGGCCCTCGTCGGTCAAAGTGACCTCCCGTTCCCTCTGATCGTCTCCCTGTTCGATTCTCACCATGCCTTTTCTTTCCAGGACCCTGAGGTTTCTTGTCACCGTGGTGCGGTCCATGATGGACCTTTTGGCCAGCCTGGTCACGGTCACGGGTCCGAACCCTTTCAGCGCCATCATCAGACCGAACTGTGTGGCCCGCAGGCCGGTCTGCCTGAAGGTCTATCATAAAGATGGGTGATGAGCCGTCGGGCCTTTCGAAGGTTCGCGCACACGCACAGCCTGCCTATCTCCGCACATTGGGCCCGCGCCAGGGACGCCGGTTCGCCGGGGGGCACCCCTTTTCCTACCCCATCACACCCCCGTTCACAAGATCCCGCCGGCCCCCGCACCGTCCATCAGAACCCACACCAGGTGACCACCTTATCCAGGGGCTCTCGCGCGCTCACCAGCTTGTTGGCCGGGTGATTCGGGTCCGGATAGCCGATGGCGATCGAAATGTGCATCTTCTTGGACTCGGGGATGCCGGTGACCTTGCGCACCACCTCGGGAAAGAAGATGCTCTGCCCGTTGATGCAGGTGCCCAGACCGTATTCGAGCGCGGTCAGGCAAATGGTCTGGACGAGCCCCCCCATGTCGGAACCGGCAACCCGGGCGTCCAGGGAGTCGTCCGTGTAAAGGATGATGAGGGCCGGGGCCTCGAAAGCACGGAAGCCGTGCATGGTCCACTCATTTCTTTTCACCTTGTCCTCCCTGCCGATTCCCAGAAGGGAGTACAGATCCATCCCGAGGGACCTTTGACGTTCCTTGTAAACGCCTTCATAAGGCTTCGCGTGTCCGAAATCGGACCCCGGCATCTTGCCGGATGCCAGTGCCTCCACGTTGCCCTTGCGGATCTCGTCCAGGGCCTTGCCGGCCACTATGGTGACCTCCCAGGGCTGGACGTTCATGGCGGAAGGTGCCCGCAGCGAAATGTCCATGATTTCGGAAAGGACCTGTTTGGGAACGGGGTCCGGTTTGAATCCTCTGATGCTCTTGCGTGTCTTTACGGCTTCTCTGACATCCATGACCTGCTTCTCCTTTCACAGGCAAAGGTTATGTGATCCGGCCCGGGGCCGCCTCACGAGCATCCATGCAACGCTCCCATCGTCATGGACCGCTTGCTGGGGGCGACTTATCGTTTGCGTACTAAGGGCTCGCTCAAGAACAACTTCTCATTTTGATGTGCCGATCCATCACGCATGGCAGCGTTGCTCGTCGGTTAAATGGCCCGCCATTCGCCCTCCTCGCGCCTTGCCATGCGCGCGCCTCGACGCCTGAAAACGGAAATTTATTCTCACGCGAGCCCTAAGCGCTGATTCACGAGAGCCTTCCGGTGGGATGCGCTGATGCAACACCCCTTCCATCCTTTCATCCGCCGGTCCATCTTTCCCCCGGTCTTATTCTCACAACCCACGAATCCCCGTGTATACATGACCAAGGGGCGGTTTGCGTTTGCGGTGGGCCCACACCAAGACTCGACCCTGAAAGACATTTTGTATGCCAACTATTATTGGTTCCCTTTCCTGTTGTCAAGGGCAAAATGCACATGTGCCTCTTCCTGCCGACTGGGGCCGCTCGGGTCCGTGCCCATGTGCGCGGTCCACGGACCGGGATCACAAATGCCCCGGACAATACGCAGTGGGCCTAACCGTCTTTGTCTCTTGTTTTTCGTCGCCTTCGGATTTTGATCTTGTCTCGGCATCAGGATTTCGATATGCGAGTCTTTCTGGGTTCCTCGGCATTCCCCCCGTCGGGGTTTGCCGGGACCAAAATGGTAAGCCCATACGAGCGAGCTCCGGACACATTCATTATGAATCCTCCCCCTATTGTGAATCCCCCCCAGGTGAACAAGTGGATCATCACCGCCTCGGTCATGATCCCCACTTTGATTCAGATACTGGACTCGAGCATCGTCAATGTGGCCCTGAACAACATCCAGGGCAACCTGTCGACCAACCGGGAAACCGTGACCTGGGTGATCACCACCTACATGATTGCCAACGCGGTGGTGATTCCTATGAGTGCCTGGCTAGCACGGTTCATGGGGCGCAAACGTTTTTTGCTCGCCTCCATTGCGCTCTTCACCTTGAGCTCCGTTCTGTGCGGCATGGCCACAAGCCTCACCCAGCTCGTCCTGTTTCGGGTCGTGCAGGGCATCGGGGGGGGAGGGCTCCAGCCCATGAGTGCGGCCATTCTTTTCGAGACCTTTCCTGCCCACGAGCGGGGTATGGCCATGTCGGTGTTCGGGATGGGCGCCGTACTCGGGCCCATCCTGGGCCCGATTCTGGGGGGGTATCTGACAGACCATTTCTCGTGGCGGTGGGCCTTTTACATCAATCTTCCCATCGGGATCTGGGCGCTTTTCATGAACGCGAGTTTTGTCTTCGATCCTCCGTACCAGCAGCGGCGCGCGAAGGGCGAAAAGGTCGACTACATGGGGATGATCCTGCTTTGTGTGGGATTGGGGAGCCTGCAGGTTGTCCTGGACCGGGGCCAAGAAAAGGACTGGTTCAGCTCCCAGCTCATCTTGGCCCTGTTGGTCATCGCGGTGGCCTGCCTGACGCTTTTTATCATCTGGGAGCTCGGGCACGAAATGCCGGTCCTGGATCTGAGGGTCTTTAAAGACCTCAGTTTCGCCAGCGGCAATGCGGTGATGTTTCTGGGGATTTTCGCCTTCTTCGGCTCCATCGTGCTCCTTCCCCTCTACCTGCAAGGTCTGATGGGCTACAACGCCTTTCTCTCGGGTCTGGTTCTGGGCCCGGGAGGAGCCGTCACCCTGGTCACCATGCCCCTGGTGGGCAGGCTGACCCAGCGTGTCGACTCCCGGAAGCTTCTTTTCTTCGGGATCCTTGTCACCGGTTATTCGGCTTACATGATGGCAGGGTTCAACCTTCACATCGACGTAAGGGCCGTTGTGCACACACGATTGATCCAGGGTTTCGGGATGTCCTTCTTCTTCATACCCCTCTCGTACATCGCCATGGCCTCGGTTTCCAACGAGCGCATGAACAACGCTTCGGCCATATTCAATCTGGTTCGCAATATGGGAGCGTCCTTCGGGGTGGCGTTTGTCAGCACCTTGCTCGCCCGCCGCACCCAGTTCCATCACCACCGCCTGGTGGAACATCTGACTCCCTTTGACATGGGTTTTTCCATGCGTCTCCAGGAGCTGGAAGCGGGGCTTGCCGCGAAGCTCGGGGACTTTGTCGACCACCCCCAGTTGGCCGGCAGCATCATTTACCGGATGCTCCAGCGTGAGTCCGCGGCCCTGGCCTTCAACGACGCGTTCTTTGCCCAAACCGTACTCTTCGTGGGTCTTATCGGACTGCTGTGGATCATGCGCAAGCCGCCCGTAAGTGGAGTGGTTTCTTGACGGAATTTCAAGCCGTTGGGGAAGAGCAGAGTGCTTTGAACCCTGAACGCCGGGTCTTGGCCCATGAAGGGCTTCACCTTGCCAAGGGTCAGGGTGAATTTGTTCCGGCCGCTTCAGTCGCGGTACAGGTGGATGAGTTCTCCGTCACCCGGAGGGAATCGGACACAAGGAGGGCATTTCGGGCTTCCCGGTGCGTCTTCCCCCGGCGACGGTGCCCACTGCTTTTGGTTATCCCGGTGGCGAATCGACGAAATCGAAGGCCAGTGCGCGCAAACCATTCTTGTCCACCGCGCAGGAGCCCTTAAGGACCTCTGAAGTTCACAAGGGCCGCGATTTTTCGGTTCCAGGTTTCAATGTCATTACTGGAAGGCTCCGCCGATTCAGCCTGATGGTCTTCCCGCGGATCGCCGGTATCCTCGATTCAGTGACTCTCGGCGCTATCGACCTTGCTTCGTTTCAAATCCTTGAGGACTCTTTCAGGACATGATCATCGTTTAGGCCCCATTGCGCAGCCCGTGGATGCTGTCTTTCTTGTGGGCGATCCGCGCCCTGGGAAAAACTCACTTCAGGCGCGGCTCCGAGCGTATGAGGTCGGCGTTCCCACTGCCGCGTCTACGTTCACAACCCCTGACCCCCGCCTTACGCGGCCGCCCCCTTCACCTGCTCCTCGGCAAAGGTCGCTCCCCGCTCGATGGCGGCAAGGTTCTGGGTGAGCAGGGCCGGGTTCCGTTCCCGCAGCATCTCGGTAAGGTCCTCCTCCACGCTCTTGCGAGAGACGCAGCCTGTCAGACCGAGCAGGGCTCCCAGGGCCACCATGTTGCCGGCCTTGACATTTCCCACCTGCTCGGCCACCTCGGTGAGGGGAACGTTGACCACCTTGACGTCCATGCGCGCGACCTTGCCCGTACACAGGGAGGAGTTGACGATGATGATCCCCCCAGGTTTCACATTGGGCATGAACTTGTCGAGAGACGGCTGGTTGAGGGCCACCAGCACGTCCATGTTCTTGAAGATGGGAGAGCCGATGGGCTTATCCGAGACCACGGTCATCACGTTGGCCGTACCCCCGCGCATTTCCGGCCCGTAGGAGGGGAGCCACGTGACGTATTTTCCTTCCCGCATACCGGCCTGAACCACCATCTTGCCGATCAGCAGCGCGCCCTGGCCCCCGAATCCGGCACAAAGAATGCGTATGGTCATGACGCCGCCTCCTTTTTCTTTTCGCCTTGGGCCGACCGATCCTTGAAAAGCCCTGGCGGGAAAACGGGCAGCATATTTTCCCGGGCCCATTCGCGAGCCGCCAGGGGTTCCATGCCCCAGTTGGTGGGACACGTGGAGATCATCTCCACAAAGGAGAGCCCCTTTCCTTCCACGTTGTACTGGAGCGCTTTTTTCACCGCCTTCTTGGCCTTGAGAATCTCCTTGGGACTGAGCAGGGACACCCGTTCGATGTAGTTGGGCATTTCCAGCTCGGAAAGGATCTCGCACATGCGCATGGGATACCCGGTGTCTTTTACGTCCCTGCCGTAGGGGGACGTGGTGGCCTTCATTCCGGGCAGGGTGGTGGGGGCCATCTGGCCTCCGGTCATGCCATACACGGCGTTGTTGATGAAGAAGATCGAGATGTTCTCGTTCCGGTTGGCCGCGTGGATGGTCTCTGCAGTGCCGATGGCGGCCAGGTCCCCGTCACCCTGGTAGGTGAAAACGATGCAGTCGGGTCGGGCGCGGATCATGCCCGTGGCCACCGCAGGAGCCCGGCCGTGGGGCACCTGGATCATGTCGCAGGAGAAGAAATTGTAAGCGAACACGGCGCACCCCACCGGGGCGACACCGATGGTTCTTTCGATGATTCCCAGCTCTTCCAATGACTCGCCGATGAGTCGGTGAGCCACCCCGTGGAGACAGCCGGGGCAGTAGTGCTGCCGCACACTCGTGAGACCCTTTGGCCGGGTTGCCAACACTTTCATGGGATCCGACTCCTTATAGCTTGGGCGACTTCCTCCGGGGTGAACACCACGCCGCCTGCCACGCCGTAAAACTCCACCGGGCTCGTCCCGCACACGGCCAGGCGCACGTCCTCCAGCATCTGCCCCATGTTGAGCTCAATGGTGATCACCACGTCCTTGCCCATGGCTGCCTGGGCCACCGCTTGGCTCGGGAAGGGCCAGACGGTGATGGGCCGCACCAGCCCCACCTCGATGCCCTCTTCCTTGAGGGCGTCTATGGCGGACTTGACGATCCTGGCGGCTGTTCCCGTGGCAACGGTCAGGATTCTGGGGTCGGCGCCCATGTTGTAAAGTTCGAAACGCACTTCCTTGGCCCGTATCTGCTCGTAAACCCGGAACAGCTCCTCGGTGCGCGCCTTCAAATCATAGGGTTCGATGTAAAGGGAGTTGAGGATGTGATTGACGTCCCTTCCCTTTTGAGGGCCCAGGCACCAATCCGAACAGTCCCTGGGCGCCGGGTACGCGTCCGGGAACTCCACGGGCTCCATCATCTGCCCCAGCATGCCGTCGGACAGGATCATGACCGGTGTGCGGTAGTTTTCGGCCAGCTCGAAGGCCAGGGGGGCCATGTCCGCAAATTCCTGCACCGACTCGGGACTCAAGGTGGGGGTGAAATAATCTCCGTGTCCCCCTCCACGAACGGCCTGGAAGTAGTCCGCCTGCTGCGGGGCGATGTTTCCCAGCCCGGGGCCGCCGCGCTGCACGTTGACGATCACGGCCGGGATCTTGAGCGCCGCTATGTACGATATGCCCTCCTGCTTGAGGGATATGCCCGGTGAGGAGGAGGATGTCATGACCCTCTTTCCGCAGGCGCCGGTCCCCATCACCATGTTGATGGCGGCCACCTCGCTCTCGGCCTGGAGGAAAGTGCCCCCCACCTGGGGCATGCGCTTGGCCATGTGCTCGATCAACTCGCTTTGGGGGGTGATGGGATAGGCGAAGTAATGCCGGCACCCGGCCCGTATGGCGGCCTCCGCCACCGCCTCGTTCCCCTTCATCAGTATCTTCTCGCCCATAGGAAAAACTCCTTGTACTCCTACTTCTCAACTGTGATGGCCGCATCGGGACATGCCACATAACAAAGGGTGCAGGCGTTGCACTTTTCCTGGTCGATGCAGACGGCGGGGTGGTACCCCTGATCGTTGAAGCGCTCCTCAAAGGCAATGATCTTCTTCGGGCAGGCGTCGATGCACAGGCCGCATCCTTTGCAGTAGAAGTCGTTTACCGTCATTCTCGCCATTGGTGTCTCCCTAGTTGCGCCGGGCCGCGGGCACCCCACGTTCCCACGGCTTTCGCATGTACTTTTTCAAAACAAGAACCTCGGCCTCGATCCTGCTCGTGTCCAACCGGGGCAGGTAGTCTTCCAAGACGCAGGCTCCCACAAACCCCAGGCCCCGCTCAGCGGCCACTTTCCGGGTGATCCTAATGCCCTCGTTGATCAGTGCCTCGGTGGTTTCCTCCATGAGGTGGGTATTGGCCACCAAGTCGGTGACGGGGACGCGTGCCCTGGCTTCGATTCCTTCCATCATCCGAACGATGGCTTCGGACTCCCTGGTGGAAGGGCGCCGGGTGTTTACCACGAACACCATGGAATACCTTCTGCTCTTGATCTGCCGCGCGAACCTTCCCAGCACCTTGGCCCCCGCAGGGTCGCCCCCCACGTCCAGGATGACTTCCCGCTCCCTTTGGGAGAGCACGCCCTGAATACGGGGCGGGAGCATGGGCAAGTCCGCATGTGCGAAGGCCCCCGTGGGCGCCACCACCTCGATCCCCTCTCGCGAAAACGCTTCGCGGACATCCCTGGATCGGAAGTAGGGATTGACCACGTCCAGATCCACGAGGGTGCACGGGGTTCCCTTCTCATTGACGCTGGCGGCCAGGTTGACGGCATACTCGGTCTTGCCGCTTCCGTAACAGCCCGTCACTATGGTCACGACGCGATCTTCCGCCACCGATCGTCTCCCCCATCCACCCGTTGCCTCGGGATGTCAAGTCTTTTGTAGGCCGGTTCGGCCTTTGGGCCCGTGTCCACACCCACAAAATATTGTATCGTATTTCACATTTACAGGCAAAATGCAAACCGGGGGACCGGGATGCCTCCTGTCATGGAGCGCCCCCATGTTGCATTCCCACGGGGGTCCATGTATGATTTTAATGAGTTTGAGCCGTTGCACCCCCTTTCCCCCGCAAGCGGGGGGGCGAGAGAGGCCACGACCTCCGGCAACACGTGCCGGTGCCCGGTACGGGGCGTGCGGAGGGGTTCGGCATCCCCATTCACACGAGGAGGCGTCACGATGCGGCCCGAAGAAGAACGCATTAGGGAACTGGAAGGCCTGGGCCTTACCAATCTTGGAACCGTGTACTGGAACAGTCCCACCCCCACACTCTACGAAGAGATCGTGAGGCGGCGGGAGGGGCAGATAGCCCATTTGGGCCCGGTGGTGGTCCGCACAGGACACCACACGGGGCGCCTTCCCCACGACAAATTCATCGTCCGCGAGCCCACCAGCGAAGGCAAGATCTGGTGGGGGGATGTCAATCGAGACTTGTCCGAAAAGCACTTCAACACGCTGCTGTATCGCCTCCTTGCCTATGTCCAGGGCAAGGACCTGTTCGTTCAGGACTGTTATGCGGGGGCGGATCCCGCCTACAGGGTCCCCATACGGGTGATCACCGAAACGGCTTGGCACAATCTGTTTGCCCGTAATATGTTCATACAGCTCAAGACCCCGGAACAAGCGCTGGAGCACAGGCCCGAGTTCACCATCCTGAACGTTCCGCGGTTCCATGCCATGCCCGAACTGGACGGGACCCATTCCGAGGCGTTCATCATCGTGAACCTGGGAAAGAAACTCGTGCTGATCGGGGGAACCAACTACGCCGGAGAAATAAAGAAGTCGGTCTTCACCCTGATGAACTATCTCCTGCCACAGGCCTCCGTCCTTTCCATGCACTGCTCGGCCAACGTGGGCAAGGAGGGAGATCCGGCGATCTTTTTCGGTCTGTCGGGAACGGGCAAGACAAGCCTTTCCGCGGATCCGGAAAGAAGGCTCATAGGAGACGACGAACACGGCTGGAGCGATTCGGGCCTTTTCAACTTCGAAGGCGGCTGCTACGCAAAGGTGATCCGGCTGTCCCCCGAGCAGGAGCCCGAGATCTACGAATGCACGAGAAGATTCGGCACCATACTGGAAAACGTTTCCCTCGATTTCGCCACACGACGTATCGACCTGAACGACGCCTGCCTTACCGAAAACACCCGTGCCGCCTATCCCATACCCCACATCCCCTCGGCCATCCGCGAGGGAGTCTGCGGGCACCCCAAGAACATCTTCATGCTCACCTGTGACGCTTTCGGCGTGATGCCCCCCGTGGCGAGGCTGACGGCCGGGCAGGCCGAGTACCACTTCCTGTCCGGATACACGGCCAAGGTGGCGGGAACCGAAGCGGGCATCAGCGAGCCCCAGGTCACATTCAGCTCGTGTTTCGGCGCCCCGTTCATGGCGCTTCCTCCCCACGTTTACGCGGATCTTCTCCAGGACAAGATCCAGAAGCACCAGGTCCGCTGTTGGCTCGTCAACACCGGCTGGGTCGGGGATCCGGCCGGGAAGACCCAGCGAATGGCCATCGCCCATTCACGGGCCGTGGTCAAAGCCGCCCTCACGGGAGGCCTGGATGACGTGACCTATGAGAAGGACCCCTTCTTCGGATTCGAGGTCCCGACGCAGTGCCCGGGGGTTCCTTCCCAAATCCTCAATCCCAGGGCGGTGTCAAGAAACCCGGAGGACTACGTGCGAAGAGCCGAAAAGCTTGTGGCGGATTTCAGGAAAAATTTCGAACGGTTCGAAAAGCCAGGTTCCGGGAAGTAACGTGCGACACCCAGGGGCTGCCTCCGTCTTGCGCGTCGTTTGCAGCCGGCGGATGCTCGTGGCGTTTGTCATGGGGTTCTCCTGCGGGCTGCCCCTGCTGCTCACCCTGTCCGTCTTGCAGGCATGGATGCAGGAGGAAAGGGTGGACCTCACGGTCATCGGGCTCATGGCCCTGGTGGGGCTGCCCTATACGGTGAAGTTCCTGTGGGCGCCCTTTTTCGATCGCTTCACCCTGCCGTTTCTGGGACGCCGGAGGGGATGGCTGGTTTGTGCACAGGCGGCCCTGGCTCTTTCTATCGCGGGGCTGGCGTGGAACCGCCCTTCCCACAACCCCTGGATGGTGGCCTTCTCCTGCCTGCTGGTGACCTTTTTCAGCGCGTCCCAGGATATCCTGGTGGATGCCTACCGAAGGGAGGACCTGCCCGATGAGGAGCTCGGACTCGGCTCCTCTCTCTACGTCAACGGATACCGGTTGGGAATGCTGCTGGCTTCAGGAGGGGGCCTCATCCTGGCGGACCGCACGTCCTTTCCCTTTGTCTACCTGACCATGGCGGCGTGCATGCTGCCGGGGGTTTGCACGACCCTGTGGGCCCCAGAGCCCCCGATGGTTGCCGGAAAACCGGCAACGTTGCGGCAAGCGGTTTTCCTGCCCCTGGTGGAGTACTTCAGCCGGCCAAGCGCCTTGTGGATTCTTGCATTCATCCTCTTTTACAAGATAGGGGACACCATGGCGTCGAGCATGACCACCCCCTTTTATTTGGAGATCGGTTTTTCGAAGACGCAGATTGGGGCCGTCGTGAAGCTGTTCGGGTTTTGGGCGACGATCGGGGGAAGCCTCGCGGGGGGCCTTCTCATGTTGCGTCTTGGAATCGGAAGAAGCCTGTGGTTTTTCGGCTTTCTCCAGGCCTTTTCCACAGCCTGCTTCGCCCTGCTGGCGCGCCTGGGGCCCAGTGTTTCGGCCCTCGCAGGGGTGATCGCCTTCGAGAACCTATCGAGCGGCATGGGAACAGCGGCCTACGCGGCATTCATGGCCAGCATCACCAACAAGCGTTTCACCGCAACCCAGTACGCTCTTCTGTCGAGCCTCATGGGGGTGCCCAGGGTCCTGGCTTCGGCACCTACCGGGTTTCTCGCCAAGCACCTGGGATGGGAAGTGTTCTTCCTGGCGTGCGCCTTCGCGGCCACTCCCGGCATGCTGCTGCTCCTGAAGATATTCGACAGGCACGGTGATCCATGATTGAAAAACGAGGGCCTTTCCGGCAGAGCGAACCGCTGGCGAAGCTGCGGGGGAGCATCCTGGATTTGCCGGCGGAAAAATCCCAGGACGCCATCCTTTCCCACCCCGAGGCTCCTTTTCTCGTGCGCTCCATGAGCGAGCAGGACCTTTTCCTCTTGGTTCAGGAGATCGGCCCCGAGGATGCCCTGCCCCTTCTGGCCCTCGCCTCCAACGAGCAGTGGCGGTATTTTCTCGACATGGAGCTGTGGGACAGGGACCGTATACGCTGGGAGGATGCCCGCAGATGGATCGAGCTGCTTCACCGCGCCCATCCGCGTCGTCTCGTGAAATGGCTGACCCGCGAGGATCCCGAGTTTACGGAATTGTGGCTCAGCCAGCAGTTGTCCATACGGACCCTGGAGGAGGACCAAGACCCCTCCGAACTTCCGGAAGGGTTTTTCACCCTGGACGGCGTCTTCTATCTGGGACCCGTTGAAAAGCCTGCGGGGCCGGACGAAGAGGCAGCCGCCTCGGGCCTCTCCCCCCCCGAATTCGTGAGGGAGTTGGTGGAGCAAATCGCCGCGACGGACCACCTCTTCTATCAGAAACTCCTGCTGGAGACAGAGCATATCCTCTCCGCGGAGGCGGAGGAAGAGGCTTACCGGCAAAGAAACGTGCGGCTGGCCGAAAAGGGTTTCCTGCCTTTCGACGAAGCAGTGGGGATCTACCAGCCCCTCGCCCCCGAGACGCTGAGGCAAAGGCCACGGAAGGCGCCGGTTGCGCCCGGCCTTCAGGGGGGCCGCACCTCCACCCCCCAATACCCCTTACGCCTGGCCGACAGACAAAGCCCTTTCAGCATGTGTCTGGAACTGCCGGATCAGGACGCCCTTCTGGAACAGATTCAAGGAGAGTTCGCCGGACTCTGCAACCAGGTCATCGCTGCGGACCAGAAGAGGGTGAAGGGAAAGGAAGGCCTCGGGGCCGTGGTGCGCAAGTGCTGCGGCTATCTGAGCATCGGTTTGGAGCGACTGGCTCCGGGATCTCCGGGGGAGGCGGCGGCTTTGGTTCGCCGCTATGCGCTCTCCGATATCTTCAGGGTGGGATATGCAGCCGTGCTGGAGCTCAAATGGGAGGCCGAGAAATGGCACGAAAGGGCCTGGTTTGTCCTAAGGAGGCTTGCCCTGCACTTCTGGGCAGAGGAGTGGCTGGGCGTCCTGGGAGGGCTCCTCCTCAAGAAGCCGCAGTACTTCGACAACTACCGCACCGGGGAGCTTTACAGGGATTTCCGCCGCCTCGACGAGGTCCGGGCAACCAGGCAGGTGCTCACCCGGATCATGGCCGTCGATGACCTGCTCTCATGCCTGCCCGTCGACCCAGGATATTTCGTGTACCGGTTCATGACATACAGGAGTCTACTCCTGACCCTCTGGGCCAAACACGCGCTCGAGCTACCCCAGGACGGTCAAGCTCTTGGCCTCGATCAGCTTCGCGCTTTTTTCCAAATGCTTTGGGTCGGGGGTGCAAGGCCTCGTCTCGTAAGAAAATCCATGAAGCAGGCCTTTCTAAGCTGGGTTGCCCGGGCCTCGGGGAGAAAACCCCGTCAGATCACGGAAGAGCTGGGTGAAACGCTCGAAGAGCTTTTCCGCGAGCTGGAATCCGAATACGGGGCCGTGGATACCAATGATCTCGACCCGCGGTATGTTCACCTTTTTCTCGTCTCGTGAGGAGGCCCGGGGGGCCCTTTCCGCCCCCCCCCATCTTGGCAGTGCTCTTCTCTGCCTTGGGGCAGAGGTGCGGCGCGGGCCACGGGGGACGATCGAGACACGCAAGAACTCGCCCGGCTCCGGCCCTCTGCGATTGACAGAAAGGTGGGTTTCAGGTAACGGTTTCCGGCGATGGAGGGCGCGGGGGGCCGCAGCAGATGGAAACCGCCCCTGGCACCCATCTATACCGAGCGCGGTCAAAATTTGCGGTTTTCTCACCCCCCACCCCGGCCCTCTCCCAGAGGGCGGAGGGGATGCAGGAAATGGCAGTTTGCGGGCGCGCGAGGTATGCCAGCAAAGGAAGGAGGGACTCCATGCAGATTTTGGAAGCCATCACAAGCCGCAAGAGCGTAAGGGCGTTCAAGTCCGACCCGGTACCGAAGCATGTTCTGGCCCAGATAGTGGAGATGGCCGGCCGCGCTCCTTCGGCCATGAACACCCAGCCCTGGGAATTCATCGTCCTGGGTGGACAACTTCTCGAAAATATAAGAAAAGCCAATGTGGAAATGCTCGCGTCGGGTAAGGTGCCCGAGCCCGAGCACGTGGTGGTGGGGTGGACCAACGACAGCATCTACCGTCAGCGCCAGGTGGAATTGGCCAAGCAACTGTTCGTCCTGATGGACATCCAGAGGGAGGACAAGGAGAAGAGGGCCCGGTGGATGGAGCGCGGTTTTCGGTATTTCGACGCCCCTGCGGCGATTATCCTCACCACGGACCGGTCCCTGAAGGAAGGCGCTCCAGACCTGGACATCGGAGCCGCCATGCAGAACATCTGCCTTGCGGCGCTCGCGTTCGGCCTGGGCACCTGCATCGAAGACCAAGGGGTCATGTACCCGGAGGTGCTGAGAAAATACGGGGGTATCCCGGAGACCAAGCGAATCATGATCGCCATCGCCATCGGGTATCCTGACTGGGATTTTCCGGCGAACAAGGTGCAAAGCTCCAGAGAGCCGGTGGAAAGCACCACGACCTGGCGCGGATTCGACTGATCAGGGGCCTTGGGGAAGTGCGAACGTCGGGACCGTGGATTCTTTTCGAGGGTGAGGCACAAGGAGACGAAATGGCGACATCCGTTATCGAACAGATCACGCAGATACCTATTCTCAAGGCTCTCGACCCCCAGGAGTTGGATATCGTCGGCAAGCAAATGAAGGCAACCAAGCTGAAGAAGGGCAAGATCCTTTTCAATGAAGGAGAGCAGGGAGAAGGCCTTTACTTCATCGTGGACGGGCGGCTCGATATCCTCAAAAGGACGGTGAGCGAAAGCTATGTCTTCCTCAATTCCATCGACAAGGGAAGATCCATCGGCGAGATGGCCATAATCGACAAGCTCCCGAGATCGGCGACCGTGAGGGCGTTCACCGACGTGAAGTTGCTCGTTCTCACCCAAGAGGGTTTCGAATCGCTGCTGGAAGAGCATCCCCGCATCGGAATCAAGATACTCAAGGGAATAGCTCGCCTTCTCAGCCTCAATCTGCGCAAGACCTCGGGAAGGCTGGCCGAGTACATGCTCCCCCTGACTTAGATGGTGGGGTAATGGCCGCGGTTGTGAGGCGTCGGGGCGACCGGGTGCAGGCGCCGTGGCCCACCCAATGAAGGGCGTGAGGGAGACACATCCGCCATGCACAACGCACGCCGGTTGACCGAGACTGCCAGGGAGAAAGCCCTTTTGTGCGGCGCCGACCTCGTAGGGATCGTCAAGGTCCATGACCTTCCTGAACATAGGGAAAACATCGTCAGGATCTTGCCAGGGGCCCGAAGCGTGATGGTGGTGGCGGCAACCCACAGTCTGAGCGCCATACGATCCGCCAACAACGAAACGGCCCAATTCGACACGATCCATGCCTACGGGCAGTGCGAACGGGCGGCGCACGCCGCGGTCCGCTTCTTGGAATCGGATGGTTTCGGCGCCGTGGCCATACCCGCCTTCATTCCCCTGGACATGGGCGAAGCCACAAAGGGAATGCGGGGCGAGATTTGCTGGCGAAGGGCGGCGGTGCGGGCAGGGCTCGGCTCTTACGGAGAAAACGGCCTGCTGGTGACCAGGCAGTACGGGTCCGCGGTCCGGCTAGCCGGGTTGGTGACGGAAGCGGACCTGGAGGCGGATGCGCCTTTGCAGGAAGACGTCTGCGACCACTGCATGCGCTGTGTGGCGGCGTGCCCCGTGGGGGCCCTGTCGGGTGGCGGTAAAATCAACAAGAAGGTGTGCGGGGAGAAGATTTTCAAGTATGGCTTCCGGTTTTTTCAACGGTTCATGGAAGACCTTGTGCGAAAGCCGGTCTCAGATAGTATGGAGGTGATACGCGGTTACGGATTGAGGGAGATGTGGCAGACCTTCATGACCGGCAACTACTACTACTGCTTCCACTGCCAGGCCCAGTGCCCGGCATCCAGGCTTCCCAAAGGATCAGGTGGCGGCTGAGGCTGCGTCGGAGCAGGCCAGCTCCTGCGTCATCGGCGGCTGATGCCGCATGGAGTGGGCGGCGGCGTCCTTGACACCTCGTGAGCCTCTCCTTATATTTCCTGCGTTGTCCCAAAGGCAAGGCATGCCCTTCGCCTGCTTTCCCGACCCATACGCTCACGCGGCCCCTTTACGTTCCTGCGTGCGCGCCCACCTTCGGCGTTATGGTGGCAGTTGCCACGCGCCCCCCGGTCGCCGTGCGCGGGAAGCCCTGTGCATCGCAGTCCCGGCGGGGAAGGCGCGGGAGCCTCTTTGCACCGGCAGCGCCTTTTTGACCGGGGAGCAGCGCAAACGCAGGACCAGGAGACCGACATGCCGTACAGGGTACAGGAGGAGACTTTTTCAAGTCTGGGCTCTTACTGGCGCAGCGCTTCCCGTCCAGGGACCTGGAACTGCGTTTTCGTCGTGCCCGCATGGTTGGAGGTATGGTGGCGCGTTTTTGGAAACCAGTCCCGGCTCCATCTTTTTTCCGTCTGGCAGGATTCGGATTTGCTAGGGATCGCCCCGCTTCGCTCCGACGGGCAAAAGGCCTCATTCGTCGGCAGCCCCGACGTTTGTGATTACCAGGATTTCGTCGTCGCCGGGCAAAGGGAACGGGAATTCTCCCTCGCCCTCCTGGATCACACAAGCCGCATGGGTATTTCCTGCCTGGACCTCAAGGCCCTGCGGCCCGACTCGATCACAGTGAAGCACATCGCCCAGGCGGCTAAGGAGAGGGGATGTGCCGTTTCCTTCACAGCGCAAGACGTCTCATTGGAGCTCGACCTTCCCCCCACCTGGGAGCAGTATCTGGAGGAGCTCAACGGCAAGCAGCGCCACGAAGTGCGCCGAAAGATCCGGCGGCTTCACGAGGCCGGCAGTGTGCAATACCGCGTCCATGAAAGGCCCGAGGAGATCATGGGCGCGCTGGGGACGTTTCTGGAGCTATTTGCCGCGAGCGGCGAGGACAAAGAAGCCTTCATGACGGTGCCCATGGAATCCTTTTTCAGGTCCTTGGCCGAAGCACTGGGCCCGGAAGGGTTGCTGCGTCTCTGCGTTCTGGAACTCGAGGGGGAGCCCGCAGCCGCTATCCTGTGCTTTGACTACGCCCAGACCGTGTACCTTTACAACAGTGGGTACGCTCCCCGTTTTGGCTCTCTGAGCGTGGGGGTTGTCTGCAAGGCCATGAGCATCGGGGACAGCATAAAGAGGGGGCGCAAGAAATACGACTTTCTCAAGGGGGCCGAGACATACAAGTATCGCATGGGCGGCAGGGAGGTGCCGCTTTCCGGATGCACCATAGCCCTGTAAGGGACCGCAGTGGCCGCCCGACGGTCACCGGTCGGTGAGAGGCAATGCGCGTGGAACACCCATCGCTGAGAATCGCCATGTTGAGCGTGCACAGTTGCCCGATCGGGGAGCTGGGAACCCGTGACACTGGCGGGATGAGCGTCTACATTCGGGAACTGGTCAGGGAGCTGGGGCGAAGGGGCCATCGGGTGGACGTGTTCACCCGTATTCACGATCCGAGGGACGAAATTGTTCTGGAGCTGGATCGCAATGTACGGCTCATACACCTGCGGGCAGGGGATATGGGCGATCTGCACAAGCTGGCCATCTATCCCCATCTGGCGGACTTTGCGTGCGCTCTGGAAACGTTCAGAAGACAAGACGGCATCACTTACGACATCGTGCACAGTCACTACTGGCTGTCCGGATGGGTGGGGCTGTGGGCCCAGAAGATATGGCGTGTCCCGCATTTTGTCATGTTCCACACCCTGGGGGCCGTCAAGAACACCCTGGGAGTCGGAGAGGATGAGCCCGAGCTGCGAATAGTCACGGAAAGGCAGATCGTCAAAGGCTCCCACTGCGTCGTTGCCGCCAGGGAAGGGGAGAAACAGGAATTGATGGAGCACTACGGGGCATCGCCCGCAGCCGTGGCGGTGGTCCCGTGCGGTGTGGACTTCGATCTGTTTCGACCCATTGCCAAGGACGAAGCACGCCGGCAACTGGGGGTGGGCGCCCAGGACAGGATTCTCCTTTACGTGGGGAGGATCGAGCCTCTCAAGGGAATAGACAGGTTGTTGCAGGCCGGTGCTCGGCTGGGGTCAGGCCGGGTCAAGGTGATCATCATCGGCGGCGACGGGCACGAGGAACCGGAAATCCGGAGGCTGCGAGAGTTGGCCGGGGAGCTGGGCATCGGGGATTCGGTCTTGTTCGCGGGAAGGGTGCAACAGGAGGCACTTCCACTCTATTACAGCGCCGCCGATGTGCTGGTCGTGCCCTCCCACTACGAGAGCTTCGGTCTGGTGGCGCTCGAGTCCCTGGCGTGCGGCACGCCGGTGGTGGGCACCAATGTGGGAGCTGTGGGGGCCGTGGTCCACGATGGCCTCACGGGCTACGTGGCCCCGGACGGCATGCCCGTCACCCTTGCCGGAAAGATCTCCCTGCTCCTCGAAAAGGATGCGGGAGCCTCGGCGTCTCCCGCATCCATTCGCCAGTCGGTGGCACGTTTCAGTTGGTCTTACGTGGCCGACCTTCTTCTTCAGCGATACCACGAAGCCCTCGGGGGCGGCCGGACCTAGCCCACCGCCTTTTCATACCACAAGGTGGCCGAGCGTTTCTTGAAGCCCACGGACGCATACAGGATACAGGCGCTCGTGTTTTCGGCGTCCACGGTAAGGTCCACCACCTGGATCCCCTTGTCCCGAAGGTGCCTCAGCCCGGCCAGGAGCATCGTTCTGCCCAGCCCCCTGCTACGGCATGAGGGGTCCACGCCCATCATGTGGATGCGCCCTGTTCGCGTCTGTGTCGCGTTGTGCCCGACGGGGGTCACGGTGGTCCAGCAATAGCCCAGGGGAGCGTCCGCCTCCCATCCGAGCATCACGTCCTCGTGACGGCAATCGTTAAGACCGAGTCGGTAGACTATTTCTTCGACGGTGTTGGGATGATAACCCCAACTGCCTTCGAAGGCGCGGTTCTGGATTCCTGCAAGCCTGCCTTCTTCCCCGGCCCGCAGCTTCCGGATCGTGACACCCCGGTCCTCGACAGAGGGGAGGCGACTATGATAAAGGACCAACCTCAATTCCAGAAAACGGCGCACCCACTGGAAACCCCGGGACGAGAGAAAACGCCTGGCGGGCAGGTTGGCATCCGGGACGCTCACGTGCCCCCGACGAGCGCCAAGCTCGCCTGCACGACGCAGTGCCTTGGCGCAAAGCTCCGTGGCGATCCCCTGTCTGCGGTAGTAAGGGTGGACGAGCCCTTCAAGAAGGACGCGTCCGATTTCCAGCTCCGCCGTGATGTCGAGGTATCCGACGATCCTGTCCGGGGTCCGGGCAAGGAACAGATCCTTGTGGGGGTCATAGCCCGGACGGGCCAAGGATCTGGTCAGTGCCTCCCGCGAAAGGAGACGACCGGACGGCTCGAGTCTTTCCGCTTCCTCCTGGAAAAGGAGGTAGAGGTCAAAGTCCTCGGTCCCGTAATTCATCACCGTCCGGCAAACGTCCGTTTTCTTTTCGCAGGGTGGCATTACCGGTTCGCTCGTTTCATTGCGCTTTCGATTGTTGGGAGGTTTGCGTGACGATCAAGGCCGACGTTATGGTGGTGACGGCCCATCCGGACGACGCGGAGTTCGCGGTGGCAGGTACCGTGGCCCGCTGGACCCGAGAGGGAAAGTGCGTGGTGTATGTGGTGTGCACCAACGGCGACAAAGGCACCAGCGACCCGGAGGTGAAACCGGAGGACCTGGCCGCCATGAGGGAGCGGGAACAGCAGGCGGCGGCCTCCCTTCTGGGCGTTCGAGACGTGGTGTTCCTTCGGTACCCGGATCAGGGCCTGGAGGACACCCCGCAGTTCAGGAAGGAAATCGTGCGCATGATAAGGGTGTACCGCCCCGATACGGTGGTCACGGCAGACCCCTACCGACGGTATATATGGCATCGCGATCACCGGATCAGCGGCCAGGTGACGCTGGATGCCGTCTTTCCTTACGCCAGGGACCACTTGGCGTATCCCGATTTGCTCCAAGAAGGCATCATGCCCCACAAGGTAAGAGAAATGCTTTTCTGGGCCTCCGAGGAGGTGAACTACCGGTCGGACATCACCGGGACCTTCGACATCAAGATCGCCGCGCTACGCTGTCACGCGAGCCAGATCGAGGCCCACTACTCGCCGGAATGGGCGGAACGGCTTAAGGGCCGGTATCGGGCCATGGCCGAGGGAGAGGATTTCGAACTGGCAGAGGCATTCCACCGTGTTGAAATCCTGCGGTAGCCCCTTGTCCCGCGTAACGGCTTCATGACGACAGCCACAGAACATCCCCACACAGATTGGGGCTGTGGGGCTTCGAAGAAAAAACCTGAAACGCCTCCTTCTCCTTTCTGAGCACGGTGCCCTCCCCGTGGCCCGGGTACACCTCGGTGTCGTCGGGAAGCGGAAAGATTTTTCGCGTGATCGATTCCACGATCGTCTTGAAGGCTGCCGGTGACCCCGTTTTTCCGGGACCGCCGGGGAAAAGGGTATCTCCGGAGACGAGAAATCTTCCCGTCAGATAGCACAGGCTCCCGGGTGTGTGTCCCGGGGTGTGCAAGACCCTGAGGGCAACCTTGCCGAAGGATACGGTATCTGCGTCGTTGAGAAAGAGGTCGGCCGGGGCGCCGAGGTTGCGCGCATCGGCGCTGTGTGCGGCAAGGGGGACCTTCAATTCGGACTTGAGGCGGGGGATCGCCCCCACGTGATCCATGTGGTTGTGGGTCATGAGAATATACCGAGGGTGAACCGTCTTGAGCCGGTCGAGGATCTTCTCCTCCTCCCCCGGAGCGTCCACAAGGACCGCTTCGCGAGTCTCCCGGCACGTCAACAGGTATGCGTTCGTGCCGAAAGGGCCCAACTCGAACTTCTCGATCTGCAATACATCGTCGCCAGCCACTATGGTCATTTTCCTTACCTCCTCTTTGCCCCGAGCCCGCATCGCCCCCTTGCGACCCATCCCGCAAGTCTGCGTCGGTCGTGGGCCGTGCAGCACGGCTGCAGGGCGGGCCTGTGAACGGTACGCTTGTTTAATAACTGCGAAGTCTCGGCAAATGCAACCCCATTTTCTCCCGGTACCTCCGGGCACAACCGTGCGGCTGGCCCCAGGGGGGCCCTTTTCGGGATCTGTTCATAATACTGCGTGAAATCGTCACCGGGAACCATGGCGCTTCCGCATCCCTGCCCCGCCAACACCCCCACGTCATGAGAGTGGTCCTTTCGGCAAGGACCGTTAATGAGGAGGCCGCAGCCACAGCTCGTTGCGCTGTCCTGTGGACCGGGCACACGATACGCAGATGCCCAACGTGTGACGACAAAACTGCCGGTCATGGCTTGGGTCGTTGGCCGATGGAGGTATAAGTAAGCAGGTGGCCGGTTAGGGAGAGCCTGTTAACGGCAAAATTGAAGAGATCGGTGACGACCGGAGGTGCTGCTGGGGATCTTCATCGAGAAACTGGACACCGATGGCCAGTGGATTTCCGACCGGCCAGTCAGGGTGAGAGAGCGGGAGGCTGCCAATCTTAGGGCTCGTGCAAAAATAACTTCCCATTTTGATGCGCCGATCCATCGCGCCTGGCGGCGTTGCTCGTCAGTTAAATGGCCGGCCATTCGCCCTCCTCGCGCCTTGCCATGCGCGCGCCTCGACACCTGAAAAGGGAACTTATTTTTGCACAAGCCCTTAACAAATCTGCGGCCCCCTCTTTGCCTGTTCGGGCATTCGAACCTTCGGTCCCTTCTGTTCGGGAAAAAGACCGGCTTGAATTGGAATCATTATTCTCAAGGTCTTGAAATACCATCAAGGCCTCAAATAAGCTGGTTCAGGTTCACAGCGCCATCCAAATAGTTGCCTGGATATAGTGATAGTAAGAATGCAATCTCGAATTCATCATTGTTCTGAGTCTATGTAACATGCTTGCTCTTTATCGCGTGCAATGGGCAGGCTTCAATACAATCCCAGCATCCCATGCACAGATCCTGAAATACTATGGGCGGTTCAAAAGATCCGTCTATCTGCTTGATAACTTTACGTTCGCAGGCCGATACGGCGGCACAGACACCTTTTTCAGGATCGCATTGACTCGGATTACATTGATCGTAATCCACCATAGCGAATGACTTCTTTGATTGCAGTTGGATCATTATAGCATTTCCATAGTCTGATTCACAACCAATGCGGGAAAACGGGATAATCTAACCATCGAGTTCCCATTCCCGGGGGCACCTGGCGGCTCTCTTCCGGGTTCGTAAGGCTTGCCGGATTCCGCATGGACTTCGATAAATGCAGATAGGCGACGAATATCAGAATCGATAGGAGCCGGGAGCCCTTGGCTCGCGTTTCCGGCATCCGCCCCACTGCGGAATCATGCGGATTTGGCGGAGCCAATGCTGGATTTGCAGCCTTCAATGGAAGAATCAGGTTCAAATCCTGATTTCTGATGGTGGGTACTCGACGAGCCAATGAGCCAGGTTTGATCCGGGTCCCTTCACGAGTCGGAGGCGGGAATTCGAAAAAAGGCTGCTGCGAGCGGCTCTCGCAGCAGCCGGAAAGCGGTTCGATCCCAGAGCACCTTGATATCAGGGTTGTGCCTCTTCGTCTGTAATCGGCTCCCAGGGATCGGGTATCTCCATGGGGGGAATGCCGTGTTCATCCCACGGGAACGCGGGCATCATGTTGCGGCGGAGGGCCTTGCCGCGTTTGGCGAGCTTATTCCAGGGGATATGAGCCCAAACGGCTGCATAAGCCGCTCCGTAGAAGGTCTTGTTGCTCACCCGGGGATCACAGTGAACACTCAGAACGGCAGGCACGCCTTTTTCGGCGGACCGAAACGCCCGCTGCAAAGCCGACTTCATGTCGGCAGGATCGCCTACGTATTCCCCGTAACCGCCGAACATTTTCGCCATGTGCTCGTAACGGGCCGCTGTTGCCTCACCGGTACCCCACTCGCGGTCCTGCGGACCCAAAGCGCCCCAGTCCTTGCCGTAAATTGCGTACTTCATGCCCGTCAGCCAGCCCTGGTTTTCGGTGACTAGGAACACAATGGGAAGTTTGTGGATAAAGGCCGTCTCGTAATCGGTTCCCGCCAGCCGCATACCCGCGTCACCCATGAGGGAAAGCACCGGGCGCTTGTAGCATTCGGGATCGGCAAAACAGGCGCCGATGGCCATACCGACACCGTGACCCACGCCGGCCTGCTCGCCTGCGTCCATGATCTGTCCGGAGTAACGGGCTTTGAGAAAGGAAAGGGCATAGGCGGAGATCGAGTATCCGTCCAAGATAACGCGATTCATGCCGCCGTACATCTCCTCGCATACATCCCAGGCCACCTTGGCGACATAGCCGAAGTGAAGGGGCATGTGATCTTTGTACTTTTCCGCCTTCGCATCCAGTTCCTGTTGAACGCCTTTCTGGGTTTCCTCGCAAAATTTGACCCATTCACCGCGGCTTGCGGGGGGCTTCAGATTGTTGGCGCGGATGTACTGGGTCATCTGCTGCAGGACGAGCCGAGGACTGCCGACAATGGCGACAGGCGTCTTGACATAAGACCAAATATGCTCCATCGATTCATTGACTTGGATAGTCGGCGGCCAGCCGATACCGAACTCATCGAAGGTTCCTATCTTTTGTCCCAAAGACAGTCGCAGATCCGATGCCTTCATGGCGCGTTTGCCTGCGTGATGATTCACGTAGAAAGGATGTGTTTCGGGGAAGGCCCCGCGCGCGATGCGCCTCGTCACACAAGGAATCTGTGCGGCCTCGGCGAATTCCACGAGAGCCTCGCCCGCATCGGACCAATGAACCCCGTCACCGGCAAAGATCAAGGGTTTTTTCGCCTCGAAGAGCAACTTGACCGCCCGGGCCACGAGAGCGGAGTCGCCTTGCGTCTCTACGGGAGCCCCCGTATCCGGTCCGCGCCACTTTTCCACATACGTGCTGTTCCTCAGGCCCGCAACGGGTTGAAGCAGAACGGGGGCCGGGATTTCGAGCGCAATGGGTTTCTTCGGGTAAATCTGGGAATCCTTGAATGCTCGGGTGATGTACTCCTTGATGATACCCGGTTCTGTAACACGCGCGCTCCATCGTGTGATGAAACGCAACAGATCCAGAACATAAGAAGGCTGTATGACCGGCAGATAATCGCTTTCC
>Ga0209163_1000313_pt1 | contig 105521 bp, 101 predicted proteins | sample MTBAKSrepl2MetaG_FD_187457 | JGI IMG/M metagenome (GOLD analysis project Ga0209163, IMG submission 187457) | Enrichment culture microbial communities om Arthur Kill intertidal strait, New Jersey, USA, that are MTBE-degrading - MTBE-AKS2 (Arthur... | ecosystem: Environmental > Aquatic > Marine...
TTGCACAACCGATACTTCCCGACTCTTGATGATGTTGTCGAGTCGGTAGAATCCAAGTTCAGCGAATGGAGATCAGGGAACGAAGTTGTCCGCAAATTATGCGCAATTACTTAATGCGCTGTGTATAGCCGTGCGCCCCTCTGCTTCGTCTACGCCAAGGCATGTACTTCGGAACACAAACTCATTCACAAACTCATCCACAATCTCAAGAAGGGAGATCTCCTTCTCTTCGACAATGGCTTCTACTACTGCCTCACCTTCACCAAGATACTCCTCCGTCATGCCCACTTCATGATCCCCGCCAAGAAAACTTTGCGTCCACAAGTACTGCGTATTCTCGGACAAGGCGATTATCTCTGCCAAATCAAGGATTATAACGACAACACAACTCTCAGCGTTAGAGTACTTTTCGTTCATCGAAACGGTTTCCGCAGACGCCGTCTGGTCACCTCTCTCCTGGACCCAGCTCTTTTCCCCGCTTCAGAACTGGCCCAACTCTATCACATGCGCTGGGACATCGAGACCTTCTATCGCGATTTTAAACACACCATGCAGGCCACCTCCTGGCATTGTCACACGCCCACATCCTTTCACCAGGAACTCTTGGTGCACATGATCGCACTTTGCCTGATCCGCATCGCTATGCTCGAAGCCAGTCACCTGGCCAGCGTCTCCGTCGCCCAACTCAGCTTCGCACGAGCCCTTACTGAGACACGCTTGTTCTTGAAACTCCTACTGTCCACTCCTGACGGCCTAATGTGGTCAACCATATGGACCGTATTCGTGCAGTGCTGTTCATGTCACCGAGTGCAGTTCAGGCCAAATCGCCAGTTCCCACGAGACCGTCAGGAATATCGCAGAAAGAGTCGGGGCTTAGAAAAACGTCCCCGTGGGCGTAAGCCCAAATATAATGCAGTACCACCGCAACAGCCCGAGCGGGAAACGCTTAAGGATAGCAAAGGCCGGATGTATCTGTTAAGTTAACGGCATTAGGTCCGACCCAATGCCTTTGTGTTGTGGACAACATAGTTATCGCATCAAAAATGAAGGACTGCCCATATTGTAAATCCAAAATCATGAGAGATGCCTCCAAATGTCCCAACTGTGGAGAATGGGTAGTTAAGCAAAAGCAAAGTACTCAACCCCAAGACGATAAGGAACTGATACGAGTGAGGGGCTTCATGAATCTTGCTATGATAGATTCGACCACGGCTCAGGATACCCTGAACAAGCAAATATATAGAGGGAAAATCACAGACAATAAAGATACTGATGAGTGGCTGGAGACTTACTTTATTGCCAATTTCGCTGAGAATGAAATCCGGTACATGGAAAAGCAAGTGGGCATCGAAAGCATGATTTGCCCGGATTTACGACAATGCGGTGTTAATGATCGCCCACATGGAGCCATTCGATGATCGGGGTTATGGAGCCACTTGAAGATCGGGGTTATGGAGCCACTTCATGATCGGTATTATGGAGCCACCCCATGATCGGGGTTAAGGCACCACCCCTTTCTCCTCTCGAAGCAGTAAGCCAGCCAGAAAATCGGGTCTCGAACAATCCTAACCATTTGCGCTATCCTCCTTTGAATCTCACGATCAGGAGGTGGCACGATGACTTTCAGGAGGTTCGAGATGCATCATTACCGTCACGTTTTGTCCCGCATGCGGTTGGGAGAAACCGACCGCGCCATCGCTCGCGCCGGACTCATGGGCCGGCACAAAATCGCCCAGTTCCGTCAGGTCGCTTTGAAACAGGGCTGGCTGGACCCTGCGCTTCCTCTCCCTGAGGATGCAGAGCTCTCCCGCCATATTGAGGCCCGCAAGGAAGATCATCTCCTCCCCTCCCTGGTGGAGCCCTATAGCGATGAAGTCATGTCCTGGATCAAAGACGGCGTTCAGGGAACCACCATCCACTCAACCCTGGTGCGCAAATATGGTTTCCAGGGCAGCTATTCGAGTGTGCGCCGCTTTCTGGCTCAATTCAAAGCCGAGCACCCTCAACTTACCACCATCCTGGACTTTGAACCCGGCGATGCCGCCCAAGTGGATTTTGGAAAAGGCCCCACCATCATTGATGTCTACACGGGGGAGGTCCTCTCCACCTGGGTTTTTGTCATGACCCTTGCCTACAGCCGCCACCACTACGCTGAGATCGTCACCGATCAGAAAGTGGGGACCTGGTTGGGCTGTCACCGTCGGGCCTTTGAGTTTTTTAACGGGGTTCCCAAACGCCTCATTATCGACAACCCCAAGTGCGCAATTGTTAAAGCCTGCTTCCATGACCCTGCCGTGCAGCGCTCTTACGCGGAATACGCCGAGGGCTACGGATTCCTGATCTCACCGTGTCCCGTCCGGGATCCAAAAAAGAAAGGGCGCGTGGAGTCAGGAGTCAAGTCCCTCAAAAGGGCTTTTTTCCCGCTGCGGGAGTTCCGCACTCTGGTCGATGGCAACGATCAGCTCAAAGAATGGATCCTGAGTGAAGCGGGCAACCGAATCCACGGCACCACCAAGCAGCGGCCGTTGAGCATGTTTGCCGAAACCGAACGCCATGTGCTTGAACCCCTCCCGGACAGGCCCCCGGAGTGCGCACAATGGGCTCGGGCAAAGCTGCACGGGGACTGTCATGTCCGCTTCGAGAACTGCCTCTACTCGGCACCCTTTGCCTTGTGTGGTAAAACCCTTTGGCTCAAGGCAACCCATAGCACGACAAAGGTTTTCTATGACTACCAGCTCGTAGCCTGTCATCCCAGGCTCACCAGGCCCGGCGCCCGCTCAACTGTGGATGACCACCTGCCTCCCAACGCATTGGCCTACAAGATGAGAGATCCTCAGTGGTGCCTCAAGCAGGCCCGATCCGTGGGTTCCTCTTGCACGCGACTGATCGAATCTCTCTTTGCCGATCGGGTATTGGACAACCTCAGAGCGGCCCAGGGCGTTATCCGACTGGGAGATAAGTATGGCCTCGAGCGCCTGGAGGCTGCCTGCCGGCGAGCCCTTTTCTTTGACAACCCCCGCTATGGAACCGTCAAGACCATCCTCAAAAAAGGGCTTGACCAACAACCCGATCAGCAACCCCTATTTGATTCCCTCGCCGAGGTCTACACCGGCAAGGCGCGCTTTGGACGCAACTTGAATACCCTGAACATCCATTGAAAGGAGGTCCGTCATGCATCCCATGCCCGAACTCATTCCCATGCTCAAAGAACTCAGGCTCTCCGGTGTCCTCGATTCCCTTGAACAACGAAACCGCCAGGCCATCGAGCAGAAAATCACCTACACCGACTTCCTTGCCATGGTCGTCCAGGATGAGATCGCCCGCAGAGCACAGAAAAGACTCACCCTCGCTCTGCGTCGTGCAAACTTCCGCAATCAAAAAACCATCGAGGACTTCGACTTCTCCTTCAATCCCTCCATCAACCGAGCCCTTGTCATGGAGCTTGCCTCCTGCCGTTTCATCGAGGAGAAGGTCTCGGTCTTTATCGTTGGACCCTGTGGAACCGGCAAAAGCCACCTCGCTCAGGCTCTCGGTCATTGCGCAGTCAGAAAAGGCTATGACGTCGCCTTCACCACCTTGAGCACCATGCTCACCCGGCTCAATGCCGCCCGCGCCACTCAAGCCTACGACCGGCAATTTAATCAACTCACCAAAGTGGGGCTTCTCATCATCGATGACTTCGGCCTAAAACCTCTGCGGCCCCCTCAAGATGAGGACCTTCACGACATTGTTTCAGAACGCTATGAACGGCGATCAACAATCCTGACCAGCAATTTGGACCTGAACGAGTGGGGAGAGGCTTTCCCGAACAAGCTCCTCGGTGCTGCCACCATCGACCGCCTCAGGCACGGGGCTTACAAGGTTGTCCTTAACGGGATGAGTTTCCGGAGTCCCAAAAACAATCCCAAAACCTCAAAAAACGACCTTTGCAAAGACCCAAAATCTGCACTTGTGAAAGGGGGTGAAAAAAGCTAAATTGGCCATGTCGTAGAGACCCGTTTTGGGCTCTTCCTGCTGGCTCTATAACCCCGATCATGGGTGGCTCCATAATACCGATCAGCGACACCATTTCCAGACTCCCAAGAAACTGTCCGTCAAGGTAGGCTCTTAAAACATTATTATCCGCAGTTCCGGTCATTACTGCAAAATGCCACTCATCTGCAAAACTCAAGTATTGATCTAATCGGTAATCGTATTGGCTTCCACTGCCACCCTCCCTGTTCTCATGTATTACATAAGTCATGCCTCCCTCTGGTACGTGTTGGAGTGCAAAGTTTCCCATCCCAGTTTGGAAAATACCTTGTGTTTGAGATATCGTTGATGGTTTAAACCATGCGGACATAGTAAAATCACCATATCCCGAGACATTAGCAAGTCTGACTATATCATCAACCCCATCGAACCTAAGCGCACCACCAACCAAACCAATATCCCAGGAGGCACCATCAATGGTACCAGCATTTGTCCAAACGGAATCTGTGGCGGTAGTGCCGATGTTTTCATCAAATTGCCAATAGGAAACCAGTCCGCTCGGATAAGCTGTAACCTCAGTTGGGGGAAGAATTACGATTGCTAACAGCATCACGCAAGCAAAAATCTGAACCCCTTTCATGCCGTCTCCTCTCCTTGATCAAGTGAAACAGATGGTAAATATTTATGCCCCTAAAGCAAACTAAATCATCTTCAGGCACAGTGCGGGCCAAATTTGAGGGGGTGCTCCATGAAAAGACCTCCTTGTCTGGAGGTTAACGGCGAGTCAACACACACCTATCCGGTCGTTGTCAACATGCAAGAACTATGCTGAGAAAGCAGCATGGAATGGGGGTTAAGTATTTCAGACACTTAGCGAAATGGGTAGCGAGGCTGAATCCCATGTCAGTAATTGATTATCTATAGAGTGGGTAAAATAATTCCACAATGTGGAAAAAGATTACACTTCATCCCAAGCGGAAAGGCTTTCCCAGTGTCTCTAACATCGCCTGTGTGATCTGGAATTCATGCTGGGACTCCACCCTATTATCGGCGGTGATGAAGTCTTTCTCATTTTCGGGATATCTTACTTCAAACTCATCTCCGATTTTGAGCGAATACTCTGGAGAGTGTCGGAATGCTTTGAAAACAGCGAGACTCATTTCTTTGCCTTCTCCTCCGGTTTCTCCTGCCTCGATGCTCTGTTCTTGGAAGTGGTCCTCAATGGATTGCCCTGGGCGCTAACGAGAAGGCCTCTTCTTTTCCTTTTTCTCGTCTTCCCATACGCTAGAACCCTTCTGACTAGCATATGGACTTTTGGACAATATGTGTCTGTCATAAAGATGATGATAGACACCAAGTGAAGAAGCGAAGCCTTCTAATCCGGGGAAAAGAGAAGTCCGGTTGATATTCATGTTGTCGAGTTGCCTCAAGTATTCAACCCTCCTTTCTTTGGGTATAACGAGTCTTACTAAATTGTGAGAATCATTATAGCCCTTAACGGCAAGAAGATTCTCATCAAAGGTTTTGCCAAGATCACCGGGGCACAAAAATATTCCCTTCTGCACGGAAATTCTTTGAGTCAATCGTTTGGGGGATACTGCAAAGGCTAATGTCACTGGCTTCTTATTGTTGAGGAGTATTTGTGTAAAGAGTAACTCATGTTCTGCAAATTTGGGCCATTTTGTCATGGCTTTAACGTCCTTTTTCAAGCATCCTGATTTACGCAAAATCCTTCCACCCTCATCATCTAGCCACTTGATGCTAAGAGCCCAGAGAGCTGCATCCTCTTTGGACTTTTCAAGGGCAAAGTACAGGGCGATATAAATGGAGTAAGTCCAATCAAGCAGCCGAGTAGGGCACCCATAATGCCTCATTATTGATAGCCATTCTAAATTGTCGTCAGGATTTGGTGGGTCGGTGGAATACTGGTGATATCTTCTCTTGAACTCGGAGACAATCACACGTTCGACAACTTTGCGGTCTATTTCGAAGTCCTCGCATAGACGCTCAAGTGAACTTTTGAATGTCCAACTTGCTTGGGGTTGTCCCCTGAAAATCCATCCGGGGGTTTGGTGTTTGAGCAGATCTGCCCACGAGGAAAGATTGATTGCTGCAACCTCATCTATCAGTGACATCAGTATGAACCCGCGACAACTTCGGGCAAAAGGTTATTTCTTGGGCTTTTTTTGCTCCACCCTATCCTCAGCCTCTATATACTTCGTGCCTCTTTCTTCAAGGTATTGAATGAGAGCGTTCTTGATGAAATTGGATAGAGTACGATTTTCGGCTTTTGCCTCCTCCTCTAGGAGGGTCTTGAACTTTTCGGAAACCCTTATACCGATCATAATTTTCATGCCTCCCTGTATATCAGAATTAAACGGAGATGCAATTTTTTTTCATTCTTCCTCTTGACAGGAGGGTGTTTTTTTGCTAAACGGAGATTAACGCAGAATAGCAGCAAGTCAATCCCGAAACTGTGATATGAAAAAGCGAATATCAACCATAAGCCTGAAGAGACCCGGTATCGTGAGAACCGGGACCGATGTCACAGTCGGCGGGATCCTCTTCAGGTTCTTTTTTTATTTCCAGAGAGTGGGGGAGGAGTCGGACTCCTAGGACTTGGATATTTAGCCCGGCACGTGTTATATCCCGCTTGGATGAGAGCTAGCAGGAAAAGCCCTGCATTATTACACCGCGGCGAGGTAAGCAGTGCAGAAGTCGAGATCGTCGATTGTGGGCTTGATTTGGAAAGGTGGGCACCATGGGCAGGCTGATTGATCGAACTTATAGCTTTCTGGCAAACCGGACGCCCCGGGCACTTGGGACGTTCACCGAGCAGGCGCCGTATGAGTTGACTTCCGAGCAGCGGTTGAAGTGGAGGCAAGCGGTAGAGCTCTACAAGAAGTCGCTGCGGAAGAGGCTGCAGCCGGTTAAAGATGCATACCTCCAGGAGAGAGACAAGCCATGAAAAAGACTGGATCACGCCCGATAATTTCACCCAAGATATTACAAGAGAGATTCGAAGAAGAGTTGCGGAGACGGTTGCGGGCCAAGATGCGCCGGGGAGATTTCGGGCCGGAATCTCAGAAAAGATGCCTGAAGAGGGATGAGGAGCGCCGCCTTATGGACCTCTTCTTTGAAAGGACGAGATCCACACTGCATTAGGCTTGTACTCGGGAGCCAGGCGGCCGGCCCCGAAAGCCGGGGACATTGCCGCTCCCAGAAGGGGATGGATGGAAAGGCGAAAGCGGTACAATGAAGAGTTTGCGGCCTTTATTGAAAGCACATGCCAGGAAAGCGGCGCCCTTCAGCCGGTAGACGAGAAATTCTATGAGGACTTCGTTACGCTCAGCGAGAAAGACATGGTGGCGATTGTGGAGCTCATACTCCTTGCTACCGCCAAGGTCTTCAACGAGAAGCTTTCCTCGGGTGCCTGGAAAAGTGATGCTGAGATGTATGAGTTCGTAATGACCTACCTCGAATTGATTGCCGAAGGGAAAATGGCTTTTGACGAAGACACAGGCGAGATTCTTTTCCTGAAGCCGGTAGGCGATCCCCCAACCCATGAAATGTGGAACAGAATTCAAGAAAAGTTAGATTCTTGTCCCCCAGCTATTCGCAAGGCTATTGTCAACAATGTGCAGGGAAGAGGAAACGGACAATCCTAGTCCCTGCCCGCGATTTTTTTTCAACAAAGTGCATTTCCCCTCTTGACTTCCTTGGAAAGCAAGATTACTATAGAAAGCAAGCTAATAAGGAAGGAGGCTTGAAACATGGTACTGAACGTCAAGAACTTCTCGGATGAGCTGCACTATCACGCGAAGGTGCAAGCGGCAATCGAGGGGATTTCCCTCAAGGAACTGATTGAGAAGTCAATTACCCAGTACTTGGACAGGGCCAAGAAGAAAGGAGGGAAGTGACATGGCATTTCCGAACGGGTGCATTTACAAGCGGCCAAGGTCTCCCTTTTGGTGGGCAAAGATTGTGCCTTACAAGGGGGCTAAACCGATCTACGAGAGCACCAAACGGACGCGACAGGACCATGCAGAAACCTTTCTCAAGGAAAAGATGAAAGATTACGAAATGGACCTGGGGCATGTCCGCCCGGAGTTGGTGACATTCAACGAACTGGCCGAAGACCTCAAGACAGAATACCGGATCCAGGGCAGGAAGTCCCTGGAGAGGCTTGAAGGAAGCATTGCCCATCTGGAGAAGGTTTTCAGCAACATGAGGGCCATGGAAATCAATACGGCCAGGGCGAAGCGCTACATTGACCTCAGACAAGGGGAGGGAGCCAAGAACGGGACTATCAACAGGGAGCTGGCCGCGCTGTCCAAAATGCTCACCCTCGGTGCTCAGAATACTCCCCGGAAGGTCCTCACGGTCCTGCATATCCCGAAACTGAAGGAGGCCAATCCGCGAAAAGGCTTCTTCGAGCATGAGGAATACAAGGCTGTCTTGGCGCAACTGCCCGAGTTTTACCGGGGGCCGGTTACATTCGCCTATCACACCGGATGGAGACAGGGGGAAGTCCTTGACCTGCAATGGAGCAACGTAGACCTCCAGGAGAACACCGTGAGCCTGGACGTGGGAACAACCAAGAACGAAGAGGGCAGGGTGGTCTATATGACAGAGGAGTTGAAATCCCTGCTCCAGACTCAATGGGAAGAGCGCAAAGCTTCGGGGATACTGTCTCCTTACGTCTTCCCGAACGAGGCCCGTACAAACAGGATCATCAAGACGCGGTTCAACCGGGCTTGGAGAAATGCCTGTACCAAAGCCGGGTATCCGGGGAAGCTGTATCACGACTTGAGAAGGACGGCTGTCAGAAATATGGTTCGCGCCAGCATCCCGGAAAGAGTGGCAATGATGATTTCAGGCCACAAGACCCGGAGTATCTTCGACCGTTACAACATCGTGGATGATAAGGACTTGAGGCAGGCGGCGGCAAAAATCGGCGCCTATCACCAGGATTTAGTTACACCGCAAGTTACACTGAAGGTTTTTGACCTTCAAAAAGCTCATAACAAAAGGGGTTAAGAATGACTCTCAACCCCTTGATTTTCTACAATTTGGCGGAAGTGCATGGGAATCGAACCCACCCGACAGCTTTTCACCGTCGCACCGGATTTGAAGTCCGGGAGCCCCACCAGTGAGCTTTCCACTTCCGGGAGGAATAATAATAATGGCCGGAGCAGGCCATGTCAATGGGATTTGAGAAGATGGCGCAGGGCGCACGGCTCACGGTACACGGAAAGCGAAAGAACAAAGGAAAATCTGGATGCCTGCCTGCGCAGGCATGACGGAGGGAGGACCGCTCCTCCAGCCGCCATTGAGGCCTATCTTACCTGGACCGCACACCATCCTCCCTTCAGCTCACATGCTCGATCACGATGTTGAGGATCCGGCGGATGGGTTCCGCGGCACCCCACAGGAGCTGGTCCCCGCACGTGAAGGCGGTGACGTATTCCGGGCCCATGATCATCTTGTGAATTCGGCCGATGGGAACGGTCAGGGTTCCGTTGACTGCGGCCGGGGTCAGGTCCCTCAGGGTGGAGTCCTTGTCATTGGGGATCACCTTGGCCCAGTCGTTGCCCATCTCGATGAGGTCGATGATCACATCGAGGGGAATGTCTTTCTTGAGCTTGATCGTGAGTCCCTGGCTGTGGCATCGCATGGCCCCGACGCGCACACACAGGCCGTCCACAGGGATCGGAATCCTGGTCCCCAGGATTTTGTTGGTTTCCACAAAGCCTTTCCACTCTTCCCGGGTCTGGCCTGATTCCATGGCGCGGTCGATCCACGGGATAAGGCTTCCTGCGAGAGGGGCGCCGAAGAATTGCGTGGGCAGGGTAGGCGCCCTCAGTTCTCCCGAGATGAGGGAATCAATCTCGAGAGCCGTGGAGGCAGGGTTATCGAGCAGGCCTTTGGCTGCATGGCCCAGCACGGACATCTGGGCGATCAGTTCCCGCATGTGATTTGCGCCGGCGCCCGAAGCGGCCTGGTAGGTCATGGAGGACATCCACTCCACGTGGTCCGCGGCAAACAAGCCCGAGACGGCCATGAGCATGAGGCTCACCGTGCAGTTTCCGCCCACATAGGTCTTCACGCCTGAAGCAAGGCCCGCATCGATCACTTTCCTGTTCACAGGGTCGAGCACAATGATGCTGTCCTCCTCCAATCGCAGCGTGGAGGCGGAGTCGATCCAGTAGCCTTTCCAGCCTTTTTTGCGGAGTTCGGGATACACCTTCTTAGTGTAGTCTCCGCCCTGACATGTGACCAGGATGTCCATACCCGAGAGAAGGGAAAGGTCAAAGGCGTCCTTCAAGGGAGGGATTTCAATCCCGATGTCCGGGCCCTTTCCCCCAACATTGGACGTGGTGAAGAAAAGGGGCTCGTAGCCTTTGAAATCTTTCTCAGCAAGCATGCGCTCCATGAGCACGGACCCCACCATGCCCCGCCACCCGATGAAACCAATTTTGAGCATCGTTTCTCCCTCCTTGAATTGCAGAAGAATAGGGAGTTGGGGCCGGGGATGCAAGAGAAAAATACTGAGGAATCCCCCCCGCCCCCCTTTTCCAAAGGGGGGAATGTAACGGGTGGGTGAGAAGGGAAAATGGAGAGGAGATTAGAAGACAGGAGGTATTTCTAGGGTTATGAAACTGCCTGAAAGAGGGATAGGTCAGTGGCGAAGACCGGCCAGGATTCTGGGAAGGACAACGCCGACCGTCTCGTGAATGACGAGGTCCGCTGACCCGTCCAAAGGAGTCTCATCCCTGTTGATGATGATAAGCCTGGCACCATGCTCGACCGCGAAGGCCGGGATGGAAGCAGCGGGATAGACGACCAGGGACGACCCGAGAACAAGGCAAAGGTCGCACTCTCGGGCCAGCCTGAGGGATTCCTGGACCTTGTCCTGGGGCATGGCCTGACCGAAGGAGATGGTGTCCGTCTTGAGAATTCCGGAGCAGGCGTCACAGGCCGGGTCCTCGATTCCCGACCTCAGTCGCTTCTCGATGAGGTCCCTGTCGTATCGCTTTCCGCAATTCTGGCAGGATACGGAAAAAGCGGTGCCGTGAAGTTCGATGATATGATCGAGGGAGTTACCGGCCTTCTGGTGGAGGTTGTCGATGTTCTGTGTCACCACGGCGAGCAGTTTCCCAATGTCTTCCAGTTCCTTGATCGCCATGTGCCCGGGAGAGGGAAGAGCGTTTTTCATGGTTTCATAGTACTCGGAGCTCATCTTCCAGTAGTTCTTCCTTGCCCTGTCGTCGGACATGATCTTCTGATAGAGGAAATCATTTGGGTCGTACCTGCTCCATATGCCTCCGGGGCTCCTGAAATCCGGGATGCCTGACTCCGTGCTCATTCCCGCTCCGGTGAAAACCAGGATTTTGCCCGCTTCACGAAAGAGTTCTGTTGCCTTTGGCATGAGGTCTTTTTTTTCCATGGGCTCTTCGACTCCTTTTTGCGTGGACGGTGGAGAAGGATAACTGTCCAAGAGACAATTATCACCACAGAGACTCAGAGGACACAGAGAAAAGTTTTTGTTTGTCGGGAGATACCGACAAACAAAAAAGTTCTGCCCTAAGATCTCTCGTACACAGCATCGTGAAAAACAGAGTTGTTAATCCCAGATCTGGACAGATCCATCCAGGAAGAACGCTATGTCACGAATTTGATTTGAGAGGTTTGCCCGCCTTTGAGGGCGCCGAAGGCGACCAGGGCTCTTTTCGTCTATCAGTATCTCCCGATAGACGAAAAAAACTGTCTCTCCGTGTGCTCAGTGCCTCTGTGGTGATGTTTTACCATGCCCGGGCGTGGGATTGGAAGAAAGGATTTGTGCGCCTTTCCCGGCCTATGGTGCTGGCCGGCCCATGGCCCGGGTAGATCCTCAAATCATCCCCCAGGGGGAAGATTTTCTTCCTCACAGCAGCCACGAGGTTTTCATGGCTTCCGCCCGGGAAATCCGTTCGACCCACGGACCCGGCGAAAAGGGTGTCGCCCGTGAACACGGCGCCGGGTGCGATGAAACACACGCCGCCTGGAGAATGTCCGGGCGTGTGAATGATCGACAGGGTGTAAGTGCCCACCTTGATCTGCTCGCCTTCATTGAGGCGTCCGTCGGGAGGAAAGCGAAGCGCGGGAGCGTCGGAGGCGTGGATGAGGACCGGTGCCCTGGTGATCCTCTTCAGTTCCGCAGCCCCCCCGATGTGGTCGACATGACCGTGGGTAATGAGTATGGAACGAACCTGGATCCCGTTCCTGGAAATCTCCTTGACGATCCTGACGACCTCGTCTCCAGGGTCGATGACAACTCCTTCCATGGTATCTTTGCAGGCCAGGATATAACAATTGGTCTGGTAAGGACCAACGACGAGTTTTCTGAGCAATTTTGTGAACCTCCGTCGATTAAACTGGTTGATGGGTTCCGCTGCGCTTAACCCATCCTACGGGCTTCGTATCGCGAGCAAGAGCTCGCTCCTACAGAAACCAGGCTATCCGTGGGCAAGAAACGCGAATCGCCGTCGCACGCCCCACATCACAGATCGCACCATCAGAAAAGTAAGCGATCATGGGCAGTTGTCAACCGGTCTCGCGGCTGCTGAGGTCGTTTCTTTTTGCAAAAGCGGCTGCCTTTGCTATACTCACCTAGGTTGAGCGGTTCAGGGTTCAAAGTTTTGGGTTGAAAAACCTCAACCACCATGTATCAAATGAGACTTTGCTTTTTGTGACTATACGGCAGTTCAACCTATTGGGTTATACGAGATATTCTGGAGACCGAGCAGTATCATGAACGGGTTTAAGTGGTTGTAACCTTTCAACCCTGAACCCTGAACATGGAACCGATCAGTTTAGGACTGAGGAACAAAGAGAAATTCCTCCATCTCGATTCTTCCTGCAGGGGGGTCTCAAGATTTCTCCCGTAGTTTATCCTGAGCTTGTCGAAGGAGTCGAAATGACGGAGAATAGGTCCACCCGGACTCCGCCAAGGCCTCCTGAGGGAGGGGAGCGCGGTCTTGATAGCGACCTTCGACAGGCAACGGGAGATGGGGTTGGTTAGGAGAGGAGTGGTATGTTTACGCTGAAAGAGATTTATGATTTGGGGATTCAGATCGAGAGGAACGGCGAGAAGTTTTATCGCGAGGCGCTGAAGCAGCCGTGGAGTGCGCCCATGGCGTCCATGCTTCGAATGCTTGCGGAGGAAGAGGTAAGACACATCGATTTTTTTGCCAAGAGAAAAGAGAAGCTGAACGAAAAAGGTGAAGATCCTGAGCTGGAAGCCATGGGCCTGGGGATGCTCAAGGAGGTTCTCGGGGATCAGACCTTCTCACTCAAAGAGGCGGATTTGTCGAAGATCAACGACATCGATGAACTTCGGCGCACCGCCATTGAATTCGAAAAGGACACGATTCTTTTTTATGAGATGGTTCGCTCTTTCGTGACCGACAAGGAAACAGAAGATCAACTCGATGCGATTATCGAAGAGGAGAATCGTCACGTCAAACTCTTCGAGGATTTCAATCCCTCGGATTCGACGATTCCTATGCACAGAGGCAAATGACGCACAAAGGGCGGCCTGGCCGCGAAGTATCCACAGATTACCAGGATTAACACAGATTTTTTTGAATTTTAAATCAAAATAATCTGCGAAATCTGTGGATAGAACACCATACCGGGGCTTTCGCGCTACGAGGAGACCCCTCGCTTTGTCCGGGAGAGTGCGTTGTTCCATATATTGTTATGCTTGCCCGCCTGGAAGGGCGCTTCGCGCCTCGGAATGAGAGGCTTTTTGTAAGCCATTTTGTGTAAGGAGAAGGATTCGATCATGCTTGCTGATCACCACATGGAGAAATACGCGGACGTGTTGCTTTGGGCCTTGAGCACGGCCAGAAAAGGATCGTTCACGAAAAACGACGCCGTGATAATTCGATACGATCTGCCGGCTGTCAGAATGGCCGAGATCGTCCAGGGGAGACTTCTCGACCGGGGCATGAATCCCGTGCCGAGGGCCGGGATGACGCCCGTCATGGAGAGGAATTTTTACAAGAAGGCGAGGGAAAAACAACTGGTCTTCCAGCCCCCGGGCGACAGGGAATTCTGCCGGGGGTTGAACGGCGCCGTTTACATCAATGCCCCCACGTCTCTCACCCACCTTGCAGACGTGAATCCAGGCAAAATCGGAAAGGCGGCCATTGCGAGAAAGCCCCTTCGGGACATCCTGGACAAGAACGAAGAAAGAGGCCTGTTCGGATGGACCCTCTGCCTTTTCCCTACGCCGGAACTGGCAGAAAAAGCGGCACTCTCGCTCGATGAGTACGAGGAGCAGGTCATCAAAGCCTGTTATCTCGACAAAGAGAACCCGGTAAAAGCATGGAAGGAGATCCATCGAGAGGCAAAAGCGATCAAGGCCTGGCTCAGCCGATTGAAGGTGAAGACCCTCCATGTCGAATCAGAGCGGACGGACCTCAGAATCACTCCCGGCGAGAAGCGGAGGTGGGTCGGCGTGACCGGGCACAACATCCCCAGTTTCGAGATCTTCCTTTCACCGGATTGGCGGGGAACCGAGGGCGTGTATTTTGCCGACCAGCCCTCTTTCCGGAACGGCAATTACGTGCAGGGGGTAACGCTGCACTTCAGGAACGGTTCTGTGGTCAGGGCCGAGGCGGAAAAGGGGGAGAGCTTTTTGCGAAAACAGCTCCGCGTGGATCCCGGGGCCGGCAGGGTAGGGGAGTTCTCCCTCACGGACAAGCGGTTCTCCCGGATCGACCGCTTCATGGCCAGCACTCTCTATGACGAAAACTATGGAGGGCTTCACGGCAACTGTCATCTTGCCGTGGGAGCCTCTTATTCCGACACGTACGACGGCGATCCGTCCAGGTTGACCAGAAAGACGAAAGACAGGCTGGGCCTGAACGATTCGGCTGTTCACTGGGACCTGGTGAACACGGAGGACAAGCGTGTGACCGCCTTCCTGGACTCGGGGCAGAAGGTGGTGATGTACGAAAACGGCATGTTCGCGATTTAGGGCTGAGAGTCGCGAAGAGCCCCCAAAACTGCGGTCCGATCATTGCCAGCGAAGCGATGCAATTTTGTAAGTGAATGGGGAATCGTGAGATTGCCACGGCGCTTCGCGCCTCGCAATGACGCTCTTAGACTTGTTATGCAATCATAATTGACCCATGGCAAGAACAATCGATTTAGGCGGTTCGGCCAAAAGCCCCCAGGACGTGAGAGACCTTCATGCGCTGGGCCTTGCTTTTGCCGAGGTAGCCATCACAGACCCCCCTCGCTTCAAGGAACTCCTCAAAGAGTACAAGAGCCTGAAGGACAGCCTCGGGCTGTACTATCTGTGCCATGGACCGAGAGAAGGAGACCCCAATGACGTACGCGCCCTCGAATCCGTATTTTTGCCGAAGATTCTGGCCGTGCTGCCTCTCATGAACGACCTGGAGATGAGGGTCCTGACTCTCCACCTGTGGCTCGATCGGCGGTTCATCAAAGAGGACGTTCTTTCTTTTAAAGTCAACCTCTTGAAAAGAATCGTCGACGAGGCGTCCAAAGCCCGAATCGTCGTCTGTATCGAGAACCTGAGCGAGGAAGCCCCGGACATGGCGAGAGCGCTTGAAGAGATCCCGCTCCTTATGGTGACCCTCGATCTGGGACACGCGGAACTCCTCTCTGAGAAGAACAGGAGCATGGGCTTTATCGAGCACTTCCCCGGGAGAATTCAGCATATTCATCTCCATGACAACCGGGGAGGGAATTCTCCCAAGGATGACCTTCATCTTCCGCCCGGCCAGGGAGTGATTGACTTCAAGCGAGCGTTCGAAGCCCTGGCTCGAGTTCATTACGATCGCACGGTGACCCTTGAGCTGAAACCTTACGAGATCGAAAAATGCCTGGCCTATGTATACGAACTTGTCTCGTGTCTTTCCCATGGCCGGTCTGCTTGCTGACATCATCCTGAAATCCGATGCAATCGGATTTCAGAAATTTTCCGCCCCTGGCGGGAAAAGCCCCGAAGGAGCGTTGCATGAAATCCGTGAAAGCGGATTTCATTGAGGCACGATGGAACGAATCGTTCTCCATATTGACATGGATGCCTTCTACGCATCCGTGGAAGAGATGGACCGGCCTGAACTCAGGGGAAAGCCTGTCATCGTCGGCGGCACCTCGAACAGGGGGGTCGTCTCTGCGGCAAGTTACGAAGCCCGCAAGTACGGCGTGCGATCCGCGATGCCCATTTACGAAGCCAAGAGAAGGTGCCCCCACGGCATCTTCGTTCCTGTCAGAATGGGCCGCTACCAGGAGGTGTCCCATCACGTGATGCACATCCTGGAACGCTATTCGCCTATCATCGAACAGGTCTCCATCGACGAAGCCTACATGGAGGTATCCGGCCTCGAGAGGCTCTTCGGGTCTCCTGTGGATCTGGCGACCACGATGAAGCAGGAGGTCAAAGAGAGAGCGGCCCTCACCTGCTCGGTGGGCATTGCGCCGAACAAATTTCTTGCCAAGATCGCTTCCGAACTCCGAAAGCCGGACGGCCTCACGCTCATCGCTCCCGAAGAAGCCGAGCAGTTTGCGGCAGCCCTTCCGATCGAGAAGATCCCGGGTGTGGGCAAGAAAACCGTGGATCGACTGAAGAATATGGGCGTTTCCCGGCTGGGTCACGTCAGAGATCTTCCCGAGCACGTTCTCCTTCGCACCGTGGGCAAGTTCGGCTCGACGCTCCAGGCTTTCGCCCGCGGCCAAGATAATTCCCCGGTGGTTCCGTACAGCGAAGCCAAGTCCATCAGCAGCGAAGAGACCCTGGAAGAGAACTCGGACGATCTGAAAATGCTGAGAAAGGAACTCTTGAGCCTGGCCGAGAACGTGGGAAGGCGATTGAGAGAACAAGGCCTTGCCGGAAGCACCGTGACGCTCAAGTTGAAACGCGCCGATTTTGTCCTTATCACGCGAAGCATGAGCCTCAGCAAACCGACCGATTCAACCAACACCCTCTACGAAGCGGGTCTTCGCCTCCTGGACGAGGTGGAACTTTCCGGCAAGTTCCGGCTTATCGGGATCGGCGCGTCCAAACTCGTTCGGGCCGTGGAAGGACAGGAACAGCTCGATTTGTTTCAGGATGAAGGCAGAAAAGAGTCTTCGTGGAAGAGCGTCGAAAAAGCCATGGACAACATCAAGAAGCGCTTCGGCAGGGATGCGATCAAGCGGGGCGGATTGCTGCCACCGTAAGAGAAATACATTAAACGCAGAGAACGCAGAGGGCGCAGAGAGGTCCACAGATTACGACGATTAAAAGGGATTTGTAAAAATCCGGGTCCAGAGGGCCCGGCTTTGGTCTAAGCCCAGAGGGCATGATTTGCTGGTGTAGCCTCGCCAAAATCCGAAATCCGAATATCGAAATACGAAACAAATTCGAATACCAAATGTCCTAATGACAAAATCAAAACGAAAGCGCGGTAACAGATACGCTTACTGCTTGGGTCATTGGAATTTTTGTCATTATGTATTGTTTCGTATTTCGAATTTCGTGCTTCGAATTTAGAGACTTCTCACTCCCACAGGCATAGCCAATTGCCTCTGACCTGGCCCTGAGGACCAGGGTTGGTGAACTGCACTGAAACTGTGCCCCCGGCTCTGCTTGCTTTGATAAGACAGCACCCCAAGAACTTGAGGCACTTCTCTAGAACCTTGCTCAGGACACAGGTTTTGCGGGAGTGAGGACCTTGAAGCCTTTCCTGAAGTGCTCATGATTTAATCTGCGGACAAAACACCCTTAGGAAAAGGAGGCCATGAACTCCTGGACTTGCTTCAGGCGGGGGATGCCTTTTCGTGCGCCGATCTCCCTGCACTTCAGGGCGGCCACCGCTGAGGCAAAGCGCATGCACTCTTTCATGGACCAGCCCTGGAGCAATCCGTAGATGTAGCCGCCATGGTAGACATCGCCGGCACCGGTGGTATCGGCGGCTTTGACTGCAAAGGCCTTCATCCACACCTGCTCGCCGCCCTCCCACCCAAGGCTGCCTTTCTGACCCAAGGTCATGACCACGCGCTTCGGCCCCAGCCGGCAGAGCGCTTCGAGCCCCTTTTCAGGTCTTGCCCCGGAACCGACCAGGGGGTCCGCAAAGCGGGCCGAGGCGATGAGGACGTCTACGGCCGATGCGAGTTCGAGAGACCCCTCCCTCATCGTTCCTGCATCCAGCACCACCGTGAGCCCCCGGGCTTTGGCCTGCTTTACCGCTTCGAGCGAGCCTTCGATCATGAGCCCGTCGAGATGAAGAATTTCGGCTCCCCTGAAAGGGGACAGGTCGACCTGATCCCTGGTGAGGGGGGGAACACTGCCCCTGTGCCAGAAAATCGTCCGGTTGCCGCTCGTCCTGCTGATGGCAATGAAGGCGAACTGGGAGGAGTAACCCGGAACGATTTTCAAACAGGAAGCATCCACGCCTTCGTCCCTCAACCCCTGCACGATATCTGCACCCAAAGGGTCATCAGACACCGAACCCAGGAAGGAGCAGGCCACGCCTAGCCTGGACAGCGTGACCAGGGCCGTGGAAGCCGGACCCCCGCACTGTCTGTGGAGATCCAGGAGTTCGATTTTTCCATCCTCCTGGGGAAAGGAGGGGACTCGTCCAAGAAAATCGACGGACGCCTGGCCCAGACCGACGACTCGCACATCTTCAGGAAGGATCATGGGAAGCCCTTAAGTGCATCAGACAGAACAATCCCTGTTCCCCCTCCCCTTTATCCCCTCCCACAAGGGCAAGGGGAGGGGAGATTTCCGGTGGTGGCGGAAAACCCGGTGCAGGGGCGGGTTTTCCTGTCACGCCGAAGCCTTGGCCGAGGCGGACGCCTGCCCGCAGGAGGGGAGGGCGGTGGTTTTGAGTTTGCCCAGCTCCTCTTCGATTACTCTTATATTGTCATTTATTTTTTGATATAAAGGGCTTGATGGATATTTTTCAACCAATGCCTTCAATGTGTTGTAGGCAGAAAGGAGGAGTTCTTCTTTTTTGGCGCGATCCGCCGTATTCCTTGCCATGAGGAACACCTTGGCAGCTTTGTTCCTTTCCCGGTTGATGATCTTTTCGACTGCCAGGTCTTGAAGCTGTTTCGCTTCCGGGCTCAGTTCCGTCCCCTGCCCGAAGGCTTCGAGCTCGGCGATCGCTTCTTCGTATCGTTCCTGCTCGATAAGGTTGGCGGCAAGCTCCAGCGCTTCTTCGTTCTTGGCGGTCTCCGTCTTCTGCTGCACCCTGGAATTCTCTTCAGCCAGTTCAACGGACTTCATGGCCTGGTCAATGAGTTCTGCATCCGGGCCGTCTTGAAGGCGTATCCGCGACCGCAGGAGAAGAAGCTTGGCGGTTTCAAAATCGTTTTTCTCAACAAGGGCATCCACCTGCCGTAGGACCTCCTGTACGGAAGCCGGTTCCTTTGTAAGGTCGACGGAGGGCGGCGGTTCCTCCTTTTTTTCCGGGATCGCCTTTTGCGGGCTTTGGCCCGACAGGTTCAGCTCCGCCACCTTCAGCACAGCCTCCCGCTCATGCATGTTGTCCACCAGCTTTGCGTAGCTTTCTATGGCGCCCTTGCGGTCCCCGAGAGCGAGCTGCCATTCGATCATCTTTGCCCGCAATTGAATGAATCCGGGCTTTCTTTCAAGGTCGTCGGTGATCTTTGTTCCTACCCGCAACGCTTCCTGGATCATTCCCCGTTTGCCCAGGGAAAGGGCAAAGACAAGACCGATCTCGGGCGTCAGGGAATCAGGTCCCAACACCTTTTCAAGGTCAATACAGCCTTCAATGACGCCCTGGTAGTCCCCTGCCAGGTAGCTGTCCATGATGCTCTTTCTTTTCCCTGCAAAAAGAGCTACAGCCTGGAGCCGGGCTTCTTCGGGGGGAGGCCTCTTGAAGTAGTGTTCGTCCATTTGAATGAGGCTGGATGCCAGAAGCTCGATGAGGTCCCGGAATTGTTCATCCGCAGGGCTCAGGGAAGAGACTCCTTCAAGCGCCTGATAGGCGTTGAGGAGGTCTTGGGCGAGCAAGCGATCCTCGGAGCTGAGCTGATCGCTTTCAAGCAGGGCCTGGACACGGCCTATCCTCTGATCAAGCCCTTCCAGTCGCAGTTCAGGGCCCGGCACGGATAGACTCTGTGGCGGTGGAGCTTCCTCCTTGGCCGGAATTTGCCGTACCTCGTGAGTGCATCCGGCTGCAAGGAAAAGGATCAACAGACACAGGGCCCGCCATTCAATGTGTTGCGGCTTATTCGTCATAGGATCCCCTGATGGGTTCAAACACCCTCCTTAGGATGAGCGTTTGGTCCGGTAAGTCCGCATCCGTCAGGACAGCGGGAGCGTTGTCAGGAACGGTTCCGCCCTTTTCAGGGACAGGCAAACCACTCTTCGCTGAGACCGTGACATAGCGCAAACCCTGGTCTTCAGGTTCCAGGAGGCGCTGAGACTCAAAGGCCAAGTCTGCAATTTGTAAGTTTACCCTAAACCGCTCGCAATTGACAATGCTATTTGCCGTGTCGATCCAGAGAGGCAATGCGCCTGAGGCGCCATAGATTGAAATATGCTTGCCTTTCATGGGACGATTGTCGTCGAAACCCACGTAGCTCGCAATCACGTAACCATCCTCGATCTCAAGCCGGCCTGATTGCTCGTCGGGTCCGGGGATGAATCCTACGAAACTCGAATTGGTAAAACGGTTCGCGGTCCCGGTTTTCCCGAATAATGGAAGGGGAACGTCCACATCCATGTCACCCATGTCGAGGGACAGATGAACCGCATTGCGGGCACTTCTGCCGGTCCCGTTTTCCATGACAAGGCGCAGGATGTTCGTCACCTGCTTCGACACCCGGGGTGTGAGAACCTGTTTAGGGTTCGGCGCATACTCCCACAGGGTTTTCCCCTGCCTGTCTGCGATCCTGGTGATGATGGGCACCATGGCATTGGATATTTCGTCCGCCATAGGGTAGACCTTGCCCGTCGTCATGGCCTCGTAAGCCAGAGCCGCTTCCAGGATGCTGACTGCATTGGCCCCGAGGGGAAAGGAAAGCACGGGATCGAGTTTGGTGGAAAACCCGAGTTTCCTGCAAAGCCGGACGATGTAGAGGGTGTTCACCAGTCTTCGGAAGTCGCCCACTCTGAAGAGGACTTCAGGGTCATATCGCTTTTGTGCCATCAACCTTTCGAAGTTCTTTCGCATGTTGCTCTGAAGCAGATCGACGGCGTTGGAAGGGATCATTCCATCAAGCCAGACGTCCTCGCGCTCCAGCCTCACAAGAAATTCGGGAAGCTGCTCCGGCAACACGGGATCGATTTCCGGCCGGGGTTGTTCCGCATAAACGATGCAGGATTCCCCGTTTTGCCGCGCTTCCAGGTAGAACGAAGAAAGGATGGAATCTTCACCGGCCCCAAGAGGATCGGCCGTTTCTTTGATCATCCGGATCTTTGCCTTCAGATCGGCATGAAGGTTCTGGAGCCTTGAAAAGCTCCTTCGTGCGATCTGAAATTCGTCCGGGTTCTGGAGATCAAGCTGTTCAGGGTCGATGTTGAAATGAAGCCCGCGCAGGGTATTGATGGCGCTCTCGTGACCTGAAAAGATCAGATCCGATTCAATGTCTTTCTTGGCTTCTTCAAAAGCCGCCTCCATCAGGGCGTCCCTATCGACGGTAACGCCGTATTTGTCCCGTATGCGGGAGACATACGCTTCATAGGATTCGTCTTTCTTCTTGTCCAGATCGAGAATTTCCATGAGCTTCCGGAATTCGCTCGTGTTGAGGTGATCGGTGAGGTGGTAGAGAAGCCAAACCGTAGCCAGGTTCTCGGACTTTACCCCTGACCAGGCCAGAGAGACTCTGGATGCTTCCGGGGTGTGGTCGGGTCTGGGAATGTATTGCGTGTTCTGGTACCGGTACAGATCAGGCACGTTCATCAGGGGATCCACCGTATTCCACTTGAGTTGAAGGGCGGCTGTGTAAACCAGGGGTTTGAAAATGGATCCCAGTTGTCTTTTGGCGTCCGTGGCTCGATTGAAAAAGCGGTCGAAAAAGCCTCCCACCATGGCTTTGATCATGCCCTTGTTGACCACAATGATTCCCCCGTCCAGCTCGGGGATTTGAGAAAGCACAAGCCGTTTCTCTCCGCCTGCCGGCACGGATTGCACGGGCACCCGTTGACCCACCTGCAGGTTCTTGAGGAAGTCGGGCGCATGGCGCTTATCGAAAACGGCCCAATTGCCCAGCCTGCCTTTCAGCCAGGCTTCGCCCATGGGTTTCAGGCCCTCGTAGTCGATGATGCCTCCTCCATCGTCCCATGAAACGACCAGGTAAGGGTTCTCTTTGCCGGAGTGAATCTCGCTGATGCGGCTCAGGAAGGGGAGTCCGCTCCTGCTCCTGTCCGCGACTTCCTCCTGCATCTCGAGATAGCGACGGCTGGCTCCTTCGCCTCCGTAACCGCTCAGCTTCACATCGAGCGCGGGGAGATGTCTTCGGATGCTCTGCAGGGCTCCTTCCTGCATCTCACGGTTGACGGACGTGTAGATCTTGATCCCTGATGTGGCAATGTTTTCGATCCCCTGCTCCTGGAGGATGTTCTTGAAATATTCCGTCTCCAGTTGTTCCCGGATGTAGTCAAGAATCACGTTCAAGGTATAAGCCATTTTCCCTTGTTTGAATGGAATTTCTGCTGTTTTCGCCTTGTCGTATTCTTCCCGGGTGATGAAGCGAAGGGCCAGCATGTTGCCGAGCACATAGTTCTTCCTGAGGTTGGCGAGCCTCCTGGCTTCGTTGCTTTCAGCCTCGGTTTTCTTGGTAAAGGGGTTGTAGCGGTTCGGGCTTTTCACCGATCCGGCGATAAAAGCGCTCTCCACCAGGTCCAGGTCTTCCGCCTCCTCGTCAAAGAAGTACTGGGCTGCGATCCTGAGGCCGCGGCCGACGCCGCTGACAAAGAACTGGTTCGCATACATTTCCAGGATCTCCTCTTTGGTGTACTCTCTTTCCAGAAGGAGAGCCTGCATCAATTCCTTTATTTTCGCTTTGTAGGATCTTTTCTCCCGTTTGAAGATATTTTTTGCGGTCTGCTGGGTGATCGTGCTTCCCCCCTGGGCGATTCTTCCTTCCCGCAGATTCGCGAGCATGGCTCGAACAATGGACTTGATGTCAAACCCCGGATGGGTGAAAAAGCCTTTGTCTTCCGCGGCAACAAGGGCCTTGATAAATTGGGGCGGGATTTCTTTGTAATCAATGTAGCGCCGGTGGGTCTTTTCAAAGAAGACGCCCATGACCGTTTCAGCGTCATCGTAGTAGACAGGGCTTTCGGAAAAGATAATGCTTTGGATCACACCCCGTTGGATTCGCTCTTGGGTTTCCCGGGAAACCTGCACATAGAGAACGGTGAATATGCCGGCCACCGTGATGACGCACAGGAGCATGAGACAGAGGAGGGTGTAGAGGATTTTTTTCTTCATCGTTTTCCGGTCACCGGCCGCCGCGGTGCAGCAATTCTCCTGAGAGCAATTTTTCCCGGATGATGTTTTTAAGATCCAGGCCTTTCATCCTGAGTGCCTGCCGGCCGTATTCCATGTTCGCTTCAATGACGTACCAGGTCCCCTGAAAGGGGATGAGATCGAGGCCCACATCGTCGAACTTGCATTTGCGGGCCGCCTCCCGCGCCGTTTCAACGGCTCCTTCGGGAATGTCCCGGAAATTGACGGATCCTCCCTGATAGAGGTTCGTCTTGAAATTTCCTGTCCTCGCCACGCGCCAGTAAGCCAGGACAGGCTCATAGTTGATGAGAACGACCCGCACGTCTCTTTCGTGGGCCAGGTACTCCTGAATGTAAGCGATGCGGGTCCTTAGCAAGTATTCCTCAAGCTGATTCCTGTTTTCAATCTTGAAGACCCCTCTTCCCTGGGCGGATGCCCTGGGGAGCTTTGCCACAAAGGGAAAGTCGAAATCTTGGAGGATATCCCCGTGGTGAAGGCGGTAATAGAGCCGGGTCCTCGGGTGGGGTAACCCCAGCATGTAGAACAGGGTGGTCTGCTTGATCTTTTCGTCCGCATAGAGGCATGTCTCGATGCTCGGGAAAAATCTCTTGCCCAGGGTGGCCAGAAACTGCGCGTAGTTGCGGGTAGGGTAGAGGACCATGGTCGATCTGAAAATCAGGTCTTTCTCCCCATCCGTGTAATCATTGAAGTTGGGTTTAACCCCAAGGGTCACCACTTCCGGAACGCCCCTGAGCCTGCTTCCGAGGGCCACGTAAAGGGGCGCCCCTATGACCTCGCCGATCATTCATTCCTCCTGCGTGTTGTCGCGATTTCATTCAAAGCAAAAAAGGAAGCGGTGTCAATACCTTTGATGCCTCGGCAGATTTTATCTGCAGAGCCAGGAAAGAACCGCTTTGGCTTTTTCCGAGGCTTTGTCCATGATGTCGTTGAGGTCGAGGCCGAGCAGCTTTCTTTCTTCCATCACCAGGGTTCCGTCAATGATGGTGTGGCTCACGTCGCTGCCCCGTGCCGCGTACACCAGGTGGGAATAGGGGTTGTACATGGGAGTCAGATGAGGCTTGTGGGTGTCTACCACAATGATGTCCGCCTTCTTTCCCGGTTCAAGGGAACCTACGGCATGGTCCAGGCCGAGCACTTCCGCACCCATGGATGTGGCCATTTTCAACACTGTGGCTGCGTCCAGCACGGTGGGGTCCATGGCCTCCACCTTGTTCAACTTCGCAGCCATATCCATTTCCTCGAACAGATCCAGGTTGTTGTTGGAGGCGCAGCCGTCGGTTCCCAACCCGACTCTTGCGCCCCGGGCAAGCAGTTTGAACACGGGGGACACGCCGGAGGCCAGCTTCATGTTGCTCTCGGGATTATGGACGGGCTTGACTCGGTATTCTACGATTCTTTGGATTTCCGTGTCATCGAGATGGACGCAGTGATCCGCGATGACGTGAGGACCCAGCACGTCAAGGGCTGCAAGGTGCTCGAAGGGTTTCCTGGCATAACGCTTTTTCACTTCTTCCACCTCCGAGCGTGTCTCGGCCACGTGAATGACCAGGGGCACCCCGTAGCGGAGAGCTAGGTCATTGGCCGCTTGGAGGAGAGAGGGGCTGCAGGTGTAGAGGGAATGGGGTTCCACGGCGATGGACACCCGGGGGTGGCCCTGCCATTTCTTGATGAGAGACTCGGTGTACTTCAGGCCGTTTTCCACGGCCCCGTAGTTGGGGGAAGGGAAGTCATACAGCACCTCGCCCACCACGCAGCGCATGCCGGCCCTGTCGGCCGCTTTGGCCACTTCTTCCTCGAACAGGTACATGTCGCAGAAAGTGGTGGTGCCTGAAAGAATCATCTCAGCGCAGGCAAGAAGGCTTCCGGTGTTCACGAAGTCACCGTCCATGCGGCTTTCAACGGGAAAGATGTAGTTCGTCAGCCAGTCCATGAGCGGAAGGTCGTCGGCAAGGCCTCTGAACAGGGTCATGGCCGCATGGGTGTGCGCGTTGATCAAGCCGGGCAGGATGAGGCCTCCTCCTGCGTCGATCACCTTTTTTGCGCGGATTGCCTTCCCGTCTCCCTCGCCCAGCGCTGCTATGGAGTCTCCCCGGACGGCGAGATGACCTTGGGGAATCAGGGAACCTTTTTTGTCCATGGTCAGGATGGTGCCGTTCTTCAAAAGAATATCACAGGTTTCCATGTTTTGAGCACCTTGTTCTATTTTATCGAATAGTTAGTATAATTTGCTCAAGTAGTGGCATAAGTTTATTTCCCGCCTGCTGCGCCGTCGAGATCACCTCTTCGATAGAGGTTTTTTTCATGCAGTCCGGGAGATTGACGTTGGAAATGGCCACAATGACTAGGATTCTCATTCCGCAATGGACCCCTGCGATGACCTCCAAGACCGTGGACATTCCTACGGCATCGGCGCCGATGGTCCTCAGAAACCTGGTCTCCGCGGGCGTTTCGAGACTCGGCCCGAGAATGCCGACATACACGCCTTCTCTTAAATGGATGCGCAACTCCAGGGCTTTTTCCTTTGCGAGCGCCATGAGCTTCCTGTCGTAAACGCTGCTCATGTCTGGGAATCGGGGACCAAAGCCATCGAGGTTGGGGCCGACGAGCGGATTCCTTCCGGTCAGATTGATGTGGTCCGTGACCATCATGAGGTCCGCAGGCTCAAAGAGCGGATTCAGGCCGCCTGCGGCGCTGGAAATGATGAGGATTCCGGCCCCGAGCCGGGACATGACGCGCACAGGAAAGGTCACCTCCTCGGCGGTGTAGCCTTCGTAGAGGTGAAACCGACCTTCCATGGCCATGACGCTCACCGCACCTATGCGTCCGAAAGCCAGGGTGCCCTTGTGTCCTGCCGTGGTTGATCGCGGGAAGTGGGGGATCTCTTCGTAGGGAAGCCGGAGGTCCGTGGTCATGGCCGAGGTGAGTTCTCCCAATCCGGTTCCCGTGATGATGGCGACGGCCGGAGGGGAGGGGATCCTGGAACCGATGTACTCGGAGGCCTCACGAATTTTGCGAAGCATGCTTGAACCTCCTGGAAGATGACCATTGCTATCACAAAACGGCCATCAGAGCAATATCTCCAGATTGTGCTTGACCTGCCTGTGGAGCCTGGGTAAATGAAATCTGCCGAAGCAGATTTCATACAAGAAAGAGGAAAACCCATGGCATTTGAGGCGATGATTCAAGATCTTTTAAACCCGGAAGCGCTCCCTGATCCCACAAAAAAAGTTTCCCTGGTGCAAACCCACATATCCGCCGTGCTCGTGGCGGACCGATTCGTTTACAAGCTCAAAAAGGCAGTGGATTTCGGCTTTCTCGACTTCCTCACCCTCCAAAAACGATCGTTTTACTGCCGCCGGGAAGTCCATCTCAACCGGAGGCTTGCTCACGACATTTACCTTGGTGTGCTCCCGGTGTACCATGACGGGACAGGCTATTCCATGCGCAAGAAAAAGGGCCGGGTCGTGGAGTATGCGGTAAGAATGCGAAAGATCAGGCCGGAGAGTCTCATGATCTCTCTTTTTGAAAGAGGCGCACTCACGGAAAATCACCTGAGGCGACTTGCAAAAGCTATGGCGGACTTTCACAGGAACGCTCTGCGCGCACCCGGGATCGATCGTTACGGTGAGGCGGAAGCCTTCAAAGTGAACACGGACGAGAATTTCGCCCAGGTAAGGAAGTACGTCGGCATGACCATCGACGTAAAACCTTTCAATGCCCTGGAACGATGGACCGGGAGATTCTACAAATCCCACGGGGATCTTTTTCGCGAAAGGATCGAGAGAGGCAAGATCCGGGATTGCCATGGAGACCTTCACATGGAGCACGTCTGTTTCGGCAGGCGTCTTTCCATGATCGACTGCATTGAATTTAACGACCGCTTTCGCTACAGTGATACATTGGCTGACATGGCCTTCCTGCTCATGGACCTGGAATACCGCAGGGGAGAACCATGTTCGAAGCGGCTGTGGGAAGACTATGCAGGCCTGACGGATGAGAAGGAGTCGGAGGATCTGCTTCTGTTTTACAAGGTGTACCGCGCCTTTGTGCGGGGAAAGGTCAACAGTTTCCAGGTGGATGATCCGGGGATCGGCGCCGAGGCCAAGGCCGATGCGATTGAAAGGGCCAAGAAATATTTTGACCTGGCATATTCCTATGTCACATGAGAAGAGGTGGGGCGCGGTGCGCCCGCTAAGGTTGGAAGCGGAGGCTGCCTGGTAAGCCGGATGCAGTTTGCGTTCACCCCCTTCGACAAGCTCAGGACAGGCTTCGATACCTCAGGGTGAACGGAAACCATGTTCACCGAGTGTTTGTTTTTCCGTTCGTGGTGAGGTATCGAACCATGAACGCAAAGCATGTTCGAATTGTCATCTGGGAGTAAACGACATGAGAGAGCCATTCAAGCCATTCATGACCGAAGAGCTGGGCCGCAATACAGTGCTCATAGCGTGCGGGCTTCCCGCATCCTACAAGACGGAAACCACGGAGGTGATCGCGAGGCTGAAGGGTTACACCATCCTGAGAACGGACATGATCAGGCTCGAGGTTCTCAGGGGAGAGGACATCTTTGACGAGAAGGTCGCTTCCAACATGGACAAGAGAAAGCTCGTGTATGACGAGATGTTCAGGCTCGCCGAAGAGTTGAGCGGAAAAGGGGAAAGCGTTGTCCTGGACGCCACTTTCGTGACCCAGTCCCTGAGGAGGAGGGCGGCCGGTGTGGCGGCCAAACAGGGCAGGCGCTTCGTGATCCAGCAAACGCAGTGCCCCCAGGAAATTTCGTTGCAAAGGATTTCGCAGAGAAGCAAGGAAAACTACGAATCCAATGCGCTCACCGAGCAGGCCTACCTGAACAACAAGAATAGATTCGAGGCGGTCGATCTCGAAGACCTGAAAAGCCTGTATCCGGGGTTGGACATCCTGCACCTCCTTGTGGACACCACGTCGGACCTCGAGGACGAGTGGCTGGTCGTGAACAGGGTGGAGCGATAATAGTAAAGAGCGTTCAGGGTTCAGGGTTCAGGGTTCAGGAAAGCAGAAGGGTTCTTTGATCGCTCTTCTTGCTGAACACTGAACACCGAACACTTTCAAAGGATATGAATAAAGACTCCATCCATGCACTGAAAGAGAGAATCAAAGCGGCCCGAGGAGAGATCCCGGCGGATCTGGTGCTCAAGGGCGGAAGGGTGATGAATGTTTTCTCCGGCACCCTGGAGGAACAGGACGTGGCGGTCCACGAGGGCTTTGTCGTCGGTGTGGGTTCCGAATATCACGGAAGAGAAGAGGTCGCGCTCCCAAAAGGTTATTCCATCAGCCCCGGACTCATGGACGGCCACATCCACATCGAGAGCAGCATGCTTCTTCCCTCCCGGCTGGCCCCGGCGCTCCTCGCTCACGGAACAACGGCCATCGTATCCGACCCGCATGAAATCGCCAATGTCATGGGCGTGGAAGGGATCAGGCTGATGCTCCGGGACAGCGAGTCCATTCCTTTCGACGTATTTTTCATGGCCCCTTCCTGTGTACCGGCGACCCATCTTGAAACCTCGGGCGCGAGCCTGAACGGGCCTGAACTCGAGGAACTCACGAAAGAGCCTCGCATTCTAGGCCTTGCAGAGATGATGAATTTTCCGGCCGTGCTCGCAGGGGACGAGGAGATCCTGAAAAAACTTGCGCTTTACGCCCACGCGCCTCTGGACGGCCACGCGCCTTCCTTGCGGGGAAAGGATCTTCAAGCCTATGTTTGCGCTGGACTTCGTTCCGATCACGAGAGCATTGATCGCGGCGAAGCCCTTGAGAAGATGAAAAGCGGGATGATGATCATGATCCGGGAAGGGAGCACCGCAAGAAATCTCGAAGAGCTCATCCCCCTGGTTCACCCCGGCAATTCGCGGAGGTTTTGCCTTGTCTCGGATGATCTTCATCCGGTGGAGTTGTCCCGGCGAGGCCATTTGGATTACCTGCTCAAGAGGGCTGTTGCCTGCGGCGTCAACCCTGTGACCTCGGTTCAGATGGCTTCTCTGAACCCTGCCGAATACTTCGGATGCCGTGACAGGGGCGCGGTGGCTCCCGGGTACCGGGCCGACCTGGTGATTTTCAAAAGCCTTGACGAGTTCATCGTCCACCGGGTCTACAAGGACGGCCGCCTCGTGGTCGATGAGGGGAACCTTGTGGGGTTTCCTTACCGGGAGCCGGCTTCATCCTCTTCCGGTCCTCTTCAGATCCCACTTGTTCACCCGGATCGGTTCCGGATCAGGAAGGAGGGCCAAACGGCAAGAGTGATGGAGGTGATTCCCGGTCAGATCGTCACCAGGTCGTGCAGGGAAAAAGTGGCTTTTCGAGGGGATTGGGTCGTCGCCGACCCCGGCAGAGACATCCTGAAAATCGCGGTCGTGGAAAGGCACAAGGCCAGCGGAAGGATTGGGTTGGGGCTTGTGCGAGGATTCGGCCTGGAGAGAGGCGCCCTTGCGTCCTCCGTGGCCCATGACTCTCACAATGTCATCGCCGTGGGCGTGAGTGATGAGGATCTTTGCCGGGCCGTTGAAGAGGTCAGGGACATGGGAGGAGGGATGGTGGCGGTTGCAGAAGGCAGAAGGCTGGCCAAAGCCTCTCTGGAGGTGGCAGGGCTGATGTCGAGGCTCCCGCTCAGTGAGTTGACTGCGGAACTCGAGGAACTGGGGAGAGCGGCTGCCTTACTGGGGTGCAAGCTCGATGAACCCTTCATGGCTCTCTCTTTCCTCGCCTTGCCCGTGATCCCGGAACTCAAGCTCACGGACAGGGGCCTGGTGGATGTGGAGCAGTTTAAATTAGTAGATTTATTCTTCTAAAGAATGGAGTCTTTCTTGGAGCTTTTCTGATGACCACAAGAACGGTTGGCATCATCTACAAGCATGATTTTGAACCCGCCCTTGCCGAGGCGGGAAAACTGGAGAAATGGCTTGAGGCTCGGGGCATCAAAGTCTTCTCCGAGGAGATGACTGCCACGGCCAAAGTGAATGTGTGTTTCGAGGAGCGGTCGGTCATCCCAAAGGACGTAGAGTTTGTCATTGTCCTGGGTGGAGATGGAACCCTGTTGGGCGCAGCCCGCAGAGTCGCAAAGTTCGGCGTTCCTATTCTGGGTGTGAATCTCGGGGGGCTGGGATTTCTTACCGAGGTTCCTCTGAAAAGGCTATACCCCGTTGCGGAAAGAATGCTTGAGGGCCGGCTCGAAGTGGAAAGCCGCCTGATGCTGGAGACGAGCGTGGAGCGCGACGGCCAGGAGGCTTGCCGTTTCACGGTTCTCAACGACGTGGTCATCAACAAAGGGGCCCTGGCACGAATTATCGACCTGGATGTCCACATTGACGACGAGTTTCTCACCACCTTCAGAGCAGACGGCCTGATCGTCTCGAGCCCGACCGGGTCCACCGCCTATAACTTGTCGGCAGGAGGCCCCATCGTCTACCCCACTATGTCCTGCTACATTCTCACTCCCATATGCCCCTTTGCCCTGACCAATCGGCCCATCATTCTCCCGGATTCCGCCACCATCTCGATCACCCTGAGCCGGCAAAGCGAAGAGAGGGTGAGCCTGACTTTCGACGGGCAGGTGGGGTTTGATCTGCGCTATGGAGACAGGGTGAGGGTTTACAAATCGCGGGAAGGGATCAAGCTGATCAAGTCCCCGGATCAGACCTATTTCGAAATCCTGCGTGCAAAGCTGGGATGGGGCGGGGTCACCTTTCAGGACAACCATGAAGACCGTTAGGCACCAGTATCAGGTCGACCGGCGCGACATCATGTATCTCCGGGCCACGATTGAGTCTTACGACGGCATGGCGGTCGTGCGGACCATAGATCCCGGTGCGGCCGTCATCGAATTGTTGATCGCCCCGGGCTGCGAATCCCGGATCGAGGAACTGGTGGAGGATTTGAGAAACAGGGAAAATCTGCGAATTATCTTCATGAAATCTTCTGAGGCAGATTTCATAGGAGGTCCGGTTTTTGCATAAAAGCTACTACATAGCAACCATGGGATGCCAGATGAACGAGTACGACTCAGAGTCCGTGGCTCGAATGCTCAGGCAGGCCCGATATTTTCCCGTTGAGGATCCTGCCAAGGCTGATCTGATTCTGATCAACACGTGCGCGGTTCGGGCAAAGGCGGAGCAAAAGGCTTTCAGCCTGCTCGGACGAATGGTTTCTTTAAAGAGAAGACGGCCGGAACTGATGCTCGGGATCATGGGATGTGTGGCGCAAAAACACGGGGCTTTGCTTCTGGACAAGGTCCCGGAACTGGATCTGGTGTTGGGCCCGAGAGCCGTGGGCCGATTTCCCGAGATTCTCGCTCAAGTGGAAAAAGGACAGGCCAGGGTGGAGGCCACCACCATGGATAAAAGCGCTTCCGCGGCCGTCCTGTGCGAAGGCTTTTTCAAAGGACGGGTGAAGGCTTTTATTACCGTCATGGAAGGATGTAACAATTTCTGCACGTACTGTGTGGTTCCCTATGTGCGGGGAAGAGAGGTGAGCCGGCCTCCAGAAGAAATTCTGAAAGAGGCCGAATACCTGGTGGGGGAGGGCGTGAAGGAGATTACGCTGCTCGGACAAAATGTAAACTCTTACATGTATAATCATGATCAAATTATTAGTTTTGCAGATATTTTAAAGATGCTCAACAACATCGAAGGGCTTCTGAGAATTCGCTTTACAACATCCCACCCAAAGGATCTCTCCGATGACCTGATTCAGTGTTTTTCAGAGTGCGAAAAGCTCTGCTCGCACATTCACCTGCCTTTTCAGGCAGGATCCAATGCGGTTCTTGAAGCCATGAACCGGAGATACACCCGTGAAAAATATATGGAGCTGATTGCAAAACTAAGAGGGGTTCGGGCTGGAATGGCTGTAACCAGCGACGTCATGGTGGGTTTTCCGGGAGAAACCCGGGAGGACTTCGCATTAACCCTTGACTTGATCGAGAAAGTAGAATTTGACGGACTCTACTCATTCAAGTATTCTGATCGAGAGGGAACGAAAGCTGCCGGTCTCCGGAACAAGATTCCGGAGGATGAAAAAATTGACCGCCTCTCCCAGTTGCAAGACCTGCAAAAGAGAATTAGTGTAAAAAAGAACGGTGCCATGGTGGGAAAGGAAACTGAGATCCTCGTAGAGGGCCTCAGCAAAAGAGGGGGCCAGTTGACAGGCCGAACTTCTACCCATAAAGTCGTTAATTTTAACGGAGATTTCAAAGATATAGGCAAACTCATCAAGGTTATGATCAAGCGTGCCCACGCCAATTCCCTTTGGGGAGAAAAGGTTCGCTGAGGCCCTGGATTTGCCTGTCTCTGCATCTCTTGGGACAATGTAGACGAAGGAAACCTTGGGTATATATAACATGGACGTGAAACATATTGATCGAAGCAAAGAACATGTGCTGGTTGTCGATGATGATCAGCGGGTTGCAGAAGTCTTGGGCGAACTGCTTTCGGCCCTGGATTTTCCATGCGATGAGTCGCTTTCAGGGTTTGATGCGCTGAAAAAACTGGAAGGCAAAGAATACAGTGTCCTCCTGGTTGATATGAAAATGCCTGAAATGAACGGCTTTGAGGTGATTCGAAGGGCCAGAGAGGATCATTCTGATTTGAATATCATCGCCATGACCGGGTACGCGGAAGAGTACCGCTATGTGGATATTATCAACTCGGGAGCGAATGATTTCATCAAGAAGCCGATCGACACCGGTGAGTTGGAGGCAAAGCTGATAAGGAACATCAGTGAGCGGAACCTGAGGAAAGAGCTGAGCCGGCTGTCCATGACGGATTCACTGACCGGGTTGTACAACCAGCGGGAGTTTTACATCAGACTGAAGCAGGAGATCGTGAGATCGGTAAGGCAAAAGCATCCGTTGGGGCTTATCCTGGTGGATCTTGACGATTTCAAGGATTACAACGATCGTCATGGCCACGTGGCCGGGGACGCCGCATTGAGATCGGTGGGCCGCGCAATCAACAAGAGCATCCGGGAAGGCGTTGACACGGGGTACAGGTACGGAGGCGATGAATTTGCGGTGATCCTCATCGATTCCGATCTTTCCATTGCCGAGGAGATCGGAAAGCGGATCAAGCAGGCCGTTGATGAGGGCGGGCAAGTGGGAGCGAGCGTGGGGTATGCCATGTACTCGGATGACATGTCGCTCACCGAGTTCGTCTCAATCGCGGATTCGAATCTGTACAAGGTGAAAAGCCGGAGCAAGGCTTTCAACCATCAAGATGCGGCCCGGAGCCAGTGACGGCCCTATCGGGCATTTTGCTTAAGGTCTGATAATATATATTATGTAAACTAAACTTCATATCCGTACTTCTCCGCTTTTAAAACAGCCCCGAGCCCCCTATCCTTCGGAAATTATTGAAAAGCGCGATAATTATGTTGACATCTTATCTGACACGAAGGTAAAAGACTTTGATTTACATCCCTGGAGGGCGCACCGCAATGAGCAGCGTAGTCAAGAAGCGACGCAAAAAGATCAGGAAACACAAGTACAGAAAACAGAGAAAACTGATGCGGCATAAGAACAAGTAATCTCTTTTCGGATAAAGGAAGAAGGCAGTCCGAACGCGAGCGAACTGCCTTCTTCTTTTTTTCCATCCCTTGCCGCGGTCGTACCACCCTCCCCCGGTTTTCCTTTGCCGGATCAGTTCACGGATTCCACCCGCGTGACTTCCGGGACGTTTTGTTTCAGGACTTTCTCGATGCCCATTTTCAGCGTCATCTGGGACATGGGGCATCCTCCACATGCGCCCGTGAGTTTCACTTTGACCACGCCCTGCTCATCCACATCCACAAGCTCGACATCTCCTCCATCGGCCTGCAAGGAGGGCCTCACTTTGTTTAAAGCCTGCTGAACCTTTTCCTTGATCATGGTTTGACTCCCTTCCTTAAAGTTTTGCGCCTTAGCGGCAGCAGTCTCGAAGACCTGTCACTGCCCGGCTTTCATATCACAAGGGCAAAGACGAGTGCAAGACTAACCGTGAACACCCGGACCCGGTTCGGAGACCATACATAATGACAAAAATTCCAATGACCCAAGCAATGAGCGTATTTGGGACAGCGATTTCCTTTTGTTTTTGTCATTAGGATATTTGGTATTCGAATTTGTTTCGTATTTCGATATTCGGATTTCGGATTTTGGCGAGGCTACACCAGCAAATCATGCCCTCTGGGCTTAGACCAAAGCCGGGCCCTCTGGACCCGGATTTTTACACGGAGCTTCGCTAGGGACGTATCTTTTCCAATCCGGGAAACAATTTCACGGCCCGGTCGTCCAGGTACCGGCTGAGGCCGTTCGAGTCCCCGGGAGACCAATCCATAGCTTTGCGCCACACCTCATCACTTTCCATGCAGAGATAGAGTCCGAGATCCCTGGACCATTCATGAAGTTTCTGTTTCATAAACCGGTATAACTTTATCCTTATGGGCTTGAAGTAGCGCATCTTACCGTCCAGTCCCGGGACGAACTCCCCGTCCAGGATTCGGGTGCCCGGATGCCGCTTGCGAATGACGGCCTTGAGCTGGGGCATAAACCTGAAACAGCCCAGGCTCACCCAGATCACGCGAGCCGGGTCGATAATCCGATTCATCATCTCGATGGTCTCGAGGTAGCGCCTTTCCCAGTCAGGATGCTCAATGATGGGATCAAAGTGAAATCCCACGACAAAGCCCTCTTTCTGGCAGGCCCGGGCCGCTTCCAGCCTTTTTCGGATCGACGGGGCTCCGTGCTCTTCTTGCGCCGTGATGAAGGGACTGTTCAGGGACCAGGAGACAACAATCCTGTCTCTCACGTTCGCAGAAAGGAGGCCCTGGATCAGGTCGGTTTTAGTCTTGAATTCGAGCACCGCATTGCGCCTCTGCCTGATGAAGCCGGGGAGGAGCCGGCTCCACTCCGCATAAGGGTCGAGGGCCAGGCTGTCCGTGAACTCTCCGGTACCCATTCGAAAGATCCTGTTCCCGTTTTGATCCAGGAAGAGCCCGATCTCTTCAAGCTTTTGTTCAAGGTTTACGAAAACCCTGAGTGAAGGCTGGTTGAAGTAAGCCTGCAGAATGCAGTAGGTGCAATCGAGGGGGCAGTTGGTGCCAACGTTCAGAATCTGGTAGCCGCAGCAGATGTAGCATTTCGTGCCAGGGCAGGGCTTGAGGAACTCACCGGGAAAAGGCAGGAGCCTCAGGGTCCCCTTGTCCGGATCGCCGCCAGAGGGTTCCGGAGACTCGAGCACGAGGCGGTCCCGGAGCTTGCAAATAATCCTCTCCGTCATGGGACAGGCCTCAGCCCCTTTCTCAACCACAAGTCTCTCAATCATCGTCATCTGCGGGGTCGCGAAATTCTTTGAGGGCGGACACATGGACAAGGTGCTGGAGTTTTTTCATCAGGCTCTCACCGTCCTGAAACCGCACTTCCAGCCGGTAGCCCGGAGCTTCGAAACATGAAGGATGGTCAATCCTTGTTCCCTCAGGCAGGGAAAGGCGCTCAAGTTTTGCTTGAAATCGTTTCTCGGCCTTTTTCAGTCTCGGGTATCTTTGGGCACGGAGTTCTTCGAGAAGTTTTTTTGCTTTTTGAGGTTTATTCAAGCGCCTGTTTTCGAGAACGGAGCGGAAAGGCGCGGCCTCGAGGATCCGGGAAAAGCTGGTTTTTTCTCTCTCACATAGATCAGTCATTATATCGATAAATTGGATTTGTTGGTTAACGTTTAACTCAAGATCTAAAATGGTTTGAGAAGCGCATTCCACGGAATCGGGCTTCAGTTCCAGAAGAGACCTGGCCGCATGAAGAGAGAGGCGACCTCGGGCGAGGCCGTCCAGGCATTCGCGTTTCATTCCGGCAAGTTCCAGGTAGAACTTGAACGTTCCCTCATGGGAAGGAAGAGCAAGCAGGGGCATCAATCGCTCCAGAATATCCCTTTTGTCGAGGAGCGGGTCGAGGCGCTTCAGGATCATGGCCTTCTCCACAGGATTGAACGTCCTGGAAGCGCGGTTCTCGTGAAGGGCGAAGAGGAGCCTTTCCAGAGGAGACGGCAGAGGAACAGAGACATCTTCACACCTTACCTTCGACCATCCAAGTCGATTGAGAGCCAGGATTCGGCGATAACCGGTCACGATCTCGACCCTCCCCTGAGCCCCTCTGGCAATGCAGGGAGGATGGACCAGCCCGATTTCACGGATCGAGGCGCAGAGAGGTCCCAAATCGAATCCGAAGCTCATGGCGTAAGGACCCGGGGCGTCATCCATCGAAGAAAGGTCAATCACGACGTCGTGTTGTCCTGAGATGCACTGCTTTTCCATGACCTGTCGTCTCTCTCTGCGCCGGGGAGTTGATTCCTTCACCCAGGTGGTTATCATACTACGGTGCAGTGATTTACCGCTGCACGGGAGCACCGGAAAATATGACATAGCAGAAAACAAAATTCCTGGGAACTGAAATGAGTTCCCGGACCGAGTTAAATGGGCTCAACCATAAGCTATTTTCTTGACACCCATCTCCCGGATATGGCATTTAAAACAATTCGCACGTCGCGGTATGCCTAGGCCCGCCGGGCCGGAACTACCCGCCTCGGAGTGAAGGATCCGCCAACTCGGAATACGTTTAAAAACGAAGAACAAAGCATTCGTGAGGAGCCGAAGAAATTCATGAGCGACAAAGTCCCTAAAGGATCTGCAATGGTCGTAGGAGCCGGCATCGCCGGAATTCAGGCGTCCCTGGATCTGGCCAATTCCGGGTTCCTGGTTTACCTGGTGGAAAAGAGCCCGGCCATCGGAGGCGTCATGGCCCAGCTCGACAAGACCTTTCCCACCAACGACTGCTCCATGTGAATTATCTCCCCGAAACTGGTCGAGGTCGGCCGGCACATGAACATCGAACTGCTCACCCTCTCGGAGGTGACGGGCATCGAAGGGGAGCAAGGAAATTTCACGGTAACCATCAAGAAATCTCCCCGATACGTGGACGTGGACAAATGCATTGCTTGCGGCACCTGCGCCGAAAAATGTCCTGCCAAGGCGGATGACGAATACAACACCGGACTGTCGAAGCGAAAAGCGGTCTATGTCCCCTACCCTCAGGCTGTCCCCTTGAAGTACGTGATCGACAAGGATCGGTGCATCTATTTTAAGAAAGGCAAGTGCAGGGCCTGTGAGAAATTCTGCCCTGTGGGCGCCATCAAGTTCGACGACAAAGAGGAGGACGTGGTCCTGAATGTGGGGTCTATTGTCTTCACAGGCGGTCTGCAGCCCTACAGCCCGGTCGATTCCGACACCTATCCTTACAAGGATTTTGCCAATGTCGTGACCAGCCTCGAGTTTGAAAGGATCCTTTCCGCGGGCGGACCCACGGGCGGCCATGTGCGCAGGCCGTCGGACGACAGGGAACCTGCAAAGATCGCCTGGCTTCAGTGCGTGGGCTCCAGGGACCTGAATCGATGCGACAATCCATACTGCTCTTCCGTGTGCTGCATGTACGCCATCAAGGAAGCGATGATGGCCAGGGAGCATGTTGGGCCGCACCTGGATCCCGCCGTCTTTTTTATAGACATGCGAACCCATGGCAAGGATTTCGAGAAATACTACGAGCGGGCCAAGTCGGCCGGCATCCGCTTCGTCCGCTCCAGAATCCATTCCATTACCCGGGCGGATGAGAGCGGAACCCTGCTGCTTCGATACGCGACGGAGTCCGGGGACATCGTGGAGGAAACCTTTGACATGGTCGTCCTGTCCGTGGGCATGGAGCCCGCGGACGGGGCCGTGATCACGGCGGGAAGATTGGGCATTGAGCTCAACGAAAACCGTTTCGTGGCCGTCCAGGACACGGCGCCTGTCGCCACCTCGCGGCCGGGCATCTATGTGGCCGGCGTGATTCAGGGACCCAAGGACATTCCCCAGTCCGTGATGGAGGCCAGCGCTGCGGCCTGCTCTGCGGGCATTTCCCTGGCTCCGGCCCGGGGAACCGAAGTACGCGAAAAGTCATTCCCCGGCGAGAAGAGCGTGGAGGGCGAGGAACCCCGGATCGGCGTCTTTGTCTGCAACTGCGGGACCAATATCGGAGGGTTTGCCGATGTTCCCGCCATTGCGGAATACGCCAGAACCCTTCCCCACGTGGTACGGGTGGAAGAAAACCTCTTCACCTGCAGCCAGGACACCCAGGACAGGATGATCGACGTGATCAAAGAGAGCAACCTCAATCGGATCGTGGTGGCGGCATGCACGCCCAGAACCCATGAGCCCCTTTTTCAGGAGACCGTGCGCAACGCGGGCCTCAACCCCTATCTCTTTGAGATGGCCAACATCCGGAACCAGTGCACCTGGGTTCATTCCGGGAGCAAGGAGGAAGCCACGGAGAAGTCCAAGGACCTGGTGAGAATGGCTGTCGCCAAAGCCTCTTTGCTGGAGCCGATTTCCGAACTGAACGTGGATGTGAACAAGTCGGCCCTCGTCATCGGAGGGGGTGTGGCCGGAATGACCACGGCCCTCAGTCTCGCAGATCAGGGCTATCCGGCCACCATCGTCGAGAAATCGAATGCCCTGGGAGGAGCGGCCAGAGACATCGACACCACCTGGAGAGGCCTCGACGTTCAGGTCTTTCTGGCGGAGCTGATCAAGAAAGTGGAGCATCACCCCAAAATCCGGGTGCTCAGGGATGCCTCCATTGTGGGAGCGTCGGGGTTCGTTGGGAATTTCGAAACCACCCTGTCCGCAGGGGGCAAGACGGAGACGATCGCCCACGGCGCGGTCATCGTGGCGACCGGTGCTCAGGCGGCTGGGGCCGAAGAGTACCTGTATGGAAAAAACCCCAGGGTGAGCCGCTGGCACGACCTGGAAAAGAACCTCGAGACCTACAAGGATCCCGAAACCGTCGTCTTCATCCAGTGCGTGGGATCACGGGACGAGAAGCGACCCTACTGCTCCAGGATCTGTTGCACCACCTCGGTGACTCAGGCGGTCCACCTGAGGGAACGCAACCCGGAAACCAGTGTCTACATCCTGTACCGGGACATGAGGACCTTCGGGGAAAGAGAAGAGCTTTACCGCAAGGCCAGAGAGAAGGGTGTCGTCTTCATCCGCTACACCCTCGATCGAAAACCCCGGGTCACGGAGATGAAGGACGGTCTTCGGGTCGTGGTCGTTGATCCCATCCTCCAGAAAGAGGTGGCCATCAAAGCGGATCTCCTGAACCTGGCCACCGCCATCGAACCCGGGGAGAACGACACGATCTCGGCCCTCTACAAGATACCGCTGAATGAGGAGAAATTCTTCATGGAGGCGCACGCCAAGCTTCGGCCGGTGGATTTCGCTTCCGAAGGGCTGTTTCTGTGCGGCCTGGCGCACTATCCGAAACCCCTGGACGAAAGCATCAGCCAGGCCATGGCTGCGGCGGGACGAGCCGCCACCGTGCTATCCAGGGCCAACATCGCGGTCTCGCCCCTGGTATCCCAGGTGGATTCGGAGAAGTGCATCGGGTGCGGCCTGTGCGCGGAGGTGTGCTGCTTCGGCGCCATCGTCCTTGAGGACATCGAAGGAAAGGGACTGCGGGCAAAGAACATCCCCGCCTCCTGCAAGGGATGCGGCCTGTGCGCGGCTTCCTGTCCCCAGCATGCCATCGACATGCTTCACTTCAGGGACAGGCAGATCGAGGCTTCGGTGCATGCGGTTGGGTAAGATTTCTCGCCCGCTCGTCCTTTGAAATCAAAGGACTCGCTCGAGCGCGCAGAGATGATGAGAACGAGAAGAAGAGTTTGACGTGAATCACGCCGTGATTCACGTCAAGGCTCTGCGGGCTCTGTGAGAGATAAAAAAAGAATTCCTGTTTGAGTCGAGGTGACGGTATGGCGGATTTCGATCCGAAAGTGCTGGCTTTTCTTTGCAACTGGTGCGCCTATGCGGGCGCCGACCTGGCCGGCGTGTCCCGGCTGCAGTACCCGCCCAACCTGAGAACCGTGCGGGTCATGTGTTCGGGCCGCGTTGACCCGGCCTTTGTGATCAAGGCGCTCAAGGAAGGATGGGACGGGGTTTTTGTGGGCGGGTGACACATCGGTGACTGCCATTACCTGGAGGGTAATGTTCAGGCGGAAAAGAAAATTCAGATGACCCGGAGGCTCCTCGATCTTGCCGGAATCGGCAGGGAAAGACTGCACCTCGCCTGGGTCTCTTCCGCGGAAGCGCAGCGGTTTGCGGACGTCGCCTCGGAGGTGATCGAGGCGGTGAAAAGCCAGGGCCCCCTCGACAGGAAGGCGAGGCAAGCCGCCCTTGATGCGTGCGAAATGACGGTCAACACGGAGACGGTGCGCTGGCTGGTAGGCAAAGAGGTCAAGATCACAGCCAAGGGCGATGTGTACGGCCGGCGCTGGAGCGTAGAAAAATATGAGGAAATTCTGAACAACCTGCTTGAAAGAGAGTACCACAAGAACCTCATTTACCTTGCCATCAAGAGCGGATGCGCTTCGGTGAGAGCGGTGAGCGAAGCGACCGGGCTCGCGTTGAAGAGGGTTTCCTATCTTCTTGCGGATCTTGAAAAAACCAAACGGGTGGAATTCCGGGTCATGCAGGAGAGGAAGCCCGTGTTTGCAGCCTTGTAAGGAGCGATGAATGGGATCGAACAACCATGAGAAAAGCGGATCGGTCATGATCGCGGGCGCCGGCATCGCCGGCATGCAGGCCGCGCTGGATCTTGCCGGTTCGAACTATTATGTCTACCTGGTCGAGAAGTCCCCGACCATCGGCGGGTTGATGGCCCGGCTTGACAAGACCTTTCCGACCAACGACTGTACCATGTGAATTATCTCGCCCAAACTGGTCGAGGTCGGCCGGAACATCAACATCAAGCTCATCACCAACAGCGAAATCAAAGGGCTCGAGGGTGAGCCGGGGAACTTCACCGTGACGCTGACCCGTCACCCCCGCTACATCGATCTTAAGAAATGCACGGGATGCGGGGACTGCGCCAGGCACTGCCCGGTGGCCGCGGTCAGCGAAATCAACAAGGGGATGGATGACCGAAGGGCCACCTACATCGAATATGCCCAGGCCGTCCCCCTGGCCTACGCCATCGATCCCGAGGTGTGTGTGGGCTGCGGGCTGTGCGAGAACATGTGCCTTGCCAAGGCGATCACCTACGAGGACGAAGAAAGAGAAGAGCGGATCCGGGTCGGTTCCCTGATCCTGTCTCCCGGGACCCAGGGGTATGATCCCTCGGTCCTGGAATTCTACGGGTACGGCAAGTTTCCCAACGTGGTCACCAGCGAAGGGTTTGAAAGAATCCTGGCCGCAGGGGGCCCCTACTTCGGCCACGTGATGCGGCCCCTGGACCGGGAAGAGCCCAAGCGCATCGCCTGGATTCAGTGCGTGGGATCGAGAGACCGAAACCGATGCGGCAACGGCTACTGCTCTTCGGTCTGCTGCATGTATGCCGTCAAGGAAGCCATGATCGCCAAGGAGCACATCCACGGCGACCTGGATACGGCCATCTTCTACATGGACATGCGAACCTTCGGCAAGGACTACGAAAAATACTTCCTGCGGGCCAGGGACAAGGAAGGCATCCGCTTTGTCCGTTCGAGGGTCCACACGGTGTCGGAGGTCCCCGAAACCGGCGATCTCAGGGTGAGCTACGCCGATGAATCCGGAGAGATCAGGGAAGAAGTCTTTTCCATGGTGGTCCTTTCCGTCGGCCTCACGATTCCCGACTCCGCGGTGCAGCTTGCCGAACGCCTGGGGATCGACCTGGACGAATATCACTTCGCGGCAACCGACCCCTTTGCGCCGGTGAGCACCTCCAAACCCGGGATCTACACCTGCGGCGTTTTTCAGGGGCCCAAGGACATCCCCGGATCCGTGACCGAGGCCAGTGCCGCCGCTTGCCTGGCAGGCGCCGACCTTGCCGAAGCGAGGGGCAAGGACACGATCCGGATTGAGCTCCCCGAAGAGCGGGATGTGACCAAGGAGGAACCTAGGATCGGCGTTTTTGTCTGCAACTGCGGCATCAACATCGGCGGCATCGTGGACGTGGCCTCCGTGCAGGACTATGCAGCCAAACTGCCCCACGTGGTGTACACGGACCAGAACCTTTTCACCTGCAGCACGGACACGCAGGAAAAGATCAAGGAAAAGATCCAGGAGCACAACCTCAACCGGGTGGTGGTGGCCTCCTGCAGCCCCAAGACCCATGAACCCATGTTCAGGGAAACCCTGGAAGCCTGCGGCATCAACAAGTACCTCTTTGAAATGGCCAACATCCGCAACCAGAACTCGTGGGTCCACGCGAAATCCCCTGACCTGGCCACCCGGAAGGCCAAGGACCTCGTCCGCATGGCCGTCGCCAGGGCCGGCTACCTGAAACCGCTCAAGGAACGCTTGATCGAGGTGGTGCAGCGGGCCCTCGTGATCGGCGGCGGGGTGGCGGGCATGAATGCGGCCCTCAGCCTGGCCAGGCAGGGCTTCGAGGTCGCCCTGATCGAAAAAGAACCCGAACTCGGGGGCTACTCGCGGAACCTCCATCACACCATCGAGGGCGCCGACATTCCCGCCTACCTCGAACGCCTCGTGGCCGAGGTGAGGAGTCAGGAAAGAATCCAGGTTCTCACGGACGCCCGTATCACGGGGTTCGGCGGATACAAGGGAAATTTCGAGACCCGGGTCCTCGTGGGGCCGAAAAAGACGGAGCAGACCATCCTGCACGGCGTCATCGTCGTGGCCACAGGGGCCAAGGAATACAGGCCCAAGGAATACCTCTACGGCGAGGACGAGCGGGTGTTGACCCAGGTCGAGCTGGCCCATGTGCTGGAACAAAAAGGAGCGTCCCACCTCTCCGGCGTGGTCATGATCCAGTGCGTGGGATCCAGGAACGAGGATTACCCGGAGTGCTCGCGGATCTGCTGTCAGAACGCCGTGAAAAACGCCCTTCGCATCAAGGAGCTCAATCCCGAAACCCAGGTCTACGTGCTCTATCGAGACATGCGGACCTACGGGCTCCTGGAGGACTACTACACCAAGGCCAGGCAAAAGGGCGTGGTGTTCATCCGGTACGACCAGGAGAGTCCCCCGGAGGTGACGGCCGAAGCCGAGGGTCTGAATATCAAGGTGAAGGATCACGTGCTCCAGCGGGATCTCCTCATTCGTGCGGACGCCCTTGCCCTGAGTGCGGGCATGCGGGCCGAGGACACGTCGGAACTGAGCAACATCATGAAGCTCAACCGCAACCCGGAAGGGTTCTTCATCGAGGCCCACGTCAAACTCCGGCCTGTGGACATGCCGGGGGAGGGAATCTTTCTGTGCGGAACGGCGCACGGGCCCAAGCTGATCTCGGAGGCCATCTCGCAGGCTCATGCCGCGGCTTCCAGGGCCACCACCTTCCTGGCCCTCGGCGAGATCAAGCTCTCGGCCATTACCGCTCACGTGGACACGGACAACTGCGTCCGGTGCCTGACCTGCGTTCGATCCTGCCCCTTCGGCGTTCCCGTGTTCGATGAAAAGGAAAAGGCCATCAAGATCGACGAGGCCCTGTGCCACGGATGCGGGATTTGTGCCTGCGTGTGCCCGAGAAAAGCGATTCAGCTCAACTTCTACGAAGACGATCAGATTACCTGCAAGATCGATGCATTGCTGGCGGAGGGGATGTAAATGGCGGATTTCGAACCTACGATTATAGCCTTTTGCTGCGATTTCTGAGGATATTCGGCTGCGGACCTGGCAGGTTCCATGAGACTGGATTATCCTTCGAACATCAAAATCATTCGGGTTCCCTGTACGGGAAAGGTGGACGTGATGCACCTGATGAGGGCCATCCAGAAAGGGGCCGACGGCGTCTACGTGGTGGGATGCATCGAAGGGACGTGTCATTACAACGAAGGAAACCTGAGAGCGAAAGAGAGAGTCAATTACGTCCGGACCCTTCTTGAAGAGATCGGCCTGGAAGCGGACAGGGTCAGGATGTACAATCTGTCTTCCGGTGAAGGGCCCACCTTTGCCGCCTATGCCAAGGAGATGACGGAGAACATCAGGAAGCTCGGTCCCAACCCTCTCAAAAAGGCTGACTGAGAACATACACCCCCTCACCTTCCCTCTCCCTCGAGGGAGAGGAAGTTTTATCGGAAAACGTTTAAGAGGGGCGAAAGCGGAGAAGTCCCACTGAAACAGATCACGATTGGAGAGGTCACATGATCGTTGCCAAGAGAAAGCCCATTGAAGAGATCAAGACGATGTTGAAAGGCTACAAGAAGGTCCTCAACGTCGGTTGCGGGACCTGCGTGGCTGTTTGCCTGGCCGGCGGGGAAAAGGAAGTGGAAGTCCTGAACTCCCAGCTTGAGATGGCCGGAAAGCTGGACGGCGAGCCGATCGAGCTGGGGGCCTTCACCTGTGAGCGGCAATGCGACCGGGAGTACCTGGAGACGCTGGACGCCAAGGTCAAGGACTACGAAGCCATCCTTTCCATGGCTTGCGGCGCCGGGGTTCAATTCATCGCAGAGCGGTACCCGGACAAGCCCGTTTTCCCGGCCGTGGACACCACCTTCATCGGCGTCAACCAGGGTGTGGGCTGGTACGAAGAGCGATGCCGCTCCTGCAGCAGTTGCGTCCTGGGGCTGACCGCCGGCGTGTGCCCGATCACCATGTGCGCCAAGGGCCTTTTCAACGGTCCCTGCGGCGGAACCAACAAGGGCATGTGCGAGGTGAGCAAGGATCAGCCCTGCGCGTGGCACATGATTTACGAACGCCTCAAGAAACAGGGGCGGCTGGACTGCATCCTGGATCTCCAGCCCATTTCAGAATGGCAGAACCAGGTTCCGAGAACCGTGATCCAGCCGGGATACAAGAAACCCGAGAAAGAGGCCCAGGAGCAGAAAGCTTGAATCATCAGGTTTTTCAACAGGGGATATCATCATGGCAGAAGAAGCGGATCTGAAATCAGGCAGTCGATTGGAGAAAATCCTGAAGGCAGGACACTTTGCTTTTACGGGTGAGCTCGGCCCTCCCAGGGGCGCCAATGCGGAGGCGGTGAAGACAAAGGCCGCCCACTTGAAAGGCAAGGTCGATTCCATCAACATCACCGACAACCAGACCGCGGTGGTTCGCATGGCAAGCTGGGCGGCCTGCATTCTGCTGATCCAGGAGGGCCTGGAGCCCAACTTCCAGATGGTGTGTCGCGACCGCAACCGGCTGGCCATGCAGAGCGACATCCTGGGCGCCTACGCGCACGGGATCCGCAACATTCTCTGCCTTTCGGGCGACCATCCGAAATTCGGCGACCAGCCCAACGCCAAAGGCGTGTTCGACATCGACTCCATGCAGCTCATCAGCATGGTCAAGACCATGCGGGACGAAAAGAAATTCCTGAGCGGCACGGAGCTGGACGAACCGCCCAGAATGTTCATCGGCGCCGCGTCCAATCCCTTTGCGGAACCCTATGAGTGGCGAGTTCACCGGTTGGCCAAGAAGATCAAGGCAGGCGCCGATTTCATCCAGACCCAGTGTATCTACAACATGGAGCGGTTCAGGGAGTTCATGAAAAAGGCCGTGGACATGGGGCTCCACGAGAAGTGCTACATCCTTGCAGGGGTCACGCCGATGAAGAGCGTCGGTATGGCCCAGTACATGGCCAAGTCCGTCCCGGGCATGGAAGTGCCCGAGAGCCTGATCAAGCGATTGAGGGACGCCGGAAAAGGAAAAGCAGCCGAGGAAGGCATCAAGTTCGCCGTCGAGCAGATTCAGGAATTCAAATCAATGGAAGGCGTGGCCGGGGTCCATCTCATGGCCATCGAATGGGAGCACAGGGTGCCCGAGATCGCGGAGAGGGCCGGCGTTCTCCCAAGACCCGAGGTCTGAATGAAATCCGCCCCGGGGGCGGATTTCATATAACGCCCTTCGGGGGCTCTTCCCCGCCGGAAGCGGGGGATCTCTGAAATCCGACGGAACTCGGATTTCAGAGGAGATCTTTTTGCTTGAAATAACGGCCACATTTCCATTACGATATCCTACCTTTCAAGTATCCTATTGCTCGGCGCGGACAGGATGATTGTCACAACCAAACATGGAGAATCCTTCGATACCCAGAGTGACCTCACCGCACCTGAACGGCATATTCTCCAGAAGCTCTTTCTCTGGAAGTCCATGGCCTCCGGCCTCGAGGAATTCAGGAGCAAGACGGAGGAAGCGCTCCGAAAGGGCTGGAACGAGTCAGGGCCAGTGGTGGCGAGCCGCGCATTGAAGGCGATTGTGGAAGACCTGGAAGCAAAGGTCGTCCAACGCCTCCGTGAGGAGAAAAAGCACTAAGTAAGGGTGGAGCATGGAGCAAAGGCCCCACAGGAAAGATCCGGCCCCTTTTGCGACAAACCTCCAAATACGCCGGGGCAAGGAGGCCGTGTTGCCCCTGAATGCGGTGATCGTGGGAGGAGGCAAAGCCTGTCACGATCTCTTGCGCCTGCTGGACAAGGACCGGCTTTCACGATTGAAATTGAATATCCTCGGCGTTTCCGACATCAACCCGGATGCCTTGGGCCTTCGCTATGCGCGGTCGCTCAATCTCTTTACCACCACGAACCTGGACGAACTCTTCACCTTGGAAGGCCTGGATCTGATCATCGAGCTGACCGGCTCCCCTGCCCTTCGAGACAACGTCTACGAGAAAAGACCTTCCGGCGTATCCATCATTGATCACAAAGCCACGAGGCTTCTGTGGGATCTCATCCAGATCGAAATCGACAATACACGGCTCGGGATGGAAAGACAGGGTCTCATGGACCGGACCCGGGGGCAAACCCAGGTCATTCTCGACTCCCTGCCCTATCGCATCATGGTGGTGAGCCTGGACATGAGCATCGACACGGTGAACCGGACTTTTCTCAAAGATCACGGCCTTGAGCATGAGGACGTGATCGGCAGGCATTGCCACGAAGTCCGGTACGGCCTGGACAAGCCCTGCTACGAATACGGCAGGACCTGTTTCATGACCGACCGCCTGGAGGAGATCAAGGAGAAAGGCCTGGTCAGCACCTACCAGGAATACCAGGACGAACAAGGGGAAACCCGCTTCGACGTGGTAACCATTGCCCCCATCTACGACGAGCGGGGCGAGGTGGTTCAACTCCTGGAGGCCTCCCGGGATGTGACGGCCAGGATCCGCCTTGAACGGGAGGTGCAGAAGTCCAATACCTTTTTTGAAAAAGTCATCCAGAGCACGGTGGACGGGATTGTGGTGGTGGACACCAGGGGAAATGTGCTCATTTTCAATGAGGGCATGGAAAATCTGACCGGGTACTCCGCAGACGAGATCATCAACAGGGGCCATCTGAGCAGCTTTTACAACATCGACGTGGCCAAAGAAAACATGCGAAAAATGAGGAGCGATCAATACGGGCCGCCGGGAAAGCTGAATCCCACCTCCATGACCATCACGACGAAGCATGGGGAAGAAATCCCCGTCACCCTCTCCGCCTCCCTGATCACCATCGAGGGCAAGGAGATAGGAAGCGTCGGGGTCTTCACCGATATCCGGGAAGTCCTGAAGATGAGAAAGGAACTGGAGGATGCCAATATCCAGCTCATTCAGTCCCAGAAAATCGCCTCCGTAGGAAGGATGGCCGCGGGCGTGGCTCACGAGATCAACAACCCCCTGTCCGCGATTCTGATCTACGCGGAGCTGCTTAAAAAAAGTTTGAAGGATGACATCGAACATACTAAGGACATACAGGAAATTATTGATCAAACCCTGCGATGCAAGAAGATCGTCTCAGAACTGCTCGAGTTCAGCAGAAAGTCTGCCGGAAAGATCTCCTCGTTCAGCCTGGAAGACTTCCTGACCAAGTGCTTGGATCTCCTGATCCACAAAGCCCAGTTCCAGAACATCGAAGTCCTTACGGACATTGACAAGGACATGCCGAACCTGGTAGGCGACATGAGCCAGCTTCAACAGGTTTTTACCAACCTCCTGGTCAATGCGGCAGATGCCATGGACGGGAAGGGTACTCTGAGCATCGGTGCCAACTTTGAGCCGGACCGCGAGGCTTTTGTCATCAGGGTTTCGGACACGGGCCCGGGCATCCCCGAAACCCTGCGGGACAAGATTTTCGACATTTTCTTTACCACAAAACCCGTGGGGAAAGGCACGGGCCTGGGCCTGAGCATTTCCCAAAACATCATAAAGATCCACGGGGGCAATCTGTCCTTCGAGTGTCCGCCGGAAGGAGGAACCACCTTTATCGTGGAAATTCCCCTCAAGCGCACAGAGGCTTCGTCCCAAGATCAGATCTTTATCGGAGAAGAACCTGTTTTTATCGGATTGGAAGAGCGATGAACGACACCACAACCATCCTGGTCGCCGATGATGAAAGGGCCATTCGCGAAGGGTGCCATCGTGTGCTTACCGGCCAGGGGTATCAGGTGCTGAGCGCGGAAAACGGCCGGGTCGCCCTGGATTCGCTCGCGAAGAATCCTGTGGATATCCTCCTGCTTGATCTCAAGATGCCTGTGATGGGAGGCGAAGAAGTTCTGGGGATTGTGCGTCAGGAGTACCCCCAGGTTCCCGTCATCATCATCACCGGCCATGGGACGGTTGACACGGCCGTGGAGTGCATGAAGAAAGGCGCCTATGATTTTGTCACCAAACCCTTCCAGCTTGATCCCTTCCTGCTGATCATCCGGCGCGCGGCAGAGAAAAGAAACCTGGAGGAAAGAGCAAGGCTCTTCGAGGAGGAAAGCACCAGGAACCTCTACGATCTGCGCATTGAAAAAAGCCGTTTGAGAACCATCATCAACTGCATGGGAAACGGCGTCATGGTGACAAACCGCAACCTGGAGATGGTGCTTCACAATCCCGCCCTTGCCCGCCTGCTTGAGATAACCGGCAAGATCGAAAACCCGGTTCCGGTTACTGAAATCTTTCCTGACAGCCCCCTGGTGAAAACCCTCAGGCAAATCACGGGCGGCGAGCCGGGGGAAGAGGAAGCGGTGATCCAGGAGATCTCGGCGGCAAAAAGCGTGCTGCGCGCCATCTCGGCGCCCCTGCTCGGACCGGACGGCGGGGTGATGGGAACGGTGACCGTCCTGGAAAACGTTTCCGCCTTCAAGCAACTGGATCAAATGAAATCGGATTTTGTCAACATGGTCGCCCATGAACTTCGGAGCCCCCTCGTTTCCATGAGACAGCTCAACAGCGTTCTCATGGAGGGCCTGGCGGGACCCATGGAAGAAAAGCAGAAAGACTTTGTCAGCCGGGGAACCAAGAAGATCGACGCCCTCCTCGACCTGATCAAGGATCTCCTCGATGTGGCGAAAATCGAAGCCGGTCGGTTCAGTCAGCGAAAGGTTCCCACCGATATCGGCCGCGTTCTCGAGGAGACAATCACGCTGATGCGGCCGCGGGCCGAGCAACAAGGGGTGGACCTGGTCCTGACCTGTCAGGATCTGGCGCCGATTCACGCAGATCCCAAAAGCATGGAGGAAATTTTCAACAACCTCATCAGCAATGCCGTCAACTACTCCCCTGACGGCGGAAAGGTGAGGGTCACTGCCAAGGGTCTGGGTGAATACATCGAGGTCAAGGTGGAGGACACGGGGGTGGGTATCGCGCCGGAGGAGGTGCCGAAAATTTTCGACAAATTCTACCGTGTCAAGCATCCGAAGACGCGCAAGGTGGTAGGGACCGGTTTGGGCCTTGCGATTGTCAAAGGCGCGGTGGAGGCCCACCACGGCACTGTCGACGTCGAGAGCGTCCTGAGCCGGGGAACCACGTTCCGGGTCCTCCTGCCTATTCATTAAAAAGACATGGCGGTCGAGACGATCAAAGTTCTGTTCGTGGATGATGAAAGACGCTTCCGTGAAACGTCCCAGAGGTTTCTCAAAGGAAGAGGGTTCGAGGTGATTCCGGCCGAGAACGGGCAGGTGGCTCTGGACAAGCTTCGGAGGAATTCCGTGGACCTCATTCTTCTGGACTTGAAGATGCCGGTGATGGGAGGAGAGGCATTTCTCGAGGTGGCGCGACCTCTTTATCCTGAAATTCCCGTGATCGTGATGACGGGTCACGGCACCCTGGATATCGCCGTAGACTGCATGAAAAAAGGGGCCTACGATTTCGTCACCAAGCCTTTTGAACTCGAACAGCTTGTGCTGACCATGGAGCGGGCCGTCGAGAAGAGAAACCTGGAGAGAAAGGCCAGGCAGTATCAGGAGGAGATCGTCCGGAACCTCCTCGATCTGAACACCGAGAAAAAGCGACTCGAAACCATTTTCAATTGCATTGCCAACGGGATCATGGTGACCAACAAAGACTTCGAAATCGTGCTTCATAACCCTGCCCTTTCCCGGTTGCTGGATCTTTCCGGTCCCATCGAAGGTCCGATGCCTGTATCCGAGGTGATCAAGGACGGTTCCTTTATCGAGACCTTGAAGCGAATGCAGAGAGGAGAATCCGGCCGGAGAGAATTCATATCCCAGGAAATCCAGGTGGGCGGCAGGATTCTGAGGGCCATTTCCGCAGCCAACCTGGAACCCGACCGGCACGTGTTCTGGACGGTATCAGGCGCCGTGACCGTCCTCGAGGACATCACCGCGTTCAAACAACTCGACCAGATGAAATCGGATTTCGTGAACATGGTGGCCCATGAACTGAGAAGTCCCCTTGTCTCCATTCGCCAGATGCAGAGCGTTCTTGCCGAGGGACTGGCAGGCCCCTTGCAGGAAAAACAGGAGGATTTCGTGCAAAGGGGGATCAAGAAGATCGATTCCCTCCTTGGGTTGATTAACGACCTGCTGGACGTGGCCAGGCTGGAAGCAGGCCGGCTTGTCCAGCGGCAGGTTCCGGTGGACGTCGGCAAAGTCATGGAAGAGATTGTGGCGCTCATGGAGCCGAGGGCGAGGGACCAGGGAATCAGCCTTCACGTGACGTGCGGGAACCTGAAGCCCGTGCTCGCGGATCCGAAGAACATGGAAGAAATCCTCAACAATCTCCTGAGCAATGCGGTCAACTACTCTCCGGACGGCGGAGAGGTGCGATTGAGTGCGAAGACGGTCGGCGATTTTGTGGAAATCAAGGTTTCAGACCAGGGCGTCGGCATTGCGGCCGAGGAAGTGCCGAAGATTTTCGACAAGTTCTACCGGGTCAAGCATCCCAGGACCAGGCACGTCACAGGCACCGGCCTGGGGTTGTCTATCGTGAAGGGTATCGTGGAGGCTCACCACGGTTTTGTTGAGGTAAAAAGCGAGGTGAATCAGGGAACGACCTTCCGGATTCTCCTTCCTGTCATGAAGGATGAGGGCTAGCTCGTATGTCATTCCGAAGGAGCAAAGCGGCTGAGGAATCTTCCGGATTTCTCCCTTCGGTCGAAATGACAAAAAATGGATGTGCTTGATTTTCTAGCTTGATACCCGTGCGGGCAAGCACTCCGTGTACGATAGAAGTTGCGAAGAGAAACTGGTTCGAGTAAAAGATCCGCATTCGGTTCAGCAGGTTCCGAACGACTCTGGAGGTTAGGGGAGATGACGTTACACGAACGAATAGGGTCCGGCAAATTTGTGGTTCTGGGTGAATTCGAACCGCCCAAGGGAACCGATTTTTCAGCCTACTTGAAGAATGCCAATCTCTCGAGAGGCCGCGTGGACGCGGTGGTGGTTCCCGAGATGGCCAATGCGGTGCTCAAGGCGAGTTCTCTGGGAGGATGTGCCTATCTGCAAAGGGAAGGGATGGAGCCGGTGTTTCAGATCTGCTGTCGCGACAGGAATCGTCTGGCTCTCCAGGCCGACATTCTGTCGGCCGCGGCTCTCGGGATCAAGAACATCATGGCCGTGCCTGGGGAAGACATCCGTTTCGGAGACCATCCCCAGGCAAGGGCGGTTCACGATCTGGATCTATTGGGGTTGCTGGAGACCCTGCAAAAGCTTCAGGCCGGCAAGGACCTGGCGGGGATCGAACTCCGGGGTGTTCCCCGTTTTTGCGTCGGCTCGACCCTCGACACCGGAGCCCCGGGAGGACTGCTCAATATCGAACTGGAAAACCTCAAGAGAAAGGTCGAACTCGGGGTGCAATATGTCGTCACCAACCCCATTTTCGACCTTCGCCGCTTCGAGCAGTTTATCAAGCGTCTGGACGGTGAACCGGTTGCCGTCATTCCCACGGTGCTTCTCCTCAAGTCCGCAGGCATGGCCAGGTACATTGATCGGAATATCAAGGGTATTACCATTCCCCCCGAGATGATCCGGGATATCCAAAAGGCCCCGGACAAAGTGCAGGAATGCGTGCGCATTGCAGGAAACCTGGTGAGCCGCATCAGGGACATGGGGATGGCGGGCGTATTGATTTCCACCGCGGGCTGGGAAGACAAGCTGCCGCAAATTCTGGACGAAGCCAAACTTTAGGAAAAACTCCTCACCCTTGCCCGAATCTCACAGGGCCCGGATCCCCGGCCCCTGCAGAGAAGGGAAAAGCGGATGGGGGGTGGAAAGGAAGCCAGCCATGACCGACAAGCAGCATGAACGACCTTCGGGGTCCGTTCTGGTGGTGGGAGGCGGCATCGCGGGGATGCAATCGGCTCTCGACCTTGCCGACTCAGGATACTTCGTTTATCTGGCGGAGAGATCCCCATCCATCGGAGGGGTCATGTCCCAGCTCGATAAGACCTTCCCCACGAACGATTGCGCCATGTGAATCCTTTCTCCCAAACTGGTCGAGGTCGGCCGGCATCTCAACATCGAACTCCTCACGCTGAGTGAGGTGGTGGACATCCGGGGAGAGAAAGGAAATTTCGAGGTCGATATTCTCAAGCATCCCCGTTTCGTGGACCTTCAGAAGTGTATCGCCTGCGGGACCTGTGCCGAGAAATGCCCGAAGAAAGTGGTCAGTGAATACAACGAGGGCCTCATGCAGCGCAAGGCCATCTATGTTCCCTACTCACAGGCCGTTCCTCTCAAGTATGTCATCGACGCCGACCACTGCATCTATTTTCAGAAAGGCAAGTGCCGGGCCTGCGAAAAGTTTTGCCCCACCGGCGCCGTGAATTTCGACGACAAGGAGGAGACGGTGACCCTCCACGTCGGCTCCGTGATTCTGGCGCCGGGATTCAAGGCTTTCGATCCCTCCCTGTACGAATCGTACCGATACGCCCATCACCCGAACGTGGTCACCAGCCTGGAGTTCGAGCGCATCCTGAGCCCTACCGGACCTTACGCCGGACACGTGAAGAGACCCTCCGATGAAAAGGAGCCCAAGAGGATCGCCTGGTTGCAGTGCGTCGGCTCAAGGGACATGAACCGCTGCGACCACGGCTACTGCTCCTCGGTATGCTGCATGTACGCCATCAAAGAGGCGGTGATCGCCAAGGAGCATGGCGGGGCGGACGTGGACTGTGCCATTTTCTTCATGGATATGCGAACCCACGGCAAGGACTTCGAGCGCTATTATGACGATGCGAGGGAAAAGCGCGGGGTCCGGTTCATCCGCTCCAGGGTGCACTCCATCCAGCCCGTCGGGGACACCGGCGACCTTCTCGTCCAGTACGCCGATGAAAACGGCGAGTTTAAGGAAGAAGTCTTTGACTTGGTGGTTCTGTCCGTGGGCATGGAGACCTCGCCGGAGCTCTTGAAGCTTGCCGAGAAGGCGGGGATCGCCCTTTCGGAGGGCCTCTTCTGCAGGACTGAGCCCTTTCACCCCGTCGACACCTCCCGCGAGGGAATCTACGTGTGCGGGGTCTTTCAGGGGCCCAAGGATATCCCCCAGTCCGTGATGGAAGCGAGTGCAGGCGCCTGTGCGGCCGGCATCGACCTCGTGGCCGGAAGGGGGACCGAGACGAAGACCAAGGAAATTCCCGAGGAGATCGATGTTTCCTCTGCACCGCCCCGGATAGGCGTATTCGTGTGTAACTGCGGCACCAATATCGGCGGCGTGGTGGACGTGCCCGGCGTGGCCGGCTATGCCTCCACCCTTCCCTCCGTGGTCCACGTGGAGCAGAACCTTTTCACCTGCAGCCAGGACACCCAGGATCGGATGAGGGCCCTCATCCAGGAAAAAGGCCTGAACCGGGTCGTGGTAGCCGCCTGTTCGCCCAGAACCCATGAGCCCCTGTTCCAGGAAACCCTGCAAGCCTGCGGCCTCAACAAATACCTCTTTGAGATGGCCAACATCCGGAACCAGGACTCTTGGGTCCACAGCGCGGATCCGGACACGGCAACGGACAAGGCCAAAGATCTCGTGAGGATGGCGGTGGCAAGGGTCGCCCTGCTCAAACCCCTCAAGGCGAAAAAAATACCCATCAACAAGCGGGCCTTGGTGGTGGGCGGCGGGGTGGCGGGGATGACGGCGGCTCTCAGCCTTGCCGACCAGGGCTTTGAAGCCGTGCTCGTGGAGAGAGAACCCCAACTGGGAGGCCTCTCCAGGGAACTGACCCACACCATCGAGGGATCGCGCATCTCCGATCACCTGCTGGACCTGATCGAACAGGTGACCCACCACGAGAGGATCCAGGTGCTCACGGAATCGCTGATCGTGGGATTCGGCGGGTTCAAGGGCAACTTCACCACAGAGGTGATGGTGGGCCCGGGGATGTACGAGCGGAAAATCGACCACGGCGCCCTCATTCTTGCCACGGGCGCCAAGGAGTACAGTCCCGGAGAATATCGCTACGGCGAGGACCGGATGGTTCTCACCCAGATCGAGCTGGGGAAACGTTTGGAGGAGAAAGGAGCCGATGACCTCAAGGACGTGGTCATGATCCAGTGCGTGGGTTCCAGGAACCAGGATTTCCCCAACTGTTCCCGCATCTGCTGCCAGAACGCCGTGAAAAACGCCCTCCACATCAAAGCGCTCAATCCCGACACGGAGGTCTACGTGCTTTACCGGGACCTCAGGACCTACGGCGAACTCGAATATTTCTACCGCGAGGCAAGGCGGCAGGGAGTGCGCTTTTTCCGCTTCGAAAAGGATGACCCCCCTCGCGTGGAAGCGACTGCGGAGGGACTGGCCGTCCTCTTTACGGACCGGATTCTTCAACGGGATCTTCGCCTGCGTGCCGACCTCCTCGCCCTGAGCGCCGGCATGCGACCGGCGGACACCGAGGAACTGGCCTCGATCATGAAGCTCGCCCGCAATGAAGACGGGTATTTCATGGAGGCCCACGTGAAGCTGAGGCCGGTGGACACGGCGAGTGAAGGGGTCTATCTTTGCGGCACTGCCCATGGGCCCAAGCTTATCTCGGAATCCATCGCCCAGTCCATGGCCGCGGCCTCCAGGGCGGCCACTTTCCTGTCCCAGAGCGAGATCACCCTATCGGTGGTCACGGCGAGGGTGGACCAGGAGCGATGTGCCTCCTGCCTCGTTTGCGTTCGCGCCTGCCCCTATGGTGTGCCCAGGATCAATCAGGACGGGGTGAGTGAAATCGATGAAGCCCTGTGCCGGGGCTGCGGCATTTGCGCGGCCGAATGCCCGGCCAAGGCGATCGAACTGAATTGGTATGAAGACGACCAAGTGATGAGCAAGGTGGATGCCTTGCTGAAAGGAGTCCTGTGATGGAGCGCTTCGAGCCGATCATCATTGCCTTTTGCTGCCAGTTCTGAGGGTACACGGCCGCGGACCTGGCAGGTTCCATGAGGCTTCAGTATCCAAGCGGCATTCGCATCATCCTCCTGCCCTGCACCGGTAAGGTCGACCTCATCCACATGCTCCGGGCCTTTGAAAAAGGCGCGGACGGCGTCTACGTGGTGGGGTGCATGGAAGGGGCGTGCCAGTTCAACGCCGGGAACCTGAGGGCGCGCAAAAGGGTGATGCAGGCCCGGGAGATCCTGGAAAAGATCGGGATCGGCGGGGAGAGAGTGCAGATGTACAATCTTTCCTCCAGCGAAGCGCCGCGGTTCGTGCAGATCGCAGAGGAAATGACACACAAGATCCTTTCCCTGGGGCCGAACCCCATCAAGATTGCGGCGAAGAAGATGGCGGCGTGAGGCAGGAAAAGAGGACGGGGTGCAGGAGTGCTTCGGGTCGCTCCGCGTTGATCGAGACAACAAAGAAAGGGTCGAACTATGATTGTCGCAAAGAAAAAGCCGATAGAGGAAATCATCGAGACGCTCAAAGACTACAGCAAGATCCTGATCCTCGGATGCAATGAGTGCGTCACCGTCTGCGAGGCGGGAGGGAAAAAGGAAGTGGCGGTGCTCGCTTCGGCGCTGCGCATGTACTTCATGAACCAGGGCAAAGACGTGAAGATCGACGAGACGACCCTGGAGCGACAGTGCGACCATGAGTACCTGGAGGAGATTCGCAAGGTCGTGGATCAATATGATGCGGTCCTGTCGCTCGCTTGCGGCGTGGGCGTTCAGTTCATGGCGGAAAAATACATGCGCACGCCCGTCCTGCCCGGCGTGGACACCTGCTTCATGGGGGTCACGGAGGAAAGGGGCGTCTGGACCGAGCGCTGCCAGGGGTGCGGCCAGTGCCTCCTTGCGTGGACCGGCGGCATTTGTCCTGTGAGCCGGTGTGCCAAACGGCTGTTCAACGGTCCCTGCGGCGGCTCGACCAAAGGAAAATGCGAGATCAACAAAGAGCTGGATTGCGGCTGGCAGCTCATCATCAACCGGCTCACCGAGCTGGGAAAGTTGGATGACTATGAGAAGCTCATGCCGATCAAGGATTGGTCAACAGAGCGGGCCGGCGGGCCCAGAAAAGTGGTCAGGGAGGATGTCCGATCATGAGCGAGCCCAAGACTCCGAGCAAACTGGAAAAGATTCTGAGAGCCGGCCATTTGGCCGTCACATCCGAATGCGGGCCTCCTCGAGGAAGCGATGCCCACCACATCACCAAGAAAGCGGAAATGATCCGGCGCCATGTGGATGCCGTCAACATCACCGACAACCAGACGTCGGTGACGCGCCTGTGCAGCCTCGCATCCTGCATCCACCTCAAGCTGATGGGGGTGGAGCCGATTCTCCAGATGGTCACGCGCGACAGAAACCGAACGGCTCTGCAGAGCGACATCCTGGGAGCGGCCTCATTCGACATTTGCAACATCCTGTGCCTGTCCGGTGATCACCAGATCTTCGGAGACAACCCCAAGGGACAAAACGTGTTCGATCTGGACTCCATGCAGCTCATTCAGACGGTTCGATACATGAGGGATGAGGGCAAGTTCCTTGGAGGAGATCCCATTGAACGGCCTCCCCGCATGTTCGTGGGAGCCGCGGCCAACCCCTTTGCCGATCCCTTCGAGATCCGGGTTCCCAGACTCGCCAAGAAAATTGCCGCCGGCGTGGAGTTCATCCAGACCCAGTGCATCTACAACGTGGAAAAATTCGAACGCTGGCTGAAGCTGGCCGGAGACCGGGGCCTCACCGAAAAGGTTTTCATCCTGGCGGGAGTGACGCCTTTCAAATCCGTGGGCATGGCCAAGTACATGAAAAACCGCGTTCCCGGAATGGACGTTCCCGATGAGGTGGTGAAGCGACTGAGCGGTGTGCCCAAGGACAAGCAGGCCGAAGAGGGTCTGAACATATGCGTGGAGACCGTTCAGCGACTCAAGGACGTGGAAGAGGTCAAAGGCTTCCACATCATGGCCATTGAATGGGAGGAGAAGGTGCCTGAAATTGTGGAAAGAAGTGGACTTTATCCAAGGCCCCAAGTAGACTAGCCCTTTCCCCTCCCCCGGTGGGATGAGACAAAGGGGAGGGGGAACGCTAGGATTTTTTCGACACATGGGAAAGCACACCATGGTTTGTCGTACACGCAAATCACCGGAGGAGGATGGATGATGTCTGATAAGAAATATATTCTCGTTGTGGATGATGATCCTGATCTCGTCGAAACCGTGGCGATGATGCTGGAGAGCAAGGGTTGCGAGGTGGGTATGGCCTACGATGGGATCGAGGGAGAAGAGTCGATCAAGCAGCGCCGGCCGGACCTGGTCATTCTCGACATCATGATGCCCAGAAAGGACGGCTACGTGCTGTGCGCGGAACTCAAGGCAAACCCTGAAACCCGGGACATTCCGATCATTCTTCTCACCGCGGTCGGAGAGGCCGTGCCGAGCACACGATACTCTCACGCGGACGGCATGGCCACGGAGGCCGACGAATACATCCCCAAGCCTATTGACACGGAGAGCCTTTGGACGGCGGTCACCAACCTTCTCTAAAGGAGGAGTCAGGGAGTCCATGACGGCCCCGGAAAGACTTGGCGGATTCAAAATCCTCAAAGACGTGGTGAGGATTTCCATCGTGTCGACCGAAGGTTCAGGTCCTCGGCCTTCCCAAGTCTGCAAAACCGTGGCGGAGGAGAAAATCAACCTCCCCTACCTCACCGCCGTCTTTGACGGTCAGTCGTGGGGACTGACTTTTGTCGTAGGGGTCCAGGATGAAGAAAGAATCTCCCGGGCCCTGGAAGAGAACTTCGGAAAAATATTCGTCGCCACCCCCAAGAGTGCCGTCCTTTCCATTTTCCCCCACAGGAAAAATCCGGAGATCGCGGGCAAGCTGTTCGAGGCCTTTAACCAGGAGGGTCTGGAGCCTGATGCCGTGGCCAACTCGCCTTCCACCATCTCCGTGGTGATCAAGGATGAGATCCTCGCCCGTGCAAGCGATGCCCTCTTCGAGCCTTTCAGCTTCAGCGCCTATCGCACTCCAGAAGACTGGAAACTCGCACAAAAGGGAAAAGAACAGCTTTACAAGGAAGTTGTGGCCTCCTATCAGGAACAGAAACCCAAGGTCTACGGCCTGGAGTACTATGAAGGCCAGGACTTCATCGAAATGACCATGAACAGGGCGGACATGGGCAGTGTGGGGGTGTCCTTCCGGGGATTCGCCCGTTCGGGCCTCAACCTCGTCTTCATTGTGAGCGGACCCGCCCAGGAGCAAGAGAAAGACATCCTGGCCTTCTGCCTGCCCACGTCCCAAAGCCAGACCTACGGTCGCATCGTGCAGAGAATCGCCCCGGAGGTGGACATCAAAGGGGCTTCTTCCGTGACCGTCTTCTCCATGAACGGCCCTCACTTCGGCGACCGCTACGGCATCGTGAGTGAACTTCTCGCCTGTCTCGACAAGCGCCAAGTCCGCCTCCTGGCCCTGAGCTGCACGATCGCTTCCATATCCGGAGTCGTTCCTTCGAAGCACTTTGAGTCCGCCTTGCAGGCTATCCAGGATCAGTTTGAAGTCCCCAACTTTACCAAAAAGGAATAACCGGCTTTTCTCTGGATCGAGGTGGAAGATGGAAGAGAAAAAAAAGACCTACACCAACTTCCTCGACCAGGCCCGGGAAACCATGGCCTGGGAGGCAAGAAGGGACGATCTCAACAGGCGCTTCCTCGAGATCTTCCGTCACGCCTACCGGAAATCCAAGACCTATGAAAAACGCTTTCAGGATATGGGGATCGGGCTCTCGGATGTGCAAGGTCTGGAGGATCTTGAAAAAGTTCCTCTTTTGCGCATGACGGACCTTGTGGAATGGCAGAAAAAGACGTGGCCCCTGGGAGGGTTCGAAACGCTCGAACCCTCCGAGTTCCGGAGGATCTACATCAACGCGGGCGTCATTTTTCAGCCCGGCGCCAACTGGGAACAAGAGGATACCTCCTGGGCGGAAGCCCTTTGTGCGGCCGGCTTTCGCCGGGGTGACCGCATCATCAATACCTTCAACTATCACCTGTGGCCTTTCGCGTTCATCCTGGACGAGAGCGCAAAGAGGATCGGGGCCACGGTGATTCCTACGGGGGTAGGCAACACCATGATGCAGGTCAGGATCATGCAGATGCTCGAGGTCAACGGCTTCATGGGCACCCCCAGTTTTCTCATGACCCTGGTTCAACGGGCCGAGGCCATGGGCGTGAACCTGGAAAAAGACCTGTATCTCGAAACGGCCCTGGTGAGCGCGGAGATGCTCCCTGAATCCCTGCGGGCGCGGCTTGAGAAAAAACTCACCATGACCATCCGGCAGGCCTACGGAACCGTGTTCCTAGGTTGTATCGGCTATGAATGCCAGGCAATGTCGGGGCTCCACGTGCCCCTCGACATCCTGGTGGAGGTTGTGGATCCTCACACGGGGAAAAGGGTCCCCCAGGGAGCTTTCGGCGAGATTGTGGCGACCAGTTTTAATCCTTCCTACCCCATGATTCGCATGGCCACAGGCGATCTTTCCTCCATCACCATGGAGCCCTGCCCTTGCGGCCGCACAGGACCCAGACTCAAGAAGATCATCGGCAGAATCGACCAGGCCACCAAGGTGAAGGGAACCTTCGTTCACCCCTGGCAGGCTGATGAGGTCATGTCCCGCTATCCGGAAGTTTACAAATACCAGGTGATCGTGACCCGGGAAGATCACAACGATGTGATGACCTTCGTGGTGGAGCTCAAGGAGGAACTCAGCGGGCCCGAAAGGCTGACAAGCCGTATGGAACGGGACATCAAAGACATCCTGACTGTGAAGGGCGGTGTCCGGATTGTTCCGAGGGGCACCCTTCCCGACCATCATCAAAAGATCGAAGACAGAAGGACGTGGGATTAATGAGGGTTCAGGGTTCAAAGGTTCAGGGGTTCAGTGTTCAGGAAGGACTGTAAACAGTGAGCAGTGAACAGTAAACAGCGCCAACGATAGAGCTCGGAGTAGACAGTCGAAGTCGAAACAACCAGGAATCACTGATCACTGGTTACTGATCACTGTTCACTGGTTGTGGAAGAGGCCATGGAAAAAACAGCCGTCGGCGGGATCATGCAGAGCGACGGACGGGCGCTCATAAAGATTATGTCCGTCCCGGACCATGCGAGCGTGGCCGGTACCGTGCTGAGCGCCATGGCCGAAAGAAGTATCAACATCGAGCTCCTGGTGGAGAGTTTTGATCTCGATGACTACGCCAATTTCGCTCTCATCATTGACCAAAAAGACCTTGACTCGGCTCTCGAGGTTCTGGAAAAAATCAAGCCCACCATCGACGCCAAAGCGGTCTCCTACACGCCGGATGTGGCCGTTCTTACGGTTTTCGGTCACCACTTGAGAGAAAAGCCCCACGTTCACGGCCTCATGTTTTCCTCCATGGCCTCCGTGGGGATCAGCTCCTTGGCTATCAGTACATCTATTTCAAGCGTGTCCTGCGTGGTTCAGGGCCGACACCTGGAAACCGCGGTCGAGGCCCTCTCTCTGACCTTCGACCTTCCCTTCCAGGTCAAGAAACGACCGAAGGACTACTGAAGAAAATGGTTCAGAGGTTCAGGGTTCAGAGGTTCAGCGTTCAGGGAAAAACCTCAACTTTCTGTCTGAACACCCGACATAATCCTTGCCTTTTACGCCTTGAACAAAAAAATCCCCTTGACGCCGCCTTCTAGTGAGCCGGGGGGATTTTCTGATCACCGGTTACTGATGAGCCTGCGACTTGGATCCCTTCGATTATGCTCAGGGTCTCCGACAGGGCCTTCGGCTGATTCACTCGCACTGCTTGCTGAGCCCTGACCCCCTCAACCCTGAACGTTGAACCCTGAACCTCTGAACCCTTCTTTTACTCCTCCTCGTCCAGCACGACCTCGTCCCTTTCGTACTGGGCGTCCCGCAGGGCATGGGCTTTTTTAACCTCTTCTTCGCTCCAGGGTTCCACGACGAGCGAATCGGCCACCAGCTCCCAGAGGTACTTGGTTTCAATGTCCAGGCCGTATTCCTTGGTGAGGGATTTCATGATCTGGTCCCGGCAGTTGTGGCAAGGCGCGATGACCATCTTCGCTCCCGTATCCCGGATTTGCTTTGCCTTGACCCTGCCGTAGTAAATCCGCTCTTCCGAATAGGGCATGGCCCATGCCCCTCCGCCTGCGCCGCAACAGTAGTTGTTCATGCGGTTGGGATGCATCTCCACGTAGTTCTCGCAGCACTGCTGGGTGATCCAGCGGGGCTCCTCGAAATAGCCGTGGCCGAAGGCTTTGGCCCCTTTCCTGCCGTAGTTGCAGGGATCGTGGACGGTCGTCGGCTCCTCGTGAATCGATTTGTCGAGTTGGATTCTCCCGGTCTCGATGTACTCTTTCAGCAGATCGTGGACCGAGACGACCCGGTATTTCTTGAAGACTTCCGGATACCAGTTTTGCAGACCAAGCCTGGTCGCATAGTAGGCATGCCCTCACTCGGGCAAGAGAAGGGTCTTGCACTCCAGCCTCTCCAGGTGCTCCACGATGCGGCCGACAAAGGTCTTCATGGACCCATCGTCGCCCGAGAAAAGTCCCCAGTTCACACCCTCCCAATTGTAGGACGGAACGGTCCAATCTTCTTTGGCGGCGTAGAAAATGCGCCACCAGAATTTCATGTCGTCCGGCTCACCGAAAGGCTCCTTGGAGTTGATGGTCACCAGGACGTTGGCGCCCTTCTTGTCCACGGGCACGTAAAAGCCCGGGAACCCCTCCTCTTCCATTTCCTTGGCGAGATCAGCCAGGAGAAAAAGAAAATCGGGCTTCGGAATGCCGAGGTTGTTACCCTTTTCCAGGTCCATGACCACGCCCTTGTGGATCGGGCCGGGCACTTTGTCTCTCTCGCGGAGCGTCCTGGCTCTTCGCATCATCTTGAGAATTTCCACACCCTGGGGGCAGGCGTACTCGCAGCGACCGCAAAGCGTGCAAACCCAGGGAAACCTCGAGTCGATGAGTTCCTGATCCAGTCCGAGAGCGGCCATGCGAACCGCCTTCCTCGGGTCCAGTCCGTCCACACCGGTCACCGGGCAGCCGCCCGCGCAGGTTCCGCAGGTGAAGCACACGTCCGCCCACTCCGGAGCGACCCTGAGCTTGCTCTGCTTGGGGTTGATGGTCAAGGGTTCCATGATTCCTCCTTCTTTCCACGGTTCAATCGAAAAAAAACCCTATTTTTTTAACGGGCCTCGTTCGGATTGTCAATGTAAATCGTAGGGATTAAAACGTCTTTCTCGGAAATTTCCATTCGTTAGGATATCAGTACCATAAGCACGCCGGCGCCTTGCCGCAAGGACAGCCCCTGAGCATGAAACCCCCCGAGGGCCGAAAACCGCCCTGCCCCGGGTTTTTGGTCCGGAATAGTTAAAATATAGCTACAATGTGAATATTTTGTTTGCTATTACCATTTTGATCAGTTATAAGGTCGCGGGAACCCCACATCCAATGGATTTGCGGGGCCGGTTAAAAAAGTGGATGGGAGGCTTTGCGGGTTCCTCTGGGTCTGTCCACAACGCGAAACAGGCCGGATTCCACCGGCTACTAATACAATAAAGAAGGAGGAAAAGCAATGGATTTTCAATTGAACGAAGACATGCAAATGCTGCGGGATACGGTTCGCGACTTTGCAGTGGAAAAGATCGCCCCTTTTGCAGACCAGTGGGATGAAGAGCACTACTTCCCTTACGAAGAGGCCATGAAGCCCATGGGCGAACTGGGTTTTTTCGGCACCGTCATTCCCGAGGAATACGGGGGCAACATGATGGGATGGCTCGCGGCCATGATCCTCACCGAGGAAATCGCCAGGGTTTCCAGTTCCCTGAGGGTGGAGATCAACATGCAGGCCCTGGGTTGCGCTTTTACGATTTGCCGCTACGGCAGCGATGAACTCAAAAAGAAGTACGTTGAAAAGCTCGTCACCGCTGAATATGTCGGCGGCTTTGCCATCACGGAACCCAACGCCGGATCCGACGTGATGGCCATGAAGTCAACGGCCGAAGACAAGGGAGATCACTGGCTCATCAACGGCTATAAAACGTGGATCTCCAATGCCTCTGCAGCCGACGCCCTGATCTACTATGCCTACACGGATCGCGCCGCACGGGGCAAGGGGCTGAGCGCCTTTGTGATCGAACCCAAGAACTTCAAGGGCATCACCACCACGGACCTTCCCAAGATCGGCACCCGCTCCTGCCCAACCGGTGAGGTCATTTTGGAGGATTGCAAGGTCCCGAAAGAAAACATCCTGGGCAAGCCCGGAGACGGCGCCAAGATCGTTTTCGGATCCCTGAACCAGACCCGGTTGTCCGCTGCGGCGGGAGGCATCGGTGTGGCCCAGGCGTGCCTGGATGCGGCGACGAACTACTGCAAGGAACGGGAACAGTTCGGCCAGGCCATCGGCCAGTTCCAGATGAACCAGGACCTGATCGCCCAGATCACGTGCGAGATCGAAGCGGCCCGTCTCATGGTCTACAAGGCCGCATGGCAGAAGGACCAGGGAAACCTCAACAACACCCTCGAGGTGGCCCAGGCCAAGTACCTTGCCGGCGAGGTGGCGGTTAAAGCCTCTCACGTGGCCATGAAGATCCTCGGCGCCTACGGCTATTCCACCGAGTATCCCGTGGCCAGATTCTATCGGGATGCACCGGCCTATCAGATTGTCGAAGGCTCCACCAACATCTGCAAGTGGATCACGGCCCTGGACCAGCTCGACATTCGAAAGGCCAATAAGTAGACACCCCTCTCAAGACACCTCACAGGCGGCTCACCCGCTGCCTGTGCGTGTCTTTTTTGTTGGAAAGGAGAAGAGAATGAGACCTTATTTCGAGAAAATGACCCCTGTGGGGAAAGCCTTGAGCGACGGCCAGAAAAAATCCGGAGCAAGCAACGTCGCGGACATCAGAACCGTGGAAGAGGAAGTCGCCAAAGCCGTCGAGGCCGTCAAGAACGCAGGGATCCCTGCTGCAACCATCAAGAAGCGAGGCCAGACCACGGTTTGGGAGAGACTGGAGCACCTGCTCGACCCGGGAACGTGGTGTCCCCTCCACACGCTCTACAATCCTCAGTTCAATGAAGAAGGCACCACCGGAGTCATCGACGGGCTGGCCAAGATCAACGGCAAGTGGTGCGTCGTGATCGGCTTTGACAACAAGGTGATGGCCGGCGCCTGGATTGCGGGCCAGGCCGACAACCAGCTCCGCGTCACGGATTTGGCCAAGCGACTGCACGTGCCCCTGGTCTGGGTCGTCAACTGCAGCGGCGTGAAACTCACCCAGCAGGAAGAGGTGTACGCCAACCGGCGGGGAAACGGCACCACCTTTTTCCGTCACGCAGAACTGGAAAAGCTCGGGGTTCCCGTCCTGGCCGGCATTTACGGCACCAACCCGGCCGGCGGAGGGTATCAAGGGATCAGCCCCACCATCCTCATTGCCCACAAGGATGCCAACATCGCGGTGGGAGGCGGCGGCATTGTGAGCGGCATGACCCCCAAGGGTTTTTTCGATGAAGAAGGCGCCGAGCAGATCATCGAGGCCACCCGGCATTTCAAGGAGGTTCCGCCGGGCAGCGTCGGCATTCATTACAACGAAACAGGCTTTTTCAAGGAAGTCTACGACACGGAGTTCGAGGTGCTGGACGCGCTGAAGAAGTACGTGGACATGTGCCCTGCCTATGATCCTCACTTCTTTCGGGTGGACGAACCCAAAGAGCCGCTGTTCCCCGCAGAAGATCTCAACTACCTGGTGGCCTTCAACCAGAAACGGGGCTACAGTTTCATGGAAGTGCTGGCGCGCATTTTCGACAGCAGTGAACACATGGAATTCCGGCCCGGATACGGTCCCGAGGTCTACACCGGGCTTGCCAAGATCAACGGCCTGCTGGTGGGCTTCATCGGGAACATTCAGGGCTTTCTCGGGCAGAACTATCCTGAGTACGCCCCCTACCCCGGTATCGGAGGGAAACTCTACCGTCAGGGGCTTATCAAGATGAACGAGTTCGTCACCCTCTGCGGCCGTGACAGGATTCCCATCGTCTGGTTCCAGGACACCTCGGGCATCGACGTGGGCGACATTGCGGAAAAGGCCGAACTGCTCGGGCTGGGCCAGTCCCTGATTTACTCCATCGAGCAGACAGACGTGCCCCAGATTTGTATCGTCCTCAGAAAGGGAACCGCGGCGGCCCATTACATCATGGGCGGTCCCACAGCGAACAACCACAATGCTTTCACCCTCGGCACCCCGACCACGGAAATCTACGTTATGCACGGCGAGACGGCCTCCTCGGCCTCTTTCGCGCGGCGTCTTGTGAAGGAGAAGGATGGGGGAAAACCGCTCAAGCCCGTCATCGACAAGATGAACGAACTAGCCGAGGAATACTATCGGAAATCGAGACCTATCTACTGTGCGAACAGGGGCTTTGTGGACGAGATTGTTTCTTTTGCAGACATGCGGAAGTATATCGCCGCCTTTGCAGGATGTGCCTACCAGAACCCGACATCCATTTGTCCCCACCATCACATGATGCTTCCGAGGATCATCAAGGGGTAGAGCCTAGAGGGTTCGGAGGTTCAAAGGTTCAGAGGTTCAGGGGTTGTTGATGAACCCTGAACCTTTGAACCCTTTCTAGGGGCACAACATCACCTGATCTCCGAAACGATCGGAGAGGGCCCGGGAGAGAGCCGTCACAGAATTCTCGTCCGCAAGTTCCACCATGAGCTCTCCCTGAGTAGCGACCACCAGGCGACCGTGCGCTTCGACAACCTCCGCCACGTGCGAAGGCTCCACCGTCCACCACCCCCGGGTTCGCAGGAGCAGTTCCCTGCCCTTCAAACGGCGGGGCGTTACAAGGTCGATGCGGCGGAACCATGCGTCCCAGCCGATTTGCGCGGGCGCTCTGAGCACCGGCGCAACCGGGTCATGGTAGATGCGGCACCGTCCGAAGAGGCGTAGGCGAATCAACGAAGGTCCTCCTTGAACAGGTGGCCGAAGGTTTCATACGTGGTTCGGAATTCTTCAGGAAGCTCCACGCCGTCCTCTTCAAGCATTTTTCCAAGGCAATGGGTGTAAAGGGCTCCAGCCTCTTTTTCCTGCATGTTCAGGCCCAGGCGCACGGCCCGGCCCCAAGCCGACTCAAAAGCAATACGGGCTTTCTCCCTCCACGATCTCAACCTTGGATCCAGAGGCGAAATACGCAATAGATCGAGGAACCTGTTTTGAGCCTCCTCCATGGCCCGAAAAACGCGGCGCATGGCCTTCACGGACGGGTCTTTTCCCCATTCGTCGCTCGCGGTCATCGCTTCACCTCCCGCCGATCTCGATTCGTGTCCCCCTCTTCAGCGCCTCCTCATCGATCATGTACAGGGCGTCGAGCACTCTGATCTGGAAAGTTCCCGGCCCTCCCTGATCCAGAGCGGCCTTCTCCCCTGCCAGCCCGAAATAGGCAAGAGCCGTCGCGGTCGCTTCGAAGGCATCCGGGTCCACACAAAGAAAGGCGGCGATCAGCGAGGTGGCGGTACACCCCGCTCCGGTCACATACCCCATCATGTCGTGTCCGTTGTGAACCCTGCAGGTTCTCAATCCATCCGTCACAAAATCGACTTTTCCTGTAACGGCCACCGTCAAGGCGCAGGACCTCGCGAGCTTCAGGCCGCTTTCCACGGCTTCATCCACACGGTGCAGGGATTCGACGCCTTTGCTTGTCGATCCCTCTTGGCTGATCGAGAGAATTTCGGATGGATTGCCGCGAATGACCCGGATGGAGAGATCCTGGATGAGCCGTTTCGCAGCCTTTGTGCGCAGGCCCGTGGCCCCTGAGCCGACCGGATCAAGGATGACAGGAATGGATCGGCGGTTGGCTTGTTTTCCCGCTTTGACCATGGTCTCCACCCGAGCCTGGGTCAAGGTTCCCAGATTGAGGACAAGGGCGTCGGCAAGAGAAACCATGTCCTCCACTTCCTCATCGCCATGAGCCATGACTGCCGAGGCCCCACAGGCAAGAAGCGCGTTTGCCGTGTAATTCATGACCACGTAGTTGGTGATGCTGTGGATGAGGGGTTTCCTATCCCGGACCTTCCGCAGGTTCTCGGCCGCCTTTTGCGCAAGGCGATCATCAAACATGGTTGATCCTTCCAGAAAAAAGATGCTGGATGCTAGTCTCTGGGTGCTGGTCACTTGTTCCTAGATCCTCGATCCTAGTCTCTAGACGCTGGTCTCTGGGTCCATGATCTATGATCCAACATCCAGGATCTAGGACCCACCATCCAGGATCTAGGATCCAGGATCTAGGATCGAGCATCAGCGGAAATGATCCCACCCCTTTGGGCTGAGATTTCTTTCCGACCCGTCGGCCAGCAAAAGTCGTATGCCCCGATCCGGTTCCGTAATGCTGCCGACTTCGCTCACCGCCCCCGCATAGGTTGCGGAGATCGCGGCCCGAACCGCGTGAGCGTGCTCCGGTGCACAGGTGATGATGAGTTCGTAATCATCGCTCTCGCCGAGAAACAATTCATGGGGGTTTTCTTTGAGCAGTGCTGCGGCATCGGCCAGGTTTTTGCTGATAGGGAACTTCTGCTGAAACAATTCCGCTCCCGTGCCGCTCTCCTCGCAGAGGTGTCCCAGGTCCCCGAGGAAGCCGTCACTCGTGTCGATCATGGACGTGGCTCGGCCGCTCTCCGCGATGCCGGCCCCCTCTTTGGCCCGGTGCGAAGGCCTGATGTAGGCCGCGGTCAGGGCCTGATCCGCAGACGCAAGACCGCGAACCAGACATTGCCTCCCCGCGTTCGACTCACCGGGACAGCCTGTCACGAGGATGACGTCACCCGGCCTGGCCCCGGAGCGGCGCAGCACAGTGCCTTCCCTTGCTTCCCCGATGAGGGTGATGTCGATAAACGCATCATGACTGGTTCCGGTGAGATTTCCGCCGATAATGACCGCTCCGAAGGGGTTCAACGCATCGAGAAAACCACGAACCATCTCCTCCACATCCCCCACAGGGGTTTCCGCCTTCAGCCCTAGAGACACGAGCGCAAAACGCGGCCTTCCGCCCATGGCGCCGATATCGCTGATGTTGAGTACCATGGCCCTTCGACCCACGTCCCTGGGTCGCATGAACCGGGGAAGGTAGTGCCGGCCCTCAACGACGCTGTCACAGGTGGCCAAGATCTCATATCCGGGCTTTGGTTTGAATGCCGCGGCGTCATCGCCCATGCCCACGGTCAGGTCCGGGGTGTGTTCCACACCTTCCCTGTCCAGCAGGCTGCGGATTCTTCGGATCAGCCCGAACTCCCCCACCTCTTTCAGGGTGTCAGCCATGCACGACTCCCGGCCCGGCCAAAGCTCGACGAGGCCTTGCGAACCAGATCAGCAGGGCGGCCACGAGATACCCTGCGCCCAGGTATGCAAAGACAACCTTGAAGTTTCCCCCGGTGCTGTCGAGGATATGACCGCTCAACCACGGCCCGAAAGCGCCTGAAAAAAAGCCATAGGCCGTAAAAACCAGGCCGAAAATAATCCCGAAGTGTTTCATTCCGAAGCAATCGCTCACCAGTGGCCCGGAAACCGCGAAGAGGGTGCCGAACGCAAAACCGACCGCCGCCGACAGAATCCCCCAGGCCCAGAGATTATGCACATGCGACATGAGCAGATACGCAAAACCTGCGCCCACAAAGGTGACCGTCATGGTGAGGTTCCTTCCCACCCGATCGGAAAGGTAGCCGCTCACCAGCCGGCTCAGGCCGTTGGTCAGATTCAAGGAGGTCAGAATCACGATGGCCTCGCCCATCGAGAACCCCCGTGCAAGGCCGAATGAGGTGGAAAGGGTGACCATGGCAATGCCGCCGGCCCCGGCAAAGACCCAGGTGAACCAGATGAGCCAGAAGGCGGAGGACCGAAGGCTTTCCCCCGGGGCCACGGCGGCGGGCACGGTGGACGCTGCCCTTGCAGGGGCGGCGGCCTCAGGGCTCCGGATAAACCATGCGGACAGGAGACCGAGAATTGCGGCGCACAGGCCGAAAACGGTTGTCATGGCAGCATCGCCCAGCCCCACCAGGGTCCAGCTGAAAAAAGGAGACATGATCGCAGCCGAAAATCCAAAAGCCATGTTAACCAGACCGGAGACCGCCCCTCGTTTTTCCGGGTACCATTTCTGAACCACGGTGAGGGTGGGAATGTAGATCAGGGATGAAGAGACTCCCATCGCAAATGCCCAGACGTAAATCCATTCGATATTCGTGGCGCGGCCCACCAGGATCGTGCTGCCCCCGCAAAGAAGGGCGCCGAGCAAGACCAGAGGTCTGGGACCGCACTTCTCCTGCCACCGCCCTGTGAGGAACATGAAGAGGCCCACGGCCACGAGAACGAAGAAGAGGCTTCGGCCCACGGCTGCACGACCGACGTGAAGCTGAGTCTGCCAGTGGGGCCCCATGACACCCGGAAAAGCGAAAATGAAAGCCCCCGGCCAGAAGATGCTCGCACAGCTTGCCGCAAGCACAACAGACCCTCCCGAAGGCTTCCTGAGATTCATCCCTTGTCCTCTTAGGGGCAGACCGTTCAAAGGGGCTGAGAGAAGATTTCCTCGGACAGGGTTCCTTCGGACACCCTGGTGACCGGACCGGTCATAAGCACGGAAAAATCCTTCCGTATCTTGAGATCCAATTCGCCTCCGGGCATGTGCACCGTGATGTCCCCGTCACACAGGCCGAGACGGCGCGCCACCGCGGCAGCCGCGCTGCTGCTGCTGCCCGAAGCGAGGGTGTAGCCGGCGCCCCGCTCCCAGATCTCGATCCGGATATTGCCGCGGTCCAACACTTTCATGAACTGGACATTGGTGCGGTTGGGAAAAAGCGCATGGGTTTCGATGGAGGGACCGAACTTCCTCGCTTCTTCCTCCGAGACCTCGTCTCTCAGGACCACACAGTGCGGATTGCCGATCGTTGCGGCACAAAACCGCAAGGTCTCCCCTTGAACGACAAGGGTCTCGTTCAAGACCTCTCTCGGCTCTCCCCGGACCGGTATTTTCGCACTGTCGAAACTCACCTGGCCCATTTCGACGGTCACAAGTCGGCCCCCGGGATGAACCCTCGATTCGACCGCACCGCCCGGTGTGAGCACCGTGAAAGGCTCATCCTGAACCATCCCTTGATCCCACAGATAACGGGAGAAAATGCGGAGGCCGTTCCCGCTCTTTTCCGCTTCGCTGCCGTCGGGGTTGAATATTCGCACTCCGAAATCCGCTTCCTCGGCGGCCAGGGGGCCCAAAAGGATGCCGTCCGAGCCGACTCCGAAGTTGCGGTGACAAATGAGCCTGATCTGGAGGGTACTCATATCCCCATCGAGATCGGCGGGGTTCATCACCAGGTAATCATTTCCAAGGGCATGATACTTGAAAAACCGCATGGACCTTCTCCTCATAAAATCCGCCGAGGCGGATTTTGTATCACCTAGGATTCCCTGAAGCTTAGAAACGGCGCCCTGCGTTTGTCGTCGATTTCAGGCCGGCTGTCGTCGTTCCAGCCGACGATCCGGCATGAGTCCGTCACCTCGGACGGGAGCGAGCAACTGATATAAGGCATCACCGGGTCCCCGGCAAAGGAATGGTAGTTGAACATGATGGGTTCTTTGCTGGGAAGATTCCTGAATTCCAGAAGCTGGGAGAAAAAGATGTCGCAGTCTCCTTCGAAAAAGTCACGGGACATCCGGTAAGCCACGATTTTTTCCCTGAATTTGTAAATCGCTTCATCCGTGCTCGAGGCTTCGATGAGCAGGCTGAACTCTCCATGCCGCCTCTCTTCCTCATTGGCCTGTTCCTGATTCGTCAGGTGAAGGAAGCTTCCAATGTAAATCATCGCATCTCCTCTCTTTCCCAGGCATCCGGCCCGCGGCCGAATCAATCCAGCGCTCTTTTCAGGTGGACGAATTCGCTTCTGTCAAAGCCCAGGGTCTTGCAAAAGGACAGGATATCCGTGCTGTCCCAGCGCACGAAGGTATAGATGTCCTTGATTCCTCTTTTCTTGTGAAAAGAAAAAATTTTTTCCGCCAACTTCTGGCCGATGCCCCGGCCCATGAATCCAGGATCGACCCCGAACATGGCAATCCACGCGCACTCATCCGTACCGAAATTGCCCAGGGTGACGTAACTGATCATGAACGCCACAACCTTGCCACGGCTCACTGCCACAAAACTGCCGGCGCCGTCTTTTGTTGCGACGTCATCGACGATTCTCCTGAAATCGAGCCGATGAGGCATCTTGGTGATCGCCGCGTCGATCTTGCCGATTTGTGCGGCGTCTTCTTTCCTCAATTTCCTGACAAGGATGCGATCCATGGCCCTGCCTTTCTTCCCGGACTGGAATTCCCGTTCCAAGTCCACACCCCTCACGCCATGTCATAAAGGATCTGATTTTGCGAAGCAAGGAAAATTGGTATAACGAATACCCGCCTTACCCGGTCTTGTTCCCGGATTCCAGGATGCGGCTCAGGACCAGAGCCCCCCGGCCGACTTCCGTAAAAACAGGAGCCCCCAGGGGCTCCACGTAGCTGCGGAGCGACGAAAAGCACCGGGTATCACCGATCACCCAAACGGCCGCGGGTTTGCTCGAATGGGATAGGGGCGCCAGAGCATCCTGAAGCTCCTTGATCAGCTCTTCATCGGCATAGAGGTGAATGTAGAGTCCGTCCACTCCCGTGTCGCGCAACAACGCCTCCAAAGCGACACGATAGGCCTTTTGCCCTACTCTCTCAATGGCAGGCCAGAGATCCACGGGATTGCGAGGCTCCATCCAGTCCGGAAAGATCGTTTTGAGCTGCTTCACCGTCTCTTGCGACAGGCGGGCAAGGGTCATCCCATGGCGGTCGAGGCAGTCTGAGGCGACAATGCCTGAAGCGCCGCTGAAGGTGAGAATACCGATCCGGGATCCCCCGGATCTTTCCTTCCAAAGCACCGTGCCCCGGAGAAGATCCACCATCTCGAAGAAGTCCGCGGACCGGACCACCCCCACCTGCCGGAAAAATCCCTCGGCCACAAGCGCATTCCCCGCCAGGCTCGCCGTGTGACTCCTGGCCGCCCGCGCTCCCCCGTCGCTGGTACCGCCCTTGAGGATCACCACCGGCTTGTTCAGTTCGGCCAGTGCACGCCGAAAACGGCCGGCATCGGTGATCGACTCGATGTACATGCCGACGACTTCCGTGGTGCGGTCTCCTGCAAAATACTCCAGAAGATCGCATTCGTTCACATCGCACTTGTTGCCGATGGAACAGGCCTTGCTGAGTCCGAAATAGTTTTCTTTCAGGATCTGGATAAGAAACCCTGCGGTGAGCATACCGCTTTGAACGATCAGGGAAACCCCCCCGGGCTTGAGAGCGCCTTTCCAGATGTCCCTGGTCATGAAAGAAGCGACCATGCCCGTGCGTCCGTTGATCACTCCCATGCAGTTCGGACCCCAGAGACGTATCCCGAACTCCCGGGCCACGGCAAGACAGCGCTCCTGGAGGGCGATTCCCAGAGGACCCGTCTCCGCGAAACCGGCACTCTGGATCATCACGTGCCGGATTCCACGCGTGCCGCACTCCGCCAGGGTTTGAGGCACAAGGGGGGCTCTGACGAACACAATGGCCAGGTCGACGGACCCGGGTAATGCCTGGACACCGGGCAGAGCCTTGAGACCGCAGACGGTACCCCCTGCGGGACGGACGGGATAAAGACCGCCGGAAAAACTTCCTTTGAGATTTCTTACCAGGGCATAGCCGCCCTTGCGGGGGTCCGTTGACGCGCCGATCACGGCGATGCTTTCAGGTTCCAGAAATTCTTTCATGGGCTTCCTCTTCGATGGGCCATGCAAATCCTGCCTTCCCATAGCAGAATGCGGTTGAGATTTCAACGAGTCTGTACTATGGTTCATGTCCTAGTGCCACGTCTCATAAATTGTGTGTCATTTTTTGACAATTCAATACATGCGAAAATTTAAAATCTGATGGATTCTCTAAATTCGAAATTCGAATCCCGAAACTCGAAACAAATTCGAATGATCAAAATACGACTGACCAAAAACAAAAGAACCCGACTTGGTTCCAGTTTGTTTTGGATTTGGGTATTGCAGTTTTGAGATTGTTTCGGATTTCGGATTTCGTGCTTCGAATTTCCGGGGCTCTGGGAAGTGGGTCAAATACGTAACTCAATTCCAGTATTTTAGATTGCCATTTTTGAGAACAGAACTTTTGAGACGCGGTACTAGTGATCACCGGTCATAGGAATTGCGGCGTGGCAAAGAAAACACCCTACGAAGCCCTGGAGCGCGAAGTCCAGGACCTCAAGAAACAAGTTCTCTCCAAGAGCGAAGGAGAGGCTTTACTCCGAGACAGTGAGAGAAGGCTTTCTCAGATCCTCCAGGGGCTTTCCATCGCCGCCTTCGTCATCGATCGCCGCCACGTGATGACCCACTGTAACTGGGCGTTCGAAAACCTTACCGGCCTTTCAGCGACCACCCTCGTCGGCACCAAGCAGCAGTGGCGAACGTTCTATCCCAGTGAGAGGCCGACCCTCGCCGACTTCATCGTCGACGCCGCGTCAGAGCAGGAAATCAAGAAGTACTATGAAGGAAAGTGCACGAAGTCGGCGCTCATTCAAGGGGCCTACGAGGTTGAGGATTTTTTCCCAAACCTCTCCGGCGGGGGCAAATGGCTCTTTTTCACGGCCGCTCCCCTGAAAGACGACGAGGGCAACGTCATCGGCGCGATTGAAACCCTTCAGGACATCACGGACAGAAAAAGGACGGAAGAGGCTCTGCGCCGGTCTGAAAGACGGCAGAGGGCCCTCCTCAATTTTGCGCCCTATCCCATCGTGGTGTTCAGTCTTGACGAGCGGGTCGCCTATCTGAATCCCGCCTTCACGCAAATCTTCGGGTGGCATCTCGATGAGCTTGAGGGCAAAAGGATTCCCTTTATTCCCCCTGGCCTGGAGCAGGAAACGCGGGAAGGGATCAAGAGGCTCTACGCGGAAAAGGTCATCCGCCATTTTGAAACGCAACGGCTCACGAAGGACCACCGGATCCTGGACGTGGTCATCCGGGCCGCCGTCTTTTTTGAATCCAAGGACGAGCCTGCCGGCATCATTTTGATTCTCAGGGACATCACCCAGGAAAAAAGGATCGCCCGGAACAACGAGGCCATGATGCGGATCAGCATGGCCCTTCCCGAATATCCGGACCTGGAAGACCTCCTGGCCTACATCAACAACGAGGTGAAACGGCTTCTGGGCACGGAAGGGGCGATCGCCGTGCTCCATGATGAAATCCGGGGCGATCTTTTCGTTCTGGGCGCGGCCTACGATGATTCGGACACGGAAAGAAGAATCGAGGAAGCCAGGTTTTCCATGGATCAGCTCTTCGCAGGACGGGTGATCCAAACCGGCGAACCGATGATCATTTCCGACACATCCCGCGAGCGCGCGATCCATCAGGAGCGGGACAGAAGGCTGGGGTACAGGACCAGGAACCTGCTCCTGGTCCCCTTGAAGAGCAGCGAGCGCGTGATCGGCGCGCTTTGCGCCATCAACAAGAAAGGAGGCGATTTTGATCACACCGACGTAGAACTCCTGAACATGATTGCCGGAAACGTGGCGATCTCGGTCGAGAATGCGAGATTCGCCGAGGATCTCAAGAAGGCCTATCGAAACAACGAAGCGCTGCTCCGAATCAGCATGGCCCTCCCGAAGTACCCGGACCTGGAAGACCTCCTGGATTATGTGAACGATGAGGTAAAAAGACTCCTCAACTCCGAAGGCTCGGTCGTGCTTCTTGTGGACGAAGCGAAACAAGAGTTTTATGTCCTGGGTGCGGCCTACGATGCCACGGATACCAAGAAAAGGGTGAAGGAGGCACGCTTTCCCATGGATCAGCTTGTGGCCGGCAAAGTGGTGAAAACCGGTCAACCGCTGATCGTCTCCGACACGTCCATGGAACCCCACCTCCACGAGGAAAGAGACAGGAAGCTCGGGTACACGACAAAAACCCTGCTCCTCGTGCCCCTGAGGAGCCGGGATCGGATCATCGGGGTGCTCAGCGCCATCAACAAGAAAGAGGGGCAGTTCAGCGAGAAGGACCTGGAACTGCTGAGTCTTATCGCGGGAACCGTGGCCCTTTCCATCGAAAATGCCAGGTTTTCCGAAGAACTCAAGAAGGCTTACCGGGAAGTGAGCAGCCTCAACCGGGCAAAGGACAAGGCGATCAACCATCTGTCCCACGAGCTGAAGACACCCGTATCGATCCTGACGAGTTCTTTTAATCTTCTTTCAAAGCGGCTGGGTGATATGCCCGAGGAGTCGTGGAAGCCCACCATGGAGAGGATCCGGCGAAATCTGGACCGAGTTCTCGAGATCCAGTACGAAGTGGACGACATCATGGAAAACAAGCAGTCCAAGGCTTACGGGCTCCTGCACACCCTGCTTGAGCAATGCGCCGACGAGCTGGTCACCCTTGTGGCGGAGCAGTGCGGCGAAGGCCCCGTGGTGGAACGGATCAAAGAGCGGATCGAAGAGATCTACGGTGCAAAAGTTTCCGTTCCCATAGAGGTTCACCTCGACGAGGCGGTCAGAGAACGCCTGGAGGCCTTGAAACCCCAGTTTTCCCACCGCGAGGTGGAAATTCTTTCCCGCCTGGAACCGGCCCCTCCTGTTTTCATTCCCCTCGACGTGCTCTATAAGGTCATCGACGGCCTGATCAAGAATGCGGTGGAGAACACTCCTGACGAGGGGAAAATCGAGGTGGCGGTGCAGCAAAAGGCAGAGGGCTCTCTCCTGCTCGTCCACGATTACGGCGTAGGCATCCCGGAAGAAGCGCGGCGCAGAATCTTCGAAGGCTTCTTTTCCACCCGAGACACGATGGCCTACTCTTCCAAGAGGCCCTTTGATTTCAACGCAGGAGGCAAGGGTGCTGATCTGCTTAGGATGAAAATCTTCTCGGAACGCTACCATTTCCAGATCGACATGGCCTCAACCCGGTGCAGGCACATTCCCAAGGAGACGGATGTGTGCCCGGGCAGGATCAGCCTTTGCCCCTACTGCTCTCAGATCGAAGACTGCCACAAGACAGGAGGAACCGTTTTCTCCATTTATTTCCCGCCCGTGAAATCAGTCATCAGTAATCAGTGATCAGTCATCAGCCGAAGGCCCTGAGCGAAGTCGAAGGGTGATCAGCCGAAGGCCCTGTCGTAGACCCTGAGCAGAGTCGAAGGGAGCGAAGGGGAAGGGTGATCAGTGATCAGTAAATCCCCCCCTACCCCCCTTTACCAAAGGGGGGTAGGGGGGATTTCATGAAAGGGACAAAGTCAGGCTGACGAGGGTGAGGTAGATAAACAAACTGATGATGTCGTTTGAGGTGGTGACAAAAGGGCCTGTTGCCAGGGCAGGATCAATGTCCATTTTCTTGAGGACCAGAGGGACCGAGGCACCCACAAACCCCGAACTGATGATGATCACGATGAGCGCGACTCCGACCACGGAACCCAGACTGTAGCTCGAAAGCCAAATACCGACGACAAGGCTCAACAGGATTCCGCAGACAATGCCGTTTACGAGCGCCACCCTCATCTCCAGCCAGATCCGCCTGCCGATGTTCATCACGCTGATATCTCCGGTCGCCAGACCCCTGACCGCAACGGTTGCAGCCTGCGTTCCCGTGTTCCCGCCCATGGCCATGATGACGGGAAAAAAGAATGAAAGGGCCACCACCTCTTCCAGGGAAGCCTCGAACTGGTTGATGACCAGGGCCGCAAGAATCCCGCCGAAAAGCCCGACAATGAGCCAGGGCAAGCGGGCCCGCGATATTTTGAAGGCAGATTCCTCGGCAATCTCCTGATTGATCACACCGGCCATGAGGGCAATGTCTTCATCCACCTCCTCTTCGATGACGTCGATGATGTCGTCGTGGGTGATCCTTCCGACCAGGCGGCGATGCTCGTCCACGACAGGAATGGAGACGAGGTTGTACTTCTTCACCATGTGGGCGACTTCTTCCTGGTCGTTGTACACGTAAGCGGAGATCACCTCCGGATTCATGATCTCCTTCACTTTTCGTGTCGGGCTTTCGAGCACCAGGTCTTTCAGCGAAACCACGCCCACCAGTCGTTGACGGTCGTCGACCACAAAGAGGTAGTAGACGTTCTCCACCTCTTCCCGTTTGTTTCGGATGATCTCGATGGCCTGCTGGATGGTCGATTCGGCATTGACGGCCACATACTCGAGGGCCATGATGCCGCCTGCGGTATCCTCGGGGTAAGGCAGGAGTTTTCTGAGCTCCCTTGATACGTCTTCCCCCACCTTTTCAATGATCTGACGGGCTCTTTCCGCGGGAAGATCTCCAACCAGGTCCGCGGCGTCATCGGAATCCAGTCCCTGGACGATTTCCGTGATGGCCTCGTTGTCCAGATCGCTCAGAATGCGCTCCTGGACAGGAGCCTCCATCTCCAGCAGCACTTCTCCCGCACCCTCCGGCTTGAGCAACTCAAAAATGTGGAGCCGCTCATCGTGGTCCAGGTGCTCGATCAGGTCGGCCGCATCCGCAGGGGGCATCTCATCGATCAGCTTCTTGAGATCAAGGTGGCTATCCTCGCTGATCAGGGTCTTGACCAGATCGATGAGTTCTTCGTTCAGAACCTGGGGCATGGTTGCTCCTCAAGGTTAAATGAATCAGGGCCGGGATTAACCCCTTAAACCGACCGTAAGCGTTAAGCGTTTTGAAATCGTGATCGCCGGTGCCATGCTCGATGCCTCCGGGCTTTTCAAAAAGGGAACCTATTCCAAGCGGCCTGCTCACATGCTTTTGATTTTGCTCAGCACGAACTGCTTGAATTCGGGATCGTTTTGCGCGGCCGGCTTGATTTCGCCGATGGGGATTTCAGCGCGGGCCGCGCTCTGGTGCCCTCCTGCCGAGCCCCATTTTCCGAAGAGCCGCTGGGCTGTCTTTCCTGCATCAAGGCGGAATCCCGCATTTCGAAAGATGACAATGATCTTCTGTCCATACACTCCCGCCACAATGCACCACGTTGCCTCGACCATTTTCAGGAAGAAATCCGCCACGATCACGAGGATATCCGGATCATTCACTTTTCCCATGTGGATGTAGGCTTTGTCCTTGATGAAGGTGAGATTCTCGAGGGCGGTTCGGAAGTTCGCGAGCGTCTTTCTCGTCATCTCGGAAGATTCGATCTTCTTGATCATGTTGATGTTGGTGAACTGATAGAGATAGCGAAAGGCGTTGATGTCGCTGGGTGTGGAGGGCCTTGCAAAATTGTCCGTGTCCGTCTTGATCCCGTAGAAAAGTGCGGTGGCAAGGCGGGGTGAGGGTTTGATCTTCGCGGCTCGCAGATACTCCGTCATGATGGTGGAGTTGGCGCCGTAGTCTTCCCTGACATCCACGAAAAGCGCATCGTATTGTGAAGAGACGGGATGGTGGTCGATGAGGATGTCGAAATGGTATTTGCTCATTTGATCGTTGTGCTGGGGTTGGGAGTCGACGATCGCCCACTTGGTGAATTCCGCAGCGTTCAAGTTTCGGATGTGGTACTGCTTGATCTTAAGAAGTTTGATGAGCGCGAGATTATCGGCCCTCTTGATCGTGTTAATGTGAAAGATCACGCTCTTCCTGACCTTTCGCCAGAAAAGCCGGTTCAAAGCGAGTGCGCTCGCCATGGCGTCCGGATCCGCATTGATGATCACAGCCAAGGTGTCCTCGGGTGAGACGATTTCAAAGAGCCTTTTGCACCGTTCGGTGATGGAGGTCGATTTGGGAAAAGGATGTTCCATGATTGAAGTCATTCGATCAGACCTTCCTCTTTTCGCAGCCTCTCCGTGCTCCAAGAAACTAAATTTTCACTCTAGCTTAGCTGATCCCGGCTTTCAATGATAAACTGGACAGGATCGATAAACCTCGCTATAGGTAAAATCAGGAAAGAGCATGAAAAAGATCCTTCTCGCACCTCTGTGTTCCGCCTTGATCATCCCAGGGCTGGGCCAGATCGTGAACCAGGATATCAAGAAAGGCCTCCTGCTCCTGGGCGCGGTTTTTCTTCTCTTTGTCGCCGGGACGATCAAACTGGTCTTTATCCTGAAATCCATGGTCGGTCAATCAGGAAACGGCCCGGGGGTTCCTTCCCCTATCCTGGAACAGGGTGATTTCCTTGTGATCGCCGGCACCTTTTTCGTGATTTGGCTCTATTCGGTCATCGACGCTTTATTGCAGGCCCGGAGGCGAGGGGGGTGAAAAGTTTTTTGATGGAGAATCTGTTCTGGATAGAGATCCCTGAGGATCTGCTCAGTCCGATTCAGTGCCGGCACAGGGATTGCGGGCCCCACGTTTTTGCGGTTGAACTCGGGAATTCGTGGGTGAAAGCGGAGCTCTTTGCCAGAAGCCTGAGCAAGATGAGATGCGAATGCCAGCATTATGGTACGGCACAGCAGATTCAACACGCCCTCCGGTTTATCGACGGCATGCTGGCTGCCCTTCGCATTAAAGCGTGAGCAGACGCTATTCTCTATGGACGCTCTCCCGATCATCCTCGCGGATCCGCGCAAGTCCCCTTTATAGGTTTGACTTGCCAAGGTTTATCTGCTAAGCAGAGCTTCATTTTTCAGGGTTGGAGGAAGGAATGGATTACAAGGATACGCTGAACCTGCCCAAGACCGACTTTCCCATGAAAGCGAATCTGGTCAAGCGGGAACCGGAGATGATCGAGAAATGGGAGCGTGAGAATCTCTATGACATGATTCGCCGTTCCTCAAAAACACGGACAAGATACATGCTCCATGACGGGCCTCCTTACGCCAACGGCCACATCCACATGGGCACGGCCTTTAATAAAATTCTCAAGGACCTCATTGTCAAATCCAAACAGATGGCGGGCTTCGACGCGCCCTATGTCCCGGGATGGGACTGCCATGGCCTGCCCATCGAGCACAAGGTAGACACGGAACTCGGGGGCCTGAAAGCCGCCATGAGCCAGGTTGAAATCCGGCAGTATTGCCGGAGATATGCCGAGAAATTCATTGACATCCAGCGCCATGAGTTCAAGCGACTGGGCGTTTTCGGGGAGTGGCAGAATCCCTACCTGACCATGAACTACCTGTATGAGGCAACGATCGTCCGCGAGTTCTGCCGGTTTTATCTGAACGGCAGCGTGTACAAGAGCAAGAAACCGATCTACTGGTGCATCTCCTGCAAAACCGCCCTGGCCGAGGCGGAGGTGGAATATGAGCCGCACACCTCTCCTTCCATCTTCGTCAAGTTTCCCATGATCTCCGACCTCGCCTCCCGCTACCCCGCTCTCAGGGGAAAAGAGGTCTCCGTGATCATCTGGACCACCACCCCTTGGACCATTCCGGCCAACCTGGCCATTGCCCTCAACCCCGAATTCGACTACGTGGCCGTGGACACCGGAAACGATCAGGTCTTCATCCTGGCCAAAGATCTCATGGACATTTGCATGAACACCTTCGGGATCGACGCCTACGAGGTCCTCGCAGACCTGAAAGCCCCGGACCTCGAACACCTCAAAGCCAAGCACCCGCTCTACGACAGGGAATCGGTGATCGTTCTTGCGCCCTACGTCACCCTGGATGCAGGAACAGGATGCGTTCACACGGCCCCGGGTCACGGCCGGGAAGACTATGAAACAGGGCTGAGCTACCACCTTGATGTGTATTCCCCTCTGGACGACGAAGGGCGTTTCACCGCCGATGTGGGCTATTTTGCGGGCCGGCAAGTCTTTGAGGCCAACAGGGCGGTGAACGAGAAGCTGGAAGAAGCGGGGGCGCTTCTCAAGGAAGAAGCTATTTCCCATGAATATCCCCATTGCTGGCGCTGCAAGAATCCGGTCATCTTCAGGGCCACGGAACAGTGGTTTATCTCCATGGAAAAGAATGATCTGCGCAAGACGGCGCTCCAGGCGATCAAGGAGGTGACCTGGATCCCGGACTGGGGCCGGGACCGTATTTACGGTCTCATTGAGAATCGGCCGGATTGGTGTATCTCCCGCCAGAGGGCATGGGGCGTGCCGATCTCGCTCTTTTACTGCACCCAGTGCGGGAAAGTCACCATGTCGGAGCCGATCATGGACCATGTGGTCAAGATGGTGGAGCAGTCAGGCGCGGATGTGTGGTTCCGGGAGTCCGAGGAAAAGCTCGTGCCTCCGGGAACCCGTTGCGATCAATGCGGTGGAGAGCGGTTCAGCAAAGAAACCGATATCCTCGACGTGTGGTTTGATTCGGGCGTCAGTTATGCCGCGGTCATGGAGGCCCGTCCGTACCTTGACAGCCCGTCCGACCTTTACCTTGAAGGGAGCGACCAGCACCGGGGCTGGTTTCACAGTTCCCTCCTCTGCTCCGTGGGGACTCGGCGCAACGCACCCTATAAGAGCGTCCTCACCCATGGTTTTGTCGTGGACGGCACCGGCAAGGCCATGCACAAGTCCGCAGGCAACGTCATCGCCCCTGAAGACCTGATCAAGAACTACGGGGCAGAAATCATTCGGCTCTGGGTGGCGGGCGAGGACTTCCGGGACAACATCCGTCTTTCAGAAGAAATCCTTAAGCGCCTTACCGAGGCCTACCGGCGCATCAGGAACACATGCCGGTTCATTCTGGGCAATCTCCATGACTTCGACCCTGCGGCAGAAGCGATGCCTTACGCGCAGATGCATGAACTGGATCGCTGGATTCTCCACCGCCTCCAGGAATTGGCGGATCGCGTCTTGAAGGCTTACGAGCGATTCGAGTTCCATCCTGTTTTCCACAGCCTTCACAATTTCTGTGTTCTGGACCTTTCTGCGTTCTATCTGGACATCATCAAGGACCGCCTCTACGTTTCTTCCAAGCAATCATCGGCCAGGAAATCCGCGCAAACGGCCCTTCAGGAAATCCTGGAGGTGCTCGTGCGACTCATGGCTCCCATTCTTTCCTTCACAGCCGAGGAAATCTGGCAGCACATGAAAAACACGGGAAGGTCTGCCAGCGTGCACATGGAAACCTTCATGAAAGTCAAGGAGGAATACAAGGATCCGGCCCTGGCCGAACGATGGGAGACCCTTCTTGCGGTCAGGAAGGAAGTGACCAAGGCCCTTGAAATCGAGAGGAAAGACCGGAGGATCGGTCACTCCCTGGATGCCGCGGTCACCCTGGGGCTTCCGGAAAGCTTTTTGGCCGCTCTGGAGCCCTTTCGGGAACAGCTTCGCGACCTTTTCATCGTCTCCTCCGTAACCCTGGTATCCTCAGAGGCCGTGGACGGGGGCTATGAAAGCGAAGAGGTCAAAGGATTGAAAGTCCTTGCCATGCCAAGCCATGATCCGAAGTGCGAGCGTTGCTGGGTTCACGACGGCACCGTGGGACAAAATCCGGATCATCCGGCTATTTGCGGAAGATGCCTCGCGGCCCTGGCCGGGGAAGCATGACATGAGGGCCGGAATAGCAGGCACAGTCCTTTTTCTCCCGGCCCTGGCGGTGATCGCCTTGGACCAGGCCACCAAGGTCGCGGTGATCGGCATGCTGCGGCTCCATGATTCCATGACCGTCATTCCGGGCTTCTTCAACCTCGTTCACGTGCGAAACCGCGGAATCGCCTTCGGCCTGTTGAGTCACTTGGATGCAGCCTGGGGCACGGTCTTCGTATCGGCCACCACGGCTGCGGCCGTCATCCTGCTGGTTCTCTGGCTCAGCAGGCTCAGGGCCGGGGACGGGCGGACGGCTCTCGGGCTTTCGCTCATTATCGGGGGAGCGGTGGGAAACCTCATAGACCGGGTTCGTCTCGGGGAGGTGGTTGATTTTCTCGATTTTTACGCGGGGTCATATCACTGGCCGGCCTTCAACGTGGCTGACTCGGCCGTAACGGTGGGAACCTTCTGGGTGGTCCTGAGTATGCTTTTCCAGCATCCGCCGGAAGGGCAAAAACACAAGGAGTCATGATGTTCCCTGATCTCTTTACCATCGGTCCCCTGACTGTTCACACCTACGGTCTTTTCGTGGCTTTGGGGTTTATCTCGGGCATTCTGGTAACCGTGAAGCTGGGAAAGGACCAAGGGGTTCAGCCCCAGCAGGTCATGGATATGGCTTTCGTCATGATCCTCTGGGCTATCGTGGGATCACGACTGCTCTACATTCTCATCAACTTCTCCTATTACAGGGTCCATCCTCTGGACGCTTTCAAGATCTGGCAGGGAGGGCTGGTCTTTTCAGGAGGCCTTGTCGCCGTGGCCGGAGCCATGACGTGGTATCTCCGGCGTCACCATCTCTCTTTCTGGGCCACAGGCGACCTCTGGGCCCCGGCTCTTGCTCTTGGACAAGCGGTGGGTCGAATCGGTTGTTTTATGGCCGGGTGCTGTTACGGAAGGCCTACGGACCTGCCCTGGGGAATCGTTTTTTCTCATCCCCACACCCTTGCACCCCAGAACATTCCTCTGCACCCCACCCAGCTTTATTCTTCGCTCGGGGGTTTTGCGATTTTTTTCATCCTTCTCATTCTCCATCACAAGCGGAAATTTCAAGGTCAGGTTTTTCTGTGGTATTTGATCCTGCACAGCACCTTCCGCCTTTTCGTGGAGCGCTTCAGGGGCGATGAACGGGGAGTCCTTCCCGGCACGGAGATGACCCTGACCCAGTTGATCGCGACGGGCATCCTCATCCTTGCCGTGGTCACCCTCTTCTTCCTGAAGTCCCGGCAGGAGCGCGGGGCAAAGTGATGCGGCTTCTTCGTTGTCCAGTCTCGAGAGGGACCCCCATGCTCCATGCCTCCGGGCTTTTCAAGAAGATAACCTGTTATGAAAGGAGGGATCTTGCGTGATGCTTGCCCCGGGAACATCTGTGACCATGACCAAAGGCTATAAAGACACGAAAGGGGTCATTGCCTATCGCACCGATTCGAAATTCGAAATCTACGTGATCACCCTGGCTACGGGAATGAGAGTCGCAGCCGGCCCGTCGGCCTTCAGGGTGGAGAAAAATAGGTAGACCGCAAGAAAAAGAGCTTGACAAATATCAATAAAATCTGTAGTTTATATGGCAATTCCCTTTCAGGTGGCGAGCTATGACGAATCAGAACTGGGGTAAACGTGCGATCCTTATCGTGTCTCTTGTTCTAAGCGTTGTTCTCCTTTTCGCAATTCCCTATGCGGGCGCCCAGCCTAAGACGCATACGGTACAGAAAGGCGATACCCTATGGGATATCTGCCAGAAGTATTACGGAGACCCGAATCTCTGGCCCAAACTTTGGGAAATGAATCCCTTTGTCACCAATCCCCATCTCCTTAAACCAGGTGATATCATTACTCTTTTTGAGGGAGGGCCTGAAAAGCCGGAAAAAATGGCTGAACCTGCGCAAAAGGCGGCTCCTGCGGTTCCGGAGATGAAAGGCGTGGATGTATCCGGCCTCACCCAACCGGAAGCCATGGGATATCTTTCCCTGGTCACCGTTCAAAGCTGGGGATTCATTGAAGCCACGACAAGTGGCAGAATGGGTCTTTTTGTAGGCGAAACAGCCTTTGTCCGGTTCGACCAGAACGGCGACACCATTCGGAAAGGCCAGGAGTTCGCCATTGCCACCTGCTCGCCCATGATCCGGCATCCTCTCACGGATCGACCCCTCGGCTACATCGTGGCCATGCGGGGAAAACTCGTCGTCAAAGAACGGATCAAGGAAAACCACTTCCGCGCTGAAGTGACGCATATCTATTCCGAGGTGGGAGTGGGCAGCCTTGTGATGCCCGCTGTGCCGTCTTCTACCTGCATCCATCCCATGGCCACGGATCCCAAACTCTACGGCAATATCGTTGCTCTGAAGTTTAACCAGCAGGTGATCGGCCAGTTCTCCGTGGTTTACCTCGACTTCGGCTTCAAGGACGGGGTGAAACGCGGCAGTGTCTTTGACCTGATCAAAATCATCACATCTCCCTCGCCGAGTCTCCCCCAGGATTCCTGGGGAGAGGTTTTTGCCGATATGAAGGAAAAACTCTCCAAAGAAGAGTATCTTGTCGATTTCTGGAACAAACTCCAGGAAGGAGAAGATCTCTACGAGCATTCCGTGGGGAAGATGATCATAGTCGAGGCGCGGCCTGATACGTCCACCGCCGTTGTCTTGACCTCCTCTCGAGACCTGAGCAATGGGGCTTTTGTCAAGGGAGTTTCTTGGGTCGAAGTGCCTGAGTACCTTTCCCTTTTGCCTTCCTGCCCGCTCGAATAAGGAAAAGGCGGGCAAAGAAAAAGCTTGACTATTCGGTAACCCTCTGTTTTATACTCCCGCGATCTTTGCCGTCGCAGACCATGACGAGTCAGCCCGACACACGAGAGGATTGGCTTGCCCTCCACCTGATCCCCGGACTTGGAAACCTCACCTTCAAGAAGCTACTGGAGAGGTTCGGCAGCCCGGCCGGAGTTCTGGGCGCCGGGATGCAAGAACTTGCCGGAGTGGAGGGGCTTCGCAAAGAAATCGCTCGGAGAATCTCGAAAAAGGAGTTCTCCGCAGACCCGGTCGAGGTCTTGCGCTCTCTGAAGCGATGGGACGCGAAGGTGATAACCTATGGGGATTCGAATTACCCCGAGTGCTTGAGGCAGATTCACGATCCTCCCATGGTGCTCTACCTGAGAGGTCTCGATATTCCCCAGAAAATCGCCTTTCTGGCCATCGTGGGATCGAGAAATCCTACCTCCTATGGCTTGAGGGCATCGGAAAATCTCGGCCAGGGGTTGGCGAGACGCGGCGTCGGCGTTGTCAGCGGATTGGCCCGTGGCATTGATGCCGCGGCCCACTGGGGCTGCCTCGGCGGTCATGGCTTCACCGTCGCTGTGCTCGGGACCGGAATCGACACCGTTTATCCGGCATCCAACAAGAAGCTCTTTGATGAGATCGCGAAGAAGGGCGCCGTCATATCCGAGTTCCCTCCGGGTACTCCGCCGGAACCGAAGAATTTTCCGATCCGGAACCGGGTCATCAGCGGCCTCAGCAGGGGTGTCGTCGTCGTAGAGGCCACCATGAACAGCGGTTCCTTGATCACGGCCTCTGTCGCCCTTGAGCAGGGCCGCGAGGTCTTTGCCGTGCCGGGGAGCATTCAATCCTTCAAGAGCAGGGGATGTCATTTCCTGATCAAACAGGGAGCGCGGCTGGTGGAGAATTCAGACGACGTGCTTGACGAACTGGGTCTGAATTATCCCTTTGCGCCGAAGACCGACACGTTCAAAACGATCCCTTCGCCCCCCACGGATGCATGGGAGCAAAAGGTGTATGAGATCATCGGAGACTACCCGATCCACATTGACGAAATCGCTCGAGAAGCCAAGCTTGAGCCGTCCGTGGTTTCGGCAGCCCTGCTGAGAATGGAGTTAAGAGGCATCGTGCGACAACTGCCGGGCAAGTTTTTCGTTCGATGAAATCTGCTGCCGCAGATTTCATACAAAAATTGAGCAGGTGAGACGTGGGATGACGGCAGAGAAGAAAAAAGCACCGGATACGGAAGGCAAACAGCTTGTCATTGTCGAGTCGCCGGCCAAGGCCAAGACCCTCAACAAGTATTTGGGAAAGGACTACGTGGTCATGGCCTCGGTGGGGCACGTGCGGGATTTGCCCGGCAAGAATCCCAAGGGGGTCAAGGATCCCGTGCCCGGTGTGGATCTGGATCGCGGTTTTAAACCGACCTACGAAATCATCAAGGGCAAGGCCGCCACCGTCGCCCACCTGAAGCAGGCGGCCAAGAAAGCCGATGGAATCTGGCTCGCGACCGATATGGATCGCGAGGGAGAGGCGATCGCGTGGCACCTCGTGGAAGCGCTCAAGATCCCGCTGGAAGGTGCGAAGCGCGTCGTTTTCAACGCTATCACCAAGAGTGAAATCCAGAAAGCCTTCCGGAATCCAAGAACGATCGACATGAGAAAAGTCAATGCCCAGCAGGCCAGGCGGGTTCTGGACAGGATTGTGGGCTATCAGGTCTCTCCTCTGCTTTGGAAAAAGGTTGCCGGCGGTCTCAGCGCAGGCAGAGTTCAGTCCGTGGCCGTGCGGCTGGTGGTGGAGCGGGAGCGGGAGATCGAGGCTTTTGTCCCTGAAGAATACTGGAGAATCGCCGGGTATTTCACGGTTCGGCCGGAGGAGGCGGCCGCTCTTGGAGAAAGGTGGGCCCTGTGGCTGGCAGAACCTCCTGCGGAAAAGAATGGAAGAAGAGCAAACGGCCGCACCGTGAGCGAAAAGAACGCCTGGCTCTCGGAGCACGACAGTTTTTCCGCGGACCTGGTCGAAGTGAACGGAAAGAAATTTGAACCCAAGGAGATGGGGGAAGCTCTTTCCGCTGCCAGGCGCGCCGGATTTTGTCTCGATGAAACGCTGGACATTGAAAACGGCTCTGCCAGGGGGCCTGTTCGCCATGGGGTTCGGGTCAAGGGGCACATGGAAGCAGGACCCCGGTGGAGCGTGAAGTCGGTCCAGACCAAAAGGACAAAAAGCAGACCCTACGCACCCTTTATTACAAGCACCCTCCAGCAGGCCGCGGCCAACCAGCTTGACTTCAGCGCGCAGTTCACGATGAGCGTGGCCCAGGCCCTTTATGAAGGCGTCGATGTCCATGGCATGGGCTCCGTGGGGCTCATCACCTATATGAGAACGGATTCGACCCACCTCGCGCCTGAAGCCCTGGCCACGGTGAGGGAGTACATCTCCAGCCGTTACGGGGAGGCCTACCTTCCGCCCAAGCCGAACTTCTTCGCCTCTTCCAACAAGGCGGCCCAGGAAGCCCATGAGGCCATTCGACCCACCGATGTGAGCCTCACGCCGGAATCGGTTCGTTCCTCGCTGAAACAGGAACACTACAAACTCTACAAGCTGATCTGGGAACGCTTTGTCGCATGCCAGATGAGCGACGCTCAGTGGGATTCCACCACCGTGCTCATTGCAGGCAACGATGCACAGGGAGAGCTGGTTTTTCGAGCCTCCGGCCGGGTGCTTGTTTTTGACGGATATCACAGGGTGGCGGGAATGACGAACGGCGGGGAGGATGCGGTCCTGCCCCCAATGAACGAAGGCCGGCAAGTCGCCCCTTTCCAGATCGATCCGGTCCAGAACTTCACCTCCCCTCCCCCTCGCTACACCGAGGCGTCCCTGGTTCGAAAGCTGGAAGCGGAAGGCATCGGCCGGCCGAGTACCTACGCACAGATTATCCAGGTCATCCAAAACAGGAAGTACGTGGAGAAAATCAGGAACCGCTTCTACGCCACGGATCTGGGGAAAGTCGTCACGGACAAGCTCGTGGAGGCCTTCCCGGAGATCATGCAAGTCGGCTACACGCGGGACATGGAGCAGCAACTGGATGATATCGAGGAAAAGCAGGCGGACTGGGTTCAAATGCTTCGTAAATTCTACGGGCCTTTCAATCAGAGCCTCCAGGCGGCCTACGACCTCCTGGGACATGCCAGAGCCGAGACGCATCCTGCTCCCCACCGGTGTCCCCAGTGCGGGGGCGCTACGGTTTATCGCTTTGGGCGGAAAGGCCGCTTTCTGAGCTGTGCAAACTACCCGCAGTGCAAGTTCGCCGCGCCGGTCGACCGGGAAGGCCGTCCCCTTTCCCCTGAGCAGACGGACATCGCCTGCCCCCTTTGCGGGTCCGCCATGCTCAAGCGAATCGGCCGCTTCGGTCCCTTTCTCAGTTGCGAGCGCTACCCTGATTGCGGCGGAATCCTCAACCTGGATAAAAAAGGGCTTATCAGTGCGCCTAAAATCCCGCCTCTCCTTACGGACCTCCGCTGCCCCAAGTGTCAATCAGCCATGAACCTCCGCCGCGGAGCCCGAGGGCCGTGGCTCAGTTGTTCAGCTTTTCCAAAATGCAGGGGAAGAGTGGGCTGGAGCACCCTGGACAAGGACTCGAGAAAGCGATGGCAGGACGCTCTGGAGGAGCATGAAAAATCCCACCCCCAGCCCGTGATCCGAAAGCTTGACGGAACCCCGGTGGAGGAAAGCTACAGGCCCCAGGTCCAGGGAGTGGAGGATGAAATCCGGGGGCAGGCGGATCTGGACGATTAGGCGATCCTCATCGTGAATCGCTCTCACCTCTGAGACGGGTCACCAGGTTGTGAGCCTTTCTGATGGGTTCAGGAACCCTGTAGTTGGGAGAACATCCAAAGACGATCTCCAAGGACTTCTCCAGGGTGATCCGATTTCCCGGAGAGACAAAGACGGGCTTGACCCCTGCCCTCGTTCTCGCGGCTGCACCGATGACCCGGCCTTGGTGGTACAGAAGACTGAAGCTGCCCTTGCTTTGGGGGGGACAGGAAAACTCTCCTACCAGACGGCTCTTGGCGCAGCCGATCGTAGCCCGGTTCAACAAAACCCCCAGATGGGATGCGAGACCCATGCGTCTCGGATGGGCTGTTCCCTGGCCGTCGCACAGAATCACGTCAGGCTGCATCTTCAGGCGATTCAAAGCCTCCAGCAGCACAGGAATTTCCCGGAAACTGAGCAGCCCCGGGATGTAGGGAAAAGAGGTTTTCCCCTGGGTCCACGCCTCATCAAGCACGTGAAGATCAGGGTAAGAGCAGACCACGGCTCCTGCCCAGACGCGGTCCGAGCCCCTGGAGGCCGAGACATCCGTGCCGGCCACATGGCGGACAGGGCGGGAAAGTCGGGTCAATCGAAGGAAGGGCGCCAGTTTCTTCTGGATGAGAACGGCTTCCTTTGGTGAAACATTCCAGGGGTGGGAACCAACAGGCTCAGTGCCCCGATTCAGGGTTTCGGCAGCGTATTTTCGCGTTTAGCCCTCCTCGCTTTTCCGCAAGGACTCCTCGAATTCCGTGAAAAACCGGTCTCTCGCTTTCCAGTCCGGCCCGAAGCGTTTGTTGAAGTATCCTCCAAGCCTGTCGAAAAACTTGATCCAAACCGGCTTTCCCTCTCCAAGGACAACCTCCTCCAGGAATTCTTGGAGATCGGAAATCCTTTCCTTGGGCAGAAAAGAAACGGCTCCAAGCTTGATGGACCTCTTGAGAGCCTCAGGCGTCAGGGCATGGGCCGTGAGCATGACCGCGGGAAATCCCCTTTCCACCGCGGTTTTCAGGAGTTCAAAGCCGTTGACCCCCATGATATCCAGAATCACGACATCGTACGTGTAGCTCAGGAGATACTGAAGGGCTGTGTCATAGTCTTCGGCCTTGTGAACGATGGCCATGTCCAGTTCGTCAGCAACCGTCTCGAGAACGTCGGGTTCATCATCAACGACCAGGATCACCTTGTCCTTTAGAGGACTTTCTTTTGCCATGCCTGCCTCCCTGTGAGCTCGATCATTTTTTTGACACGATCAATACGCAAGTCCTATAGCAAAAAGCCATGATCCGGTCAAACGGATTTTACAGCTCTTTTTTGCTCTTCCCATGGGTTCCTGTCCCGTAGTAAAATACCGTGCAAGAAGGGAGAAAAAGGAATGGGCAAAGATTCTCGCACCTCCCCGGAGAAGCACAAGAAGGGATGGTGGACCAGATTGCTTGAGAGGCTGGCCGACGCAAACAGAGGAGCCCTCCAAAAAGGGTGCAGGAGTTGAGGGATAAAGACGGACCGTACCGGTGGTACGAAAAGATGATTGTCCTTCGTTTTCTTTTTTTGCTGGGTATTGCGACCGTGATCCTTTCCGGCGCCCCTCTGCAGGCACAGAAGATCTACAAGTGGGTTGACGAGAGGGGAGTTGTCCATTTTTCGGATCGGCCGCCGGACCTTCCTGATAAGATTAAAGCTACAGTTGAAGAGAGAGACTTAACACCCCAAAACGAAACCAAAAATAATTCAGAAAGCGAAGCAAAACCTCTAGCCAGATCCCCAATCGAATTTGTCACGCACTGCACCTTCACCATCAAGGGCAACAAGAAAATGGGAACCGGTTTTCTGATTTCCTCGACCGGCTATGCGTTGACATGCCGCCACGTGATCGAAGACAGCGGGGACCTGACCGCCCTGATGAGCGATCAAGAGGAGCACCAGCTCAATATCATCGCCATGAGCAGCAAGTACGATCTGGCCGTCGTTCAGGTCATGACCGCGAGAAAGATCGATTTTCTTTCCATCCGTGAAGCGGACAACCTGGTTCCGGGCGAACGTCTTTTTGCAGTGGGAGCCTCTGCGGGTTTACAGGCCACGGTGACCGACGGCGTGTTCACAGGCTTCCGAAAAATAGACGAACTCCAGGCTGAACTCATCCAGTTTTCGGCCCCCGTGAACCCCGGTAACAGCGGCGGCCCCCTTGTAGACGAATCCGGGAAGGTTGTCGGAGTGGTGAGCCAGAAAGTCCTGGCCCAAAAAGGGATCCCCATCACCGGGGTCGGCTTTGCGGTTCCTTCACGCCATGTGAAGGAAGAATTCGGGAGCTACATGGAATAGCTTGATCAACCCCCGCAAAAAGATTTCAGTTCAGCCGCAGACCCACACGGACGAATCACTATTTTGTCTGTGTGGGTCTGTGGCTCATTTTCTACGGCACGAAGTTCTCCGGCCGGGCCTCGATGAGGTCGATGGCGCCTTCCGGGCACGTGACTTTGCACAGGCCGCAGCCCATGCACTTTTCAGGATCAACCCGGGTCGAGCTTCCCGGACCGTTCTGCCAGGAAAGGGCGCCGAAATAACAGCGCTCGTGGCAGGTCCCGCAACCGGTGCATAGATTCTCATCGACTTCGGCCCTGAAGCGGCTCGGATCCACGACGCGAATGCCGCCCTTGATCAGGACCGGCATGGTCTGACAGCAGCACGGGCAGCAGTTGCAGATAAAGTGTTCCACCTCGTGCTTGTTCATGGTGACGTGGATGAGCCCTGCTTCTTCCGACTTTCTGAGAATGTCGAGGGCCTCCTCGACGCTGATCTTTCTTCCTGTACCGCGGCTCAGGGCATAGGCGGCGGCATTGTTCACCTGAATGCAGGCTTCCAGAGGCCGGTCGCACTTCCGTGCCGTGAGACGACAGGTACACTTGGTCACCGCAAGGGTTTTCGCCTTTTTGACCATTTCACTGACGCTTTCAAAGTCGAGAATGTTGGTCCGGGCCTGGATGGAAACGTTGACAGGAATCACGCGCGTGAAGGGCTTGGGCATCATCCGGCTCACCCGCTTCGCAAAATCGGGCCACTCCTTTTCCATGAGCTCCTGCCACAGGTCCAGGAATTCCCGGGGCGCTTCGGGCCACAGAATGGTTGCGTCATGAAACTGCACGAAATCCCGGCACATGCGGTAAGTGGGCGGGGACGTTCTGTGGGAAGGAAAAACGAGCCCTTTCAGGAAAAGGGCATGGACTCTGTGCTCCAGATCTTCTTGCCCAAATCCTGTTTTATCTGCGAGTTCGGGCACGGTTGCAGGCATGGCAAGAAGGATTTCTGCATCCTTTTCATCCGCGAGCATCCTGAACAACCGGGGTGCAATCTTTGACTCACCAAGCCCGATTCGTGCAGCCAATTCCTGATAAAGGTTCATGCGTTCTACCTCCCTTTTGTTTCCGCAAAAGATCCTTTGAAAATAGATCCGGAACGCACTAAGATACAAGAAAAAATCATTTACTCAAACCGGTGAAATTTACGATGACATCACTCCATCATTCCAACACTCCATCACTCCAGAGTTATTGCTCATGTGCCTGATCCTTCTTGCGGTAGAAAAGCACCCCGAATACAAACTGATCCTTGCCGCGAACCGTGACGAGTATTACGAACGTCCCTCCGAACCGCCCCATTACTGGAAGGATGTCCCTCAACTTCTCGCAGGCCGCGACCTCGTCGCAGGGGGTACGTGGCTCGGGATCACAAAAGCCGGACGAATCGCGGCCGTCACGAACTACCGGGATCCCGGGAGCGTAAAACCCGATGCTCCTACCAGGGGCAAACTCGTGAGTGATTTTCTGGCAAATGATCTCGACCCGTCCTCATACCTGGATCGCGTCCGCCTGGAAAAAGACCGTTACAATGGATTCAACCTGATCCTGGGCAACCGGGAGCGAATCACCTGGTATTCGAACCGCTCGGACAGGGTGATGCCGCTCCCTCACGGTGTTTACGGCCTGAGCAACCGGCTCCTCGACACACCGTGGCCCAAGATTGTGCGCGCAAAAGCGCGGCTCGAACAAATCATCCAGCCTGGGAAGGGTGTCTCTGCAGAGGCTTTGTTCAGACTTCTTAAAGATCAGACCAGGGCCCCGGACAGGGATCTCCCCAGCACAGGCGTGCCCCTTGAGTGGGAGCGAATTCTTTCCCCCGTATTTATCACGAGCCCCACCTACGGCACGCGATCCTCAACGCTCATTCTCATTGACAGGGATGATCATGTCACCTTCATGGACAGGACCTTCAATTCCCACCCGGAACCGGTTCGCACGGCCGAGTTCGAATTCGACCTCGAGAAGTGATTAGAACTTGTCGTAATGGGTGAACTCGCGGATCTCACGGCGCTTCGGTGCAGAAGAATCCTTGGCTGGATACCCCACCGGAAGGATCGCCACGACTTCGCAGCCCTCCCCCACTCCGAGCACCTGTTTTGCCTTGTCGTGGTCAAAAAGGCCCACCACCACGGTCCCCAGCCCTAGACTGTGAGCGGTAAGGCAAATGCTCTGGGTGGCGATCCCCAGGTCGAACATGATCCAGTCCCCGAACTTGGTGGTAGCTTCACCTTTGTAATATCCTGAGCTCAGCGTCTTGCCGCAGACGACCAGTACGACGGGCGCGCCAGGGAGCCCCTTTCTTGCAGGATTCGTGGCCGACAAGGTCTCGTTGATCCTCTCCTTCATTGCCTTGTCTTTAATGACGACGATCTCCCAGCACTGGGTGTTCGCCCACGAGGGGGACCACTGGACAGCTTCCAAAATCTTCTGGAGATCCGCTTCGGGAATCTCCTTGTCCTGGTACCTGCGTATGCTCCGCCTCCCCTTGATAATCTCCATCAATTCAGCCATGTTGATACACCTCCTTTTTTTATATGAAGAATATAGAATACGAGAAGACAGGAGAAAAACCCTGCATACATTCTTTTATTCTGTCTTCTGTATTCTGTCTTCTTCTTTCTGTCATCCCCCCAAATACAGTCTTTGCACGTCGGGATTGTGCAGGAGCTGTTCGCCTGTTCCCGTGATTCTGTTCTGCCCCAGCTCGAGCACGTAACCCCGGTGCGAGACGGACAGGGCTTTCCGGGCGTTCTGCTCCACCAGGAGCAGAGAGATGCCTTCACGGTTCATCGCCACGATCTCTTGAAAGATCGTGTCCACCAGGAGCGGAGCAAGGCCGAGAGAAGGCTCATCCAGAAGAGCCAGTGCGGGCTTGAGCATGAGAATTCTGCTCAGGGCAAGGATTTGCCTTTCCCCTCCGGAGAGGATTCGTGCGGGTTTGCTTTTCTTTTCTCTGAGGAAGGGGAATTTATCCAGCACTTTTTCAATCGTGGCGCCGGCAAAGGCCCGGTCGTGAAGCAGGGCGCTTGCAATCTCCAGGTTTTCCTGAAGCGTGAGGTTCGGGAAAATGTTGATTCCCTGGGGCACAAAGAGGATCCCTCGCTCGCCTCTCTGAGCAATGGTGCTTCCCCCAAGCGCTTCTCCCAGAAAAACGATCCGGCCGGCCAGCAGGGGGATCTGGCCTGCGACCGCCTTCAGGAATGTCGATTTTCCTGCGCCGTTCGGACCGATGACACTGATGATTTCGCCCTTTTGCTGATGCAAAGAGACATGGCGGAGCACGATAATCGGCCCGTACCCGGCGGTGATCTGATCGGCCTCAAGCAGCATGATCAGCCCTCCCCAGGTAGGCTTCGATGACCCCGCTGTCCTTGACGGCGGCACCGGGAGAACCGGAAAAAATGAGCCGTCCGGAATCCAGCACAAAGACATGATCGCAGATCTCGGCCACCAGGGGCATGTTGTGTTCAATGATAAACACCTGGACTCCCCTCCGGGTCAACTCCCTCAGGGTTTCAACCAACTGGCGAATGAGGGTCGGGTTGATGCCTGCAGTCGGTTCATCGAGCAATATCATTTTAGGCTCGGCCATGAGCACCCTTCCCAGTTCCAGGAGCTTCTGCTGGCCGTAACTGAGCCTCCCGGCAAGCTCGCCTGCAAGGGGAGCGAGGTTAATCATGTGAAGCACTTCCTCCGCCCTCGCTCCGTGTCGCTTTTCTTCCTGCTTGACCGATGCGGGTCTGAGGAAGAGGGATGCGAGTCGCTCTCCCTGTTGGCCGGGAACTGCGGAAAGCAGATTTTCCCTGGTCGAGAGAAAGGGCAGGACCCTTGTCTGCTGAAAGGTTCGCACCAGCCCCATCCTGCTGATCTTATGGGCCGGTCGGCCGCTTATGTCCGTTCCGGAAAATTGGATTCGGCCTTTATCGAGCGGATAAAAGCCGGTGATCATGTGGAACAACGTGGTCTTGCCGCTCCCGTTGGGTCCCACGAGACCCGTGATCGGCGTATTCCCCAGGTCGAGAGTGACGTCACTGACCGCCATGAGGCCGCCGAAACTCTTTGTAACACCTTCCAATCTCAACATTTCCAAACCCTGTATTCCGGCAGGATTCCCTCCGGCCGCTTCAGCATGAGCAAAATCAGGACCGCGCCGTATACCATTCCCTGAATCGGAGCCACGACCCGGCCGAAGTCGACGGGAATGGGGAGAAATCTGAGGAATTCCTGGAAGAAAATGATCAAAAAGGCGCCGAGCACAGGTCCCCACCGGGTACCCCGCCCGCCCAGGACCACGCACAGGAGCACCAGAATCGTCTCGTTCAGGGTGAAGTCCGACGGGCTGATGTAGGTGACATAGTGCCCGTAGAGCGCGCCCGCAAGCCCGGCGAGCAATGACCCTACGGCCACGATTCGTATCTTCAGGGAGAATACGTCCTTGCCGAGGGCCTGCGCCACGTACTCGTCCTCGCGCACTACTTTCAAGGCACGGCCGAGAGGAGACCTTATGATTCGATGAGCCATGAGAAAAGCTCCGAGAGCCAGGACCGTGCACAGGAGCAAATAAAAGGGCAATCCCGAGACCCCGCCGTGAATCCCGAAGGGACGGGGAATGCCCGGGAGGCCCATAGGGCCCTTGGTCAGCCATCGCTCATTCAAGAACAACAGCCTGATCATTTCCCCGAAAGCCAGGGTGGCAATACCGAAATAGTCCCCTGTCAGCCGGAGCGCGGGCACGGCGAGCATGGCGCCGGCTGCGCAGGCGACCCCCATGGCTCCGAGCATGCTCACTGCCACGGGAAAGCCTGCGAGGCTCAGGAGGGCCGACGTATAGGCTCCGATGCCGAAGAAGGCGACATGGCCGAAATTGTACAGACCCGTGAGCCCGAGTTCCAGGTTCAGAGACACGGCGAAGGTGCTGTAGATGACCGCGACGATGAGGATGTGAAAAAGGTAATCCATGGTTCAGCGAACCCCGCCGGCGAGGCCGAAAATGCCTGCCGGCCTGAACAGAAGCAGAACAACGATGAGGACAAAGGAAATCGCATCCTTGTATCCCGGAGAAAAGAAGGCGACGCCGAGATTCTCGGTGATGCCGATGAAAAGGCCTCCCAGGAGGGCGCCCCACACGTTCCCCGCACCTCCCAGCAGCACCGCGGCAAAAGACTTGATGAGATTGGTGAGCCCCATCATGGGCTCGAGGCTCGTGTCAAGACCGATGAGAACGCCCCCCACACTCGCAAAGAGAGCGGAAAGCATCCAGACCGTGCTCCCTACCCTTCTCATGTTGATGCCCATGATCCCGGCCAGATCCATGTTGTCCGCCGCAGCTCTAAGGCTCTTGCCCATCATGGTGAACTTAAGCAGCGCGTAGAGGAATCCCAGGAAAAGCAAGGCGGCGAACACCATGGCGAGCTGGGTCCGCGTGATGCTGAGAGGCCCGAAGGAGAGGCCTCTCACGGCTTCGAACCCGTAAGTCTGGAGGTCTGAACCCCAGATGAGGCGCAGGGCGTTTCTCAGAAAGTAGGAAAGCCCGATGGACGCAATGAGCAGGGTAATCCGTCCCTGCCTTCGCAGGGGGGTGTACACAAAGCGATCCTGTCCGATGCCGAGCAGGATGGTGAAGCCGACCGCCGGGACCACAGCGATGGGGAAAGGGAGAAAATGGGAAAAAAGAAGGGTGAGATAGGCGCCCCATGCGATCAGTTCTCCATGGGCGAAGTTGATGAACCTGAAAACCCCGTAGACCATGGTGAGACCCACCGCGAAAAGGGCGTAGACAGACCCTGCGATCACGCCGTTGAGGAGAAGCTGAGCGTAATAGGATGTCAATGGGCCCTCACCACGCAAGCAAAAAGGGGATCGAACGATCCCCTTTTGTGAATATCATGCTTGAACTATTGCTTGTAATCCTCTATTTTTCCTGATTTTACGGTCCATTTTCCGTACAGGGCCCCCACGTCTCCGTTCCGGTCGAACGTCTTGTCGCCCGTGACACCCATGTAGCCTTTGCTGGCGTCGATCAGGGCTTCCCGGATGTCCGCCGAAGACATGGACTTCGATGCCTTCAGGGCCATGGCGGTCAGATGAACCATGTCGTAATTGTATTCTCCGAAAATGGGGACCTTTTTCCCGGGGTACTTTTTCTCCCAGGCCTCTTTAAAATGTTTGTACTGGGGAGTCTCCTGAGAAAAGGTCGGATAGGTCCCGATGATTCCCTCAGCCGCCTCCCCAGCCAGTTCCACCAGCTTGGGAGATTTCGAGGCCGATCCCATGAGCCACTGGACTTTCAGACCGGTCTCGTAGGCCTGTTTGAGCATGGTGGCCCCTTCCTTGATGTAAGTCAGATTCACGGCGGCTTTGGGGTTGTGCTTCTTGACCCTGAGGACCTCACTCCGGTAGTCGGTCTTTCCTTCGTCGTGACTGAATTCGTCGATGATCTTTGCGCCGGCCTTGATGAAATTGTCCTTGAACACTTTCCCGAGCCCGACACCCCAGTCATTGTTGATGTAGGTGAGCACCACGTCCTTGTAGCCCAGCGAAAGCGCGAGTTCCGAAGCGCCTTTGCCCTGGAGTTCGTCGGAAGGAAACACCCTGAACACGTAGTCCCCGCACTTGGTGATTTCCGCGGCTGCGCTCTCTGCGCCGATAAGGATCGTCCGGTTTTCGTGGGCAATGGGACACACGGCCAGGAAATTGGAGCTCGCCGCAGGACCGAAGATGACGGGAAGCTTGTGCACGGTAATGAGCTTTTGAATGGCCGAGACCGAATCCTTGGCCGTGGAATTATTGTCCTCGTAAAGGATTTTCATCGGCTTGCCCTTGATCCCCCCTGCGGCATTGACTTCTTCCAAGGCCAGAAGCATGGCTTGCTGAAAGCCTTCGCCGTAAACGGCCAGCTTCCCGCTCAAGGGCGTGACAGAGCCCACGACCACTTCATCCACGGCATTCGCGCCGGTCACCGAAAAGAGCAGACAGATGCCTGCAAACAAGAGTCCCGCTTTTCTCATCGTCCCGTTCCCTCCTTGTTGGAAATAGGGCAAAATACCCAAAAACACCCTGTGACGTCAATCAAAAACCCTGAAGCGCACCGTGCCCTTGTGTGGTGGTCACGGAAATCCGAAATTCATGAAAAATCCGGTACCGTCCTTTCCTGTCATTCCCGTGAAGACGGGAATCCACGAATTTTAAACGTTTCTTGACTTCCGCTCCCCGACTGCCACCTTCGGGGACAGGCTTCGCGGGAGTGACGACCTGCGGCACTTTTTACGAGGTCGTCAGTTTTCACAACCTTGTGAAAATCAGGGACTAAACTTCTGAGATGGCTTGCCGGAAGCTATGTAACCCCGTATTCCTTCGCCAGTTCTTTGTTGTATTTCGCCTTTCGGGAAGGGCATTTCTCGCGGGGGCAAAGCTGGCAGGCGAAAAAAGTCGTCTCCGTGGGGAAAAAAATCCCCGACAGCGACTTGGCCGGCCTCATGAGAAGGCTCTCGGTGAGGCCCACGCCCACGGTGCGTTGAACATCGCCAAGCAAGGAAAACAGGGGTCTCTGAGCTTCCAGGGGCCAGTCTCCGAGTTGTCCGGGACCCAGGGTTGAAAGGCCGTCGATGTGGAACCTCGATTGGAGGTGTTCCTTCAGAACCTCTCGAGCCTTGACCACGGCAAGGTTCCCGATCTCATCCAGGTAGTATTTTTCCAGCCCATCGGTGCAAGCCTGCGACTTTTCGTCGAGTCCGCCGCCGATGGTGACGACATAGGCGAACACCCTCCCCACCTGGTCGAGACAGTTGTGAAGCACTCTGCTTTTCCAGTGAACCCCGCCGATCGTCACACCGCCCTGTGATCGGTGTTCCACGTAGCAGGTCCTGTAAACAGCCTTTGCAGCAAAGAGCGGACGAACTTGTTCAAGCAGTTCTTTAACCCGCACGGCAGACTCCTCTTTCAATCGCAAACGAATTGCGAGAGCTGCCGGGTCCAGCCGCACCGGGATGTCGTCCAGGATGATGATTTCATCAGCCTTCTTATCCATCAATGTTTTCCCATCAGTTCTGATGAACCCGTAAAAACTCTAGCCGGAATTTCCGATACGATGTAAGAATAAGTTCATACGATATTTTGTAAGGTCTGGCAATGCCTTAAGAGGCAAGACATGGTGAAAAAGCTGTTCTGGAAAAATCCTTACTTGACCGAACTGGAAACCCGCGTGACCGGAGTCAAAGGCAACGATATCACGGTTGAGCAGACGATCTTCTATGCTTTTTCCGGAGGCCAGGAAAGCGATCATGGAACCATTGCAAATCATCCCGTTCTCGCGGCTTGCAAGCAAGGCCGAGAGATCGTATATACCCTTGAGGAAGGACATCCCCTGAAGCCCGGGGATCCGGTCGTGATGCGCATTGACTGGGACAGGCGGTATAAACTGATGCGTCTGCATTTTGCCGCGGAAATCGTGTTGGAATTGATCTATCGGCACCTGCCGTCCATCGAGAAAGTGGGCGCTCACATCGCCCGGGACAAGGCCAGAATAGATTTCAAATGGGACGGAAACATCTCGACCGTGTTCCCTGTCATTAAATCAGAAGCGCTTCGAATCGTCCGGGCGGACGAGGATATCGTCAGTGCCTTCAGCGACGAGAAAACAGAGGAAAGGTTCTGGGAAATAGAGGGATTTGCCCGAGTTCCCTGCGGAGGAACTCACCTGAAAAAAACCGGCGAGATCGGCGAGGTCGATTTGAAGCGGAAGAATCCCGGTAAAGGCAAGGAACGGGTTGAAGTCTACGTCCATGAAACCTGCTGACGCAGATTTCGTAAACATGAGGGAGCTGAACCATGGATGAGTTGACAAGCAAGCTGTATGAAACCATTCAGGAGCACTGCCGCGTTGTGACGACTCCTGTGGCGGTCAAACTGGCAAAAGAAGGTGATGTGACGCCTCAGAAGGCGCGGTATCCCCTCGCCCATGTGGGAAATCGTTTAGCGGTTTGCCAGGGCATGACGATCGCGAGAACCCTTGGATGGACCATGGCCTTCCGAAAAGAAGACCATGCCTGCCCCCTGCCCCGCGTATTCATGGGACATGACGATCCTGCGAGGTTTCTGGAAGGGCCCCTTGGGGAATATTACCAGGAGGACCCCGAATGCATGCGCACCATGGAGGCTTCCTATCCTCGATGGCCTCTTCATGCCTACAAGGAGATCTGGCTTTCTCCGGTCAATAAGTGCGATTTCGTGCCTAATCTCGTTGTGACCTATGGCAGTCCGGCACAGATCCTTGCCCTTATCCAGGGTGCCAATTTTCGACACGGCCCGGGCATCAGATCTTCGAGTACCGGTCGCTACGGCTGTTCTTTCTGGATTGCGGGAGTGATTCAGACGGGCGAGTGCACCTACATGGTTCCCGGTCCCGGTGAAAGGGTCTTTGCCGGAACCCAGGATCATGAGATGTCTTTTGCCGTGCCCTACTCCAGGTTCGCGCAGCTCATGGATGGGTTGAAGTACGTGAGAAGCCGGGGGGCTTATCGGTACCCGGTCCCCAATCTCTCCGTGCTTTCCGAACCGAAAATTCCGGAGAAGTACCACGAGATCGCACCGCAGGAAGTTGTGGAAAAATGAATCGTGAAGGTTTCACGAAGAGGTCCCCCGCACGTCACTCCCACGCACCGCAATCGGTATCTGCGACAGGCGGGAGTCCAAAAGCCGTTAGAACTCCTGGATTCCCGTCTTCACGGGAATGACGGAAGAAGACGGGTTGGGATATCGTACGAATAATAGATTCTGGATTGTCAAAGAGCCCCGAAGGGGCGTTATATGAAATCTGCCGGCGCAGATTTCATGAGGAGATATGGAATATCCTTTGCCGTTGAATGCAGACATGGTGCTCATCCTGGCGAGTGCCGCAGCGTTTATGCTGGGCTTTCTGACCGGACTGATCTTTTGGTACCGTTCCAGGGCGCGCCTGGAAAAGGAAAACACGGATCTGAAGATCCGGCTTGCCGCTGAGGAGAAGGAGCGGGAGGCCGGGGTCGAAAAACTCGGCTGGGTCGATAAGGTTGAAGCACAAATGAGGGAAGCCTTCAAAGCCCTGGCCGGCGACGCTCTCAGGACAAACTCAGAGCTCGTGAGTGCCCAGGCAAGGAAGGATCTCATCGGCATTGTTCAGCCGGTCAGGGAAAACCTGAATGCTCTGGACTCACACATTCGGGAACTCGAAAAAGCCAGGCAAGGCGCCTACGAGTCGCTGGTTCGACAGATCGTCGAGCTTCAACAGACCCACGGCAAATTGCAGGAGAGCACCATCACCCTCACCCAGGCGCTCAAGTCACCGACCGTGCGGGGTCGATGGGGTGAAATCCAGCTCCGACGGGTGGTCGAGATGGCGGGCATGGTCAATCACGTATCCTTTGACGAGCAGGCCGCCACGGATTTAGGGCGGCCGGACATGATCACCTACCTTCCGAACGGTGGAATCCTGCCCATCGACTCCAAGGTGCCTTTGGAGGCTTACCTGCGCGCCATGGAGAGCGGGGACGAAGAAAAGCGCAAGCGCTATCTCGCTGAGCATGCCAAAGCCATGAGATCGAGGATCAGGGACCTTGCGCAGAAACAGTACTGGGAGCAGTTTCCCTCATCACCCGACTTCGTGGTCATGTTCGTCCCCAACGAAGCGTGTCTTGGGGCTGCCTTTGAAGCCGACCCCTCTCTTCTCGAGCACGCGATCGGCAGGAAGGTTCTCATCTGTTCGCCCGTCACCCTGGTGGCCCTCCTGCGCGCTGTGGCCTACGGATGGCAGCAAAAGCATCTCAGCGAAAACGCCGCACGCATCGCGGGCGAAGGACGAGAGCTCTACGCACGTCTCGAGCTCTTCGTGAAAAGGTTCTCGGAGGCGGGTCAAGCCCTCGGCAAGGCAGTCGAACGGTACAATGCCGCCGCGGGCTCTCTGGAAAGACGCCTCATGCCCACGGCAAGGCGTTTTCGGGAACTCGGCGTTTCATCCGATGACCTTGTGGAACCGGCCCACATTGACGAGCTGCCCTCGGTTCCAGGAAAGATGGATGACGAAGAGCAGGAAAAGAATCCGTGATCCAAGAGAAAAGCCCGATTGAGATTCGTCAAGCGAATGACCCTGATGTGCCCCGCCTTCGGAGGCTCTTCAACGAGTATGCTTCGGAACTCCGCCTCGACCTTAGCTTTCAGCGCTTTGACGAGGAACTTGAGCGTCTGCCCGGCGACTATGCGCCGCCCAGGGGTGAACTGCTCCTTGCGGTGGAGGAAAACCTTGCGGCCGGGTGCGTCGCCATGCGACCCCTTGGAGCCCGCATCTGCGAAATGAAGCGGCTCTATGTCCGGCCGTCTTATCGGGGCAAGGGAATCGGAAAGAAGCTGATCGAGGCGATTATTGCAGCGGCGCGTGAGGCGGATTACTCGATCATGCGCCTGGACACCCTCTCTTCCATGAAAGCGGCACGATCTCTTTACCGGGCCTTCGGCTTTAAACCTATCCAGGCTTATTACCACAATCCTCTCGAAGGTGCGGAATACATGGAACTCGACTTTCGCAAACCTGATCCTTAAGTTGCCTGTCGCTCCCCCGCGGAGCTGAATCAGAGTTCCGGCGATCCGAACACGGTAAAACCGGCCCAAAGGGCTGGGTCATTTGGATATTTTTCGCGGGCGCTTTTCATGGCTTTCCGAAGTGCTCTGTCCGGCGGCGCGCATGATCACCGGCTCATAGGTGACTGCCCGCCGAAAATCGAATAGCGACGGTTGCTGCACCTCCGTGTCTCCCTCACCCGGGGCTTCATAGTCCACCTTGACACCCCTCCGATAGGCCGCAAGCCTCGCATCCTTCCCCTCAGCCCCCTTCACCCGGCCGCTGCGCACCTCATCATAGAGCTCAGGCACGCGCTTCACCCCATAGTTGAGCCACTCCGGAAGAAGGATCCTCTTGTCCCGCGGGTCAAAATCGGCGCGCTTCTCATTGAGCCCGTCTTTCACCAGCGCATAGCTGAGCAACCCCTGTTTCGTCAGCGCACTCTCCAAGGCCACATCGTCCGCCCGCGTCGAGGCCAAGATCCGCATGCCCTTGTCATAGGCCAACTGCCCCAATCCCCGGGCTCCCATCGGTCCCGGCTTGAATCCCGTCCCCTCCACACTCGCCGCCGAGTGGCAGGCATCAATGACCAACACCATCTCTCCTGCATCGATCGGCTGCATCCAGTCGGACAACTCCTCGCTGGAGATGGTGCGCCGCAGAAGCTCCGGACCCACCTTTCCTCTTGCCTGGCTCCCGATGTCGTAGGGAAAGAGATAAAAGACGCCCGCCGTGTCCGCATAACCGTGACTCGAGAAGGCGATGAGCACCAGGTCTTCAGGCAGTGCCGGTTGCATCTTTTCCGCATGGGGGATGGTGGAGCGTAAAGCTGGATCCACCGTTCGGCCGGCCAGGAGGTCCAGGACGGCCTTGAACTTCGCCTTGGTGGCGTCACGGAAGACAACTGCCCGCTTGCCCTTCTGAACCGCCCAGTCGGAGATGAGCTGGACCGAAACAACGTCTCGATAGTCCCTGCTCTTTTCCAGAAGCGGCTTGAGCACGTCTGAAAAATACCGGGCATCCCTCGCGGCGTAGTGCAGATCCCAGTCGGAGTTCTCATAGGCATTCACCCCGACGGCGATCACGTAGGCGTTGCCTCGACGGCGTGGCAGATCCTTGGGGATCGCAAACCCGGTTCGGGCCGTAGAGCTTTTTACCCGATCCTCGTTAAAGGCATAGGCCGAAAACTCCACCTCCTTGAGACCGCTGCGCCTGGGTAACCGGATGCCCCGGAAGGTGAGAGTCTTCTTCCCGGTTTCGAAGTCCATGATTTTATGAGTGCCTCGCCACCGGCGAAGTTCTTGCGCCTGCGTTTGAGCATCGGAAGGTTCGTACGCCGCACGAGGCATCTGAGCCGCCAACTGTCCGTCGCGAAAGAGACGAAGATCATAGACGCCGGTCTTGACAAGAACGTTCCGGCCGTTTCGCTCGAAAGTGCCGCTTGCCCC
>Ga0209163_1000314_pt1 | contig 105347 bp, 94 predicted proteins | sample MTBAKSrepl2MetaG_FD_187457 | JGI IMG/M metagenome (GOLD analysis project Ga0209163, IMG submission 187457) | Enrichment culture microbial communities om Arthur Kill intertidal strait, New Jersey, USA, that are MTBE-degrading - MTBE-AKS2 (Arthur... | ecosystem: Environmental > Aquatic > Marine >...
GCCAAGGTCGACATCCGCTTCGGGCCGAACATGGAGCCCGGCGAGGTCATCGACAAGGTCAAGCGGCATCTTGTCCGGCGGGGCTTCGAGGACATCGAAGTCGCCGTCCGCGACAACTACACTTGGTCCAAGACCGACGCCGACGAGGGGATCGTCGAGCGGATGGTCGGCGCCTACCGCCGGCACGGGGTCGAGCCCGAGATCTGGCCCATGGCCACCTGGGCCGCCCCCTATTTCGTCTTCTCGCGCATCCTTCGGCTGCCGCTCGTCTCGGGCGGGATGGGCCACGGCAGCCGGCAGCACAGCCCCGACGAGTACATGACCGTCGAGGGCCTCCGGGACTTCGAGAAGTTCGTGGCCACCTTCCTTGACCTCCTCGGCCGCTAGCCTGGGATCCCTCTAGCAATTTTTCCCTCACGCGGGGGTCCTTATCCCGCTCGGAAAAAAGGGCCCCTCCGGTCGGACGGACAAGGCCTGCGTCCGGAGGTCAACGCCCCCGGCGGGCCCTTGACACTGATGGCGCAATATGATATTTCTTACCATCATGTTTTTTCTGATTTATCAGGAGGCGGCCCCATGAGCTCTCAGGCCAAGAGGACCGAGGACTGCTGCGGCGTGGAAGCGTTGGTCACCGTGGACGAGCGCGGCCAGATGGTCCTGCCCAAGGACGTCCGCGAGGCCGCGGGCATCGGCCCCGGCGACAAGCTCGCCCTCATCGCCTGGAGGAGGGGAGGCGCCGTCTGCTGCTTGACGCTGATCAAGGCCGACGAGCTGAGGGGCATGGTCCGCAGCAAGCTTGGCCCCCTGATGAAGGACATCATTTCCTAGAGGAAACCTGATATGAGCGGTAAAGACAACGAGATCAAGAAGCATGTCCGGGACCGCTACGCCCGGGCGGCCAGGACGGGCTCTTCCTGCTGCGGGGCCGACTCCAGTCCCTGCTGCGGCGGGGAGTCGGATCCGACCCGGGAGCGGGCCGGCCAGATCGTCGGCTATTCGCCCGAGGAGCTCTCGTCCGTCCCGAAGGACGCCGATCTCGGCTTGGGCTGCGGGAATCCTTCAGCGCTGGCCGGGCTGAAGGCCGGAGAGACCGTCCTCGATCTGGGCTCAGGCGCGGGGATCGACTGCTTCCTCGCCGCCCGGCGGGTCGGGCCGTCGGGCCGGGTCATCGGCGTGGACATGACGCCGGAGATGATCGATCGGGCCCGCCGGAACGCCCGCGAGAACGGCCCGGCGAATGTCGAGTTCCGGCTGGGCGAGATCGAGAACCTCCCGGTCGCCGACGCCTCTGTCGATGTCATCCTCTCCAATTGCGTCATCAACCTCTCGACCGACAAGCCGAGGGTCTTCCGGGAGGCCTTCCGGGCCCTCCGCCCGGGCGGGCGGCTGATGGTCTCCGACCTGGTCCTCGACAAACCCCTCCCCTCGGCGATCCAGGGGTCCGTCGAAGCCTATGTGGCCTGCGTCGCCGGCGCCATGGTCAAGGACGACTATCTCGACGCCGTCCGCGAGGCCGGGTTCCGGGACGTCGAGGTCGTCAGCGAGCGGGTCTTCCCGGCCGAGCTCGTCCTCGATGACTCACAGGCGGCCCAGGTCGCTGAAGAGCTGAAGCTCAGCCGGGCCGAACTGAAAGAGCACCTCTCATCGGTCCACAGCGTGTCCGTCTCGGCCCTGAAGCCGATCCGCCCGTCCCCCCTTTAACCCGACGGGATCGGAGGGATGCGGAAGCGCCCCTCGCGGCTCCGGGATCCTGCCATCACGGGACCTGGCTCGGGAAGTACTTGCGCTTGAAAAACAAAGCCACGTTGACCAGGCCGATGAGGACCGGGACCTCGACCAGCGGGCCGACGACCGTGGCGAAGGCCTCCCCGGAGTTGATGCCGAAGACGGCGATGGCCACGGCGATGGCCAGCTCGAAGTTGTTGCTGGCCGCCGTGAACGACAGCGTCGTCGTGATGCGATAGCCCGCGCCCGCCTTCCGGCCGACCCAGAAGCTGACGAAGAACATGATGACGAAGTAGAGGAGGAGGGGCACGGCGATGTGCAGCACGTCCAGCGGGATCTTGACGATGTACTCGCCCTTGAGCGAGAACATGACCAGGATCGTGAACAGCAGGGCGATGAGAGTGATGGGGCTGATGCGGGGGATGAATTTCGTGTCATATCAGGCCCACCCCTTGAGCTTGAGAACTCGACCATCTTCGGGCCCCGGGGCGCTGGCGTGTTCATTAGCCGGCTTGAGCCGGTACTTGACCGCTAATGGGATTCATACTTCACAGATGTTTCGACGGTGAAAAATCTATAATTTTCATAGCTCACGCTAAGCTTCGATTTCGTCAGAATGCGAGGGCCGGCTTTGTACTTCTCTTCGATAGAATATTTGCTCGGAAATCGAATTCCATTTTTTTCGATCGAATATTCTGAAATTAGCTCTATATCGGGAATAGCATTCAAGTGCTCTGCTGTTTTTCTTATCTCGTCATATTTTCCGAGGGATTCTTGGTTCCAGACGATTTTCATTATGCTAAAATCAGATGAATTGACCCAGATGCGTCCAAAAAGATGGTCGGTCGGAAAACCAGATTTTGGAACGGCCTCCAGGATTATAGCCGCGCCATGAGTGAAATCTTCATTCCTGGCAATTTTATAGTTAAAGCGTTTTTGCCGATCCTTGTCTAGGACTCCGATGGGGCCGTTAATCACGAACTGGTAGTCGAATCGTTTTGTCTTGAGTGCTGCATCCTTTTCATGTCTCGACCTCCCGTTCTCACTTATCAACACCCGCCGTTCTGTAATCATCCCGCTGTCTTTGATGAGTTGATAGTCATATCCATATCTGTTTCGCTCGCGCTGATAGGTTCGGAAAGAATCGATTTTTATCGTAATAAAAGGGTGAAAGATCCTTTCTTCTATCTCCTCGAAACAGGTGAAATTGAGCCGGGCACTTTTAAGCTTGTCGCAGTATGCGGCACATTCGGTCAGGATCTTGCTCAATTTTGCATCCGGTTCCTGAGATATCGGGGAATTGGCCCTAAAGAGTATGGCGGCCGGATTCAGAGCAACCATAGAAACAGCTAATCGGAACCATGGGCTTTTAAAAATGAACATCGCCTGGAACCTGATTTATGATTGAAAGATCATAATTCCCATAAATAATCGTTGTTTTCGATTTCTTCAGCCTTACCTCGTTCTGTTGGTATTCCTCGCTTATGGAGTACTTGGTCGGGAGCCTTATGCCCTCACTGTCCTCGAAATATTCAATTGAGAGCTCTATTTTGGGATCGGCGTATTGCGATTTCAGACCTGGATTGTCCAGTGATGACTGATTCCATACGATCTTCAGCAGGGCGGTATCCTCCACGCCCATCCAAATTATAAATTGGTCCTTGTCGGTTGCTCCGGGTGATAGGGGCGAGGCCTCGATCACATAGGCTTTGCGGTTTTCAATACGCGTATTCCCCTTTATCTTATACACATAGCGCGACTGTGAAAAACGACTAAGAAATTCCAGCGGCCCATAGATGGGCCATATGGCGTAAAACCTTTTTAGGGAGGGGCCAGGAACTTGCGCGTTCTTGGTAACACCGTTTTCTTTTGACAATGTCCAATTTTCTTCGATAAGATCATCAACTTTTTTGAAATGATATTGATAGAGATATTGATTGTGCTCCCGCGTGTGGGGATAGAGTCTACCCTGCAATGATGCGAGAAACGGGTGGTAGATGGTTTCTTCGATTTCAGCCGTGCAAGTGAAGGCAAGATCGAGATCTTTCAACCTTTCGCAGTAGCGCGCTGCTTCATCCAATATTTCCCTTAATATCGCAGTATGCTGTTCTTCTTTGTTAGAAGCCGGCCACGTTGAGAAATGAAGATTGGTCACAGATAAATCGTTTGCGGAATAGGAATTGACTGGGCAGGACAGAACAGCCAGGATAAAGACTAAGACCCAATATTTCATCAAAATACACCTTTTTTATAATTATATCATCACAAGTTGAAAGACAACATTCCCCAACTATCATCCTCCTTGTTTTGATCCGGTTAAGTTTAGATCTTGCCCTCGAGGAATTGGACGGCGCGGCTGTCGAGGAAACCTTCCGGTTCTTGACACGTTCTTGAGACAGGCTATACCATGATTTCAAGGATAAGCATTTCCTTTTTCCGTGGCGCGGGAATTCCCGCTCCGGTCGATGAATTTCCCCTCCCCGCCACAGCGGGACTTCGAGAAGTTCGTGGCCACCTTCCTCGACCTGCTAGGCCGCTAGGCCGGATCAGTCCGGCGATCCATCCGGGTCCGAGACCGGCCTGGGCAGGACAAAATATTTCCTCCTGAAATAGAGCGCGACGTTGACCAGGCCGATGAGGACGGGGACCTCGACCAGCGGGCCGACGACGGTGGCGAATGCTTCACCCGAATTGATGCCGAAGACGGCGATGGCCACAGCGATGGCCAGCTCGAAGTTGTTGCTGGCCGCCGTGAAGGACAGCGTCTACGTGATGCGATAGCCCGCGCCCGCCTTCCGGCCGACCCAGAAGCTGACGAAGAACATGATGACGAAGTAGAGGAGGAGGGGCACGGCGATGTGCAGCACGTCCAGCGGGATCTTGACGATGTACTCGCCCTTGAGCGAGAACATGATCAGGATCGTGAACAGCAGGGCGATGAGTGTGATGGTGCTGATCGAGATCTCCGGGCCTTCCAGCAAGAGAACAAAGCGGGGGCTTGCTCGGAGCTCGTCGAAGCCGATGGACATAAGAAATGCTTGACATTTACAACAAATTGTTATATATACATAACATATTGTTTTACTTATATAACCAAGGAGAAAAATATGAAATCGAGTTGGCTGAGATATCTTGGCTTTTTGGGGCTGCTGGGCCTTCTAGGACTGTTCACCCCTAACATCGGCTTTCTCGGCTTCCTGGGATTTTTTGCCTTTTTCGCCCACGGGAAGGTCGTTCATGACGAACGGCTGGAGGCCAATGTCAACCGGGCGGCCCGGAACGCTTTTATCGCCTCCGTGGTCTTTTTCGTGATCGGCATGACCGCCGCGGTCGCGGCCTCCGACATGTCCCTTTTCATCTACGCATTCCCCGCGAATTTCGCCCTCCTCCTCGCGACCTTCTCCTTTTCCCTCACCTATTATGAGCGCAAGGGGAAGGACTGACCGCGGCCATGAAGACGAGGATCAAGGAGTTCCGGGCCCGGCACGACCTCACCCAGGAAGAGCTGGCCCGCATGGTCGGAGTGAGAAGGGAGACGATCATCTATCTCGAGAAGGGAAAGTACAATCCCTCCTTGAGGCTTGCCCACGATATCGCCAAGGCCCTGGGATCGACAATCGACGAGCTGTTCATCTTCGAGGACGAGTGAGCACCTCGCATCACGAACCGGCCTCCCCCCTTCAACATGCCGAAATGCGGCCATCGATGTGGAGCGTTCGAGCAGCATGACCGGGCAAGCCTGGGATCGGCGTTCAAGGCGCCATTTCCCGCCGGCATCAATCGAGACCTGGCGTCACTCTTTTTTGATATTGACCGGGCGCAAGTTGCCGAGGGCCCAGCCGACGACCTCGTTGAGCGAGGGATGGATGATCATCGAGCGGTAAATGGGAAGAAAAGACCCGGCCTCGGGGCAGGCCCGCTCGGCCCTAGCGATGAAGGATACGCATTTCCTTTTTCCGTGGCGCGGGAATTCCCGCTCCGGTCGATGAATCTCCCCTCCCCGCCACAGCGGGACTTCGAGAAGTTCGTGGCCACCTTCCTCGACCTCCTCGGACGCTAGCCCGGATCAGTCCGGCGATCCGTCCGCGTCCGTGACCGGTCTGGGCAGGACGAAATATTTCCTCCTGAAATAGAGCGCGACGTTGACCAGGCCGATGAGGACCGGGACCTCGACCAGCGGGCCGACGACCGTGGCGAAGGCCTCCCCGGAGTTGATGCCGAAGACGGCGATGGCCACGGCGATGGCCAGCTCGAAGTTGTTGCTGGCCGCCGTGAACGACAGCGTCGTCGTGATCCGATAGCCCGCGCCCGCCTTCCTCCCGACCCAGAAGCTGACGAAGAACATGAGGACGAAATAAAGAAGGAGCGGGACGGCGATGTGGAGCACGTCCAGCGGGATCTTGACGATGTACTCGCCCTTGAGCGAGAACATGACCAGGATGGTGAACAGGAGGGCGATGAGCGTGATGGGGCTGATGCGGGGGATGAACTTCGTGTCGTACCATGTCCGCCCCTTGAGCTTGAGGAGGGTGAAGCGGGTGATCATCCCGGCGAGGAAGGGGATGCCCAGGTAGATGAAGACGCTCTCGGCGATCTGGCCGATGGTGATGTCGACGACCAGGCCTCCGATCCCCAGCCAGGCCGGGAAGACGGTGATGAAGACATAGGCGTAGATCGAGAAGAAGAAGACCTGGAAGATCGAGTTGAAGGCCACCAGCCCGGCGGCGTACTCCGTGTCGCCCTTGGCCAGCTCGTTCCAGACGATGACCATGGCGATGCAGCGGGCCAGGCCGATCATGATCAGCCCGTACATGTACTCGGGCTTGTCCCTCAGGAAGATGACGGCCAAGCCGAACATCAGCAGGGGGCCGATGATCCAGTTCAGGACGAGCGACAGCCCGAGGATCTTGACGTTGCGGAAGACATCGCCGAGCTCCTCGTATTTGACCTTGGCCAGCGGCGGGTACATCATCAGGATGAGCCCGGCGGCGATGGGGATGTTGGTCGTCCCCGACTGGAACTTGTTGATGAAGCCGACGATCCCCGGGACGACATAGCCGAGTCCGACCCCGACGGCCATGGCCAGGAAGATCCACAAAGTCAGGTAACGGTCGAGGAACTTCAGCCGCGCGTTTCCAGGTGTCATGAGCGCCTCCTCTTGAGCTGAGCGGAACGGCCGGGGCTCAACCGCCGGCGCCCCGGATCCAAGCCTTGATCTCGTCGGGGCTTGGCAGCTTGCCCGTCGAGACGACCTGGCCGTCGATGACCAGGCCCGGCGTCGCGAAGATCTTGTATCCCATGATTCTCTTGATGTCGGTGACTTTTTCCACGTTCGCGGCGACGCCGAGCTCGGCCAGGGCGTTGACGACCCGCTTTTCGACCTCCTTGCACTTGGGGCAACCCGTTCCGAGAATTTTGATGTCCATCGTTCGCTCTCCTTCGTTGTGAGTTCCCGCCGCGGGTCTCCCGGGCCTAACCGGCGAACGTCCCGTAGATCATTCCGGTGATCGTGGCCATGACCACGACCAGCAGGATGTAGACGGCGGTCTTCTTCGTGCCGATGACGCTCCGGATGACGAGCATGCTCGGCAGCGAGAGCGCGGGGCCGGCGAGAAGCAGCGCCAAGGCCGGCCCCTTCCCCATCCCGGAGCCGAGCAATCCCTGGAGGATGGGCACCTCGGTCAAAGTGGCGAAATACATGAACGCCCCCGAGATCGAGGCGAACAGGTTGGCCCCCAAGCCGTTGCCGCCGACCAAGCGGGCCACCCATTCGCCGGGGATGACGCCCTCATGCCCCGGGCGGCCCAGAAGGAAGCCGGCCGCCAAGACGCCCGCGAAGAGGAGGGGGGTGATCTGCTTGGCGAAGATCCAGGTCGAGGCCGTCCACTCCTTGAGCTCATCCTTCTTCAACCAGCGGACGATCATCGCGGCCAGGGTGAGAGCCAGGAGGCTCCCGATGACCCACTTGGCCCGGTAGATCGCGTACCACACGGGCAGGGAAGGATCGGACCTCCCCCAGTTGATGACGACGAGAATGCCGATCATGACGGCGAAAAGAAGCCCCGTCTTCCAGAGCGGCCGGTCCCCCGCGCCTGCTTCCCCGGATGAGAAGCCGGCCTCATCGCTATCTTCCCGGCATTCCCGGCCGAAAAGGGCCTGCATGATGAGACCGATGACGACCGCGAAGACGACGGCGCCCACGGCCCGGGCCAGTCCCATCTGCCAGCCGAGGACCTTGCCGGTCACGATGATGGCTAGGACGTTGATGGCCGGCCCGGAATAGAGGAAGGCGGAGGCCGGCCCGATACCCGCCCCGCGCGTGTAGATGCCCGCGAACAGCGGGAGGACGGTGCAGGAGCAAACGGCCAGGACCGTGCCCGAACAGGAGGCGACGCCATACGAGAGGAACCTGTTGGCCTTCGGCCCCAGGTACTTGATGACCGAGTCCTTGAACACGAAAACGCCGATGGCCCCGGCGATGAAGAAGGCCGGTATGAGGCAGAGGAGGACATGCTCCCGGGCGTATTCCTGGAGCATGAGGAAGGCCTCGAGGACCGCGTTCCGGACGGCCGCCGCGCCGAAAGGGATGAAGTACGCGGCCAGAAAGACGGCGATCAAGACGAGCGCGACCTTCCTGTCGCTCACGACCGGCCTCTCTCGCGCGCCCGTGCGGGCCCTTCCTTCCGTTCCCTGCGGGCCGCGGGAGCCTTTCTCGCGGGCCGGGCTTTCCGGGGATCCCGCGCGGGCGGCGGCTGGCAGGCCTGCCGGACGTTTTGCCGGAGGCAGGCTTCAAGCCTCGAGACGTCGGCGGCCAGGACCTCATCGTCGGCGACCGCTGCCCGGAGCGGCCCGCCAAAGAGGCCCTCGAGCCACGACCGGGCCGTCGAGGGGATCCGGTAGACCATCCAGCGCCCCTGACGGATGTCCTCGGCCAGGCCGGCCTCTCGCAGGATCCTCATCTGGTGCGAGACCCGCGACTGCTCCTGGCCCAGGATGAACATGATCTCGCAGACGCACAGCTCCCGGCGCCGGAGAAGCAGGACGATGCGCAGACGTGTCGGGTCCGAGAGGGCCTTGAAGGTCCGCGCGACGCTTCTCATGGGCGATAATATATGAAAATCTATTCATATATTATTTTAGACGATCCGTCAAGCGAGCGGACAAGAGGGAAGCCGTTCACAGGGGCCAGAAGCGGAGAATGAGCGGCACGGCCGTCAGGACGACGAGGATATCGAGCGGCAGCCCCATCCGCCAGTAGTCCCCGAAGCGGTAGCCTCCCGGGCCCATAACCAGGGTGTTCGACTGGTGCCCGATGGGTGTCAGGAAGGCGCACGAGGCGCCGACGGCGACGGCCATGAGGAAGGGATCGGGCGAAACGGCGAGCTCGCCCGCCAGGGCGATCGCGACCGGGGCCATGATGATGGCCGTGGCCGCGTTGTTGATGACGTCCGAGACCCACATCGTCGCGAGCATCAGGGCGCCAAGGGACACGCCGGGCGGCATGTTCCCGGTAAGCTCGACGAGCAGGTGCCCGATCGTCCCGGCCGCCCCGGTCGTCTCGAGGGCCCGCCCCACGGGGATCATGGCCCCCAGGAGGACGATGACCGACCAGTCAACGCTGTCGTAGAGCTCGCGGACCGGGATGAGATCGGCCAACACCATGGCCAACGCGGCCGCGATCAGGGCCACCTGGATGGGCAGGGCCCCGAGGGCCGCGGCGGCGACGCCGCCGACGAAGATGGCCCCGGCCATGATGATCCGGCGCGGCCGCCCGAAGCCGATGGTCCTGCGGACGAGCGGCACACAGCCGAGCCGCCGGAAGGTCTCCCGGAAAGCGCCCCGGGGGCCGCTCACGAGCAGGATGTCGCCCGTTTGGAAGCGGACTTCGGCCAGCCGGCCCTTCAGTCTCGCGCCCCCGCGGGCGACGGCCAGGAGATTGAGCCCGTAGCGGCGTCGCAGGTCGAGGCCGAGGGCCGTGTTGCCGACCAGGCGCGAGTTGGCCATGACCACGGCCTCCCGGAGGTCCATCTCCTCCGATCCCAGGATGTCCCGGCCCAGCTCCTTGTCCTCGGCCAGCTCGAGCCGGCCCTTCCTCAGGAAGGCCGCCAGGTCGTCGGAGTCGGCCTCGACGACGAGGATGTCGCCCTCCTCGATGACCTCGCGGGCCGACGGGAACACGATCCGCTTCCGGCCGCGCCCGATGCCGAGGACGTTGACCTCGACGTCCTTGATCTTGCCAAGGCCGCTCAAGGGCGCCCCGGCAAGAGGCGAGCCGGGAAGGACCCGGGCTTCCGTGAGATAGTCCTGGACATGGATGATGTCCTCCTGGCCGACGCCCGCCTTGCGCTCGGGAAGGAGCCGCCAGCCGACGAGCGAGATGAACGCCACCCCGACGGCGGCCACGCCGAGCCCGACGGGCGAGAAATCGAACATACCGAAGGGCGGGCGCCCCGACTCCGCGCGGGCCATGGCGATGATGATGTTCGGAGGCGTCCCGATCATCGTCACCAGCCCGCCGAGCAGCGAGCCGAAAGCCACGGGCATGAGCAGGTAGGAGGGAGACCGGCCGCTCTTGCGGGAGATCCCGACGGCCACCGGGAGCATGATGGCGATGGCCCCGACGTTGTTCATGAACATCGAGAAGCCGGCCGTGATCGCGGTCAGCGCGGCCACCTGGACCGAGGGCCGGCGCCCGATCCCGCCGAGGATGCCGATGATGCCGTCGAGAAGGCCGGAGTTCATCAGCCCCCGGCTGAGAATGAGGACCGCGGCCACGGTGACGACCGCGGGGTGCCCGAACCCGGAGAAGGCCTCCCTCGCGGGGACCAGGCCCGCGAGGGTCGCGATGAGCAGGGCGATGACGGCCACCACATCATAGCGCCAGCGGCCCCAGAGAAAGAGCGCGACGGCCAAGGCCAGGATGCCGAAAAGGACGGCCTGGGGAGGGATCATGGACAAAGTCCGGGCTCGGTGATCATGTCCACGAAATCGAGGGCGTAGGCGCGCTTCAGATATTCGATGACGGCGGCTTGGGTTCGGCCGTCGATGCAGTTGATGGCCGCAGCGAAGGTCTTGCTCACGGAACGTTCTTGCGCGCCGCTACGAACGGGGATTTGTCTTGCGGAGCTTGGCCAGGGAGAAGCCGATGAAGACGCCGGCCGCGAGGGTCAGGGGCAGGAGGATCATCTGGGAGACGCTGATCTTCCAGAAATAAACCCTGTACGTGACCTCGCCCGGATTCTGGATGAAGACGACGGCCAGCAGGACGAACAGGACGGCGGCCAGGATCAAGTTCTTTTTCATGGGTGCATCCCTCCATCAATACTCAATTCTCAGATTTTGCGGGGGGGATTGTCAAGGCGATGAAGCGCCACGCCCCCCGCGGCATCTTTAAATGGCCTCGGTCTTGATATCAGGAACGGACCCGCGGCCGAGGGGAGGTCGTCGCCTCCAGCATCCGCCGTTGGGCCTTCTTTTCGGCGTAAGGGCGGGGCACGTAGACGGCCTCGCCGGTGAGAGGGTCCATTCCGGTGTGATACATGCAGGCCGAGCGGGTCATGGGCGTCGGGGTGAAGATCTGGACGCCCTCGACCGGTTTGTCGCCGCTTCGTTCGAGCTCCCGAAGGTAGGCGGCCAGCTCGCGGGCCTCTGTGTCGGAGGTTCCGGGGTGGGCGACCATGAAGTAATACTTGAGGTGCTGGGGGCGGCCCGTGTCGATCTTGGCGAAGAGGCGCCGGAACTTCTCGAGAGCCTCGCGGCTCCCGGGCTTGTTCATCAGCCGCAGGACCCGCTCCGAGACGTGCTCGGGGGCGATCTTGAGGAGGCCCGAGGTGTGGTGCTTGGCCAGCTCCTCGACATACTTCGGGCTCTCCAGGGCCAGGTCGTAGCGGATGCCGCTGCGGACGAAGGCCTTCTTGACGCCGGGGACGCGGCGCGCCTTGCGGAGAAGGGCGAGGAGCCGGCGATGGCTGCGGTCGGGCCGGGGGCAGGACAGGCAGTCGCCGTTCGGGCAGGGGACGTCGCATTCCATGCCGTACATGTTGGCCGTCGGCCCGCCGAGGTCGTCGACGAAGCCCTGCCACTCGGGGTGGGACGTCATCCGCCGGATCTCCTCGAGTATGGACTCCTCGCTCCGGGAGACGATGCGATCGCCCTGGTGGAGCGAGAGAGCGCAGAACGAGCAGCGGCCCGCGCAGCCCCGGTGGGTCTGGACCGAGAAGCGGGCCATGCCGAGCTCGGGGAAGCCCTCGGGGATGAGGCGGGAGAAGGGCAGGCCGTAGATCCAGTCGAGGTCGCCGGGCTTGTAAGCCGGGGCCGGATACTGGACGACGAACCGGTTGGCATGTTTTTGGGCGAGCGTCCGGCGGATGGAGAAAAGGCGCTGGGCCTCGCAGAACCTGTCCTTGTCGGCTGCAACCTCTTCGAAGGATGGGATGACGACGGCGTCGGCGGGAGGGGCCGGGCGCACGACGCATGTCCCGGGAATGCCGTCCAGGTCCCGGCCGCGGGCCAGCCGCTTGGCGATCTTCAGGACCTGGATCTCGCCGGGGCCGTAGACGAGGATGTCGGCCCGGGTGTCGAGGAGGATCGAGCGGCGGACATCGTCGCCCCAGTAATCGTAGTGGGCGAAACGGCGAAGGGAGGCCTCGATGCCGCCGAGGACGAGAGGGACGCCCTTGTGGAGCTCGCGGAGCTTGTTGGCGTAGACGATGACGGCCCGGTCGGGCATGCCGGATTCGTAGGGAACGTGGGGGTCGGCGGCCCGGGGCCGCTTGAGGGGGGTGTAATTGACCAACATGCTGTCGATCGAGCCCGAGGTGATGCCGAAGAAGAGACGGGGGCGGCCGAGCTTGAGAAAATCGTCTTTGTGCTTCCAGTCCGGACGCTCGATGATCCCGACCTTGTAGCCCTGGGCGTCGAGGACCCGGGCGATGACCCCGACGGGCGATAGCGGGTGGTCGGCGTAGGGCTCCCCGCTGACGAGAATGACGTCGAACCCGGAGCCCTTGGTGGCGATCATCCCCCCCATTTTATCTTAATGGGGGACATGATACCTATTTCCGTATTTCCTGTCGGCACAATTCCATGCCGAGGCTCCCCCGGAGACGGGAGAAGAACGGAAAAAGGGAGGCGGTTAAATGGGAAATAGGTATCATGTCCCCCAATTAAAAAGGGGCGGCGCGTGCGCCGCCCCCCGGGAGATCGTTCCCTAGCGCGCCTGTTCAGCGCTTCTTCAGCTCGATGTCGCCGCTGAAGCTCTTGAGCCGGACCGTGGCCCCGCCCTTGCCGACCGTCCCGCGGACCTCGCGCGGCGAGATCTTGCCGATGACCTGGATCTCGAACTCGCTGTCGATGACGCCGTTGAAGGTGTCGGCCTCGAGATCGAACGAGGAGGACGCCGGGATGTCCATGTGGATGGTCCCGCTGTGGATCTTCAGCTCGTAGCGCCCGCCCGGCATGATCGTCCCTTTGTAGATGATGTCGCCGCTGACGCTCTTGCCGGTGACCGTCGCCGCGTCGGAAACGTCGACCAGCTCGATGTCGCCGCTGACCGACTCGGCCCCGACCGATCCCTTGATCGCGGTCAGCCGGATGTCGCCCGAAACGGCCTTGACGAACGCGTCCCCGGCGATGTTCTTGACCGTGAGATCGCCGCTGACCAGGTCCACGTCGGCACCGGCCGCGCCGAGGAGATCGACGTCGCCGCTGACGCAGTGGATGCGCGCCTTGCCGCCGATGGCCGCCATGTCGACGTCGCCGCTGACGGACCGGACCTCGACGGAAGCGCCTTCGGGGACCCACACTTCATAGTCCACGGAGACGTTGACCGAGTCCTGGCCGCCCCAGGGCGTCCGGCGCTTGGGATACTTGGTCTCGATGCGCAGCAGATCGCCCTCGCGGTTGACCTCGATGGTCACCTCCGCGGCGTTCTCCTTGGCCTTGGCCGCCGTCGAAGCCTGGGACACCTTGAGGGCCAGGATCTTGACCTGGTTCTCCTTCCAGGTCTTGATGACGTTGTCGCCCGAGATGTTGCTCAGGTAGACCTTGCCGTCCTTGGCCAAGGCCTCGGTCTTTTCGAATTTTTCCTCGTATTTCTCGCGGGCCACGGCCGGGACCGCGACGAGGGCTACGCCCACGACCAAGGCCAGGCCCTGCCAGAGAGCCGTTCTTTTGGCCTTCGATAGCTTCCTTATCATGATCGTTCTCCTTTCCGAAGCTCTAGAGTATCTTGCCCCGGCCCGCGGCCTCCGGACTCCCCTTCTGGAAGTCCAGCGCCGAGTCGAGCAGGGTCACTTTGTTCATATAGGCGGCCAGGAGATAGCTCCGGGCCTGGATGTCCTCCGGCTCCGCCAGGACGGCCTGCCGGCAGGCCTGGATGGTGGCATCGACGACAGCCAGGTTGCGCTCGAACATCTCCACGGCCTCGGGGGCGAAAGCCCCCTTCTGGGCGGCGAAGGCCTCGCTGAGGGCCTTGATGGCCTGCTGGTAATAGCCTTCGGCTTCGTCCAGCTTGGCCAGCGTGTATTCCTGCTTGTCTTGAGGGCCGCCCGCCGAGGCCCCGGGGCTTTCCGTCCGGCGCCCGATGACGATCCCGGCCGCGACCATGACCAGGGCCAGAGCGGCGGCCCCGGCGTATCTCAGGGCCGGCGACATCCCGAACGAGCCGGACCGGCCGGGCGCGCGGACCCCTTGGACCGCCGCGCGCCTCTCGGGCGCCGTCAATCCGGCCCGGATCCTCTCCCAGACGGCCTCGGACGGCTCGGGCGCCTGGAGGCCGGGGGCGGCGGCGACCAGCTCGCGGAGGTCCGCGGCCACGCTCCGGCACTCCTCGCACTCCTGCAGGTGGCGCTCAAGCCGGGCGCTGCGGCGGGCGTCGAGCTCGCCGTCGACGGCCAGGCTGATGAGCTCATGGGCTTTGCGGCATCTCATCGTCATTCTCCCTCACACGGCCTTCCGGGACCGCAGGTGATCGCGGACCTTCATGCGGGCCTTGAAGAGCTGCGACTTCGACGTCCCGACCGAACACCCCAGGAGCCGGGACACCTCACGGTGCTTGTACCCTTGGACGTCGTGGAGGACGAAGACGCTCTTCAACCGGGGCGGCAGGCTCCGGACGGCTTCGTCCAAAGGCCCGCGCAGGTCCCGCTCGACGGGTTCGTCGCCCGGCGCCTCGATCCGCCCCTCGAGATCGGACAGGGACACGACCTTATCGCCCTGGGCCCTTTTCTGCCGGAGGTGGCTGTAGCAGGTGTTGAGGGCGATCCTGTAGACCCAGCCGGGGAAGGTCTCCGCGTCGCGGACGGTACCGAGGTTGGCGAAGACCTTGATGAAGATGTCCTGGAGCAGATCCTCGGCCACGGCCGCGTTCATCGTGTGGCGGTAGGCCAGATTGAAAATGGGCCTCTTGAACATCTCGTAGAGGGATTCGACGGCCTCCATGTTCCCCTCCCTGCCGAGGGAGACCAGCTCGGCCAGGCGGGCCTTGTCGGCCGTGCCCCAGACGGGCGGGCTCTTGGGATCGCTGTCGGCGGTCATGCCCAGACCCGGGAACCAATCGAAGTCGAATGCGTCATGGGCCTTATTATCGCCCATCCGGGCCGGATACGCCAGAAGGAGCTCGGGTGCGGCCATTTCGTCCTCACCCGGAAAGATGGGTTATCCGGCCGAAAGGTTGCCTCGCCTGCCCAATTAATCGGCTCTTCTCCCGCTTCCGGACGGCACGGGTCATGAGGTATGCCGATAGACGTCCTCTCCCGGCCGTCTGTTCCCTGCAAACGGGCGAATAACCCTGTTATTTGTTGTCGTCCTCGACGACCTCCCGGAGGCGCTCCAGAAAGCCCGGGGAGGCCGAAATGATCCGGTTCCAGCTGGGGATAAGGGGCGAGTAGAGGGGGTCGGCCATGAACTGCTGCCCGGCCATCTGGAGGGCCCTGGTGAAAGCCTCGACGATGACCGTCTCCTGATGATAGTCGAAGACCAGGCCGTTGATCTCCGAGTCGTCACCGTAGCGCTTGATGGCGTCCATGGCCGTCCTCTGATAGTTGACGACCAGGGTCCGCAGGGCGCTCTCGCTGAGAATAACGCTCTCGATGGCCAGGTTCCGGAAGACGGACTTGGCGATGTCGATGGCCATCTTCATCAGCCCCGTCTTGGGGTTCTCGGCCGATAACGGTTGGTGCTTGTGCTCGTAGGTCTCGCAGAGCTCGGCCTGGCAGATCCGCCGCAGCGAGTAGTTGCGGTAGACCTCGGCCAGGGTCTCGACCTCCAGGCCCCAGTCGCTCGGGATGCGGTTGATGAGGGCCAGCTCGGAGACCATCGAGAACTCCCCGGCCAGGGCGTAACGGAAGCTGTCCAGATAGGCCAGGAAAGGAAGATGGCCGAAGAGCTTGATAAGGCTCCGGACGAGGGGCGTGACGAACAGCCGCGTGGCTCGGCCGTGCATCCGGTCCGTGACCCGGGCGTAGAAGCCCTTGCAGAAAGCGTAATCGATATGCGGTGACGCGATCGGGTAGAAGAGCCGGCCCAAGAGCTCCGGAGTGTAGTTGACGATGTCGCAGTCGTGGAGGCCGATGACCCGGCTTTCGTTGCGCGAGAGGATGTAGCCGTAGGCTACCCAGGCCGAGCGGCCCTTTCCGTCGCCCCCGGCCGAAAGATCGGCCTCCGCGAGGTGACCGTAGAGCTCGCCGAGGCGGGGGCCCGAGGCCCAGATGACCCGGTGCCTTTGGGGCAGGACGGCGAACATCTTCTTGGCCCGCTCGAACTCGGCCTGGTCGTCCGTCCGGCCCAACGTGACGACGACCTCGTTGAGGAACGGCACCGTCTTGAGGTGGTCGATGATCAATTGCTGGGCGGGGGAGTCGAGCTCCTGGGGCGTGGTCGGCAGGACCAGAGCTATGGGGCGGGCGGCGTTGAACTCGGTCATCTCGGCCGTCATCCGCTCGAGATCGGCCGGGCCGAGGCGGTGGAAGGTAGCCACGATCCCGCTCTGATGGAAGTCCGCCATAATGTCCTCCTTCTTGTCCGGATGGCCCCTAGACGCGGGGCGTCCGCCGCTGCGACAGGATCCCGAGAACGGCCTCGCGCCAGCCGTCCGGGCCGGCGCCGGCGGCCCGGATGAGCCCCGGGAGGTCGATGCCGGGATCGTGGCCCCCGCCGGGCTTGGCGACGACGACGGGGATGTCCACGGCTCGGAGCATGGGCCCGTCGTTGAGGCTGTCGCCCAGCCCGACCGTGCACACGGGACCGCGGGCCTTCTCGTAGAGACCGCGCAGGGCCGCGACGGCCCGGCCCTTGTCGACTCCCCCTACCAGGTGATGGAAGCGCCCGCCCTTGACCACGGTCAACCCGGCCCGATGGGCGCTCTCCGCCACGGCCTCGAGGAGCCTGTCGTCCCCGACGACGAACGGCTCGTCGAATTCCCTCCGCCTGGCGAGACGGGCGTCCTCGACAGAGAAACCGCAGAGCCCGGCCACTTCCTCGTCCGTCATGTCGCCGAAGCCGCGGATCGACGGGTGGATCCGCCCGCGCATCCCGACCAGGACCCGACGGAGCTCCCGGTACGGTGTGCCGAACTCCAGCTCTTCATAGGGGGCCCCTTCCGGCCCCCTGGCGACCTCGAAGGGGAAGTACCCGCGGGGGATGAAGGCCCCGCCCCCGTTCTCGACGATGAACGGGTGGGTGTTCCCGAGTGCCCGCCTCCATCGCTCGGTCTCGGCCCGGGTCTTGCTCGTGCACAGGACGAGTGGCACGCCGCGCTCCTCGAGAGCCTCGAGCGCCGGGCGGGCCGGCTCGAAGGAATAGGTCCCGTGGTCGAGAAGGGTGCCGTCGAGGTCCGAGAAGACGAGCAAAGGAAACCTCTCCATCCGTGACATATCCCTTTTTGGAACCGCGCTGAGAGCGGCAGCTCTTTCATAATAAAGGCGGGATTCCCGTCTGTCAAAGGAAAATTGGGCCTCTCTTCCCCTCCCGGGGACCCTTGGCCATGAGGTCGGCGGACGCCCCCCCCCTGGAACTGCGCGCGAGCGGCGCGGCCGATTGACCCCCGGCGCCGCGCGTGCTATGAACAAGGAGGAGGGAGGAACCCGTGACCTACATGACCGCCCTGCGCCAGTACACCGCCAAACGGCTCGAGGAGATCGACTCGGCCGACATCCTGGTCGGCATTCCCAGCTACAACAACGAAAAGACCATCGCCCACGTCATCCAGATGCTGACCAAGGGCCTGGACCGCTATTACCGGAACTCGCGGAACGTCATCCTGATCGCCGACGGCGGGTCGACGGACGACACCCGCGAGGCGGCCAAGGACTACGAGATCATGCCCTGGCAGGAGAAGATCGTCTCGATCTACCGGGGGCCAGGCGGCAAGGGCACGGCCCTGCGGTCGGTCTTCGAGGCCGCCGAGAGGCTCGGGGTCAAGGCCTGCGCCGTCGTCGACGCCGATCTGCGGAGCATCACCACGGACTGGGTCCATCACCTCCTCGACCCGGTCCTCGACAAGGGCTTCGAATTCGTGGCCCCCGTGTACCTTCGCCACAAGTACGACGCGACCATCACCAACAACATCGTCTATTACCTGACCCGGGCCCTCTACGGAAAGAGGATCCGCCAGCCCATCGGGGGCGATTTCGCCTTTTCCCGCGACGTCGCCCGGTTCTACGCCGGCGAGAACGTCTGGGACACCGACGTGGCCCGCTACGGGATCGACATCTGGATGACGACCACGGCCGTCACCCAGGGTTTCAAGGTCTGCCAGGCCCACCTGGGGGCCAAGATCCACGATGCCAAGGACCCCGTCGAGCACCTCGGGCCGATGTTCCGCCAGGTCCTTTACATCCTGTTCGCCTTGATGGAAACCTTCGAGGGCGCCTGGAGGAGCGTCAGGGGCAGCGTCACGGTCGAGACCTTCGGCCGGCCGGACCCGGTCTCCCCCGAGCCCGTGCCGGCCGATCTCGAAAGCCTCGTCGATCGCTTCCAGACCGGATTCCGGCAGTTCGGCCCCCTGTGGAAAGAGATCTTCTGTCCCGAGTGCTTCGAGTCCATCCGGGCGGCCGCGGCCCTGCCGGCCGGGTCGTTCGCCTTCCCGCTGCGGACCTGGGTCCAGATCCTCTACGAGCTCGCGGCGACCTTCCACGCCTGGACGCGCAACCGCTTCAAGATCATCGAGCTCGTCACGCCCTTGTACTACGCCCGGGTGGCCAACTTCGTCCGGCAGACACGGGACATGTCCTCGGAGGAAGCCGAGAGGTTCGTCGAGGACCAGGCCCTGGAGTTCGAGGCCCAGAAGGACTATCTCATCAAGGTCTGGGACGCGAAGAAAGCGGCCGCCCGGGCCTGACGTCCGCCCCTACTTGACCTGGTACGCGCTCTTACGGCGGGGAGCCATGGTGTAGGCGGACACCAGGCTTTCGTGGCCGTCCTTGTCCACGGCGCTGACCCCGAAGACCGACTCGTCGATGGTCACCTTGTCGAGGACGAATTCCGTCCGGTCCCCGACGAAGACCTCGCGCTCCCAGAAAGGGGCCGTGGTCGCCCTCCAATAGACCTTGTAGCCGGCCAGGTTGTCGCGGGCGACGGCGGCCCACCGGAGGTGGGCGTCATAGCCGCTCGGGCCCCGGCCGAGCAGGGGCTGGCCCCTCTCGCCGCGGACCTCGGGGGCGGGAGGCGCCGCGGCCAGGGAGGCCAGGACCGCGGCCGTCATCCGGATGTTCCTCGTGCAGTAGTCGAGGTCCAGGTTCTCCAGGGTGTCGTCGGCCGTGTGCTGGCGGGCGTAGTTCTCGCTGGCCTCCATCATCCGGATGCCGGGCCAGCCCTCGAGGACGAAGGGGGTGTGGTCGCCGCCCCGCCCGAAACGGTCGGCCCGGAAGACGCAGTCGACCTCCGCGGACGGGAAGTACCGCTCGCCGGTCTTCTTGGCGTAGCGGGCCAGCTGGCGGGACGGGGAATCCTCGGGGCCGTCCGAGAAAACGCGCAGCCGGCGGTTGTCGATGACGCCGTCCCCGCCGGCGATGTTGCCGATCATGTCCAGGGTGAGGACCCCGTCGATCCGCCGGCCCTCCTTCTTCATCCGGGCGGCCATCAGGGTGCTGCCGACGAGGCCGACCTCCTCGCCCGAGAAGGCCACGAAATGGATGGTGGCGTCGAACTCATGGCGGCTGAGGACGCGGGCCATCTCGAGCAGGGCGGCGATGCCCGAGCCGTCGTCGTTGACGCCCGGAGCGGGGTGGTCGAAACCGTCGCGGGGATGTCCCTCGCCGGGGCGGGCGAAGCTGTCATAATGGGCGTTGACCAGGAAGACGCGCTCCGCTTCGCCCGTGTGCCGGCCGGGCAGCACGGCCACGACGTTGCGCAGGGTGACATCGCGTGACAGCCTCCCGCCCTGGGCCGGAAGCTCGTAGGTATCGAAGGAGACCTGGAGGCGGGGGCTCAGCCGCGCGAACTCCGCGTGGAGCCAATCGGCGGCGGCCTTGACGCCGAAGCCGGGCCTGTCGGAGGATAGCACGTGGCGGGTCGTGAAGGAGGCCAGCCGTCGGAGGACGGCCTCGACGTTGTCGCGGGAGATGTCCCGGGCCATGGCTTCGATGTCGGCGGGACGGACAGGCGTCACGTCGCCTCGGCCGCCGAACGCCGGCAGGCACAGGAGGATCAAGACGGTCGCGGCCTTGAGGTGTCGCATGGTCGCCTCCTTGAGGAATGTCGGGCTCAATGCGGGCCCCACCGCGTGAGGACGGGCGGGATCAGGCTGAGCATGCCGAATAGGACCCAAAGGACGAGCAGCGGCACGAGCCAGCGGGCCCACTTCTCCCATTTGAGCCCGGCCAGCCCCAGGACGCCCATGGTCACCCCGGAGGTCGGCAGGACGGGATTGATGTACTCGGCCAGCTGGAAGGCGTAGACCGTCGTCTGCCGGGTGATGCCGACCAGGTCGCCGAGCGGGGCCATGACCGGGATGGTCAGGGCGGCCTGGGCCGTGCCCGAGTGAAGGAAGAAATTGATGACGCACTGGGCGAAGAACATCAGCTCGGCGGAGATGAGCGGGTGGAAGCGGGAGATGGCCCCGGCCATCCCGGCGAGCAGGGTGTCGAGGATGCGGCCGTCGGTGGCCACGATGAGGATGGCCCGGGCCGTGCCGATGATCAGGGCGGCGTTCATCATGTCCTTGGCCCCGTCCACGAAGGCCCGGCCGATGTCGTCGCCCTTGAGCCGGCCGAGGATCCCGGACAGGACGCCCATGGCCAGGAAGACGCCGGCGATCTCGAAGATGAACCACTTGTAGCGCAGGATGCCGAAGACCATGAACCCGAAGCCGCCGGCGAAGACGAGCAGGACCCTTTTGTGGGCCGCGGTCATGGCCAGGCTCTCGACGACCGGGCCTTCGCCCAGGAGCTTGCGCCGCTTCTCGAGGTCGTCCTCGTAGACGGGGCTGGCCGTGGGGTCCTTGTGGATGCGGGCCGCGTAGCGCATGACGACGGCGATGGCGATGGCCGTCCCCAGAGCCCAGACGACGAGCCGGTAGCCGAGGCCCGAGTAGAGGGGCAGCCCGGCGATGCCCTGGGCGATGCCGACGGTGAAGGGATTGAAGAAGGCCCCGGCGAAGCCGGCCGCCGCGCCCAGGAAGGGGATGGACACGCCGACGATGGTGTCGTAGCCGAGCGACAGGGCCAGGGGGACGAAGATGAGGATGAAGGGCATGGTCTCCTCGCACATGCCCCAGATGGCCCCTCCCAGGGAGAAAATGAGCATGGTCACCGGGATGAGCAGGACGCGCAGGGCCCGGCTGCGGCCGAACTTGAAGGCCACGTTCTGGATGATGACGGTGATGGCCCCGGTCTTCTGGATGACGGAGAAGGCCCCGCCGACGACGAACAGGATGGCGATGATGGCCGCGGCCTCGACGAATCCCCGCACGGGGGAGACGAACAGGGCGCCCAATCCCTGGGGATGGCTCTCGGTCCGCTCGTAGGTCCCGGCCACCGGGATGGTCCGGCCGTCCTTCTCGACGCGCTGGTACTCGCCTCCGGGGATGATCCAGGTGGCGACGACGGTCAGGACAACCATGGCGTAGATGAGGACGAGGGTGTGGGGAAGACGGAGCTTCTTAAGGTCGAGCTTGGCCTTGGCACTCATCGGGCGGTCTCTTGGGGCGTAGGCGGGGCGGCGGCGGTGACGGTCCCGCGGGCGGGATCGAAAACGTCGCCGGCGACGAGGATGTGCAGGGCCATGCCGTGGGCGCCGAGGCGGCCGGACGGGTCACGGGCGATCGAGGCCCGGCGGGCGTCGTAAATGAGGACCTGGTTGTCCCCGAGGACTTCATAGAGGCCGTCGGGGCGGACGAGGACGGCCGTCGATTCCTCGATGCCGACGCCGACGAGCCCAGGGTTCTCGAGGACCAGGCTGAGAAGGCGGTTGTGCCGCCTGCGGGTGATGAAGTGCTGGTCGATGATGACGTCCCGGAGGAAGCCGAGGCCGCGGGCGGTGACGACGTTGTTCGCCTCGATCGTCGACCACTCCCGCCCTTCCTCGGGCCGGCGCTTTTCGTCGCCGGTGATCATGACCTCGCTCATGACGGCGGCCCCGGCGCTCGTGCCGCCGACGACGGCCCCGGAACGGTAGAGATCGAGGAGGCGGGCATGGAGGGGCGTGTCGACGAGGGCCGCGGTCAGGCGGGACTGATCGCCGCCCGTGAACCAGACGCCCCCGGCCCCGTCGAGCAGGGCCGCGCTGCCCTGAGCCATGGCTTCATCGCGGGTCAGCTGGTGAAAGACGACGTCGGCGGCCCCGAGGGCCTGGAGCTCGGAGACGGTCTCCGGCCCGACCTCGAGCGGCACTCCGCTGGCCATGGTGAAGACGACGATCCGCCCCGAGCCCCGGGCCGCGGCCAGCTCGACGAAGCGGCGCATCAGGGGCTCGTCGCGGTCGCCGCCGCCGACGATGAACAGGTGGCCCCGAGGTCCCTGGTTCATTTCGGGCGCGGGCCCGGCGCAGGAAGCGGCCAGGGCGAGAAGCGCAACGAGGAGGATGGGGGCCAAGGGTTTTTTCATGGAGGGACTTTTCTATCGGATTGCCGCCCAAAAGTCAATTTCGCGCGGGGAGTTCTTTTCACCCCGGAGAATGAAAAATCTTTATCATTCCTTAATAGAAAGCCGTTATACTTATGTGTTAGGAGCGAAAGATGCAAAAGAAGCGCGTCCTTTTTGTCTGCGTCCACAACAGCGCCCGGAGCCAGATGGCCGAGGCCTTCCTTAACGATCTGGCCGGCGACCGGTTCGAGGGCCACAGCGCCGGGCTCGAGCCGGGGACCCTCAACCCGCTGGCCGTCGAGGCCATGAAAGAGGCCGGTCTGGACATCTCCGGCAACAAGACCAAGAGCGTGTTCGATCTCTACAAGAGAGGCGAGCTGTTCTCCTATGTGATCACGGTCTGCGACGCCGAGGCCGCCCAGCGCTGCCCGGTCTTCCCGGGCATCACGACGACCCTCAATTGGAGCTTCCCCGACCCGGCGGGGTTCGAGGGATCGTGGGAGGAGCGGCTGGCCAGGACGCGCGCGGTCCGTGACGCCGTCAAGGCCCGAGTGGAGGAGTTCATCCGCGACGTCGACAGCGGCAAAAAGCCGGCCCTCGATTTCCAGCTTTAAGAAGGAGAACCCCTTCTTGATCTGCGGCGGAGGGCGTCGATCCGGGCCTCCATGTCGCCGTAGTGGGTGCCGGGCCAGAAGACCCGGCCGCAGCCCGGACACATGGCGAAGGATGGGGCGGTCTCCAGGATGTGAGGAGGCACCAGGTTCCGGGCCCGCGACCGGGGCAATCCCTTGAGGGGCAGGTTGCAGTCGAGGCACCGGCTGTTCGGCCGGACGGCGTCCCAGAGGTCGTATTCGTCGAGGACCTGGACCACCTGGTCCCTCCAATCGTCGCTCTCGACGAACAGCCGGCCGGCCCGCTTTCTGGTCTTCTCGATGAGGCCCGTGTCCCTGGTCAGCAGGACCCGGTTCTCTTGACGGGAGATCGTAACCAGGTCCTTGTCCTCGGCCTTTGGGAAGTAGAGGACGTCGAAACCGAGGATCTTGAGCCACCGGGCCAGGCGGCCCAGCATGCAGTCGGCGACGAAGTCCACGCGAATGCCCGCCTCGAGCCCTCGGCCGTCCCTCTGAGCCCGGCTCTTGGAAGAAGATGGTGGACGGTAGGAGATTCGAACTCCCGACCTCAGCGTTGCGAACGCCGCGCTCTCCCAGCTGAGCTAACCGCCCACGGTTCGTGCTTGCAGGCTATTTATTATCTCAACGTTCCAAGACGCGTGCTCAAAATATTGACCATTTCTAGCCCTTGGAAAGCCTCCTCATGATAGCAGAACAGCCGGCGGCCTTCAACCGAAGGGCTTCTCGACAAAAAGTCCGCCATCATCCGCCATCAGCCGCTTGACAATTACACATATTTGTGTATATTTGATCCATGAAGCGCCGGGAGCTCGAGGGCCGCCTCAGGGCGCTCGGCTGGAGCCTCGTCCGCCGCGGCCGCCGTCACGACGTTTGGGCCTGCGGCGAGCGCGAGGTCGCCGTCCCGAGGCACATCGAGATCAACGAATATACGGCGAACGCCATCTTGCGAACAGCCAAAGGAGCCAAGCCATGAGATTCGCAGGCAAGGTCTTCAAAGCCGGCAAATACTGGGCGATCGAAGTCCCCATCCTGGACATCGCCACGCAAGGCCGGACCAAGAAGGAGGCGTACGAGATGATCGCCGACGCCGTCGAATCTCTCGTCGACAAGAAGGGCTTCGAGGCCCGCGTGTTCGGGGCGAAGGGGGGAGCATTCGAGATCGGGGCGTCCGACCAAGGCGCCCTAACGGCCTTGCTGCTCCGGCGGATGAGACAAAGAGCCGGCCTGAGCCTGGAAGAAGTCGCGGCGCGCTTGGGCTCGAGGTCGCCAAACAGCTATGCCCGGTACGAGCAAGGCCGGTCCGTGCCGAGCGTCGAAAAGTTCGCGAAGCTTTTCTCTGCGGTGGCGCCCAATAGGGAGTTCGTGATCATGGAGAGCCGCGTCCCCTATAGACAGCTTCCCGCGAAATCTTGAGGGCGGGCCTCGGCCGAACAGTTATTTGACCTTCCAGGTCACCGCGTAGCGCTTGACATACTGATATCCGTCCTCGTCCTGCTCCAAGGCGTAATACTTGCCCTTGAGGATCGAAATCCCGTATGACTTGAGAGGAACGCGTCCAAGGAACCGTCCCTCGGCGTCGAAGACGTCACAGACGACCTTCCCGTCATCCGTCTTTTCCCATGTCCGTACGATGAGATGTCCCAGGTCGGACATGAAAAAACCTTCATAAGCCGAGTGATATTTGGAGAAGTCGTAGACGATTCCCGATCCCGGCGGTACGGCGGCGAGCCGGTCCTTCTTCTCCGCTTCCGTCACGGGCACGGGATCGTATTCGCGTTGGATCTTCTTGAAGACCTTCCCGTCAGGGGGTGACATGAATTGAACTTCGTAGGTCTCCGGGTTGCCATAGACCAGAACATCCTGCCGATCGACCATGAAGCTGGGTATGGCCATGAAAGGGTTCGGTCTGTCGGTTCCAGGGGCCGGCGCCTGGGCCACTACAAAGATCATCGAGGCATCGGGCGAGAGCTTCTTTACCGCGTAGCTCGAGTCACGGTCGCCGTGGACGAGGTCGATGACGTAGATGTTGCCTCTCGAGTCGACCTGGCCGCGCAGCGCCATCGTGTCCTTGAGAGGCTGTTGACGCAAGAATGTGCCGTCCGTTTTGAAATAGGATATGCGGCGGCTCAGCTGGAGGACGGCAAGTTCGCCAGTCGCCTGGTTGAGCGAAAGCGCCAGGGGCATCAACAACTCGCCCGGACCCTGGCCCTTACGGCCGATCGTCCGCAGGTACCTGCCGGACCCGTCGAAGACCTTGATATGGGAATCCTTCTGGTCAAGGACGTAGATAGAGCCCTCTTCATCTACGACGAAGGTCATGATCCGGCCGAAAACGTGCTCGCCCTCGGCTTTGGGGCCGCCTATGGAGAGGTCCTCTGCGAGGTCAAGGACAGGTGACTCGAAGAGCGGCGTCTTGGGGTTCTTGACGACGGTCACGTCTCCTTCCTTGACGATCGTCCCCTGCCATTTCTCCCGAGCACAAGCCACGACGAGGGCGGCGAGCGCAAAGATCAGGCAGCCGTTTATGAGGATCCGACCGGTTTTCGCTGTCATCCTCGCACCTCCTCTATCTTCAGGCCCGTATGTCCCTTTCAGCATAGCACAGCCGTTCAAGCGATGTCTTAGGCTTGTCGGGTGCCTGCAAGAAGTCTAGAATGAAGCTGGGCGGTCCAGGAAATGGGCAAACGGCTCCTTCAGCTTGGCGACACTTCGGAAGCAGTGGCCCCCCGCCTTAAGACCCTGATCGAGCTGCTGCGACTTCGCGGTCGCGCGCTCGTCGATAACTTTGGCATTTTCATCGGACTTTCGGTCCTCTGCCATATCGCCGTCTTTGGTGTTATCGCCGCCCTAAGCGCCCGTTCTGTCCCCTCCGGTGCCGACGCCTTCAGGTCGAATATCAACGCCTTCGCTCAAGCCGTCATGGAGCGGGAACGCGGGCCCGCCGGTGAACGCTCCGGCACAGGTACCAGCGATCTGGTCGGCTTCGCTGACCAAGCGGAGGCGGTCAGCTCACTCCTTCGGTTCGACCGGACCATCTCGGATCGCGGCAAGGCGGATTTTTTCCGCTCGCTTCTCGAGGGCGCAGATGGTGTGACCCATGCGCCGGACGATCTCCCCTCGACCCCCGATCCATCCTTTTCGTTGACTGAGGAGCTGGCCGACAGGGACAGGTTCGTGGCCCCTTCAAGCGATGCTTTTTTCATCACCCGGAACCTTGTGGACGACACCGTCGAGGTGGACGTGCTCGACCGGGCGATCTTAGAGAAGATCGAGGCCATGAGCCCGGCGGAGGAGAGCACGGCCAACGATGCCGCCAGATACGGAGCGGCCTCGGTACCGGCAGATTATCTCCTCAAGAAATCCCCCTACGAGGCCATCTCCGCCCGGGGGCCGCGCTTGTTTACGGTCTTCAGGGGATTCCCCGATATCGTAGGGGACTCTGCCGCGACCCCTGCGACCCCGGTGACAGCCGCGAGGACAAATCGAGAGGTGCCGCAAGATCCCCCCGCGAGCTTCGTCTATCTGGTTGCGCGTCCAGCCCTGAGCGGAGATGCCCGCGGGAAGACGGCCCTCATTCTTCCCGCTGAGGAACGGGCGCGAGTACTCGACGATCTCATGGTCATGAAGGAGCCGGGGCAGCTGGAGGCCTTCAAAGCGCGGTACCTTGACGTCTATGACCCTGATCGGGGGGACCTGGCCGTTCTCACGCGGGAGTTCTTCTACTCCAACTTGAATAACATCTTCGTCCTGACGAGCCCCGTGGCCTCGACCTTTGACGTCATCGAGGGGATCTATTTTAGAAGGGCGGTCTACGACACGTTCGTGGCCTATGCGCGGCGCCTGAGCGACACTAAGACCGGTTTCGAGCTAATGCTTAACCTTGCCTCTACGTACGATTTCGAGCGACGCGCTCTGGACGCGCTGGTCGAGAGCCGCGACGACGTCCAGCGAGTTCTGTCCGAGGATGGCCCAGGGCCTTCCGAAGCCGGCCAGGTCAGGCTCAAGGCATTCGTCCTAGACAAGCTCTATCGAGAGGTCGTGGACGTAAACGGGACATTGGGCGTTTCGTTCGGAGATCTTTCGACGCTTTACCTGAGGCGCGAAGAAGAAATTTACCGGAGCGTGCTGGACATGGGCGGCGAGGCCAGGAACCGGGCGCTCTGGCTTTGGGGGAGGCTCCGCTGGGAACTCGGAGACCCGGATAGCGCGTTGGCCCTATGGAAACGTGTGGACATGAGCCACCCGCTCGCCTCCCGGGCATTCAGGAGGATCCGTGGGGTGATGCAGCGATACGATCAGGAGAGTATCGCGAAGAGCGCCCGTTTTTCGCATGATGTCGATGAGTGGCTGATGGCCGAGGCCGCGCTCTACAGGCATGCTCTGCTGGACAGGCATATCAAGTTCAGGACATGGGCCAAGCGCTCTGAATGACCTTGACCAAATCTTGACCAAATCAACGGAATAATCGGGACGATTAGGTACGGATAGGGACGATCCGGTAAGCAGTCTTCCTCTGTAGAATGTCCCCTATATGGGATTTTCAGGGAGAGCCGAAAATCGCGCTGAGTGAGCTAACCGCCCACAAAAGCCCCCACATGATAGCAGAACGGGTTCCCACCTTCAACCGTTGGTCAGCTTTCAGAACTTGGGCTTCAGACCCGCTTGTTTGCACAATTCGTTGGCCGTTATCCGGTCGAACGTGTTATGCCTCTTCACGGGGATGGTCTTCTTATCGTCGGAATAGATCGAATGGTTCTTGCCCTCGCGAAGCAGGGCAAAACCGTTTTCTTCCAGATAACGTACGAGATCGCGCCGCTTGACGGACATCTAGATCTGAGTGGGGATCTGTTCCAGCAGAGCTCCACCCACGGGAATCTCTTTTTTCTGCTGGCGATAGGCCAGGATCATCTCGCGGAGAGCGTCTTGAAGCATGGCCCGACAGTCTTCGAGGGTCTTTCCTTCGGTCACGACCTCAGGCCACTCGACGAGCTGTCCCATATAGCCTGATTTGATCTTCGTGTACTTTGCCGTGTACGTGGAGAACATGGTCCTCCTCCTTCGCCCCTTCATTATACCCGCTTCGAGCCGGAAAGGGGAGGCTTTCCTTGAGATCTTCCTCGAGCTCCGCGGGATCTTGAGGGCGGACAACGACCGCTCCCCTCGGCCGTCATCAGGGCGGATGTCAAAGGCCGATGAAATGTTCATGAAAAGGATGTATCGACACGGCCTCCCGGCGCATTGCAAACTCGGAGCGACTGTTCTACAATCCGGCGGGGAGGGAAGCCATGAGGAAAGCCCTGATCATCCTGCTGGTCGCCGTCGCGGCGGGCTACGTCCTTCACGACCGTCTGGGTCGAACCCAGTCGGAGGAGGAGGCCCTGGTGGCCGGCGTCCGGGCCCGTTACGTCGAGGCCGTCAACATGTTCCTCAAGGCCGCCCGTTACGGGGCGGGCCTCGGCCTGGACAACACCGCGGATGTCGATCAGTCTACGAGCGCGGTCCTCAAGGCCCGGGCCGAGCTGGCCAGGCTGCGCGAGGACCTGACCGAAGAGAGGGCCATCGCCCGGGCGGATAAGCTGGCCGAGGAGATCGAGACCTTCTGCCAAAAGAACGATATCATCTGAGCCTATCCACCCCCCTGCCCAGCTCCTTTGCGGCAGGCCCCTCCGCGAGGGGCGCCTGACCCGCGGCCTCGCACGGCCCACGTTCAGGGGGGCTTTTCGCGGACGACCGTTACGTTATCGGGTCGCAACGGGGGGCGCCGGGCCTTTCGGGATAGCCGTCAACCTCTCGGGCAAACCCGGGGAGATCGGGGGAGAAAGAGCCGCGCCCGGAGAGAAAAATGGGGGGCCTGGACGGGCCCTGGTTACAGGGTTATCGGAGGAGGAAGGACCTCTTGGGACGCTCCGCGAATTTGGCCAGGCCGAAGCATAGGGCGCTCAGAGCGAGGGCTCCCAGCCGAACCATAAAAAAAAGCCCCCTTTTGCTCATTGACCCACCTGATCGGTTCCCGGCCAAAACACCTTTTCGTTCCCGCACACCTAGAATAAATCCGCCGGAAGTGTTGTCAATATCCTTTCCGCGGATGTCCGTTAATGTCCTATCATGTCCTATCGGAAGAGGGCGAGGTCAGCCGTTTTTGTCGGCCGGGAAGGGCCGATCTCCCTCTGTAACCTTTTCCGCGGCAGGCGGTATATATCCGTGAACGCCGGACGAAAGAGGCCAAAGAGGACCGGACGCATGTCACCGACCGACAACGAACTGATGACCGAAGTCAAGGACGGCCGTGTCGAAAGGCTGGCCGTCCTGTTCGAGAGATACCAAGCCATGCTCTACAATTTTTTCCTCCGTCTGACCGGGAACAGGGCCGTGAGCGAGGACCTCGTCCAGGAGGTCTTCGTGCGGGTCCTGAAGTACCGGGCCGGCTATCAGAACGACGGCCGGTTCAACGTCTGGCTCTTCCAGATCGCCCGCAACGCCCACATCGACCATCTCAGGAAGCAGAAGGGCGACCTGGCCCTCGACGATCAGTTCGTCGAGACGCCCGACCGGACCCCCCTTCCCGAGGCCGCCTACGAGGCCGGACGGGAGGCCGAGCTCGTCCGCCGGGCCCTGGACCGGCTGCCCGTCCGGAAACGGGAGATCCTGGTCCTTTTCCGCTTCCAGAACCTCAAGCTCCGGGAGATCGCCGACCTTCATGGCTGCCAGGTCGGCACGGTCAAGGCCCAGGCCCACCGGGCCCTCAAGGACCTCGGCCGCATCTACCTCGAACTCGCGGGAGGGAATGTGTCATGACCTGCGAAAGAACCCAGGAACTGTTCGCCGACTATCTGACGGGCGATCTCGCCGCAGGCGACCGCCGGCGCGTCCAAGCCCATATCGCCGGGTGCGCCGCCTGCCGGGCCGATCTCGAGAGCCTGACCATGGTCTGGGCCAAGCTCGGCGTCCTGCCCGAGGAGCAGCCCGGGCCCGGCCTCCGGCACCGGTTCTACGGCATGCTCGAGGAGTACAAGAACGCCATGCCGGCCTCGGAACGGCCCCGGCCCCGCGCGGAGAAACCAGCACCCTCCGGCGGCTGGCGGGAATGGCTCTCCTTCCGGCGCCCGGCTCTGGCCGCCTCGCTGTCGGGCCTGTTGCTTCTCGTCGGCCTCGGGGCCGGCTGGTTCCTGGCCGGTGGCCGGACCGATGCCCGCCGCGTGGCCCTGCTCTCCAGCGAGGTCGAGGACATGCGGCAGGAGGCCGCTCTTTCGCTCCTCAGTCAGCCCTCGGCGTCCGACCGGCTCCAGGGCGTCAGCTACAGCAAGTCCGTCGCCGACCCGGGGGACCGGACCCTGACGGCCCTTTTCGAGGCCCTCGACACCGATCCCAGCCCCAACGTCCGGCTGGCCGCCGTCGAGGCCCTCTACCTGTTCCGCAACAAGCCCGGCGTGCGGGAGAACCTGGTCCGGTCGCTGGCCGTCCAGACCTATCCCCTCGTCCAGATCGCCCTTATCGATTTCCTGGCCGACGTCCGCGAGGAGCGGGCGGCCGAGGCCCTCAAGAGTCTCATCGAGGCCGGCGAGCTGAGCCCGGAGGTCCGCGAGCGGGCCGAACGGGGATTGAAACAGATCATCTAGCCGATATGGAGGAACCCATGAAAACGAACATCCGGAACATCGCGGTCCTGGGGGCCCTGCTCCTCGGGACGTGCGGCTGGGCCCTGGCCCAGGCTGCGGACACGCCCGTTGACCGGGCCGTCGTCCCCCTGAGCAAACCGGGCGCCGCGGCCAGGATCGAGGTCCAGGTGATGCGGGGCAGCATCACGGTCAAAGCCTACCAGGGCAGCGAGGTCATCGTCGAGGCCCGGACCCGGGAAAAGGCCCTGTCCGAATTCTATGGTCAAGGCCGTTACGCCGCTGCCGGGGTGGCCTATGCCCTGGCCGCCGACAACGCCCGAAAAGCAGTGGCTCCCGTCGCGGTCACCAAGCCCGAACAGCGGGAAGCCTTGGAAAAGGAGCTACAGACCCACTTGAAATCCGTGGAAACGCAGCTGGCCGCGCAGGAGGCCCTGGCCAGACGCCTCTCCCGGACCGACCGCCTCCGCGACGCCTATGGCGACCAGCTCGCGGACAGCCAGACGCGCCGCGAAGAGCAAGAGAAGAAGGCCGCCGGGCTGAAGCTCCTGTCCGCCACGACCTCGGGCCTGGAGATCGTCGAGAACGACAACGTCGTCCGGATCGAGACTCCCGGCCTGATGGTGGCCACCGACCTAGTCATCCAGGTCCCGGCGTCGAGCTCCCTCGAGGTCCGGTCGATGATGGACGGCGCGGTCGTCATCGAAGGCGTCAACGGCGAGATCGACGTCAACAACGTCAACGGCCCGGTGACCCTGAAGGGGGTGTCCGGGAACACCCTCGTCCACACCGTCAACGGCGATATCGAGGCCGCCCTTTCGCGGATCCCGTCCGACAAGCCCCTGTCCTTCAGCACCATGCACGGGGACATCGACGTGACCTTGCCCGCCGGCGTCAAGGCCAACCTCAAGATGAAGTCGGACCAGGGCGAGATCTACACCGACTTCGACGTCAACCTGACCCGCCAGCCGGCCCGCTCCGACGCGCCCGAAAGAACGGAACGGGGCCAGTACCGCATCGTGTTCGACCGCTCGCTCGTCGGCACGGTCAACGGCGGCGGCCCGGAGATCTCCTTCACCACCTACGCCGGCAACATCTACATCCGCAAGGGCAAGTAAGCGCTCTCTTCGGCGCGCACGGGCGGCTCCCGCATGGGAGCCGCCCTTTTTTTGTCCCGGTTGACATCGCCGGGGCGGCGTTATATTTTTGGAATCCGCGGCGGCGAAGTCCGCGATCGCTGCCCGTGAAGGAGGAGATCCGTGGCCAAACATCGACGTCTCGTTCTCATCGCCGCCGTCATCACCATGGCGGTCGTCTTCTTCGTCGCCAGGCGGTTCGTGCCGACAAGCGAGCCGGCCGACCTCGTCCTCACCAACGGCAAGATCGTCACCGTGGACGACAAGGCGCCCTCGGCCACCTGGCTGGCCGCCCGCGACGGCCGCGTCGTCGCCCTGGGCGTCGGCAACAGGGGCCACAAGCGCTTCGTCGGCGAAGCGACCGAGGTCATCGACCTCGGCGGGGCCCTGACCATCCCCGGGCTCATCGAAAGCCACGGCCACTTCACCAGCCTGGGCGCCTCCAAAATGATCCTCGACCTGACCAAGGCCCGCTCCTGGGAGGAGATCGTGGCCCTGGTCGCCGGGGCCGCCAAGGAAGCCAAGCCCGGCGAGTGGATCCTCGGGCGGGGCTGGCACCAGGACAAGTGGGACGCCGTGCCCGAGCCCAACGTCAACGGCCTGCCCGTCCACGACGCCCTGAGCCAAGTGACGCCCGACAACCCGGTCCTCCTGACCCATGCCAGCGGCCACTCGGCGCTGGCCAACGCCAAGGCCATGGAGCTTTCCAAGATCGCCCGGACGACGTCCAATCCCGAGGGCGGGCAGATCATCCGCGACGCCAGGGGCAACGCCATCGGCGCGTTCCTCGAGACGGCTCAAAGCCTGGTCCGCTACGAAGCCGGGCACTATACCCCGGAAGAGGCCCGGGAGCGGACCCGCAAGCAGATCGAGCTGGCCGCCCGCGAATGCCTCGTCCACGGCGTGACGACCTTCCACGACGCCGGCAATTCCTTCTCGACGATCGATCTCTACAAGGAGATGGCCGAGGAGGGCAGCCTGCCGATCCGCCTCTACGTGATGCTCAGCGCCGGGAACCGGGCCCTGACCGAGCGCGGCGCCTCCTACCGGATGATCGGGGCCGTCGACGACCACCTGACGGTCCGGACCATCAAGAGGCTCATCGACGGGGCTTTGGGGGCCCACGGGGCCTGGCTCCTCGAGCCCTACGCCGACCTGCCGACCTCGACCGGCCTCAACACCGAGCCCGTCGACGAGATGCGGGCGACGGCCAAGTACGCCATCGAGAACGGCTTCCAGCTCTCGACCCACGCCATCGGCGACCGGGCCAACCGCGAGATCCTCGACATCTACGAGGAAGCCTTCCTGGCCCACCCCGACAAGACCGACCTGCGCTGGAGGGTCGAGCACGCCCAGCACCTCAGCCCCGAGGACATCCCCCGGTTCGGCCGCCTGGGCGTCGTGGCCGCCATGCAGGGCATCCACTGCACGTCCGACGCGCCCTGGGTCTACAAGCGTCTCGGCGAAAAGCGGGCCGAGGAAGGGGCCTACGTCTGGCGGAAGCTGATGGACGCGGGGGCCGTCATCTCCAACGGGACGGACGTTCCCGTCGAGCCCATCGACCCGATGTCCTGTTTCTACGCGACGGTCACCCGCAAGCTCAAGGACGGCACGGTCTTCTTCGGCGACCAGAAGATGACCCGCGAGGAGGCCCTTCGCTCCTACACCATCAACGGCGCCTACGCCGGCTTCGAGGAGAACATCAAGGGCTCGCTCACGGTCGGCAAGCTGGCCGATATCACCGTCCTGTCGCGGGACATCCTGACCTGCCCCGAGGACGACATCCCCTCGACCGAGGTCCTCTACACGATCATCGGCGGCCAGGTCCTCTACAAAAAGTGAGGCCGCGGAAGGAGCCCCGGGCGATGAGGAAAAGAGGGTTTTTCTTCGTTCTTCTCGCGGCGGCCTCGCTGTGCCTTCTCGGCGCCGCCCGCCCCGCGGAAGCTCAAAGCCGGAGCGAGGGCCGGCCGGTCGGAGCCTATCTCAACATCGGCTACATCAACATCAACAGCCAGCCGCGGTGGCTGACGATCGGCCCCGAGCTCGAGCTCCGGCTCGGGCGGGCCCTGAGCCTCGATCCGGACGTCGCTATCTGGTTCCGGGATTCGTTCGGCGGCTCCGTCCATCTCGTCCCCGGCGTCACGGCCAACCTCCGCTTCCGGCACGCCTTCGTCGGCGGGGGCGTCATCCGGCGCATCTCCGATTGGGGGGATCAGGCCGGGGGGACGCTCGTGCCGAAGTTCCACGCCGGGCTGACGACCGGCCCGGCCAGGCTCTCGGCCTGCCTGCTCTTCCTGACCCGGACCGACACGTTCGTCCTCGGATTGAACCTCGGCTTCGGGCTTTGAGGGCTCAGCGGCCGTCGAGAGCGGCCAGGGACTTGAGGGCCAGCGCGTACAGCCAGCGATGGGCCTTGTTCCCGTTGGTCAGGATGGCCACGCCCGTCTTGCGGTCGATGTTCCCGGCGATGAACGCCGTGTAGCCGTTGACGCTGCCGCTGTGGGCGATGACCGTCTCGCCCTCGACGGTCGACACCCACCACGCCAGTCCGTAGCCCGAGGTCTCGTTGAGCCAGCCCCCATTGATCGGCCCGGCGAAACGGTCGAACTGGCGGCGGGTCATCTCCCGGAAGGTCCCCTCGCCGATGATCCGCCGCCCCTTGTAGACGCCGCCGTTGATATTGGCGATGAGCCAGCGGCCGAGGTCGACGGCCGTGCCGTAGACGACCCCGGCCGGCCAGGCGTCGGCTTTGACCCAGTCGACGGGGCGGTAGACACCGGCCCGCCGCCGCACGGGCATGTAGGGGATGGCCAGGCGCTCGGCCATGTCGGCCCGGGGCTCGAAGGCCGTGTCGCGCATCTCGACGGGGGCGAAGACGTTCCGCCGCACGTAGTCCTTGAAAGGCATCCCCGAGAACTTCTCGACGAGGTAGGCGACCAGGGTGAAGGCCAGGTTGGAATACATGACCCGGGTCCCCGGCCGGCGCCAGAGCTTGAGCCGTCCGTCGAGATAGTCGGCCAGCGCGGGCGGCCCGGTCTGGTCCCACACGGAGCGGCGCCCGAACTCCGACGGCAGGCCCGAGGTGTGGGTCAGGAGGTGGCGGAAGGTCACCGGCAAATGGCGGTACTCGTGCTCGATCTTGAAGTCCGTGAGGTGGTCGTTGACCCGGTCATCGAGCCCGAACTTGCCCTGCTCCATCAGCTGGAGAAGGGCCGTGGCCGACATGGTCTTGAAGGTCGAGGCGATGAGATAGACCGTGTCGCAGGAGGCCGGGGTCCGCACCCGGATGTTGGCCAGGCCCGCCGAGCGGGTCCAGGCGATGCGGTCGCCGGCGACACAGACGACGGCCATGGACGGGACGCGGCCGACCCGCAAGGCCCGCTCGATCTCGGGATCGAGGAGGCCGGCCAGCCGGGGGTCGTCGACCAGGGAGAAGGGGCGGGCCGCGCCCGGGTCGGAGAAGACGGCCGGACCGAGGATGGGATCCGGATCGCCTTCGATCTCGTCGGGGCCGGTCTCGAGATCGGCGAACGGACTTCCCCCCTGCGCGGCGCCGCCGTCCGGGCCGATCGAGGTCGAACCGGCGGGCTCCCGCTCAGCGGGGCCGTCCCGGCCGCCGGGGCCGCTTTCCATGATCCTCGTGGCCACGAAGAGCCCGATGCCCATGAGGCCCAGGGCGACGAGAAGGACATCGGCCGCCTTCCGCCAGCGGGCGGCCGCGGCGGCGTTGGGTTCCTGCTTGGAGGGCCGGGGCTTGCGGTCCATGGCGCGCCTCCGCTCAACCCCGGCTCATCGGGCCGGCCCTCATTCGGAGGGGACCCCGGCGAGCTTGTCCTGGACCCGGCGCAGCTCGTCCTGGGCTTCCCGGTAGAGCTTGGACTTGAAGGCCAGGGTGTCGATGGCCTTGGTCTCGCTCATCGTCCGCTTCAGCCGGTCGAGACGCTCGATGATCTCCGCTTCGCGACGGCGCAGGCGGGCGATGTCCTCTCGGCTCAGAACGTGGTTGTCCATGATGCGCCCTCTGTATCCCTTCCATTCTAGGGATGCCGGCCGGCTTAATCAAGACGGCCTCGCCTGAAGCGGCGATTTTTTTGACATCCGCCCCATCCTCCCGATAGAATAGGGCGACGGCCAGGCCCATAACCATGCGAAGCTTCGAGTTCCAGCCGGCCCAGGCGCTGGCCGCCAGCTTCCTGGCCGCCATCCTCGTGGGGACCGTCCTCCTCAGCCTGCCCTTCGCCACCACGGAGGGATCCCTCCCCTTCGTCGACGCCCTGTTCACGGCCACCTCGGCCGTCTGCGTCACGGGCCTCATCGTCAAGGACACGCCGGTCGATTTCACCCCGGCGGGGCAGATCATCATCCTGGTCCTCTTCCAGCTCGGAGGCCTGGGGATCATGACCTTCTCGACCCTGGTCATCCTGGCCGCCGGCGGACGGGTCTCCATCCGGGACCGCCTGATCGTTCAAGCCGGCTATCATCCGGGGATCCCGCGGAGTTTCAGCTCCCTCATCAAGAATCTTTTCGCCTTCACCCTCGGCATCGAGGCCGTCGGGGCGGCGCTCCTCTTCGTCTGGTTCTCGGCAGCCCACGGGACGGGGCGGGCCGCCGCCCTGGCCGTCTATCACTCGGTCTCGGCTTTTTGCAACGCCGGTTTCTCGCTCTTCAGCGACAGCCTGACGGGCTACTGCGGCCACATCGGCCTCAATCTGACCGTCATCGGCCTGATCGTCCTCGGCGGGATCGGCTTCCCCGTGCTGAGCGAGGCCCGCGAGATCCTCGCCTCGCGGGCGCGCGGCCGCCGGACGAGGGCCTCGCTTCACCTGAAGCTCGTCCTGGCCATGACGGCCTTCCTCATCGTCGTGCCCTTCGCGCTCCTCTATGTCCTGGAGGACGGCGGCGCCTTGGCGTCCTGCTCGAGCCAGGAACGGGTCCTGGGAGCGCTGTTCCAGTCGGTCACGGCCCGGACCGCGGGATTCAACACCATCGACACGGCCTCTCTGGGCTCGGTCTCGTTCGCCCTCCTCCTCATGCTGATGTTCATCGGGGCCTCCCCGGCCTCTACGGGCGGCGGGATCAAGACCAGCACGGCGGCCGTCCTGGCCCTTTTCCTCAGGGCCCGTCTCCGGGCCCGCGATTCCGTCTCCGCCGCCGGCCGCAACATCCCGCCCGGGCAGGTCCTCGGCGCCTTCACCCTCTTCGTCCTGGCCCTGACGGTCATCTTCCTGGCGATCGGGGCGCTGCTGGCCGCCCAGCCCGGGCTCGGGCTGAGGGACGCCGTCTTCGAGGTCTTCTCGGCGTTCGGGACCGTCGGGCTGAGCATGGGGGCGACGGGCCTGTTGACAACGGCCGGCAAGACGGTCATCATTTTGACGATGTTCATCGGCCGGGTCGGCCCCCTGACGCTTCTCTACGCCATGAGCCGGAGGAGGCCCGAAGGCCGGTTCGAATACGCCGAAGAAAGCGTGCTCATCGGGTAGATTGCGGGCCGCCGCGCCCGGGAGGGAGTATCTCCATGAAAGTCGCCGTCATCGGGCTCGGGAGCTTCGGCTTCCAAGCCGCCAAGACCCTGGCCGAGAACGGCCACGAGGTCATGGCCATCGACATCGACAAGGTCCGCATCGACCAGGCCAAATCCTGCGTCTCGTGCGCCGTGATCCTGAACTCGGCCGACAAGGGCAGCCTCAAGGCCCTCGGCGTGCAGGACATGGACCTGGCCATCGTCAGCATCGGCCCGGCCATGGAGCCGTCGATCCTCACCGTCCACTACCTCAACCAGCTCGGCGTGCGGCGGATCGTGGCCAAGGCCCTGAGCGAGGACCACGCCGAGATCCTCGAGGCCGTCGGGGCCACCGAGGTCGTCTACCCGGAGCGGGACATGGCCGTCAAGACGGCCCTGCGGCTCATCTATCCCAACGTCCTGGAATACGTCCAGGTCTCCGCCGGGGTCCTCATCCAGGAGATCGCGGCGCCGGGGACATTCATCGGCAAGAGCCTCCGGGACCTCGACCTCATCAACAAGTACGGCGTGCAGGTCCTGGCCGTCCGCGAGGTCGTGCCCGAGAGGATCACCTACATCCCGCGGGCGGATTTCATCGTCAAGGACAGCGACATCCTGATCGTCATGGGCGACGAGGATAAGCTCAAGGAGCTCAACGAAGCCAACGGCTGGAGCAAAGAATGAGACGGGGCCGGAGCGGGTGGGCGACGGCGGCTTTGGCCCTGGCCGTCATCGCGGCCGCGGGGGCGTGCGCCTCGTCGGGGGCCCCGGGCGGCCGGAAGGCGGCCGCGCAGAACGACAACGATCCGCAGTACCAGGTCGAGAAGGGGACGATCGCCCTCCACTACGGCCTGGCGGACGAGGCCGTCCGGTACGGGGAGCTGGCCGTGGCCCTCGACCCGGCCCATTTCAACGGATGGAACCTTTTGGGCTCGGCCCACTACGCCAAGGGCGATTACCGGCGTTCCGCCGAGGCCTACGAGAAGGCCGCGGCCCTCAAGCCCGGCGCCGCCGATGTCCGCCGCAACATCGGACTGGCTTACGCCGAGCTCAAGGAGACGGACAAGGCGGAGGCCGCGTTCCGGGCGGCCTTCGAACTGAGCGGGGACGCCGAAGCCGCGTTCCTGCTGGCCAAGACCGCCTACGACCGCAAGGACAACGAGGGGGCCCTGGAGTGGGTGCTCAAGGCCATCCAAAAGGACGGCAAGAAAGCCGGCTACTACAATCTCAAAGGAGCCGTCCTCAACCAGATGGAGCGCTTCGCCGAGGCCATCGGCAGCTTCCAGGCGGGCCTCGTCCTGGCCCCCGGGGACGTCAACCTTCAGATCAACCTGGGCATCGCCTATCTCAACAACGAGGAGCCGGACAAGGCCAGGGCCGTTCTCGAGAAAGTCCTGCCCAAGATCGAGGACGCCGTGATGAAGGCCCGGGTCGACAACCTCCTCAAATCGATCAAGGGCGGTCAAATCCCCGCTTATTGAATGGGGACGTCCATCGTTCCCTCATAGCCTCTGTTCCCCGGAATGGGAGATGGATCCGAAAAACGGAGGGGACGGCCCGGGTCGGCGACAAAGGAACTTGATGATCGGAGATCCGATCCCCTCTGAAACGTTCGGCCGGCTCGCACGTCTTATGGGGTGAAGACGGACCAGGACATGGATCGCTTCGACGGGCTTTACGAGATGTACAGATTGCCGATCTACCGCTTCGCCTGCGCCCTGACCAAAGATCCCGGGGACGCCGAGGATCTATTCCAGGAGGTCTGGCTGCGGGCGGCCCGGGCCGTCCGCGACGGCCACGGGCCGCGGCCTGACGTCGCGGACGCCAGACCCTGGTTGTTCGCCATCGCCGCCAACGCTCACCGGGACGCCCTGCGGAAGAAACGCGTCCGGAGGATCTTCCTGCTGGAGAGGTCGAGGAGCATGGCGGCCGCCCGGACCGACGCCGATCCCGGATGGGACGTCGCCCCGCGCCCGGCGGAGCCCAACGGGCGGGAGTCGGACGTCCGCAAATGCCTGCGGCGGGCCGTCGCCCGTCTACCCGCCCGGGAGCGCCGCGTCTTCGTCCTCAGGGACATCGAGGGCTTCAAGCACGCCGAGATCGGCCGCATGCTCGGCATCCCGGAGGCCACCGCGCGCACGCTGCGGCACCGGGCGGTCAAGAGGCTCCAGAGCGAGCTTTCGGAGTTCAGGCCCGCGGCTCGGACTCTGGCCGCGGCCGGGGAGGGACGACCATGAGCAAGCGACCGCGCTGCAGGGATATCGAGCGCCTCATCCTCGAGCGGGAGGAATCCCGCCTGACGGCGGGAGACGAAAAGCTGATCGGCGATCACCTCCGGGTCTGCTCCCGGTGCCGAGATTTCGAGGCCGCCCTGGCGGGGATGCGGGAGGAGCTGCCCGGGATGATCTGGCCCTCTCCGCCGGCCGGGCTCGACCGGCGCGTTCTCTGCCGCGCTCGCGGGGTCCTCGCGGGAGAGGAGCGGGGCCCCGGCGAGGCCCGCCAGGCCCTGCCGCGGCCCGTTCTGGCCGCGGCCGCGGCGCTCACGGTTCTCCTCGCGGTCTGGTCTACGGCGGCGCTGGCAGACATCGGTCCCGGCCAGATCCTGTCCGATCTGCCGTTCGCGGCCAAGGCCGCTCTTCTGCTGATCGCCCAGAACGCGCTCATGCTGTTCTTCGCGCCGGTCGCCCTGAGGGCCGGCCGGCCGTGGGCCGGCGGTCCGCCGGGCGGACCGGCCCCGAACGACGCCGACAAAAGGAGGTCGCTATGACGACATCGAACAATAAGGGCTGGAACATCGCCATCGCGGTCCTGGTGGTCCTCATGCTGCTGTTGGCCTTCCGCTCGATCTTCTGGGTCCTGCCCTTCGGGGTCTTCACGGGCACGGCCCAGGCGTTCCAGCGCGCGACCCGGGGGATCTCGGGGCTGGAGAACCTGGGGCCGCTGGGGAACCCGATGCTCATCCTGCCTATCGCGTTCCTGGTCCTGTGGATCATGGTCCTGATCTGGGTCTACCGGGACGCCGAGCGCCGCGGGATGAGCGGCATCCTGTGGCTCCTGCTGGTCCTGATCGGGAACGTCGTCGGCCTGCTGATCTACGCCATCGTCCGCAGCGAGCGCCCTCTCAAGAGCGGGGCGGAAGGGAGCGGGCTCGGTCCCGCAGCGGCCCAGGCCAAATGCCCGGGATGCGGGAACGCGGTCGCCGCCGACCACGCGTTCTGCCCCTATTGCGGGAAGAGGCTGATCCAAACGAGGGCCTGCCCGGCGTGCGGCAAGCCCGTCTCCGAGGATTGGAAGGTCTGCCCGGCGTGCGGCACCAACCTCGATCCCGGCCAGCCCCGCCAAGCTTAAGGCGTGATCCTCTCTTGGCGGAGGCGGGCGCGGGCGATGCGCGCCTCGACCGGATGGACGCCGATGCCCGGGCCGTCGGGCACAGGGATCACCCCCGGGCCGCTGAGCTCGATGAAGGGCTCGATGATGTCCTCTTGATAATACCGGCGGCTGGCGCTCAGGTCGTTGGGGAACCTGAAGTTGGGCAGGGTCGCGAGGTGGAGGTTGTGGGCCCGTCCGACGCCCGACTCGAGCATGCCGCCGCACCAGACCGGGACCCCGTGCGACTGGCAATAGTCATGGATCCTCCGCGACTCGACGATCCCGCCGACCCGGCCGACCTTGATGTTGACGATCCGGCAGCTGCCCATCTCGACCGCGGCCCGGGCCGTATCGAGCGACAGGACGCTCTCGTCCAGGCAGAGCGGCGTCGTCATCGTCCTCTGCAGCTTGGCGTGGTCCCAGAGGTCGTAGGGCGGGAACGGCTGTTCGACCATCAGCAGGCCGTAGGCGTCCAGGGCCTGGAGCGTCCGCATATCGTCCAGGCCGTAGGCGCCGTTGGCGTCGGCCTGCAGCATGACATCGGGGTATTGGCCGCGCAGGGCCGCGCAGGCGCCGGCGTCCCAGCCCGGCTTGATCTTGATCTTGATGCGCTTGTAGCCCTCCTCCAGGTACCGGCCGACCCGCACGACGAGGTCCTCCAGGGAATCCTCGATGCCGCAGCTGACGCCGGCGTCGATTTCGGCCCGCACGCCGCCGTAGAGCGCGTGCAGGGGCAGCCCGGCCTTCTTGGCCTTGAGGTCCCAGAGGGCCAGCTCGACGGCCGCCTTGGCCATCCGGTTGCCGCGGAACATCCGGGCCTCGCGGGCGAATTCCTCGGGCTCGACGAGGCCTTTGCGGAAGACGAGCGGCACGAGGAAATCCTTGATCACGTGCCAGGCCGTCTCGGTCGTCTCGCCGCTGTAGAGAGGAGCCTCCTCGGCGACGCACTCCCCCCAGCCGCACACGCCGCCCTCGTAGACCCGGACCAGGCTGAAGGTCCGGTCGTAGGCCCGCCCGAAGCTGGTCTCGAAAAAATGGACGTAGGGCAGCTTGAGAAGGTCGAGCTCGATCCGTTCGATGGGCATGTCAACGATCCTTGGACAGAACGTAAAAGGCGCGCTCGGCGCACAGGAAATGGCCGGCGTGATAGCCCCGGCCGAAATAGGCCGTCATGACCCGACGCAGGCCGCGCTGCCACTGGGCGATGATGTCCGGTCTTCCGGCCAGGGCCCCGAGGTCGCGGGGGACCTCGACGAGAACGGCCCGGTCCTCGAGATCGAGCCGGGGCCGGCCGGGCCGGGCGAGCGGGCCGGCTTCGCCCGCTTTCCTTTCGAGCGCCCTGGGAGCGCGGCCGGCGGGGCCGGGCTCCCATTTCGCCCGGCCTTCGAGCCTGGCCCGGACCCGAGCCGTCCGGACGGGCCACTCGATGAGCAGCCGGTCGGTCGGGACACCCGCGGCCAGGCAAAGCGACGGGGTCATCCCGTAGAAGTTCCGTATGTAGGTCCGCGAGACCGCCCCGAGGGCCTGGAGGTTGAGATTGGCGTTGCGCGCCCGCAGCGGGTCGAAGGTCCAGGTGATCAGCCGGATGCCCCGCCTCAGGGCCTCCTCCCGCTGGGCCCGCTTGAGGGCCTTACCCAGGCCCCGGCCCTGGAAGCGCGGCAGGACGGCCAGCAGGTGGGAGTGCTGGCAGGCCCCCCCACGGAAAACGGCCGGGAAGGAATAGACGAACCCGGCCAGCTCGCTCCCGGCGAACGCTCCCAGCAGGATGGCCCCCATGCGTACCGAAACGGCGAACTGGTGGACGGGCGTGACGTCGAGGTCGCCGTGGTCCCAGACAGCCCGCTGGATGTCGACGAGCCGGCCGAGATCCCCGAAAGACGTCAAGGGCCTGACGCGGACGCGCTCAGACAAGCTTGATCCCCTTCCGGTGGGCCTTGAGCTCGTAGACGGCGACGATCTTGCGGGCCATGGACTCGACCGAATATTTCTCCAGGACGGCTTCCCGCCCTTTTTCGGCCAGCCGTCCGGCCAGGACCTTGTCGAGGTGGACCTTGAGAATGGCGTCGGCCAGCGGTTTGGGCTTGCGGGGCGGCACCAGGAGCCCGGTCTCCCGGTGGAGGACGATCTCCTGGATGGAGCCGACCTCGGGCGCCGCGACCGGCAGACCGCGGGCCATGGCCTGGAGAAGGGGCCCGCCGAGCCCCTCGAGATGAGAGAAGACGACGAACATGTCCAAAGACCTCAGGGCCTCCGGGAGATCCTTGCGTCTCCCCATGAGGTAACGGACGTTGTCCGGGGGGCCGGCCGCTTCCGGTTGATCGAGCTCGAGCCGGAGCGACCCCTCGCCCAGGACGGCGATCCTGACCTTGGGGGCCCGCTCGCGGACGATCGCGGCCGCCTCGAGCAGGGCCCGGTGCCCGAGCTCGTCCTCGAGGGGCATGATGACCCCGACGACGAAATCGCCGGCCGCGAAACCCAGCTCGCGCCGGACGAAGTCCCCCGGTTCCCCCTCCGTGAACGGGGAAAAGTCCATACCCATGGACACGACATGAACGAGGTCGCCGGCCAGGCCGCCCCGGACAAGGACCTTTTTGAGGCCTTCGGTCGGGGCGATGACGGCGTCGACGTCCCGGAGGGGCAGCCGTCCCGACCCCGGGGACGACTCCGCCGACCAGGAGAGGACCCGGACGGCGACGCCCGCCGAAGCGGCCGCGGGCAGCCCGACGGCCGCGCCCAAGGGATCGTGGACGTGGGCCAGCCGGCAGGCGCTCTTGCGCATCATCCGGGCGAGGCGCTTCCGGTTCAACCACTTCGGGCCGGACCGCATCCGCAGGGCCGTCACCTTCAGCCCGTCCGCGGCCGCCTTCTCGTGCAGAGGGCTGTCGGGCTCGACGACGAGGTGGGCGGGGTATCCTCTCCTCCGGAGCTCCCGGGCGAGGCAGAGGACCCGGCGCTCTTCGCCCCGCCACTCCCGGCCGGCGTCGATCTGGAAAAGGCTCACGGCGCGCCTCGCTGCGTCACGTCGTCACCACCGCTGGTTTTCGCGGGGGACAATGTAGCACAGCAAAGCCGTTTTTAAAAGGTGATGTTGCGCGTCTCCAGGCTGGAGCCGGTGACCCGGTCGATGCGGGCCAGCGACAGGTTGTAATCGACGAGGGCCTTGAGCTCCTGGGAGCGGGCGTTGGCCAGCGCTTCCTGGTACTGGAGGACGAAATAGTTGGTCGTCAGGCCGACCCCGAGCTTCTTCATCTCGGCCTCGAGCCGCTTCTCGGCCAGCTCGCGGGCCACGCGGTAGGCCTCGACCCGCTTGGCGTCGGTCTCCACGCTGCGGACCGCGTCGGAGACCTCCATGGCGACCTGCTGCTCCTGAAGCTTGAGGCGGGCCTGGGCCTGCTGGAGGTCGAGCCTGGCCCGGGCCAGGTTGGACTTGCTGACGATGTCCCCGAGCGGCAGGGACAGGGTCAGGCCGACCGACCAGTTCTCGTAGAGGAACCGCGTCGCGTCGCGCAGGGCGTCCCATGAGCTGCCTTCTTCCTTGCCGACGATGACGCCGCTGAACGGGTCGTCGTTGAGATAGAGAATGCGGTCGCCGGAGACGCCGGGGCTGGTGTAAGAAAGATTGAGGTCGAGGCGCGGGAGAAGCTGGTTCCGGGCGAAGGAGAACTCGATCCCTTTGGTGTCGATGGTCGTCCGGGCTATTTGGATGTCGGGCCTCTTGAGCATGGCTTTCGTCAAGGCCTCCTCATAGCTGATGGCGAACGGCCGGAAGTCCGGCATATCGGAGGGCACGACGGACGGGACCTCGCCGGGGGCCTCGGCGGGCAGGTTGACGATGTTCGTCAGGACCTCCTCGCTGCGCTTGACGAGGGCCTCGGCCTGGAGGATGTCGGCTTCCCGCTGGGCCACGGTCGCTTCGGCGTTGAGGACCTCGATGGGCGCCGTGTGGCCGACCTCGACCTCCCGCCGGGTCTTGGCCAGCAGGTCGCGGCCGAGCTTCAGGGACTGTCGCCGGACCTCGAGGGCCTCCCGGGCGTAGACCAGGTTCCAGTAGGCCTCCTCGACAGCGTAGACGGTGTCGATAAGGGCCGCCCGCAATTGGCTTTCGGATGCCTGGAGGCTGTTCTGGGCGACGCGGATCTCGCGGCGGGCGATCTTGGGGCCGAAGTTCCGGAGGAGGGGCTGGCTGAAGCCGAAGCTCAAGGAGCTCCGGTAATACGGATTGATCAAGGAGAAGAGCTGATTGGTCTCCGACCGCATGGACATGAAAGACAGCCGGAAGCTGCCTCCCGTCGGGATCTGCTGGACGACGGCCGCCGAGTAATCGAGGGACTTGCTGATGCTCGTCTCGGCGCCCTGCAGCCACCAGGTCGAGGGCGACTCCGTGCGGTCGTTGCCGAAATCGAGGTCGAGGCGCGGCAAAAAGGCCTCCTTGGCCAGGGACACGCCGGCCCCGGCCATGTCCGGCCCGAGGACCTCGACGGCGACGTTGAGGTTGTTGCGGAGAGCCTGGACAATGGCCTCCTCCAGGGTCAACGGCGTCTCTTTCGTCCCTTGGGCCGGAGCGAAGCCGGCGACGATAAGCAGTGTCCCGACGGCCGCCAGGATCCGTTTTCTATTCATCTCGTGCCTCCGTATGCATGGGATCGTCCTCGATGACGACATGCAAGTTCGATGCCAGAGCGCGAAGCCGCCTCGGCTCTCTTAATCATACGATGGGGAAGGGCTTTCGGTTACGAAGGCCAGCGGATGCCGAGGGACGTCATCTTGTTGAACAGGGTCTTGCGGCTGACTCCCAGGATGCGGGCCGCCCGGGTCCTGTTCCCTCCCGCTTGGCGGAGGGCCTCGAGGATGAGCTCTTTTTCGGTCCGCTCGGCGGCCCTCAAGGCGGCTTCCTTCAGGGAGGAGGGGGCGGCGGGTGGCCCGCCCGAGGCGGTTCCCGGGACGGCTCCCGCCCTGAGCCGGGCCGGCAGGGCGGCCTCGTCCACCCAGTCGCCGTCGGCCATGACCAGCGCTTCGTAAACGACGTTCTCGAGCTCGCGGACATTGCCCGGCCAGGAATATCCCGCCAGGCGGGCCGTCGCGCCGGGAGTGAAGCCCTGGACGCTCTTTCCCAGCTCGGCGGCGAACCGGCGGACGAAATGCTCGGCCAGCAGGGGGATGTCCTCGGCCCTCTCCCGCAAAGGCGGGAGCCTGAGGGACAGCACGGCCAGCCGGAAATAAAGGTCTTCCCGGAAGTTCCCCGTGCGGACCTCCTCCTCGAGGTCCTTGTTCGTGGCGGCGATGACCCGGACATCGACGGGCACCGTCTTGGTGCCCCCGACCCGGGTGATCTCCCGTTCGCCCAGGGCACGCAGGAGCTTGACCTGGGCCTCCTGGGAGAGCTCGCCGACTTCGTCGAGGAAGATGGTCCCCCCGTCGGCCAGCTCGAACGTGCCCGTCTTGTCGGCCCGGGCGTCCGTGAAGGCCCCCTTGACGTGGCCGAAGAACTCGGACTCGATGAGGTCCCGCGGCACGGCCCCGCAGTTGACGACGACGAACGGCCCGTCGCTGCGGGGTCCGGCGAAGTGGATGGCCCGGGCCACGAGCTCCTTGCCCGTGCCGCTCTCGCCGGTGACCAGGACGGTCCCGTCGACGCCGCTGATCTTCTCCATGAGCTGGAAGACCGAGTTCATGCGGCTCGAGGTCCCGACGATATTCGAGAACCGGTAGCGGGACGACAGCTCCGACCGCAGCGTCTCGACCTGCCGCCTCAGGCTGCGGATCTCGAGGATGCGCGAGATCGTCAGCAGCAGCTCCTCGTTGTCGACGGGCTTCTCCAGATAGGCGTAGGCCCCGAGCTTGGTGGCCTCGACGGCGTTGCGGATGGTGCCGAAGGCCGTGATGATGACGATGTCCGGCCCCGGCTGGAGCGCGCGCAGCCCGGCCAGGACCTCGAGGCCCGGGATGTCCGGCAGGTTCATGTCCAGGAGAACGATGTCGGGGCCGAAGGAAAGGGCCTTGTCCAGGCCCGAGCGGCCGTCCCCCGCCGATTCCACCTGGTGGCCCCGCTCGGTGAGCAGCAGCGAGAAGACCTCGCGGATGCTCCGCTCGTCGTCGATGATCAGGATCCGGGCGTTCACGGGGCGCCTCCCGGCATGGGCGGCAGCGTGACCAGAGCGGTGGTCCCCGCGCCCGGACGGCTGCGGAGCTCGATCTCGCCGCCGTGGGCCTTGACGATGGTGTAACAGATCGACAGCCCCAAGCCCGTGCCTCCCTTCTTGGTCGTGAAGAACGGGTCGAAGACCTTCTCGAGGTCCTCCTCGGCGATCCCCGGCCCGTTGTCGGACACCCGCACCAGCGTTCGGCCGTTCTCGAGCCGGACCATGTCGACGGCCATCGTCCCGCCACCGTCCATGGCCTGGACGGCGTTGAGGAAGATGTTGAGGAACAGCTGCTTGATCTGGGAGCGGTCGGCGTTGACGGCGACGGGACCCGGCGGCAGGTCCGTCCGGATCTCGACGCCCTTGGTCCTGGCCTGGATAGTGACCAGGGCCACGCTCTCCTCGAGCAGGGCGGCGAGATCGCAGGCTTCCTTCTGGATATCGGACGGCCTCGAGAACGACAGCAGGGCGGCCAGGATCTCGTCGATGCGGTCGGTCTCCCGGAGAGCGACGCCCAGGAGCTTGCGCTCGGTCTCCTCGCGGCAGCGCGTCTCCAAGTACTGCAGGGACGACTTGATGGAGGTCAGAGGATTGCGGATCTCGTGGGCGGCCCCGGCGGCCAGCTCGCCGATGGTCGCCAGGCGGTCGGCCCGCAGCATGCGCCGGAAGCGCTCGCGCTGCTCCTTGTAGAGCATGGCGTTCTCCAGGGCGATCCCGGCCTGGGGCATGAGCGAGTCGATGAACGCGGCCTCCTCGGCAGAGAATCCGGCGCCGGACGCCTTGGCCCCGACGCAGAGGACGCCGATCAGACGGTTCATGGAGAGGATGGGGAAGCAGAGGGCCGGGCCGAGCCGCCGGAACATCTCCCGGTCCCCCTCGCCCAGCGAGCCGACCACCCCGTGCTGCCGGGCGGCGTCGAGGAAGCCTTTATTGACCTTGAGCCACTTGACGAGCTTGCCCTGGCCGGAAAGCGTCAGGCCCTTGACGTCGGCCGGATCGTATCCCGAGACCGCCCCGACCCGGAAATGCCCGAGGTCATTGTCGAAGATGAAGAGGACGAGCCGGTCCAGGGAGACGGCTTCCTTGATCGTGCCCAGCATGTTGAGGGCGATGAGGTCGAAATCCTCGATGAGATTGAGGCTCTCGGAGAACTCGCGGAAGACGGTCCTCGGATCGGGGCCCCGCCGCTTGCGGCCCCCGACCAGGCCGAAGATCCTTCGGAACAGATTGGGCACGGTCAGGCCTCCCGGTCCATGAGAATACCGCAAACTCCGGCGAAAGTAAAAGGGAGGTCCTTGGGGTAAAGCGGGTAACAGTCTTCCCAGATCGGGGTAATCGAGGTCGCAACCGGCCATCTTCAACCCGCGGCTATTCTCACCTTCCCGGGTTGGCACCTTCCTTGCAATAGGAACGGCGAATACATGGAGGCTTGCATGAAGATCCTTAAGATCATCGCCGTCCTGGCGGCGATCCTCGTCCTGGCGTGGACGCTGTTCGCCCAGGTCCAGGAGTCCCAGTCCATGAAGCTGCTCCGCCTCAAGAGCTCCCAGCTCCAGCTCGAGCAGAAAAAGGCCGACTTCGAACGGGCCCTCGACCTCAAGGAGGACGGCCTGATCTCGGAGGCCGAGTTCTCGCTGACCCGGACCCTCTACCTCCAGGCCCAGGTCGACTACCAGCAGGCCCTGATCAGCTTCATGGGCAGCGAGGCCCGCATCTCGGTGGCCAGCGCCGTCAAGTACCAGGACCGGGCGGGCAAGAAGTTCGTGCGGGTCGGCCTCCGCTATTCGTCCAAGGAGCTCAAGGAGCTGGCCAATCTCAACATCAGCGCCGAGGACCTCTTTCCGCTCGACTTCATGAAGGAGATCAAGGACGTCCACGTCTCGCTCCTCTCGGAGGGCAAGATCATCTCCGATCCCTACGAACGGACGGTCGGGTCGATGCCGCTCGAGACCGAGCGCGAGGTGACCTTCCAGCTGCTCCGGGACGTCGAGAACCTCGACATCAGCGTCTCCTATTCGGGCAAGACCGAGGTCACGGCCGTCTATCTCCAGAAGGGCGTCAGCGCCAACATGGTGACCGTCAATTCGGCCCAGTTCTCCCAGGAGGCCGACCTCGAGAGCACGGCGACCTACGACCTGTCGCTGGAGAAGTTCAGCGGCGAGGCCAACGTCTTCAAGCTCGAGGCCGTCAATCTCCCGCCGCAGATCACCTACGAGTTCTCCGATCCCCAGACGGGCGCCCGGTTGTCGCAGATCAAGTTCAGCGAGGGCGTGACCAGCCTGACGCTGTCGCTCAAGCTCTACCTCCCCAAGAACCCGGACAGCCGGGTCGTGCTCGACAAGCCCCTCGAGTTCCACGTCCTGGCCCTCGACAACGAGCAGACCATGAAGCTCCGCGAGATCGAGGCCGCCGACGAGGACGGGACCGTCACCGCCGAGGAGATCGAGAGCCTGAAAGCCGGGGGGGCCAAGCTCGAGCTCATCCCGCGCGGCGTGCCCAAGGTCGAGGTCCAGGCCCTCAACCTCTACCACGAGATCCGGGTCGGCGAGACGGTCGTCATGGACGTGACCGTCAAGAACACCGGGACCCGCAAGCTCAACAACGTGCGCGTGTTCTGCGATCTGCCGCTGAACTGGCGCGCGGAGATCGCCCCCGACCTCATCCCCGAGCTCGACCAGAACAAGGACGAGGTCGTCCGCATCCGGTTCGTTCCGCCGGGGGACGTCTCGGTCGGCGACTACGAGCCCAAGATCCGGACCGACTCCATCGCCGACAACCGGCGGGTGGAGTCCCAGGACAAGATCGTCCGCATCCATATCGCCTCGAAGACCAACGTCCTGGGCATCGGGGCCCTGGTCCTGCTGCTGGTCGGGCTGCTCGTCGGCATCGTCGTCTTCGGCATCAAGCTGACCCGGAGGTAGGAGCGCGGAGGCGGCCATGTGGAGAACGATCTTCCGGAAGGAGATGCTCGACAACATCCTGGGCTACCGGTTCCCGCTTTTCTTCATCATCTGCGCCGTCCTCGTCCTGACCTCGCTCTATGTCCATCAGGCCGACCACGCCAAGCGCGTCCGCGACACCAGCGAGCAGGTCCGGCTGGCCGGCGAGGAGCTGGCCGCGGCCCGGGCGGCCGATCTCCACTTCGGCCGCATCCCGCTCCGGGGCTTCCTGCCGCCCGCGCCGATGGCCGTCTTCGCCGCCGGATTCGAGTCGTCGCTGCCCAAGTTCTACGAGTTCACGGCCGAGGGCCCCCGCCCGGGTGACACCTCGGTCGCCGAGGAATCCATCCTGTCCGTTTTCGGCCGGCTCGACTTCCTGTTCATTGTCCAGATGGTGGCCAGCCTGATCGTCCTGCTCTTCGCCTCGGACATGATCGCCGGCGAGAAGGAGATGGGCACCTTGAGGGTCATCCTGGCCAACCGCGTTCCCCGGCACGACCTCCTCTGGGGCAAGTTCTTGGGAGGGTTCACCGCGGTCTGGCTGCCCTTCCTGATCGTCTTCCTTGTCGGGGCCATCATGCTGGGGCTGCTCGGCCTGCCCTTGGGCCGAAGCGGGATCCCGGCCCGCCTGATCCTGGTCTTCCTGGCCTCGACGGTCTTCCTGCTGGCCTATTTCGGCCTGGGCCTCCTCGTCTCGGCCAGCTCGGCCAGGGCGCGCACGGCCCTCGTCGCCATCCTGCTCGTCTGGATCGCCCTCCAGGTGGCCCTGCCGCGGCTGACCGACATGGTCGCCGCCGTCATCCACCCGGTCCCCACCGAGACCGTCGTCTCGATGCAGAAGTCCGTCGTGGTCAAGACCATCAACGACGAGACCGCCCGCGAGCTCGGGCGCCGCTACGAGGAGCTCTTCGGCCGGGGCACGCCCTACTCGACGGCCCCCGAGCCGGAGGCCCGGCGCCCGGAGTGGGAGGCCTTCAAGACCGAGACGCAAGCCCGGGCCGCCGAGCGCAAGGCCGCGCAGCTGAGGGAGATCGAGAGCGCCTACCAGCGGGAGAAGGCCCGCCAGCGGGCCGTCGCGCTGAACCTGTCCCTGATCTCTCCCAGCGCCGCCTTCACCCGGCTGGTCACCGATGTCTGCGGCACGGGCGAGATCGACCGGGCCCGCTATCTCGAAGCGGTCCGGGCCCATCAGCGGACGCTCGACGCCGAGCTCTACGGTCACGTCCACAAAACGACCGTCATCATGCCGAGCGGCGGCACGGCCAGCGGCTCCTCGATCGACAAGCTCATCGATCCCAAGGCGCTGCCGGCCTTCGCCTTCACGAGGGCGTCCGTCTCCGCGGCCCTGGCCGGGAACTGGGGCAGCCTCGTCTCCCTGGCCTTCTGGCTCATCGCCCCTTTCGCCGCGGCCTATGTGCGGTTCATCAACTACGATGTCCGGTGACCCGTGAACCCGATCGCGGGCCGCCGACGGATATGGAGGAGAACATGGCCGATCCGCAACCCATCCTGAAGGCCGAGGACCTGTCCAAGCGCTACGAGGACGGGGTCCTGGCCCTCGACCACCTGAACCTCGAGGTCCGGCCCGGCGAGGTCTACTGCCTGCTCGGGGCCAACGGGGCCGGCAAGACGACGACCATCAACCTGTTCCTGAACTTCATCCCGCCGACGACCGGGACCTGCTTCATCAAGGGCATCGACGTCAACAAGGACCCCCTCGAGGCCAAGAAGTACGTGGCCTTCGTCTCAGAGAACGTCATGCTCTACGGCAACTTCACGGCCCGCCAAAACCTCGACTTCTTCGCCAAGCTCGGGGGCAAGGCCGACCTGAGCAAAGAGGATTACTACCAGGTCATGCGCCGGGTGTCGCTGCAGGAGAAGGCCTTCGACCAGCGGGTCAAGAACTTCTCCAAGGGAATGCGGCAGAAGCTGGGCATCTCCATCGCCATCATCAAGGACGCCCCGGCCATCCTCCTCGACGAGCCGACCTCGGGCCTCGATCCCAAGGCGGCCACCGAGTTCCTCGAGATCATGGCCGAGCTCAAGAACGAGGGCAAGGCCGTCCTGATGTCGACCCACGACATCTTCCGGGCCAAGGAGATCGGCGACCGGGTCGGGATCATGAAGGAGGGCCGCCTGGTCATGGAGCGCTCGCGCCAGGAGCTCCAGTACGAGGACCTGGTCAAGATCTACATCGACTACATGAAGTCGGAGCCGCTGGCCGTTTAATGGGGGACATGATACCTATTTCCCAATTTCTCAGGGCTGTTAATAAGGAAATAGGTATCATGTCCCCCAATTAAGGAGGAAAGATGACGGGCGCGATCGTCAGGAAGGAGATCCTGGCCAACCTGGTCAGCTACAAATTCACCGTCGTCATCCTGCTCGTGGTCGTCCTCGTCGCGACCAGCTTCTTCGTCATGGCCAAGGACTACAAGGAGCGCCTGGCCGACTACCAGCTCATCCGGCCCGAGCCGGGCGACCCGATCGCCGTCCTGCCGCCCCATCCCCTGTCGATCTTCGCCCGGGGTCTGGAGGAGGCCATGACCCGGTCCTTCGAGGTCGGAGCGACGGGGATCGACGTCAGGGCCGGGCAGAGCTCGGGCAACATCATCTTCTCGTTCTTTCCGACCCCCGACTTCGTCCACATCACCAAGGTCGTCCTGTCGCTCGTCGCCCTCCTGCTGGCCTTCGACGCCGTCAGCCGCGAGAAAGAAGCGGGGACGCTGAAGCTGACCCTGGCCAACAGCGTCTCCCGGTCCTCGGTCCTGCTCGGCAAATGGATCGGGAACTTCCTCAGCCTGGCCGTTCCCTTCCTCCTGGTGACCGGGCTCGGCCTGTCGGTCATGGCCTTCGATCCCGAGCTCCGCCTCCCGGCCGAGGCCCTGGGCCGGTTCGGCCTCATCCTGATCGCCGCCCTCGTCTACCTGGCCCTGTTCCTGAGCCTCGGCCTGCTCGTCTCCTCGCTCGCGGGCCGGTCGGCCACGGCCCTCATCGTGCTCCTCCTCGCCTGGTCGGTCATCGTCTTCGTCCTGCCCAACATGGGGACCCTGCTGGCCCGGCAGATCGTCGACGTCCCCTCGGCCAGGTCGCTGACCGAGAAGCGCCAGCAGATCTGGACCCGCGAGGTCCTGCTGACCTACGGCGAGCAGGGCAGCTGGGGCAGCCGGGTCCGGGCCATGAACGAGGAATTCGACCGGATGGAGGAAGACTATCGCCTCAAGTTCAACCGGCTCGTCCAGCTGAGCCGCTCGATCAACCGGATCTCACCGGCCGCCTCCTTCGTCGACGCCGCGACCGAGATCGCCGGGACCGGGATCGGCGAAGAGACCCGTCTCAAGGCCGAGGTCATCCGCTACAAGAACCAGGCCCTGCCCTCCCTGGCCCGGGACCGGACCGCCCGGGAGGCCCCGGCGTTCTCCTACCGGCCCCGCCCCGTGGGCGAAGTCCTGGCCGGCGGCGGGCTCTTCGACCTGGCCTGGCTGGCCGTCTTCACCATCCTTCTCTTTGCCGCGGGCGCGATCGCCTTCATCAGGACCGATCCCCGCTGAAGAGGTGACGCCATGTTCCGAGCCGTGCTGACCAAAGAGATCAGGAACCACCTCCTCTCGTTCCGGTTCATGGCCGTCTTCGTCATGCTCATGGTCGTCGTCCCGGTCACGGTCCTCATCCTGAGCACGGACACCGTCCGCAAGCAGGAGGAATACTCACGCCGCCAGGCCGAGATCCAGGCCTACCTCGGACAGTACGCCCATTTCAACCGCTTGTTCGCGGTCATCGCCCCGTCCGTTCCGCCCATCCCGATGCTGGCCCTCGTCCGGGGCCTGGCCGACGACGCCAACATCGACGCTTTCAACAACGATCCCCTGCCCGTCATGTTCCCGCTCATCGATCTCGTTTTCATCGTGACCATTCTGCTCAGCCTGGCCGCCCTGGTTTTTTCCTACGATGCGGTCTCGGGCGAACGGGAGGACGGGACTCTCAAGCTGACCCTGGCCAACGGGGTCCCGCGGTCGACCGTCCTGGCCGGCAAGTTCCTGGGCGGCGCGCTCGTGCTGTTCATCCCCTTCCTGATCGCCCTGTCCATCGGGCTCATCTATGTCCTCCTCGATCCGCGGATCGGCTGGTCGGCCGCGGACGGAGGGGCCCTCGCCCTTCTTCTGGCGGGGGCGGCGGTCTACGTGCTGTTCTTCTACGGTCTCGGATTCTTGGTCTCCGCGCGCCACGCCTCGAGCTCCTCGTCGATCATGACCTCGCTCGTCGTCTGGGTCGCTCTCGTGCTGGTGATCCCCAACCTCAGCCCGTATCTCGCCGAGCTGGTCAGTCCGGCCCCGTCCCGGATCAGGATCGGCCGCGAGGTCGCCCGCATGACCGACATCGAGCGCGACGAGCTGGGCCGCCAGCTCTCCGCCGAGAGACGGGCGGCCGTCGTCCGGGACCACCCGGTGCTCTCCGGCGTGGAGAGCATGTCGGAATCCGACATCAAGGCGGCCATCGCCCGCGACCCCGACTTCGCCCGGGCCTATGCCGACTTCCGGACGGCCAGCGAAGCCGCATGGAAGGAGGCCAATGTCATCCAAGGGCAGAAGGCCCAGGTCCTCAGGGAGGAGCTCGAACGCAAGGAGGAGGCCCAGACCCGGCTGGCCCTCCTTCTCTCCCTGTCCTCGCCCCTGGCCGGATTCACCTACCTGGCGACCGACCTGACCAGCACGGGAATGTTGAACGAGCGCCATTTCGCCGGCCTCGTCCGGGTCTGGAGCCGGACCTACAGCGAGTACATGCAAAGGAAGATGGCCGCCATGAGGGAGGCCGATCCGACCGTCGACCTTTGGAACACGGCCGTCGACATCTCGGACATGCCGCGCTTCGTCTACGGGGAGCCGCCCCTCGCGGACCGGCTGCGGGCCGCGCTGATGCCTTTTCTGATCCTCGTCGGCCTGACCCTGGCCGTGATCGCCCTGGGCTACGTCTCGTTCGTCCGCTACGACGTCCGCTGAATCAGCCCTTGGCCCAATACTTGGCGAAAAGCCTTGCGGTCTGACCTTGGAGCTGTTTCAAGCGCGGGGCGGCCGAGGCGTCCCCCGCCAGGTATTGGAGCATGAGCCGGCCCTCCTCGAAGCAAAGCTCGTCATGCTGCGGGAAAACCTCCCGGAGCAGGTACTGCGTGTACTTCACGAACCGGAAGGGCCCGTAGGCGCGCGGCAGCCGCCCGCCCGGGGCCTCCACGGCCACCGAGCGGAGGTCCTTGATCGCGGCGACGAGCTCCGGCAGGTCCGGAGAAGGGGCGAAGCATACCGTGTAATAGCGGCCGAAGGCGTCGCTGCGCTCGACGCCGTGGGCGTCGCTGATTCCGCAGACGGCGACTCGCCGGCCCTTGGCCCGTTCCTCGTGGTAGCGGGCCAGCTGAAGGGCGTTGACGTCCATGGCGTTCAGCTCCTCCCAGCCGAAGCCGCTGATGAGCTCCAGGGCGTCGAACACGCCCCGGTCGAAAAAGACGTCGAGGATCGGCTCCTCGACATTGTGCCGGAGGCCGGTCACCCAATAGGGGTGGCAGAGCATGCTCAGGCCGCCCCGCTCGCGGATCCGTTCCGAGGCCCAGACGCAAGCGGCATAGTGGAAGCGGTCGACGCCGGGGGGGGTCGCTGGGAGCGAGGCCGCGAGCGCGGCCACGTCGCCGCGGTAGGCCGTCTCGTCGTCCCGGTAGAGGTCGGCGATGCCCGACCGGGCCCCGAAGCTCAGGATGTGGATGGGATTGTCCGGCGTATGGACCTCCTCGGCCGGATGGATGCGGAGGTCGATGGGCACCCCGGCGTAGGCCTCGGCCGCCTCGAGGGACGGCGCGTAACGGTGGTGATCGGAGAGAGCGGCGAAATCGAGCCCGGCCCGGCGGCCGGCGGCCACGACGTAGCCCGGGGATTCGATGCCGTCGCTCTTGTGGCTGTGGAAATGGAAATCCCCCTTGTAGGGGCGCAGCCCGAAGATGTCCGCGGCCACCGAATACACCCGGAAATCGCCCACCGCCTTCTTCTTGTCGCCGCAGACGGCGTCGATGACCAGCCTGTGCTCCTGTTCACCCTCGAAGAGCATCGTGATGCGAAAGCGCCCGTTCTCCGGGACGACGGCCTTCTTGGACCGCGGGGCCTCCCCGCCGCGGAGCGGGGGCAGCTCCATCGGCGCGTAGGTCAGCTCGTACGTGCAGCCCGGATCGGGGCGCACGTGGTCGAACAGCGGGACGATCTCGACGGTCGACGTCCGGTCGGCCGGCACGATGCGGGGCAGGACGTCGAAGTAGCGGTTCTCGGCGCGGATCCGGGAACCGCTCGCGAGCTCGGGCGTGAAGAGCTGGCCGGACGCCGCTGATATGGCCGCGGCGGCGGCGACCGCGAGGAAACCGGTGACAAGGGCTGCTTTCCTGAGTTTGGTCATGTCGCTCCTTTCCCGCCGCGCGGGCGGCTTACCGGGACCCGGCGCGCGCGCCGCCGGCGTTGAAAGTCAAAGCTAATCCACCGGGCCCGGGGTGTCAACTGTCTTTGACACCCTGACGGACCGAGTCCATTCTCAGGAGCGCGGGGATCGTGGTTTAATTGGGAAACAGGTATCATGTCCCCCATTTGATACGGAAGAACTTGGCCTCGTAGGGCTCGAGCTCGGTGTCGCCGCTTTCGACGGGCCGGCCGGTGGCATCGACCTGGACGCAGGCCAGGGCCGCGCCGCTCGTTCCCCGCTGAAGGCGGAAGACGGCCTTCCGGCCGGCGATCTCGCGGACATGGAGGACGGCCGAGCGGCCGTCCTGGGCCGGGACGGCGCTGACGAGCAGGACGTTCTCCGGCCAGCCCGTGACGAGCGATCGTTCCCGGGTTCCGGCGCCCGCCCCCCCGCCGGGCAGGACCCGGGCCGGGAAGGGCGTCCGATTACCCCATCCGAAGCGGACGGCCTCGTCCGTCCCGCCGCCGGCGCGGCTCGAGATCGTATAGGTCCAAACGTGCCCGCCGTGCTGATCGGCGTTGAAATTGGTCGTCCAGTAATTGTTCATCGGCCAGCCGTAGATGTGTGTCGTCTCGGGCCGGGCGCCGGCCGTGTACCGGCCGGTGTTGATGCCGCCGAACTGCATCAGCGGCACCTCGGGCGAGGCGAGCAGGACCTGGGCCTTGCCGTTCGACAGCCGGGCGTAATTCTGGACGGTGTTCCAGTCGTTGGCCGAGCCCGGGATCTGGTCGACCCCGGCCCGGACCTCGCCGCCCTGGACGTCGAACGCCAGCTCGCCGCCTTCGAGGGCGAACGGGAAGGCGATGTAGATGCCCTCGGGTTCGGTCTCGAGCTTCTTCTCGATGGCGTAGGCCAGGTCGATCCTCTTGGCCGTATGGAACAGCCGGACCTCGAATTCGTAGGCCCCCTCGCGGGTCGCGGCGGCGGTGTCGCCCTTGAACCGGACCGTGTCCCAGACCTCTCCCCGCTCGTAGGCGTCGAACCGGGCGTTGTCGAGGGGCCGACGGGTGTAGTTGTCGAGCTTGAAGGATTCCATCTGGGCCCGGTTGTCGAGCCGTTCGTGGATGAACTCGCCGAGCTTCCACTCGGCGCCCGGGTCGACCAGCTCCCGGCCGAGCTCCTTGTCGAAGAGGCCGGTGACGGCGGCCCTGTCCTTGTCGATGACCACCCGATACCACTCGTTCTCGAGCGTATCCTTCATGGCGGAAGGCTCTTCCGGCGTCCGCGCCGGCGCGGCGCCCGCCCCGACCTCGATCTCGTACGTCTTGAACCCGAAGGCCGGGACGTCGTCCACCCAGACCGCCCAATAGGCGCCGTCGGAGTGGCGCTCGACGGCTTGGGCTTTGGCGGCCCTCCCCGTCCCGTCCCTGATGGCGAACGGCGCATAGCGGGGGATGATCTGGTGGTCGATATAGACCCTGACGAGCCCGCTGCGCGTCCAGTTCAGGGTGTTGAAGACGACAAGCGAAGGGAGCTTCCCGCGCGGGACGTGGCTCTGCAGGAGCCCCAGGGCCTCCTCGCCGAGCATCTTCGCCCGCCGGCCGGCCTCCCAGGCGTAGGACTCCTTGAGGGCCCGCTGCTCCATGGTGTATTTGTGGAACGGCTCCCGGACGCTGGCGTGGTATCCGACCGTATGCTCGGTGTAAAAGAGGAGGGCCGAGCCGGCCGCTTCGATCCGGTCCACGATCTTTTCGGGAAGCACCGAGCCCTGGAGAGCGGCCATGGTCAGCCCGGCCGTGTTGGCGATGAGGTCGCTCTGGGCCGTCCGGGTCGCGTCGACCTCGCGGGCCGAGCCCCCGAACCCGTCCGTCCACCAGTCGGGCCAGGCCCCCCGGATGACCGGGAAGGATGCGCCGTGATCGGCCTCCATCTCCTCGAAGAACTCCGTGGCCGAGGCCGTCCTGAGCCGGGGCCAGAGGTATGTCTCGTTCCAGCGCCGGATCATGTCGCTGGCGAACGTCGATGGCGGCGAGTTGTCGGTGATGAACCCCGAGTGCTGGATGGAGACCAGGTCGTACGCGTAGCCCTTGGACTCGAGGGCCGCCAGGTAGGTCAGCAGCTCGTCCTCGAAGACGTCGAATTCGCCGGCGTGGATCTTGAAGACCGTGTTGCCGGTCATGTAGTGCTCGGCGCGGTAGGCCAGCATGCGCTTGCCGGACGGCGACTCCCACCAGAAGAGGGTCGGCTTGTCGAAGCAGATCAGGGCCCGGTGGCCGTGGGTGCCCATGTTGAGGTAGCGGACGCCCAGGTCGTGATAGAAGTCGTTGAGGCACCAGCCGATGCCGTTGACGTCGTTCTGCATGGCCGTCCGGACCTCGAGCCCTCGCTCCCTGAACCTGCGGAGGGGCTGGAGCGAGGCGGCCAGGGTCGGCTCGTCGGGCAGCTCGTCGAAATTGAAGTACATCCCGGTGATCTCGATGCGGCCCTCGGCCACCCGCTTCCTCAGCCGCTCGATCTGGGCCGCCGGACGGCTCCGGAGGTACTCGTCCACGGCCCACGAGGCCTCGCAGGTCCAGCGGAACTTGGCCTCGTCGGGATAGACGTCGGTCAGGTCGCAGTAATCCAAAGCGTAGTCGATGAACCGGAGGTGCTCGGCCAGGATCTCGGTCTGCGGCCGGGTGTAGCCGATGTCGGTGTGGGTGTGCTGGACGAAGTTCACCCGCCACGGCCGGACCGGGGCGAGCTCGATATCTCCCGTCCAAGTCCGCGCCCCGACCTCGAGCCGGTAGCCGAGCTTGGTTCTCTCGGCGACGCGGGGAAGCGGGATCCGCACGTGGTTGTACCCGAAGGCGACCGCGGTCTCGGCGAGAAGCTCCCCGCCGATGAAGATCCTGGCCGCCGTCGGCTCGCCGAAATGGAGGATGCCGGCGATCCCCAGCTGAACGGGGTCGCCCTTGGCGACGGGCACGGCGGGCAGGGCCTTGAAGCTCAGGCCCGCTTCCAGGGGGAGCTTGAAGGTCATGTACCAGAAGGTCTTCCCGAACTTGCCGCCGGTCACTTTGAGGGCCAGCGGCCGGCCGGGATTGGCGAGCTTTGCAGGCAGCGTCAGGACCATGAACCCGAAGCGGTCGCCGTGCTGATCGGTCATGTCCTTGCGGAACCGCAGGCTCGAGCCGTCGTCGGCCGCGAGCGACCACTCGTCGGTCCCGTCGGCCCAGAAGGTGAATTTCCGGACGCCATTGACGGCCAGGTCGAAGCTGGCTTTGCCCGGCGACGAGCCGAGGCCGGCCAGCCAGACGAAGGACAGGGATGCGCCGGACGGAGCGGCGGGCGCCGGCGCCGTCCGCCATTCCATGGACGAGCGGCCGTCGGTGGCCCGGACGAGGAGGCTCTCCCGGGCGACGGGCACGGAAGAGTGGTAGGAGAAATCCGTCCCGGAGACCTTGGCGGCGTAGCCGTTGACGAGGAACGGGTTCTCGCCGGGTTGCGGCGGGGCGGCGCAGCCCGCGCCCAGGAGAAGCCCGGCGGCCGTTAAAGCGATGACGACCAGGCGTTTTTGGCTCATGGTCCTTTCCTTTCTCCGGTCATGATGGTCCCAACACCAGGCCCTCGATCTCCTCGAGGGTGCGTCCCTTGGTCTCGACCAGGAACGCGCGGAAGAAGAAAAAGCTGGCCAGTGTCGCGGCGGCGTAGAAGCCGAAGACATAGCCTGTCCCGATCCGGCCGGCCAGCACGGGGAAGAGGAACGCGGTCGAGGCGTTGGCCACCCAGAGGGTGAAGCTGGCTACGGCGCTCGCCCGGGCCCGGATGCGGTTGGGGAACATCTCGGACAGGATGACCCAGATGACGATCCCCTGGGACGTGCAGAACAGGGTCACGAAGCCCAGCAGGCCGGCCAGCAGGAACGGCCCCTGGAGGCCGCGGATCAACCCGACGGCGACGACGGCCAGGCAGACGGGCATGCCGAGGGCCCCGATCATCAGCAGCGTCTTCCGGCCGAGCCTGTCGATCAAGGCCATGCCGACGAAGGTGAAGACCATGTTGGTCGTCCCGACGGCGACCGTTTGGAGGAGGGCCGATCCTTCGGCGAACCCGGCGGCCCGGAAGATGGCCGGAGCGTAGTACATGACGACGTTGATCCCGGTCAGCTGGTTGAAGACGCCGACGGCCATGCCGATGAGGACCAGGCGCCGGTACGGCGGACGGAAGAGGCGGATGCGCCGCGAGGCCGCCTCGTCGGCCAGCGAGGCGCGGATGTCGTCGAGGACGCGGTCCGTGTCCTCCTCAGGATCGGTAACGCGGACGACCTCGTGGGCCTCGTCGACGCGGCCCGCGCGGACCAGCCACCGGGGGCTTTCGACGACGAAGAAAAGCATGCCGAAGAAGACGGCCGCCGGTACGGCCTCGGCCCAGAACATCCAGCGCCAGCTCGACTCGCCGATGCGGGCCAGGAGGAAGTTCGAGAAGAAGGCGGCGACGATGCCGACGACGATGGCCAGCTGGGCCGTCGAGACGAGGAGCCCGCGCTTTCGCGGCGGGGAGATCTCGGCGATGTACATCGGGGCCATGACCGAGGCGGCCCCCACTCCGAGGCCGCCGAGGAAGCGGGCCAGGACGAAACCCGTGTAGGTCGCGGCGGCGCCCGTCCAGACGGCCGAGGCGAAGAGCAGGAGAGCGGCGGCGAACAGCATCCGGCGCCGTCCGAACCGGTCGCCGGGGCGGCCGACGCCGATGGCCCCGACGACGCAGCCGACGAGCGCGGCGCTGACGGCCCAGCCGAGCCGGGCGTCGGTCATGCCGAAAAAAGCCCGGATCATCTCAGTCGTCCCGGAGATGACGGCCGTGTCGAAGCCGAACAGAAGACCGCCGAGGGCCGCGGTGAAGGCGTAGCGGAAGAGACGGCCTTCACGGACAGGGGCCGCGGACGGCGCTCCCGTTCGCCGATCTCGGCGGCGTTCCCCTCCATCCATGGGGAGGGAGTATATCATTAATTTGGCTCCTCTCCCATTTCCGGGAGCCGTTATCAATGACTCTTTGATCGTCCTTCCCCGGAAAAGGGAGAGGGCCAAATCAATTAGGGAATGGGTACGGCGTCCCCGGATCAGAGGGAGCCGAAGGCCCGGACGCTGTCGACGAAGAAGCCCTTCGCCGCGTCCCAGGAAAAATCGACGAGCATCTCCGGCTCCGGTTCCTTGTCGGCATCCTCGAAATAGATGAGGCTTTTCAGGACATGATGACGGTTGAAGCCGCTCGGCCCGTACTTCCGCTCGAAACTCCCGAAAAAGCCCTTCAGGTCCAGCCCGAGGCTGTTGAGTATGAAAAAGAGGTCCACGAAGTCGCGCTTCGTCCCCCGCGAGGAAATGGCGTCGATCTTCATGCAGCCGATGTCCGCGAGCGAGGCCACGCGCACCCCCAGGCGATCGACAGTCTCTTCGAGCAGGGGGTAGGCATAACGGAAAAAGCCGATCTTTGTCGCGTCAAATCTTCCAACCAGCGTGCCAGCATCCGAGTAGTCGATCACGAACCGGCCCTGGTTCCGAAGGGTGTTCTGGATGGCGAAGACATCGAACTCGGCCGGCGAGAAGAGATCGAAGTCGTGCGAGAGCCGGTGCCCGATGTGGAGAGCGCAGCCCGTCCCTCCGGCAAGATAGAACGATCTTAGGAGATCCTGACGGGAGAGGATCCCGAGGGTCTTCTCGGCGTCGGCCCCAAGGACGGTGAGGGTCATGGATCACTTCCCCAGCATGAGCAACCAGTACCGGGAGCTCTTCGGGGACAGGGTCTTGCTCTTTCGGAGGACCTTCTTGATATCGGTCCGGGCGTAGGTCGAAAAAAGCCACTCGACGGCTTTCTCGTCTCCCAGCTCCAGGGCCCGTTCGATGATATAGCGTTTGTTTTCTTGAAGATCGAGGTGGTCGACGTTGGTGTCCCAAAACAGCTCGCGGGGGATGCCAAAAGGCTTCATTGTATCTATATTATATCATATAAAGTGGCCCTAAATCCCGCGCGTCATGCCGGCGGAAAGATCAGAGAATCCTTATCGTGTCCCCGAATTCTTCACCAAGGAAACCGACAGCGAGGAGAAGAAATGATCCGCTAGGCGAGCTCGTCCCAGAGGCGAAGGCCCGGGACGGCGGCGAAGTGGGCATCGAAGGTCACCAGAACGGAAGCCGTTTCGAGGGCCTGGGCGGCGATCCAGACGTCGTTGAGGGGGATCGGCCGGCCGGCTTCCTTGAGGGCAGCTTTGATCATGCCGAAGTACTCGGCGGTCTCCTGGGTCGCTTCGAGGACGGAGACCCCGGGCTTGGCCAGGAAGCGCTCGAGGATCTCCCGGTTCCGCTTCTCCCGGGCGCCGGCGCGAAAACCGGCATACAGCTCGCCAAGCACGAACACGGAATTTCCCTCGAAAAGTCAAGCTCGAGAGCCATGAATCGGCGGGAGAGTATCATGGCACTCAAAAAAAAGGCTTTAGCATCTAAAAAAAGCTTGACAATGACCTTCTTTAATTATATACTTCATATAAATTGAAGTATATTAATAATGACACAAGGAGGCCCATATGGGACAATCGGTCAAAATGAAGCCCGTTCAGGTTTGGATGACCGTCTTCACGGCGGTCCTGATCGCGGCCCTGGCCATCGGGTGGATCTTCTTCGGGGAGCCGGGGTTCTACTGGGTTTTCGGCTCCATCCAGATCCTGATGGCCCTGATCCACCTGACCGTCCTTTTCAGAACGGGGAGTCCGATCTATCTCATCCCGACGGCCATGTATACTCTCTGGTGGCTGACCTTTTTCCCGCCGTTCGCCGGGCATCCCTGGCACGAGGGATTCGCCCTGGCCTCGGCCGCGTTCCTGGCCGCGTTCATCGGCGTCCTAATCTCCCGGCGCATCGAATGGCGCTACAAGGAGATCCTGCAGCTAGCTGCCAAGCCTGTTACCGGCGCCGCCGACGGATTCACCTCCCGGCCCTTCCCGGCCGGTCAGGCCGAGTTCACCCGGGAGCAGGCCGCCGGGTTGGCCCGGTTCCTGAGGAGGAACGTGATCGCCTTCCCCTTCTTCGAGCCCGACAGGGTCGTGCTGGTCGTGCCAGAATACATGTGGGCCTACCTTCTGCTCTTCAAGAGGACCTATGAGAAGGGAACCTACGTGGCCTTCTCGGATTCCGGCCAGGTCACCGTCCGCATCGCCAAGGCCGATTACCGCAAATTTGAGCAGGAGCTGACCTTCGACCAGCTCTGCGACTCCCTCGGCCGGCTCTTCAAAACGTTCCTGAAATGGCATAAGGAGGGGACCCCCGAAAAGATCATCCGGCTGATCAACTCCGCCCGCAGGAGCCAGGCCGATGAGAAATAGCGGCGAAGGCTCCTTCGAGCGGTTGCGCCGGCTGTCCGCCCTTCTGGCCAAGGATTACGCCGAGGAGCTCCTGACGCTCCTGGTCGTCTACAAGGACATCTCGGCTTCGGAGGCGGCCGCCCGCCTGAACCTCCACATCAAGACGGCCCAGGACTTTCTGGAGGGCCTCAGCGAGGCGGCCGTCGTGACCAAGAACGAAGCGATGGAGGCCAAGCGGCCCTATTTTCGCTACGCGCTCCGGCAGAGGCGCCTGGCCGTCGCGTTCGACCTTGACGAGCTCTACGACCGGGAGAGCCAGGCCGCCGCCCGTGACTGGACGCTCCGCGAGCGCAAGAACTCCGGCGCCCTGTTCAAAGAGGGCCGCGGCGACCGGATCTCGTCCGTTCATGTCTTCGAAGGTCGCGGCCGGTCGCGGGAAGAGAGGCGCTACAGCCCGACCGAACGCCAGGGCCGGTTCCTGTTCCACCTGCCGTTCCCGACGGAGGAGCCCCGCCGGGTGAAGGAAATCATGGCTAAAGCCGGCCTGGGCGAGGCGGATCTTCCGGAGATCATGGATATCGTCGGCGTCCTCCTGGACCGAGGCGTCATCGAGCGTTCCGTCGCTCAGGCCCAGCCGTAAAGGACGGACGGCAGATTGTGCCTTATCGCTCGATATGGTAAGGAAGGTGAATCATGATCTCTCGCATTAAAAGATCTCCTGTTATTCTCTCGCTGGCATTTCTGGCGACCGGGCTCGCGGCGGCGGCCCTCCACGGCTGCCGGTCCGCGGAGGATTCCCCCGCCCGGCGGATGGAAGAGTATGTCCGCGCCGCCCACCGCCTCTGGAACTTCCAGGGCGCGGTCCTGGTCGCGAAAGGCGGAAAGGTCGTCTTCGAAGCCGGCCTGGGCGAGGCCCGGGTCGAAGACGGCATAAAGAACAGCCCGGCCACGCGCTTCCTGATCGCCTCCGCGACCAAGACGTTCACGGCCGCGGCCGTCCTGCAGCTGGCCGAAAAAGGGCTCCTCGACCTCGACGATCCGGTGTCGAAGCATGTCCCCGAATTCCCCATGCGGCCCGGCGCCCCGATCACCATCCGCCATCTCCTGACCCACACGTCGGGCCTGCCGGAAGCCGTCCCCGATCCCCGGATCCTCGGCGATCTGCGGAAGGCCTTGCCCCCGCTCGATCTCCTCGGCCTGATCAGGGACAAGGAACCGGACTTCGCCCCGGGGGAGCGCGAAGCCTACAGCAACATCGGGTATGTTCTCCTCGGGCTGGTCATCGAGAGGGCCTCGGGCGCGTCGTATTACGACTACCTGCGGGATCATATCCTAGCCCCCCTGGGCATGACCGCCAGCGGCTTCCGCGAGGACTGGTACGAGGCGCCGGCCTTCGCCCACGGCTATATCGAGGGGCGAGACGGAAGGCTGGCCGACGCGCCGCGGTTCAATCCCTTAATGGCTTTTTCCGCCGGGGCGCTGTTCTCCACCGTCGGGGACCTTCTCAAATGGGACGACGGCCTGCGCTCGGACAAGGTCCTGTCCCCGGCGTCCAAGGATCTGATGGCCGTGGCCCCGAGAGGCGTTTTCGGCCACGGCTGGCTGGTCCTGGAGGCCTGGGGACGAAAGGAGCTCGCCCATGGCGGCAGCGCCCCTGGCTTCGAGGCGATGCTCTCGCGCTGGCCCGGCGAGGAGGCCTTCGTGGCCGTCCTCAGCAATCTCGGCGGAGCGTCGGTGGGCGAGATCGCCCGGAGCCTGGCGGCCATCCTCTTCGGCGAAGACCATCAATTCCCAGAACCGCGCGGGATCCTTCCCGTTGACCCCGGCGTCCTCGATGATTATGCCGGCGTTTATCGGATCGACGGCGACAGCCGGCGCGAGGTGCTCCGCGAGGGCGACGCGCTGTTCGTGATCCGGGACGGGGGCCGCAAGTATCCCTTGCTTCCCTACGCCCGGGACAAATTCTTTTTCGCCAACGACAAGGGCGCGACGATCCGCTTCGTCAGGGATGGGGCGGGCCGGGTGACGGCTCACATCTTCCACCAGGGAGGCATCGACCAGAAGGCCGAAAGGGTGCGCTGACCCAGCGGTCAGAGCATCGTTTCAGATTCCGCGCCGCCGTTTTATCTCGGCGTCGAAGCAACGCGGACGACGTTCGCGACGATCCGGGGATCGGGAAAGGGCCCCCCCCTGATCGACGGCTCATGCCTCACGGAGGGCCTTTTGAAGGAGGTCGTACAGGCCGAGGCTTCTCGACCACCGCTCGAGATACTCTGCATCGAGCTGCCCGCCCTGGACTTTGATCACGCGGAGGCTCAACCCCTGCCAACTCAAGCGGCGGGTGGTCTTGACCAGCGAGGCGACGGCCCGCAGGCGTTTGGAAACCGGAGCCTCCCTGATGAGGGTTATCTGGACGTCTTCGAGCCGAGGAGGCGCGTCCTGATCGCTCATCGTCGTCGAGAATGATAAGCCGGGGCGCCGGGGGATGTCAAACGCGCGGCGATAACGGCACTTCTGTCGTCCTTGACGACCGTTCGCGATCGGGCTATCCTTTGTCCGCATAAGCTTGAAAGGGAGGGAAGAAGATGACTGGCATGTCCCTCAACACGCGTTCGGCCATGCGGCCGTTTTTGATAAGACACAGGAGGCTCGCCGCCCCGGCGGTCGTCTTTTGCTTGGCCTGCCTCGTCACAATCCCTTCCGCCGGTGAGGACCAAGCCGCTCGAGTCTTCCCCCTGCCGGAGATCGAGACCGTCTTTTCCGTCCGGGCCGAGCACGGCCGGGTGTACATCCAGGACAAGAAGGACATCGCGGTCCATGCCTTCGATGACGGGCGCTTCCTGCGCCGGATCGGCCGCCCCGGCCAAGGGCCAGGCGAATTCACATTGATCGCGGGATTCACGGTTCTTGAGGACCGGATCGTCGTCGCGGATATCTCCAAGATGCTCTCCTTTACAATCGAAGGAGAATACCTCGATCAGATGATCCCTCCCGCCCGGCCCATGGGCTATCCCATCCTCCCCGTGGGGAAGCATTTCGTCGGCGTGCCCTGGGAAAGACGGGAGGACGGATCCCCGCTGCCGCGGATGGGGGTCATCTACGACCGGGCGGGAAAGCCGGTCAAGCGGTTTATCGAAGTCCCCAATGTCCTCCCTCCCCCGCCCCCTCCCCCGGGATCATCGCCACCGTCGGGCAAGACGGATGTCTTGATGATCAATGACTACTTCGATTACATCGTTCACGGCGGCAGGATCTATGTCGCCGATTCGAGCCGGGGGCTGTCCATTTCGGTCTTCGACGAGACGGGCTCTCCGCTCCACGAGATCCGCCATGCCCTCGAGCCCGTGAAGGTTTCCAAGGAATACCGGGACTTCGCGATCAAAAGCCACCCGGACAAATACTGGGCCTCCCACAAGCCCGTCTTCCCGGAATTTTTCCCGGCTCTTGGGGCCTTCAAGATCGACGGCGGCCGCATCTACGCCGTCACGGGGGCCGCCAAAGACGGCCGCCACGAGGTCATTGTCATGGATCTCGAGGGGGAGATCCTCGAGAGGGGATTCCGTTTCCCCATCCCTTTCGACTTCCGGGTACCGCTCGTGTTCGCCCGTACGTTCGACGTCGAGGAGGGCCGGTTCGTCTGGGTGGGATACAACGACGCGAAGGAGTGCTACGAGCTCCATATCGATTGAGCGGAACCGGGGAGATCCTTCTGCTCGACGCTCATAGCGTCCTGCGTCCGGTTGACTTATCCTGGTCAGATCCCGTCGGGGTTTAATAGGGAAATAGGTATCATGTCCCCCATTAATTCCGAGGGTAGGCGTCGAGATCGAGGTCGGTGGCGGGGTCGGGATCGCGGGTGAATTTCCTGAGGGCCACGGCCCCGACCATGGCCGCGTTGTCCGTGCAGAGCTTGGGTGAGGGGACGTAAGCGGGAAGATCGGACTCCCGGGCCAATTCCTGGAACCGCACCCGCAGTCTCGCGTTGCGGGCCACTCCCCCGCAGAGGATGAGCGAACGGGGGCGCACCGCGTCGGCCGCCGCGGCGACGTTGTCGACCAGGGCCCGGACGACGATGCTCTCGAAACTGGCCAGAAAATCGCGAAGGCGCGGGTCGTCTTTACCCACGCCGCTCTCCCGGATGTTCTTGAGGGCCGCCGTCTTGAGCCCGCTGAAGCTGAAGTCGAGGCTGCGGTCCTTGGTCCGCGGCACGGCGAAGGGGAAGGCCGCGGGATCGCCGTCCCGGCCGAGCTTCTCGATGACCGGCCCGCCCGGGTAGCCGAGCCCCAGGAACTTGGCGATCTTGTCGAGGGCCTCGCCGGCGGCGTCGTCGCGGGTGCGGCCGAGAAGCTTGAAGGACAGCGGCTCTTCCATCAGGTAGAGGGCCGTATGCCCGCCCGAGACGAGCAGCCCCAGGACGGGATAGGCGATATCGGGGTTCTCGAGGAAGCAGGCCTCGAGGTGGGCCTCGAGGTGATCGACCCCGACGAGCGGCTTCTTGTGGTAATACGCCAGCCCCTTGGCGAACGAGAGCCCCACGAGGAGCGAGCCGATGAGGCCCGGCCCCTGGGTCACGGCGTAAAGGTCGATGGCCTCGAGGCCGACCCCGGCGCGCGCCAAGGTCTCCTCGACGACGGCCGTGATGGTCTTGATGTGCTGGCGCGAGGCCAGCTCGGGGACCACCCCGCCGTAGGGGGCGTGGATCTCGTCCTGGGATAGGACGATGTTGCTGAGGACCTCGGGAGCGGGCCCGATACCGGGATCCGACAGATAACGTGTCCCATCGGTACGTGATCCCGCATCCGGCCCCTTCGACCGGAGCACGGCCGCCGACGTCTCGTCGCACGATGTTTCGATGGCCAGGACAAGCATGACGCGGGGACCTTTCCCGCTCATCTTAGCAGAATTACCGCCCCCCATCCATCCGGCCTATTTTCCCCGCTTTCGCCAAACGGATCTTAGCTGAACTTCCCGGAGCGACTGACCTGATCCTTTTTACGCTTGGCAACCAACTCTTTCATTCGGGAGACAAAGGCCGCAGAGTTATCGAGCGCTGCCTCCACCTCATCCGGGGACGCGACAAAGTTGAAGCTGTACTGGTCGGAATGCCGCGTTTCCCGGAGATGGTCCAATAGCTCCACCCACTCCGACTCGAGCCGAAGCTTATTGACATAGTTGGCCTTAAGAAAAAGGGCAATACAGGCATGGCTCTTTTCGCGGTACCCGTCTCGAAACAGGACCGCCCGGGCAGCGTGGAAAACAGCCAGATACGAACACAATAGTGATGATCGGCGGGCCTCAACGAGGGCGCTCGTGTGGGCCTCCTCAAGCCACTTGTCCGCCGTCTCCAGACTCTGCAGGGCTTTATCCCGGGAAGGAACGGTCCTCCTGATCAAACCCTTCTTCAAGCATTCCCGGTAATCCAACAATGTCCTCGCCGTACAGCCTAAGCGAGCCGAAAGCCAAGGACCGGAAGAACAGGGGGTCCGCCTTCTTCATGATCCTCAGCTTTTCTTCCGTCACAAATAATAGACTGACCTTGCCCGTTTTTTTTCTCAGGGCCGCCGCTAATTTCGCGTTTTTCAGCTCGACCCACTCCGAGACAGCGATCCAAATATCGATATCCGACTCCTCGTCGTTCTCGCCCTTCGCGGCGCTCCCGTAGACGCCCGCCCCCATGACGAAAGAATATTTCTTGAAATCGAAGCCCGCGAGAGCCTTCAGGCCTAATAAGATCTTGAGCAGCCTGACTTCGAAGGACCCGGCTACGAAATATCCGCTCCTTTTCCTGATGAGGATCCGCTCTTTTTTGAGAATGGTCAAATAGCGTGAAACATAGCTCTTGCCAAGACGGAGCTCTCGGGCGACGTCGACAACAGTGACCTCTCCCATCTTAAAGAGAACCGCGGCCAGGATAGACCCGCGCCCTTCCGTGGAAAACAATTTGCTCAGTTCCATCTCGGACCCCTCCGGTTCCCGTTTCGGGAACAAATAGTTTCCATATTGGGAACTATTATATGAAATCCCTGCCCGCTTCTCAAGACGGGGGTAACGGAAAAGGAGGCCGCAGCGTATATTTAAAGAGGATTCATGAGAATATTTCCGGCGTTCGGCGGTCTTATATTAAGAATGGGAACATATCCCGCAACAAAAAGGGTCCTGTACCAAAGGGACATGTCCCCGAACCTGGGCCGGGCGGCCGGTCTCCGGCCCCTGATCCCCGTTGACAGGTTGGCCCGAAAGTTGCTATTGAGAGGGCAGCGGTATTTTTAATGGGGATGCCTTCCTCCGGCACATGTCCCCGGACCGGCTCCCGGCGTCGAGACTGCGTCCTTCGCTGATCATACAAGGAGGTGGACGATGCGCGTCCCCAAAGCCGTCCTGGGAGGGTTCCTGATCGTCGTCCTGCTGGGCGCCGGAGCCTATCTTCTTTTCCTGAACAAAGGGCCTTCCTCCGGAGGGGATCAGGCGCGAAGCGCCTCAGCGGGCCCTTCGGGGGACGGCGCCGCCCCGCCCCCCGACCAGAAGGCCGAGGCCGCTCCCCTGCCCGTCAAGGTCGCCAAGGCCTACACGGGAGACCTGGTCATGACCCTCAAGTCGCCGGGCGAGGCCTACACCGAAAAGCGCATCTCCATGCGGGCCGAGGTCGGCGGGGTTGTCAAGAACCTTTACGCGGCCGAGGGCCGGCACGTCAAGGAGGGCGACCTGCTCGTCGAGCTGGACGACCGCGAATATCGCCTGCGCCTCGAAAAGCTCGAGGCCCAGCGCATCCGGATTCTCTCGGAGCTGGTCCTGGAGAAGGAGTTCGACGTTCCCGCCGCCGGGGCCTCGCCCGAGGCCGCCGAGCGCTTCAAGAAATCCCAGGCCGATTTCGAGCGGGCCTCCGAAGCTTTCCAAAAAGGCCTCATCTCCCAGGCCGCCTACGAGCAGGCCCAAAAGGACTACGAGCTGGCCATGATCGAGGGCGGCCACAAGAAAGAGGAGATCATGGCCTCGACCAAGGGCCTGACCCAAGCCGAGATCGACGTCAAGATCGCCCGCATGGAGCTCGAGAAGACCCGCGTCCGGGCCCCCTTCGCCGGCATCGTCACCGACATCAAGCTATCGCCCAAAGAGCACATCGAGGCCGGCCGGGAGCTGTTCACTCTGGTCGACATCAGCCGCATCAAGGTCAGGGCCAAGGTCCTCGAGAGCGAGGTCGGCAAGATACGCCCCGGCCGCGACTGCGATCTCCTGTTCAGCGCCTTCCCCGGCCGGGCCTTCAAGGGCCGCATCGAGGCCGTCAGCCCGGTCATCAACGCCGAGGACAAGACCTGCGCCGTCCACGTCACCATGGACAATCCCTCCGAAGAGATCAAGCCGGGGATGCACGCCGAGGTCGAGATCCCGACCGAGATCTTCAGCGACCGTCTCCTGGTCCCCCAGAAGGCCATCCTCGTCCGCGGCGGGCGCCAGCTCGTCTTCGCCGTCGAGGAGGGCGTCGCCAAGTGGCGCTACATCGAGGTCGGGCTGGAGAACGAGCGCTTCGCCGAGGTCCTGCCGGGCCGGGAGCCGGGCTGGGGCGTCAACGCGGGCGACGACGTCATCGTCGAGGGCCACGTCACCCTGGCCCACGACACCAAAGTGACGATCATCGAATAGGCAAGGCCATGAGCCAGGCCCGCACCTCCGTCGAACGCCCGGCCGCTCTCCTCATGATCGCGGCCGCTGCGATCCTGTCCGCCGCCGCAACCGGCCTCGTCCCCGCTCAAGCGGTCGTCGAGAACCCGGCCAAGCCCAGGGCCGCGAATGCGGGACGGGTCGTTGCTCCCACAGAGGTCGCCGTCATCTCGGACGAAGGGACGGACGATTATTACTTCAAGCGGCCCCGAGGGCTTAACACCGCACCCGACGGTTCGCTGGCCCTCCTCGACGAGAACCAGGTCCTGTTGTTCGACAAGAACGGGAAGTTCCGCGCCAATCTTTTTAAGAAGGGCCAGGGCCCCGGCGAAGCGGCCTATGTCGGCGCCTGCCTTTTCGCGGAGGGGAAAGCCGTCGTCCAGGCGAGCTCGCCCGACAAGCTCATGTTCTTCGACGACGCCGGCAAATACGAGCGGGAGATACCCATCCGAGTCCAGGGCAGGTCCATGATGACGGCCCTCTTCTTCCACGACGGGGTTTTCTACCTCCGGGCCTCGGAGTTCCCCCGGGTCAAGGGCGACCCGGACTATGTCGACACTCCGCAGAACATCCTCGCCGTCGACGAGGCGGGCGGGGACATCAAGATCTTGGCCTCGTTCCCGACCAGGTCCTTCGTGATATCCTCGCCGGCCGGAGGGGGCGGGATGTTCAGCATCAGCACTCTGATCACGGCTCCCTTCGAGCGGGGCCTCCTGGCCCTGACCCACACGGAGGACTACCTCGTCAAGCTCTACGACCCGGCGGCCGAGAAGACCGTCCGCGAATTCCGAAGGGCCTATGAGCGGGTCAAGGGGATCCCGCTGACAGAGGTGGAGAAGAAGGGCGGCATCTTTATCGACGGCAAGCACTACACCCGCCCCGAGAGGAAATTCGAGAACGACGTCAAGAACATCCTCGCCCGCGACGGCGAGATATGGGCGGTGACCTCGACGATCGACAAGGACAAAGGGATCCTCGTCGACGTGTTCGACGGCGAGGGCGTCTACCGGGATTGTTTCTTCATCAAGCTCCCCGAGCCTGCCCTGGAAAGCATTATCTCCCCCGGCCGATCGGCCCTCGACGGTGAGTTCCTCTGGGTCGTCGAACGCTCGGAGGAAGAGGGAACCTTCACCATCAAGAAATACAGGGTGGCCGGACAGATGCGGCCGCGAGAGACCCAACCATCGAAGAAGGGAGGCCGGACATGAGAAGGACCGCGGCGAGCGGAAGGGCCTTTGGTTTCTGGCTGCTGCTTCTCGCAACGGCCGCCTCGGCATCGGCCCAGCCCCAGTGGAAGGGGACGATCGCCAAAGAAGGCGACGTCACGGTCGTCAAGAACCCCAAGGAGCCTCTTTACAAGACGCCCGTCCTCGAGCTCAAAGAGGAGCTCTCGCTCGGCGGCCCGGAGGCCGAGAGCGAAGAGGTCTTCGGCCGCGTGCGCACCGCGGTCGTCGATGATGCCGGGTCGATCTACGTCCTGGACACGCAGGCGTCCCACGTCAAGGTTTTCGACCTATCCGGCAAGTATGTCCGGACGATCGGCCGTGAGGGCCAGGGGCCGGGCGAGCTCAACAGCCCCAGGTCGATCGTTATCAACCGGGCCAAGGAAGAGCTGGGCGTTCTCGAAATGTCGAGACGGATGTCCTTCTTCAGACTGGACGGGACCTTTCTGCGTCACGTCTCCTTCAAGGAGATCTGGGCCCTCTCGGCCCGGACCGATTCCCGGGGCACGATCTACGTCGTCGAGGGCATCGTCGACGAGAAGGATCCGCGTTATGAGATGAAAATGCTCGGCCCCGACGGCTCTCTCCTCGCCGCGCTTGCCAAGTCGCCGGCTCCGGTGAGCTCGGGCGGCAGGCTAACGGCTTTCACGGCTATCAGCTATTTCGTCGTGGACGAGGATGATCACCTCGTCTATGGGTACCCCTCGACCTATGAGGTCCAGTTCTTCGGCCCGGCGAGCTCGAAGGTCTTCAAAAAAATCACGCGGGATTACGATCCCGTGGCGGTCACCGAGGAGGAAAAGACGGAGAGGGAAAAGCAGGGCCAGCGCGGACCGGGCCAAGTCATCGATTTTCCAAAACACCACTCGGCTTACTATCGTTTCTTCGCCAGCGACCAGGGCCATCTCTTCGTCCAGACCTGGGAGAAAACGAAGGACGGCAAGAGCGTCCACGATATCTTCGACCCCGAGGGCCGGTTCATCGGCCGCATCCCGCTCAAACCCCTCGGTCTCGAGATCCTCAAAGGCAAGTACTACGCCCTCGAAGAGGATGAAGAGGGCTACCAGACCGTCAAGCGGTACGCTGTGAGGTGGGCCATCAAGTGACGGAGCCATCATGGTCGGGCCATTCAGGATCGGGGAATAGACGGAGGGCCGCCAAGGACCGCGAGGAGGAAGCGATGATCGCGAACCGAGAGAGGCCGTCATGAAGCTGGCCCGCATCGCCGTCGACCGGCCGGTCACGGTCTACATGTTCTACCTGGCCGTCGTCCTCCTGGGCTTCGTCTCGCTCCGGGAGCTGGCCGTCGACCTGCTGCCGGACATCAGCTATCCGCGCCTGTCGGTCATCACCCGCTACCCGGGCGTGGCCCCAGAAGAGATGGAGACCCTCATCACCGCCCCCCTCGAATCGGCCGTCAGCCGCATCCCCCGCCTGCGCCGCGTCGAGTCCATCTCCAAGGAGGGCGTCTCGTACCTGGCCCTCGAGTTCGACTGGGGGACGGACATGGACTTCACCATGCTCCACACCCGCGAGCAGCTCGACATGGCCAAGGACCGGTTCCCCGAGGACGCCGAGAGCCCGATCATCATCCCCCTCGACCCCCAGAGCCGGCCGATCATGACCCTGGCCGTGACCGGCGACCGCAGCCTCCTCGAGCTCAAGGAGTTCGCCGAGGAGCTGGTCAAGCCCCGCCTCGAGCAGATCGAGGGCGTCGGCTCGGCCGAGATCACCGGAGGGGTCGAGCGCGAGATCCAGATCGAGGCCGATCCCCGGAAGCTGGCCCTCTACGAGCTGACCATCGACGACATCGCCCGCCGCGTCGACGCCTTCAACCGCAACCTCCAAGGCGGGACCATCCGCAAGGGGACCTTCAAGTACGCCCTGCGGGTCGTCGGCGAGTTCGAGTCGCTCGACGAGATCGGCGAGATCAGCCTCAAGGTCACCGACGAAGGCGGCGTCGTCCGCCTCCGCGACGTGGCCGAGGTGCGTGACGGTCTCGCCGAGCGCCAGGGCCTGACCCGCCTCGGCGGGGCCGAGAGCATCGGCCTGCTGGTCCGCAAGGAGTCGGGGGCCAACACGGTCAAGGTCACACGACTGGCGCGGGCCGCGATCGCCCAGATCCGCGAGGAGAACCCCGGCATCACCCTCAGCGTCGTCAACGAGCAGTCGCGCTACATCGAGCAGGCCGTCGGCGCGGTCCGCAACGAGCTCATCCAGGGCGCGGTCCTGGCTTTCCTTACCTTGCTCATCTTCCTCCAGGAATGGAAGACCCCGCTGATCATCGGCACGGTCATCCCCGTGTCCATCATCGGCACCTTCAGCCTGATGTTCTTCGGCGACATCACCCTCAACATCATGTCGCTCGGCGGCCTGGCCCTGGGGGTGGGCATGCTCGACGACTGCGCCGTGGTCGTCTCGGAGAACATCTTCCGCCACCGGAGCCTGGGCAAGGGCCTTAAAGAGGCGGCCTACGTCGGGACCCGGGAGGTCGGCCCGGCGGTCATCTCCACGGCCCTGACGACCATCGTCGTCTTCCTCCCGGTCATCTACGTGCGGGGTGTCGCCGGGCAGCTGTTCAAGGACACCGCCCTGACCGTGACTTTCGCCCTGCTGGCCTCGCTGCTCGTCTCCCTGACGCTCATCGCCACGCTCCAGTCGAGGCCGTTCGACTTCGGCGTGGGGGCCGGGCCCGGCTGGAAATGGCGCTGGGATCTCAAAAGGATCTGGAACCCACGGGCAGCGCCGGGCCAAGAGGGACCGGGCCGGCCCGGGCGATCCAACCCTCCGCCCCTCCTGACCGCCCCCCTCCGGGCCCTTCGCTGGCTGCTCTACGCGGTGTTCAAAGCCCTCGGCTTCGTCCTGAACTTCCTGGCCAGCTTCTTCGCCCAGCTCCTGGCCTTTGTCTTCCACTATCTCGGCCTGCCCTTCCGGCCCCTGCTCAAAGCCGTCTTCAGAGGCTTCAACGCCCTTTACGGCCGGTTCGTCACCTGGTACGAGAAAGCCCTGACCTGGAGCCTCGATCACAAGGGCCGCCTGATGGCCGGGGCCCTGGTCTTCCTGGCGGTCGTTATCGGCATGGGGACGCTCGTCCGGCGCGAGCTCATGCCCCGGATGGAGACGACGTCGTTCGAGCTCGACCTCAGGATGCCCGTCGAGTACTCCCTCGAGCAGACGACCGAGATGGCCGTCATGCTCGAGAGCCATATCCGCGGTCTGGAGCCGGTCCGCTCCGTCCTCTCCCAGATCGGGATCGTCAGCGGGCTGGAGAGCGCCGACCCCGAAATCTCCGTCAATTCCGCCCGCGTTTTCGTCGAGGTCGACAGGCCGGGACGGCTCGAGGGCGTCCTGGACGCCGTGCGGGACCGGCTGGCCAAGTTCCCCGAGGTCGCCTACACCCTCATCCGCGAGCAGGCCGCTCTCGGCCAGTTCCTGAACCTCTCGGCGGCCGAGATCGGCCTCAAGGTCAAGGGCCGCGACCTCGACCGCCTCAAGGACATCGCCGAGGACCTCGTGGCCCGGCTGGCGGCCATCCCGGGTATCGCCGACGCGTCGACCAATATCGGCGAGGGCAAGCCCGAGTTCAAGGTCATCGTCGATAAGGACGCCCTCCGCAGGTACCCGAACCTCACGCCGTCCCAGATCGGCGACTTCCTGGTCGGCGCCGTGCGCGGCCGGGTGGCCACCCAGTTCCGGGAGCTCGAGAAGAAGTACGATATCCTGGTCCGCATGGAGGACGCCTCGCGCCGCAACATCGAGGCCCTGCTCAACGAATCGCTCCCCTTCCAGGGCAAGCTCATCCCCCTCCGGGACCTGGTGACGTACGAGATCGTCCGCGGGCCCCGCGAGATCCGCCGCGAGGACCAGCAGCGCGAGGTCCTGGTGACGGCCAACCTGCGGGGGGCCAAGATGAGCCAGGTCGCGCCCCGCGTCGAGCGGGCGATCGGGGAGCTGAGGCTGCCGGCCGACTATCGGATCATCTGGAGCGGCGAGCGCGAGGAGATGGCCCGCTCGTTCCGCAGCCTCATCCTGGCCCTCGTCCTGGCCACGCTGCTGACCTACATGATCATGGCCGCCCAGTTCGAGTCGCTCATGCACCCCTTCCTGGTCATGTTCACCCTGCCCATGGGCGCGGCCGGGTCGGTCGTCGCCCTGCTCCTCACGGGGCTGACCCTCAACGTCATCTCGATCATCGGCATGGTCGTCCTCATCGGCATCGTCGTCGACAACGCCGTCGTCAAGATCGACTACACGAACCAGCTGCGCCGGGGCGGCATGCCGCTGCGCCAGGCCGTCGAGGAGGGCAGCCATGTCCGGCTGAGGCCCATCCTGATGTCGACCCTCAGCACGCTGTTCGGGCTGGTGCCCATGGCCCTGGCGCTCGAGCGGGGCGCCGAGCTCCTCCAGCCCCTGGCCGTGGTGGTCATCGGCGGCCTGACCTTCTCGACCTTCCTGACCCTCATCCTCATCCCGGTCCTCTATGAGTGGGTCGAGCAGAGGAGAGGATGAGGTTCTTCATCGACCGCCCGGTGGCCACGGCCATGATCTTCCTCTCGTTCCTGGCCCTCGGGGTCTACTCGTTCCTCAACACGCCCATCGAGCTGGCCCCCAAGGAGGACTATCCGAAGGCCGACATCGTCACGACCTGGTACGGGGTGCCGCCCGAGATCATCCAGACCCAGGTCACGGCCCCCCTCGAGGAGGCCTGCGCGACGGTCAAGGGCATCACCAAGATGAGCTCGACCTCGCAGATCGGCCAGTCCCGGATCACCCTGGAATTCGACCCGAAGACCGACATGGAATTCGCCATGCTGGCCCTGCGCGAGGCGCTGTCCAAGACGCGGACCGTTCTCCCGGACCGGGTCCGGCCCGTCGTCCAGCCGTACATCCCCGAGGACTTCCGGGTCCGGCCCTTCCTCCAATACACGGTCTCGGGCGACTACGGGCTCCAGGAGCTGCACGAGGCGGTCAAGGAGAAGCTCGAGATCGGCGTCGGCTCGGTCCGCGGCGTTTCGGCCGTCGAGGTCCTGGGCGGCTCCGAGCCCGAGGTCCGGGTGGTCCTCGACCAGTCCCGGATCAAGGCCTTCGGCCTCCATCCCTACCAGATCAACCAGGCCATCGGGGCCCGCCTCAGGACCTTCCCGACGGGACGGGTGAGGCGGGGCAATCAGGAGTTCCTGTTCAAGTTCGCCGACGCCGTGGACAGCCTGGCCGAGATCGAGCGGACCATCGTCGCCCACTCCGGACAGGCCCCCATCCTGGTCAAGGACGTGGCCAGGGTGGAGATCGCCTACGGGGACATCCGGGCCATCCACCGGATCAACGGCCAGCCCACGGTCAGCATGTCGGTGACCAAGGAGCGCGGGGCCAACACCCTGAGGGTCGCCCGGGACGTCAAGCGCAAGATCGAGGAGCTGCGCGCCGACCTGCCCGCCGACCTGGTCTTCAAGAGCGTCGACGACGAGAGCGAGGAGATCCGCCGCAACCTCAACGACCTCTATGTCCTGGCCGGCCTGATCACGGCCATCGTCTTTGTCATGATCTTCGTCGTCCTGCGGCGCTTCAGGCCGTCCCTCCTCATCCTGTCGTCGATCGCCTTCTCGGTGGTCATCACCTTCAACCTCATTTACGCCTTCCGGATCTCCCTCAACATGCTGACCCTGGGGGCGCTGGCCCTGGGCTTCGGCATGTTCGTCGACAACTCCATCGTCGTCTTCGAGAACATCCTCCGGCTGCGCGAGCGGGGAATGGAGCCCCGCGAGGCCGCCGTCCAGGGCCCCCGGGAGGTCTTCGTCGCCGTGATGGCCTCGACCCTGACGACGAGCGCCGTGTTCTTCAGCTTCCCCTTCTTCCAGGGCAAGCTCAAGATCTATTACCTGCCCCTGGCCATCGTCATCACCTCGGCCCTGCTGGCCTCGGTCGTCGTGTCCTTCTCCCTCATCCCGGCCCTCAGCCCCCGGCTCATCGCCCGGAAGAGGGGGGGGTCGCCGGAAGAGACCCGAAGCCCCCGATTCGAGCGGGCCCTGCGGGTCCTCATCCGGCATCCCGTCGAGGTCCTGCTCATCGTCGCCGCCCTGCTCTTAGGCGCCTACCAGTGGTTCCGCTCCGAAGTCACCATCGGCCGCTGGTACCCGTGGTATTCCAAGGAATACCTCTACGTCCGCATCGGCATGCCGCCGGGCACCGACATCTCCCGGACCGACGAGACCATCCGGGCCTTCGAGGACAAGGTCCTGGAGCAGGGCTACGAGAAGGAGATGAACGTCCTTGTCATGCCCGAGAACGCCCAGGTCCTCATCAGCTTCCCGCCGGACATCGAGCGCTCCTACCGGCCCTACGCCCTCAAGGAGGAGCTCATCCAGCTGGCCACCCAGTTCGCCGGCATCGACGTCAGCGTCTCGGGTTTCGACCCCCAGTGGTACTCCTCGAGCATGAGCACGGGGACCTATTACAGCTCACGTATCAAGTTCCTCGGCTACAACCTCAAGAAGCTCCGGGAGCTGACCGCGGACCTCGAACGGACTCTTCTCCGCAACCCGCGCATCAAGGAGGTCCGGACGGTCTCCAGCCGCAGCGCTTGGTGGCGAGGCGATACCCACGAGGACATCCTGCGGATCGACAAGTCCCTTCTCCGGCGCTACAACGTCGACCCCGCCTATCTCTACTTCCACCTTCAGGCCTCCATCCACGGGAACTTCGGCGTGCCGGCCCGCATCCGCACGGGCGGCAAGGAGATCGCCGTGTCGGTCAAGTTCCCCGAAGCGGCGGCCCTCGACTCGCGGGGCCTTAGCGAGATCCTCATCCGGACCAGGGCCGGCGAGTATCTCCGCCTGAGCGAGATCGCCACCATCGAGGAAGCCCCCATCCCGGGGGCCATCGACCGCGAGGACCAGCAGTTCCAGCAGACCGTCATGTGGGAGTTCCGCGGGCCGGCCAAGGCCGAGGAGCGCTACCGGAAGGCCGTCTTTGAAAGCCTCCATCTCCCGCCCGGATTCTCGGCCACCCTCGACGAGGGCTGGCGGGTGACCGAGGAGGAGCAGCGGCAGATCAACTTCGCCATCGCCGTGGCCCTGATCATCATCGTCATGATCCTGGCCGCGCTCTACGAGTCCTTCGTCCACCCGTTCCTCGTCCTGCTGGCCGTGCCGTTGGCCCTTATCGGCGTCTTCGTGGCCTTCGTCATCGCCAAGGCCTGGTTCGATCCGACGGCCTACATCGGCGTCATTCTCCTCTCCGGCATCGTCGTCAACAATGCCATCCTGCTGGTCGATCACATCAACCACCGGCGGAGGCAGGGCCTGGACCTCCTGGAGGCCGTCGTCCAGGGCACCCGGGCCCGGGTCCGGCCGATCGTCATGACCACGACCACGACGGTCTTCGGCATGCTGCCCCTCCTGCTCATCAGCGCCGAAGCCAACAGGCGGCAGATCTGGTCGTCCCTGGCCCTCTGCACGGTCGGCGGCCTGATCACCTCGACCCTCCTCATCCTGGCCGTCATCCCCGTCCTCTACTTCCACGTCGACCGCCTGCAAGCCTGGGCGGCCGAAAAGGTCCGGGAGGCGCGGGACGTGTTCCGGCCGAAGCCGGGCGGCGGTCAGTAGGCGCCGGCGGGGCCGGGCCGCGGGGAGAGGTGGCACTTGGTGCAGTCGAGCGGCAGGTCCTCGTGATAGGTGAACTTGAAATAGTCGTAGTCGTCGATCATGTCCTCGGCCAGCCGCCAGCGGGCGATCTGGACGGTCTCGGCCAGCTCCTCTTCGACGGGCCGGCCCGGCCGTCCCGTGATCCGGCCGCCTTCGAGCCCTTGAAGGAAGATGACGATCTCCGGGACATCCCTGATCCCATTATCCCGGAGAAGGGAGGCCGGGCGGGCCAGGTCCTTGGAGACCCCGACGTATTCCGCGGTCAACGCCGTATTGGCGGCCGCCTCGAGGGACAGGCAGACGGCCGCGGCCAGCTTGAGATCCTCCGGGCGCCACGGGGCGAAGAACACCATGATGTGGACGGGATCGACCAGCGACTGGAGCGCGGCCACGCTTTCCGGCCGGGGGGCGTAGGAAACCGAAGCCTTGTCGGCGGCGGCGGCCAGGGACTTGACGCGGGAGGTCTCGAGGAAGCCGACCAGTCCGTTCTCCTGGCCCCCGGGCGCACCCCGGGCGGCGACGAGCAACGCGGCGCAAAGGAGCCCTCCGGCCACCGTCCGAACCGTATTCTCTCTGATCATACCTCTCCTCGGATCCGCCCGATAACCGCTCCGAACCACGTTAGCCGAACAGGGAGCCCGAGTCAATTCCGGGGAACGGGGCGCTCGGCCTCTCCCGGGATATATCCCGGAGGCATTTCCGCATCCCGCCGGTTTCTGGTAAAATGCTTCTTTATTGCGATCTATCGAACAGCGTCAATCCGATCAAGGACGGCTCTCCCATGAAAAGACCGAGCGCTCTCCATGAATGCGGGCCTTTGGCCGCCGGCCTGGCCGCAGCCCTGCTCTTTTTCGGCGCGGGGCCCCCGGCCGCCGCCCAGCCCCCTGCGGAAGGGCCCCTGCGGCTCAGTCTCCTGGAGGCCCGGGCCGTGGCCCTCGAGCGAAGCTATGAGGTCCGCAAGGCCGGCATCGACACCGAGGCCGCCCGCCAGAAGCTCAAGGAGACCGTGGCCTCCGGCCTGCCCCAGATCACCTCCGGCATCGGCTACAACAACAACATGATCCTGGCCACCAGCCTCATCCCCAACTTCTTCGAGGGCAAGCCCGAGGAGAAGATCCCCGTCCAGTTCGGCACCCAGCACAACGCCAGCGCCAACATCCAGGTCCAGCAGCTGATCTTCAACGGCAGCTATCTCGTCGGGCTCCAGACCTCCAAGGTCTACACGGGGCTGGCCGACAGCGGCCTCGAGCTGTCCGAGCTCAACGTCCAGGAGGCCGTGACCGGGACCTACTGCCTGATCCTCGTCGCCGACGAGAACGAGAAGATCCTCCGCTCGACCCTGGCCAACATTGAAAAGACCCGGGTCGAGATCGTCGAGCTCCACAAGGAAGGCTTCGTGGCCGAGACCGACGTCGACCTCATCCAGATCGCCGTCAATCAGCTGCGGGCCGGCCTGCGAACGGTCGAGAAGCAGAAGGACGTGGCCCTCAAGCTCCTGAAGTTCCAAATGGGGCTGGACTTCGAGCGGACGCTCGTCCTGACCGACACCCTCGAGGACATCCTGGCCTCTGTCGACGTCGAGCGGTCCCTCGAGGCCCCGTTCGACGCCTCCCGCACCGTCGAGGTCGAGCTGGCCGGCCTTCAGGAGAAGCTGGCCGAGAAGGCCATGAAGAACGAGCGGGCCCGTTCCTGGCCCTCGGTCTCGGCCTTCTTCACCTATCAGCAAAGCGCCTTCCGGGACAGCTTCAGCTTTTTCAGCACCAACGAGCGCTGGTTCCCCCTGTCCGTTCTGGGGGTCAACATCAGCGTTCCGCTCTTCCGCAGCGGCCTCCAGAAGGCCCGGACGACCCAGGCCGAACTGGCCCTCGACCAGGCCCGGGAGGCCCGACTCCAGGCCGCCCGCGGCCTCGAGCTCGAGGTCGAGCGGACCCGGGTGCGGCTATCGACGGCCTGGGAGAACTATCGCAACATGAAGGACAACATGGACCTGGCCGCCCGGGTCTACGGGGTAACGCTCGAGAAGTACCGGGAGGGCGTCGCGTCGAGCATGGATCTGACCCAGGCCAACGACACCTTCCTGCGGGCCGAGTCCGACTACATCGCGGCCCTCGCCGAGCTGCTGAACGCCAAGAACCGCCTCGACCGGGTGACCAACAGCTATCCCACATCCGACGACAAAGGACAACCGTCATGAGAAGACATCGCATCAGCCTGCCTGCGCTTTTCACGCTTCTGGCCGTGTCCGCGGCCGTCCTGCCGGTCGCCTGCGGGCCGGGAGGCGACGGGGCGCGCCTGGCCCGTCTCGAACATAAGCGCGACGCCTTGAACGAGGAGATCGCCCGGCTGAAGGCCGAGCTGGCAAGCGAACGGGGCGGTTCCGGACAAGCCGCCGAAGCCCCTATCGCGGTCCGCGTCGAGACGATCGAGCCGTCGCTCTTCCGGCACTTCATCTCCGTCCAGGGGACGGTCGAGTCCGACAGCAATATCCTCGTCCCGCCCCTATCGCCGGGCCTGGTCAAGAAGATCCACGTCCAGCTCGGGGACCGGGTCGAAGCCGGCCGGCTTCTGGCCGAGCTCGACGCCGCGGTCATCGAGAGCAGCATCGCCGAGGTCGAGAGCGGCCTGGCCCTGGCGACCACGGTCTTCGAGCGGCGTCAGAGGCTGTGGGACAAGAGGATCGGCAGCGAGATCGAATACCTCCAGGCCCGCAACGCCAAGGAATCCCTGGAAAAGCGGTTGGCCACCCTCCGCGAACAATACAACTTGACGAAGATCACTTCGCCCATCGACGGCACGGTCGACGAGGTCCTGATCAAGGAGGGAGAGATGGCCGCCGGTGGGATGGGGGCCTTCCGCATCGTCCAGCTCAGCCGGCTCAAGGTCACGGCCGACCTGGCCGACAACTACATCTCCCGCGTCCGCCGGGGCGACACGGTGTCCGTCAGCATCCCCGTCCTCGGGGCGGAATTCGAGGCCTCCCTGGAGGCGGTCTCCCAGGTCATCGATCCCCGCAACCGGACCTTCCAGATCGAGGCCGGGGTGCCCGCGGCGACCCCGGGCGTGAAACCCAACATGCTGGCCGTGCTCCGGGTCAACGACCACACCGACCCGGCGGCCCTGACCGTCCCCAAGAACGTCGTCCAGGAGACGGGGTCCGAGAAATTCCTGTTCGTCGCCGTCCGCGACGGCGACGGCTGGACGGCCCGCAAGAGGATCGTCCGTACGGGCCTCGACGACGCCGAACGCGTCGAGGTCCTCGGAGGCCTCGATCCCGGCGAGCGCGTCGTCGTCTTCGGCTTCCAGAAGCTGGCCGACGGTCAGCCCCTCGTCCTCGACGGGGACTCGGAATAGGACCATGGCCGCCCGGGAGTTCAGGCCCACCAACGCGGCGGTCGACGGCCGGACCACGGTCCTCATCTTCACCGTCCTGCTGATCGTCTTCGGCGTCATGCAGTACGAGGCCATCCCCAAGGAGGAGATGCCCGAGATCGTCTTCCCCTATTACATGATCGGGACCATCCAGCCGGGCACGTCCCCGGCGGACATCGAGAACCTCATCACCCGGCCCCTCGAGAAACAGCTCAAGGGCGTCGACGGGGTCAAGGAGATCAGCAGCAACTCCATCCAGGACTATTCGTCCATCTTCATCGAGTTCGAGCTCGACGCCGACGAGACCCAGGCCTACCTCGACATCAAGCAGGCCATCGACGACGCCCGGCCGGACCTTCCGCTGGACCTGTTCCAGGAGCCCCAGATCCGGCGCATCGACCTCTCGGAGATCCCCATCCTCTACATCAATCTGACGGGCGACCTCGGCCTCGTGCGGCTGAAGCAGCTGGCCGAGGACCTCCAGGACCGCATCGAGTCGCTCGAGGAGATCACCCGGGTCGACATCGCCGGGGCCCTTGACCGCGAGATCCAGATCAACGTCGATCTCTACAGGATGCAGGCGGCCGGCCTGTCGTTCAACACCATCCGTGGCGCCGTGGCCTCGGAGAACCTGACCCTCTCGGGCGGCCAGGTCGACACCGACGGCATGCGCCGCAACCTGCGCATCGTCGGCGAGTTCCGAAACGTCCGGGAGATCGCCGACATCGTCCTCCAGGAAGGACTGCGCCTCGGCGACATCGCCGAGATCGTCGACGGGCACAAGGACCGGGAGAGCTATTCGCGGCTCGACGGGCGCGATGTCGTGACCCTCAACGTCATCAAGCGCGGCGGCAAGAACCTCATCGTTGCCGTCGACAAGATCAAGGCCCTCGTCGGCGACTTCCAGGCGGCCGCCCCCGAGAACCTGATCGTCACCCTGTCAGGCGACAGCAGCGAGAAGACCCGCAACGCCGTCAGCGACCTGTTCAACACCATCGTCCTCGGCTTCCTCGTCGTGGCCTTCGTCCTGCTGTTCTTCATGGGCCGGACCAACGCCGCGTTCGTCGCCGTGGCCATCCCCCTGTCCATGCTCATTTCCTTCATCTTCCTGCCCATCGTCGGTTTCACCCTGAACCGGGTCGTCCTGATGGCCTTCATCCTCGTCCTGGGCATCGTCGTCGACAACTCCATCGTCGTCGTCGAGAACATCTACCGGCATTACATGACGACCGAGAACCTGCCCATCATCCCGGCCACCAAGAGGGCCGTCGGCGAAGTCGCCGTGGCCGTCTTCACCGGGACCCTGACGACCATGGCCCCCTTCGTCCCCCTGGCCTTCACGCCGGGCATCGCCGGCAAGTTCATGTCGTTCCTGCCGGTGACCATCATCCTGGCCCTGACGGCCTCCCTGTTCGTGGCCTACATCATCAATCCCGTCTTCGCCGTGGCCTTCATGAAATACGAGTCCCCCGAGGACAAGGCCAAGGCCCCGCGGTTCACCCGTAGAGCGCTCATCCTCACGGCCGCGGCCGCGGCCCTGGCGGCCGTTCTGTACGTCACCGGCCCGATGCTGGCCGCCAACCTTCTGGCCGCCGGCGTTCTCATCTACGTCCTCAACCGGTTCGTCCTCGACCGGCTGGCCGACCGCTTCCAGTGCTGCGTCATGCCGGCGTTCATCGGGCTTTACCGCAAGACGCTGTCCTTCGTTCTACGAGGCCGGCGGCCCGCGGCCGTCGTGGCCGCCGTCATCCTCCTGTTCCTGTCCTCCTTCGTCCTCATGCGTCTCCGGCCGCCCCGCGTCGTCTTCTTCCCGTCGGGCGACCCCAACTCTATTTTCGTCTACATCACCATGCCCGAGGGGACCCACATCGATGTCACCGACCGCGTCGCGCGGGACGTCGAAGGCCGGGTCGCCGCCATCCTGGGGCCGGACAACCCCGATGTCGAATCGATCATCACCAACGTGGCCGTCAACGCCGGCGCCGGGCTTTTCGAGCGGTCCACCCAGGACAAGCTGGCCAAGGTCACCATCTCGTTCGTCGAGTACAAGCTCCGCCGCGGACAGCGGTCGACGCGGGAATACCTGGACCAGCTGCGCCGAGACCTCCACGGCATCCCGGGGGCCGAGATCCGCATCGACCGCGAGGCCATGGGGCCGCCCTCGGGAGCGCCCATCAACATCGAGATCGGGGGCGACGACATCGACGAGCTGGTCGACACCGCGGCCCGGCTCGAGGAGTTCATCGCCGGCCTGGCCATCCCCGGCATCGAGGGCTTCAAATCCAGCATGGAGGTCAGCAAGCCCGAGATCATCCTGGAGATCGACCGGGAGGCCGCCAACCGGATGGGGGTCAGCACGGCCCAGATCGGGGCCGCCCTGCGCACGTCCATCTTCGGGGCCGAGATCTCGACCTTCAAGGAGGGCGAGGAGGAGTTCCCCATCCGGCTCCGCCTGGACCGCCGCTACCGCAACGACCTCAACGTCCTCCTCAGCCAGACCGTGACCGTCCAGGGCCGCGGCGGGGGGCCCAACAAGGACATCCCCATCTCGACCGTGGCCCGGGTCTCCAACCTGACGAGCTACGGCGGCATCACCCGCATCGACAACCGCCGGACGATCACCCTGAGCTCGAACGTCCTGGGCGGGGCCAACGCCAACCAGATCATCCGGACCATCCGGCGCGAGCTGCCGCGCTTCGAGCTCGAGCCGGGCGTCACCGTGGCCTTCACCGGCGAACAGGACTTCCAGAGGGAGGTCGGGACCTTTTTCGGCAAGGCCCTGCTGATCTCGATCTTCGTGATCTTCATCATCCTCGTCGCCCAGTTCAACTCCGTCTCCAAGCCCCTGATCGTCATCGCCCAGATCTTCCTGAGCATCACCGGCGTCCTGTTGGGTTTCACGATCTTCAACCTCGAATTCTCGGTCATGATGACCGGCATGGGCATCATCGCCGTGGCCGGGATCGTCGTCAAGAACGCCATCATCATCATCGACTACACCGACAAGCACATCGCCGAGGGCGGGGACGCCCAGGCGGCCGTCGTCGAGGCCGCCGCCACCCGCCTGACCCCCGTCCTGCTGACCGCCCTGTCGACCATCCTCGGCCTGATGCCCCTGGCCATCGGGCTGAACTTCAACTTCCAGACCCTGTTCACGAGCCTCGATCCCCAGCTCTACTGGGGCGGGGACAACGCCGCCTTCTGGAACCCCCTGGCGTGGACGATCATCTTCGGGTTGACCTTCACGACCGTGCTGACCCTGGTCGTCGTCCCGGCCATGTACACCCTGTCCTATGTCCGCAGGGGGAAGCGAGGACGCTGACCGACGGGAGGCCGCAGCCTAAGCCGGCTTGGCGGCCCGCCAGCCGCGGGCCAGCTGCCCGGCCAAGCGCTTGACCAGCTCGCCGCGGCCGGCCTCGCCGGCGATGTTCAGGTCCTCGTGGGGATCGGTCTCGTGGTCGTAGAGCTCGACGGCCACGAGAGCGCCGTCCAGCTGGTCCCGCCATTCGACGTAACGGTACCTGTCGGTCCGCATGGCCCGGCCCATGAAACGGAAGAACCAGCCCCTCGGGAACTGGCTGAAGGCGGCCGTCTTCCAGGGCCGCCGGGGATCGCCGAGAAGGGGGACAAGGCTCGTCCCCTCTCTTGTGGAAGGCACTTCGATGCCGGCCATCTCGCAAACGGTCGGGTACAGGTCGACGAGCTCCACCAGAGCGTCGGTTGCCGCGCCCTGGGGCGCCCGGCCGGGGGCCGAGATGATGAGCGGAACGCGGGTGTCAACCTCGTAGTTCGTGTACTTGCACCAGCTGCCGTGCTCGCCGAGCTTGAAGCCGTTGTCGCCCAGCAGGATGACGACCGTGTTGTCGCGCAATCCGCTCCTCTCCAGGGCGTCCAGGATGCGTCCGATCTGGGCGTCCACGAAGCTGACCGAGGCGTAGTAGCCGTGCTTCAGCAGCCGGGCCTGGGCCTCCGTCAGGCGCCCTTCGTAGGGATTGGGGACCCGGATGAAGTCCTCGTATGCGGCCAGCTCGGTCATCATGTTCATGGCCAGTCTCGGCGATCCCTTGGGCGGGGCGCCGGTCGGGGACGGGGGGATGCCGTCGCGGTCGTAAAGGTCCCAATACGTCTTGGGGGCGACGAAGGGAAGGTGTGGCCTCAGGAAGCCGGCGCCCAGGAAAAAGGGCTGCCTCCCTTTCAGGCGCTCCAGGTCGAGGGCGGCTTCGTCGGCCACGGCCCCGTCCCAATAGTCGCCGTCGGGGGCGTCATAGGACTCCGTCGCCGGCCCCCGCACGCAGCTTTCGATCCAGGTTCTCGACCGGCCCAGGGCCCGGGCAGCGGCCTGCCGCTCGGCCTGCCGGGCGCGGGTTGCGGGCGAAGCGTAGATCAGGTCCATGGCCACCGAGGGCTTGTCCAGATCCCAGGAGGTCGGGTCCGGGAGGTTGTTATGGAAGATCTTGCCGATGCCGACGCTCCGGTAGCCGCGGCTCTTCAGGATATGGGGCAAGGTCACCAAGGAGGGGGCGACTTTCCGGAAGTTCGTCTCGTTGTCGTGGACCCTGAGGGAGTCCGGCCGGAAGCCCGTCAGGAGGCTGGCCCGCGAGGGATTGCAGAGGGGCATCTGGCAGTAGGCCCGGGAAAAGAGCAGCCCGTCCCCGGCCAGGCGGTCGATATTCGGGGTTTTGATGGCCTCGACGCCGTAGCAGCCGAGCTCCGGCCTGAGGTCGTCGACGGTGATGAACAGGAAATTCGGGCGCGGAAGACCCCCTTGGGCCCGGGCGCCGCGGGGCCACAGCCCGGACGCGGCGGCCAGCCCGCCCATCTTGAGGATCTCTCTCCGCTTGAGCGCTCCTGTCATCTTTCCCGGGGGGCCCTTTCCCCGCTCCCAGGGGGAGCAGGGGATCCGTCAGGAATGTTGGTAGTAATAAGGGAACCCGGGCTCCAAGTCAAGCCTCCGGGCCCGCCTTCAGGGAAGAAATTCCATCGAGAGCCGTCTAAACGAGCGAAGGAAATGATGAGGACCGTGTTCCGCCATTCACCGAGAGGACCCGCCTTGGGACACCGCCGTCCCCGCGTATCGTCTTCCCTGACCGCCGCCGTCCTGGCCGCCTGCCTTCTCGTCATCCCCTCGGCCGCAGAGAGCCCGAAGGCCCCGCCTCCCGGCATGAACGTCCTGATGATCGCCGTCGACACGCTCCGCTACGATCGCATCGGCATCCTATCGGACGACAAGCACCTCAAGACCCCCAACATCGACCGGCTGGCGAGCCGGTCGCAGGTCTTCACCCGGGCCTTCGCCCATGATCCGCTGACCCGGCCGTCCTTCGCCAATATCATGACCGGGACGGCTCCCCCGTACCACGGCGTCGTCGACAATCCCGGCTACAATCTCGAGAGCCGTTTCCTGACCCTGGCCGAGCACCTCAAGGACCACGGTTACGGGACGGGGGCGTTCCTCAGCGCCATCATCCTCGATTCCCGCAGCGGCTTCAACCAGGGATTCGACCACTACGACGACAACAACGGCCAGGTGGATTTCATGGACTTCGGGACCGGAGAGCGGGACGCCGGGGTCATGACCCGGCTGGCCCGTGATTGGATCGCGGACCAGACGAAGCCCTGGTTCTGCTGGCTGCATATCTTCGATCCCCACGACCCCTACGATCCCCCGGAGCCCTACAGGACCGAATACGCCAACGACCTCTACTCCGGCGAGGTCGCCTATGTGGACGCCCAGCTCGGGCCGCTCCTCGACTGGCTCGAGACGAGCGGCCGGCTCGACAGGACCCTGGTCATCTTCGTCTCCGACCACGGCGAGGCCCTCGGTGAGAAAGACGAGTTGGACCACGGCTTCTACGCGTACAACAACACCCTCCACATCCCCCTCTTCCTGGCCTACCCGGGGGTCAAGCCGGGCCGCGTCGAGGAGAACGTCTGCCACATCGACATCTTCCCGACCGTCTGCGACCTGCTGGGCCTGCCGGTCCCGGGCTACATCCAGGGCGAGTCCCTGGTGCCCATCGCCGCAGGCCGGCCGCGCAAGCGGCCGAAGATCTTCTTCGAATCCATGGCCCCCCATAACGGGATGGACGCCGCCCCCCTCGAGGGCTTCATCGAGGGTAACACGAAGTTCATCCACCTGCCCCTGCCCGAGGTCTACGACATCGCCCACGACTATGAGGAGGAGCACAACCGGGCCCCGGGAGCCGATCTCCCCGGCCTGACCAAGGCCCTGGAGGACCTCAAAGACACGCTCAGGGGGCATCCGACCAAACAGAACCTCAAAGGCAAAGGCGCCGAGATCATCCCCCTGCTCCGGAGCCTGGGATACATCGCCAGCCAGCCGACCAAAGGCAAGCGATACGGCGTCGGGGACGATCCCAAGTCCCTCTATCCCCTCATCCTCAGCCTGCGGCAGGCCATCTTCGACGCCCAGGAGGGCCGTTTCGAGGAGTCGGTCAAGAGGATCCGGACGGTCATCCGCATCCGGCCGAAATACGTCACGGCCCACACGACGCTGTCCAAGGTCCACTACGGGGCCGGCCGGATGCCCGAGGCCATCGCCGCCCTCGAAGAGGGTCTCAAGTCGAATCCCGACAACATCAACCTCACGGGCAACCTGGGCATCATGCACTTCCTGGCCAAAGACTACGAGTCGGCCGCACAGGTCCTCGATCGCGTGACGTCACGAGCCCGTTTCAATCCGGAGTACTTCAACTACCTGGGTATGGCCCACATGAACCTCGGCCGCTTCGAGGAAGCCGAGCAGGCCTTCCACGAGGCCTTGGAGATCGATCCGACGCTCGGCGCGGCTTTCAACAACCTCGGCTACCTGCATCTGGCGGTTTATCTCAAGACCAAGGACAACAGACGGCTGGACCAGGCCATCGAGAGCTTCGATAGGGCCCTGCGGATCGATCCGGGGCTGCCTTCGGCCCTCAAGGGCAAGGACCGGGCCATCGGCTACAGGGACAAGACGGGCCGGCCCTGAGCGGCGGTCTGACCGACCCCTGTCCCCTGCAGAGCGTCGCTTACCGGCCCGTCCCCTGCATGGGAATGTGGAGGCGCCCGGCGCGGGGAGCGGCCGCCGGACCGCCAAGCCGGGCGGCAACGAGCTTGTCCAGGAGCTCGAAGTACTGCCTTCCGGAGACGGATCTCCTTTGCGTTTTGGCCAAGTTCGTCTTGTGGGCGATGACAAGATCGAGCCGGGGCAATACGGTAATATACTGCCCGCCGGCCCCCATCCCCGTATAGGCGCCCTCGAAGGGGCCCTTCCCCCATGGGCCGTCGAAGATCCACCAGAGATAGCCGTAGCCGACTCGCCCCTCGCGCATGAAAGGCGGGTTCATTTCCGGCAGGCGCGTGACCGGGGCGGTTATCTTCCTCACCCAATCGCGCGGGACGACCTGTCCGCCCGCCCAGTTCCCTTCCCGGAGCATGAGATAGCCAAGGCGGGCCATATCCCGGGTCGAAAGCCACATGTGGTAGGCGGGATGTACGGAGATCTTGAGGTTCCCGCTCTTGCGCTGGGCCTCTCTTTTGAAATCCTGCATGCCGATCGGTTTGGCCAAGTCGGTCTCGAGGGCGTCGTAGATGTTCCGGCCCGTCTCCTGCTCGAAGATCGTGCCCAGGGCGTTGAAGTCCCAGTTGCTGTAGAGGAAATAGGCCCCGCGCTTCTGTGACCCGCGGGGCGGGGCGTCGGCCAGGTTGTCGCCGCTGTTCGAGGCCGGGTGATAGACGCCGGAGCGGGCCGAAAGCAGGTCGGCGACCGTGGCCTCGAGCTCCTGCGGCGTCAGGCCGCCGTGGTCGGTGACGCCGAGCTCGGCCAGCGTCTTGTCGAGCCGAACCTTGCCGCTTACGACATAGTTCCCGCAGAGCATGGCCAGGACGCTCTTGCGCACGGAGGCTAGATAGCTCAGCTCGACGACATCGCCGTATTCAAGCAGGACCCGACCCCCCGAGACGACGACCAGGCCCGTCGTCGGCAGCGTCTGGACATGCTCGAGAACGGCCGCCAGCTTTTCGGCCGACCACCCGGCCGCTCCGGGGTCGGCGATCCTCTCCCACTCCGCTCCGGGAAAGACGGGCGCCGGCGCCTTGACCGCTGCCGGACCCCTCGAGGTCGCGCAGGACGCCAGGCTGAGAAGGACCGCCAGGACCGCGAGCTGCGCAAAAACCTTTCGTTTGGTCATTCTTTCCCTTCCCTTCCGAGGCTCTCCAGGATCTCCCGGCAGGCCGCCTCGAGCGGATCCAGCTTGTCGACGACGACTTCCCAGATGATCTTCGTATGGATCCCGAAGTATTCATGGGCCAGGATGTTCCGGAGGGCGACGATCTTGCGCCATTCTATCTCCCGGCAGCCGGCCCGGATCTCTTCCGGGATCCGCCCGGCCGCTTCCCCCAGGATCTCGAGGTTCCGGACGACGGCGTCGATCGTTATCGGGCTTCCGGCGAAAGCGGCGAGATCCATGTTCTCCGTGTAGGAGCGCACCCGCCGGATCGCCTCCAGGATGTCCTCGACATAGATCCGGGGGTCCCTAGGCATAAAGGACCTCGCGGTGAACGGACTCGCGGAGGCCGTCCTTGAGCGATTCATCGAGGACAAGGTCGCACGGCCGGCCGAAGAGGGCCTCGAGGAAGAACTTCAGCTCCATATAGCGGTCGAAGGCCGGGTCATCGAATTCGACGAGGACGTCGACGTCGCTCCCCGGGCCGGCTTCGCCCCGGGCCGCCGAGCCGAAAACGCCGATCCTCCTGACGCCGAACTTCTCCTTCATCTCGGGGACCGCGTCCCGCAACCGATCGAGCAATCCATGGCCCGGTTGAGGCTTCCGCGCCCCGGCGGACCGCTCTTCCACCCATTTATCCACTTCCGCTCGCCGGAATTTCAGCAGCCGACCGACTTTCCTCGCCGGCAGGCCCAGCCGTTCGACCCACTTGTAGACGGTTCCGCGCCGGATGCCGAGATAGGCCGCGACATCAGCGACCGACATCCACCTTTCGTTTGTCATCTTATGTCCAATGTATTATTAATACTAATAAAAGCGAATATATGATATTTCATACCAAATTTTTTGTCAAGCAATTCGATGATAGCCGCCAACGCCGCCTATTCCGACCGGAAATCGCCCCAATTTCTGATCCGGTGCCGGATGATCTTCGTCAGGCCGGCCTCCTCGTCCTGGCGGACCTCGTAGAGGAATTCGCCCTTGATGATCCGAGGCGTGAACGGCCAGGTCATCCGGTAAAGATAGATGCCATCCCTGGAGAAGACATCGACTTCGGTCGAGGTCACGGCCTTTTCGGTGATCGGCTTGAAAAGGACGACATAGAGCCGACCGAGATCGTCGCTGAAGAACCTCGAAAAGTATGGCCGGTGGTCCGGCAGGTCCAAAGGCGCCGTCTTGAGGTCGCCCTGACCGAACCAGGCGAAGATCCCCTCTTTCCTCGTCAGATCGGCTTCCTGCCCTGTGATCCCCTGGCTCTTCTCGGCTTTGGAAAACGCGAGAAGCTCCCGGCCCTCTCCGTCGACGACATGGATCTTATAGTCGAGGGAATAACCGTAGAAAATGGAATCTTCGGACCTCAAGGAATGACCGATGACGCTCGAATACCTATGGAAGATCATTAAGCCTGGGCTCGCGCCGTAGGCGCGGAACTCGGCCAGGGTCCGAAGCATCTCGCCCTCCGGGCTGAGCTGGACGAGCTTATGCTTCGCCTCCGCGTAATTTGGCTGGGGCCCGCCGATGATCGTGTCTCCCGGCCCCAGGCTCTTGGTCGAGAGGAACGTTTTGAGCATGATGTTCTTTTTGAAGATCCCGTCCGGGCCGAAGACCACGAAAGAGGGTCCCGAATCGATATAGATATCTCCTGTCGCGGCGATCAGGACATTCGAGGGGAACGCGTACTCCCCAGGCCCTTGGCCCAGCCGGCCCAGCGATCTCATGAAGACGCCGTTCTCATCGTAGACCTGAACGCGGCGGTTGCCGCTGTCGCAGACATAAAACCAGCCTTGGCCGTCGACATTGACGTTGACGAAGGCCGGAAAAAAGTAGGCTTCGTCCTTCTCCTCGCCGATGACCAGGTCCTCGACGAGGTCGAAGGCGAAGTTTCCGTAGCGGGGCGTCTCGGGGTTCCGGATGGTCTTGACGCCGTCGACGATCTCGATCTCGGCTTTCCAGGCCGTCTCGGCCGCCTTCTTCGAACAGGACGACGCGGCGAAAGCGAACGCGAATGCCGAAACGACGAGAGCCACAGGCAAGAACGCTCTCTTTCTCATGATGCCTCCCTTCTACGGACTCTACCGGAGTCCGGCCGAAAACGTTATGCCGGCCTCGCGCCCGGGGCTCGGCCGATCACTCCTCTCTCCACTTATGTGTCTTGGCCTCTGAGGCTCTTCTCGTAGGGCGGGCGGCGGACGCCGAGCTCGGTGACGATGGCCGTGATGTAGGCGGCCGGGGTGACGTCGAAAGCGGGATTGCGGACCTCGACGAAGGGGAGCGTGACGAGCCGGCCGCCGACCTCCCGGACCTCCTCGGGATTCCGCTCCTCGATGGGAATGCCGCCGCCGTCGGCGATGTCCTCGTCGATCGTGCTGACGGGCGCCGCGACATAGAAAGGGACGCCGTTCTCTTTGGCCAGCACGGCCAGCGAATAGGTCCCGATCTTGTTGGCCGTGTCGCCGTTGGCCGCTATGCGGTCGGCGCCGACGATGACCGCGTCGACCTCCCCTCGGCGCATGAACCAACCGGCCATGCCGTCGGTGATCAGGACAACGGGAATGCCGTCCCGGTCGAGCTCCCAGACCGTCAGGCGCGCGCCTTGGAGGAACGGCCTCGTTTCGTCGGCCAGGACCCGGACGCTCTTGCCCTCGGCCACGGCCGCCCGGATGACCCCGAGGGCCGTGCCGTAGTCGGCCGTGGCCAAGGCCCCGGCGTTGCAGTGGGTCAGCACCGTCCAGCCGTCGCGGAGAAGGGGGTGTCCGTGCCGGCCGATGGCTTTGTTCGTCTCGGCGTCCTCTCGCTCGATGGCCTGGGCTTCGTCGAGGAGGGCCGCTCGGATGGCCCGCAGGCCCTGGTCCCGCACGCGCTCATAGGCTGAGCGCATCCGGTCGAGGGCCCAGAAAAGGTTACGGGCCGTCGGCCGGGTCCTCTCCAGCCGCCGGATGACCTTCCGGATATCCCGCTCCAGGGACCGGCCCGTCTCCCCCCTCAAGGACATGGCCCCAAGGACGACCCCGTAGGCGGCGGCGATGCCGATGGCCGGCGCCCCGCGGATGACCATTTTCTCGATGGCTTGGGCCACTTGGATGTAGGTCCGGCAGCGGACGTAGACCTCCTGACCGGGGAGCTTCCGCTGGTCGACCATGATCAGGGACCGGCCCCGCCAGGCGATCGTCGGCAGCATGGATCACTCCTTCTTCCAGGGGGGCGTGCGGGCGTCCCTCCAGCCCCATCTCTTCGTCCACGTCTCATGGGCGGCGTCGAACCGGGCCCGCTCGGCGGGAGGGAGGCCCTCCCGGATCCGGTCGCGGCAGAACACGATCTGGTTGTCGTTGTCGCGCAGGATCTTCTCGGAGGGCAGGCCGAGCTCGCGGGCCATGACGGCCTCCTCATAGCTTGATCCCAACTCCGACCGGTGGCCCAGGACCTGGGAGAGAAGGTAGTGGGCGAAGCCGGAGGAGAAATCGTCGCCGAGAAGCCGGCCGACGTCCTTGACCAGGGCGGCGAGCGCTTTGTCCTTGTCCTTCCCTTCCAAGACCAAGGCCCCGGCCAGGGCCAGGTCGACGTGCCTGCCGGCCGCAGCCTGCCGGACCGGAGCGAACTTGGACCTGCCCATAAGGTGGGCATAAACGCGTCCGGCGGTTTCTTCCATTCCCGAGGCCTCGAAGGCCAGGGCCGCGCCGAGCAGGGCGGCGTCGGCGGCCCACTGCTCGCCCGGAGCGAAGCCCAAGGCGAAAGACCGCCGGAAGCTCTCGGCCGCCTCTTGCCACCGCTCGAGGCGGACCTCGGCCAGGCCCTTGATCATGTAGGCCTGGGCCGAAGGGTCCTTGCGGACGGCGGTCTCGGCCTCGATGAGGGCCCTTTTCATGGCCGCGACAGCGGTCTCGGATCCGTAGCTCCGGTCGAGCTCCTGGGCGCGGGTAAAATAGAGCTTGGCCCTTTTGAGGGGGGACGAGCACCCTGCGAGGAAGCCGGCGCACAGGGCGAGGGCGATGAGGCGCCGCCCTGCCCGCCCGGTCATGCGCTCCCGTCCTGATCGGGATACCTGGCCTCGATGGCGGCAAGGATGAGGGCCTCGACGGTCCCGTCCTTGAGGAGATGCAGCCCGAGGGAGGCGAGCTCCATGCCGAAGGCTTCGAGGAAACTCCAGAAAGCGGGGTCGCTCGCGGCCGGCCCCATCTCCTCGACCGCGGCCGCCGCCCGGGGCTTGAATTCCGCGACGATCCTCCGGACATCGCCCGCCTCGAGCTCCGGACGGAACAGGGCTTGCAGGAAAGCGTCCTCAAGCCCCAGGATCGGATAGAGGGCCGGGAAGGCCGCCCGCAGGCCGTTGATGTCGCCGGAGGCCACCTCATCCGCGTAGACCTCGGCCAGCACCCGGTCGTTCCGGAAAAAATGAAGGATGAAATCGTCGGGCTTGGTCCGGACCGACTCGGGATCGAGCCAGACCCGCCAGGTCAGGATGTGGTCGCGGTAGTTGAAGACCCGACGGACGGCCCAGACGCAGACCGAGGAGAGGACCGGGAAAAGCAGGAAAGGGGCCGACGGAAGGAACGCGGCGAGGGCCTCGACCCCCCGGACCAGGGCCTGCTCGATGTCGTTCCGGCTCATGGCGGCTCGCCCCTTTATCTACCCCATCTCCGGGAAATTATCAATGAGGGAAATGGGGCCAGCCGCGGAGACGGTCGGTTATTCCTTCTCGAGCGTGAAATTCCCCGTGTAGCCGCTCTGGGTGAAGTCGCCCGAGATCTTCTTGCCGGTCTCGTCGAGCTTGCCCTTGAACGTCGGCTCGCCGGGCACGTTCGGATGGTCGATCATGAAGGTGACGTCCTTGTCCACGACCGCGATGTTCCCCAAGGGGATGCCCATCGCTCCCTGGGTGATGACGTCGATGGTCCCCTGGACCTTCTTGGATTCATCGGCCGAGAAGACCGCGCGGACCTCGAGCTCCATGCCCATGATGCTGATGGCGCCCTTCCAGGCGCCGAGAAGGGGCGCGGTGTCCTGGGCCTGGACGGAGGCGACCGCCAAGAAGGCCAGGACGCCGAGCGCGACCGCAACTCGCTGGCCATACGCTTTTTTCATGCTGGGCTCCTTTCGAGATATCAGCAGATTATACGTATTCCGCCACCTCCGGTTCAAATCCACGTTCCGCTCCGCCTTCCCCCTTCCAACGGTCGCTCCGCTCCCTGCCTCCCCTTCTCGAACGCTGCGGCGTTCTGCGACCAGGAGGACATATCCCCCTGAACCCCCTTCCGGCCGAGATAGCCCCAGGACAGATCCTCCGAGGAAGCATAAAGCGGTGATCCAGCCGGACGGTGGAACGGACGAGGGCATCCTCGAAGAGGACGGCTCACGCTGTTTGAGCCTGCCATCCGTAGGATCAAAGATTTCCACCAGGCCGAGACGCGAGCCTCAGGCCGCCCAAGCTGCGACGGGTATCATCCAGAGACCCCGTAGCGGAGGGGGACCCGGCGGCCGCCGACGGGGGAACCGCCGGGACTGGTTCCCGGAATGTCGAGCGAAATTCGCAACTCGCGAGACGACCTCTTCATACAGGGCCGAGGGGATCCTCTGAGGAAGCATAAAGCGGTGATCCAGACGGACGGTGGAACGGACGAGGGCATCCTCGAAGAGGACGGCTCACGCTGTTTGAGCCTGCTGCACGCAAGACCAGAGCGGGCCCCTGCGAGTTCGTGAGCCGCCGAGTCCGTTCCGCCGGGAGGCGAAATAGGATCACCGCAGCGACCGAGGAGGATCCCCGAGGCCTATTTGACTTCGAGGATGGCCAGAAAAGCCTCCTGCGGGATATCGACCTTGCCGACCCGCCGCATCCGCTTCTTGCCGGCCTTCTGCTTCTCGAGGACCTTCATCTTGCGCGTGTAATCCCCCCCGTAGAGCTTGGCCAGGACGTCCTTGCGGAAGGCCTTGACGGTCTCCCGGGCGATGATCCGCTTGCCGACGGCGGCCTGCAGGGCGACCTCGTACTGCTGGCGGGGGATGACCTTACGCATGCGCTCGACGAGGGCCCGGCCGACGGCGTAGGCCTTATCCTCGTGGACGATGAGGGACAGGGCGTCGACGACCTCGCCGTTGATGAGGATGTCGAGCTTGGCCAGGGGCCCCGGCCGGTATCCGGCGAACTCATAGTCGAGCGAGGCGTAGCCCTGGGAAAGCTGCTTGAGCTGGTTGTAGAAGTCGAAGACGACCTCGTTGAGGGGCAGGACGTAGGTCAGCAGGACGCGGCCGGGCCCGATGTACTCCATCTTCTTCTGCTCGCCACGGCGGTCCTCGAGAAGGCGGAAGAGGCCGCCGAGGTAGCGGTCCGGGGTCAGGATGACGGCCTCGATGACCGGTTCTTCGATCGTGGCCACGGCCGTGGGATCGGGCATCCCGGAGGGATTGTGGATCTCGATCGTCTCGCCCGCCCGGGTCGTCACCCGATAGCCGACGCTCGGCGCGGTGGTGATGAGGGTCAGGCCGAACTCGCGTTCGAGACGCTCCTGGACGATCTCCCGGTGAAGAAGGCCCAGGAATCCCGCCCGGAAGCCCAGACCCAGGGCCGGCGAGTTCTCCGGCTCGTATTGGAAGGAGGCGTCGTTCAGCCGGAGCTTCTCCATGGCGTCGCGCAGCTCTTCGATGCCGCTGTCCCCGGCGGGGAACAGGCCGCAGAAGACCATCGGCTTGGCTTCCTTGAAGCCCGCCAAGGAGGCGGCCGTCCGCCGGGTCCGATGGGTGACCGTATCGCCGACCCGGGCGTCGCTCAGCCTCTTGATGCCGGCGATAAGGTAGCCGACCTCCCCGGCGCGAAGGACGCCGGACCTGAAGGGCTTGGGGACCAGGTAGCCGACCTCCTCGGCCTCGTACTCGGCCCCCGAGGCCATGAGAACGATCCTGTCGCCGGCCCTCAGCTCCCCGTCCATGATCCGGACGAGGACGATGACGCCCCGATACGTGTCGAACCACGAATCGAAAAGCAGGGCCTTGAGCGGGGCCTTCGGGTCGCCCTTGGGAGGCGGGATCCGCTCTACGATGGCCTCGAAGAGGTCGGGGACGCCGAGACCGGTCTTGGCGCTGACAAGCAGGGCCTCGGAGCGGGGCAGGCCGATGATATGCTCCATCTGCTCGAGGGAGTCCTCGACCTGGACCTGGGGCAGATCGATCTTGTTGATGACGGGAATGAGAACCAGGTCGTTCTGCAGAGCGAGATAGGTGTTGGCCAGGGTCTGGGCTTCGACCCCTTGAGAGGCGTCGATGACCAGCAGGGCCCCGTCGCAGGCCGTCAGGCTCCGCGAGACCTCGTAGGAAAAATCGACGTGCCCCGGCGTATCGATGAGGTTGAAGACGTACTCCAGGCCCGAGACGCTCTTGTAGGTCAGCCGGACGGTCTGGGCCTTGATGGTGATGCCCCTCTCCCGCTCGAGGTCCATAGTGTCCAAAACCTGGGCCTTGAGCTCCCGGGCGCTCAGGGCCCCGGTCCGTTCGATGAATCGGTCGGCCAGGGTGGACTTGCCGTGGTCGACGTGGGCGATGATAGAGAAGTTCCTGATATGGTCCATGGAAACGCCTATCATCCCAAAATTCCCGGGGGGCGTCAAATGCCCGGGGGAGGCGGCCCCCTGCGGGCGCCGCAATTGACTTTTCAGGCCTCCTCGAGTATCTTGAGAGTTAGAACCCAAGGAGGTTCCCATGCTTGGATCCATAGGCCCCACGGAACTGATACTCATCCTGCTCATCGTCATCATCATTTTCGGCGCCAGGAAGCTGCCGGACCTCGGGAAATCCATCGGGGATGGCATCAAGAACTTCAAGAAGTCCATGAACACCAAGGATGACCCCGAAGATCCCAAGAAACCCGAACCTCCGGCAAGCTGATCCGCCGTCATCCGGCGAACCAGGGCCCGCGTCCCGGACCGGGCCGCCATGTGAGAAGCACCCATGACGCCCTCCCTTGACGCGGGATTCGACCTCGGCGGAACGCGTCTGAAATTCGGCCTCATCGACCGGCAGGGCCGGCTCGTCCTCAAAGGACAGGTCCCGAGCCCCGGTTCCATGGACGAGCTCCTTTCGGTCCTCCGGGAGGTGTGGGGGCGGATCAAGCGGGACGCGCCCGGGAAGGTCCGCTCCTGCGGCTTCGGCTTCGCCGGCTTCTACAGCCGGCGCCAGAGGCGGATCCTCCAATCCCCGAACTACCCCAGCTTGGACGGGTTCCCCCTGGTCCCCGCCCTGCGGAAATTCATCGACGTTCCTTTCCGGATCGACAACGACGCCAACATGGCCGCCTTCGGGGAATTCCGACACGGCGCGGGCCGCGGAGCCCGGAGCCTTGTCCTCCTGACGGTCGGCACCGGGATCGGCTCGGGGATCATCCTCGACGGCAAACTGTGGCAGGGTGAGGGCGGTTTCGCGGGCGAGATCGGCCACATCACCGTCAACCCGGACGGGGAGGTCTGCAAGTGCGGCGCCAGGGGATGCCTTGAGACCGAGGCGGCGGCCCCACGGATCGTCCGCCGCTATCAGGAGATGACGGGCGCGAGGGACGCGACGGATTCCAAGGAGATCTTCCGCCGGGCCAGGTCCGGGGACGCGGCGGCCATCGAAAGCTTCAGAAAGAGCGCCGCCTACCTGGGCATCGGCATGGGGATCGTCATCAACCTCCTCAATCCGGAGAAGATCCTTATCGGCGGGGGGGTCGTCTCGGCCGGACGGATGCTCATGGAGCCCGCCGTCCAGGAGGCCCGGCGACGATCGAACGCCCCGGCGTTCGCCGGCTGCCGCATCGAAAAGGCCTCCTTGGGCAACGACGCCGGCCTGATCGGCGCGGCGGCCTGGGCCGGGATCGAGGCCGGGGGCCGGGCTTGAGGAGCCTCCCGTCGGGCGGGTGATCATGAAACGACCGCTTCCTCTCGGGAGTTATTAAGCTTTGACAACCCTAGCGGAAAAAAATATAACAGGAAAGGCACGACGCCGGACAAGTAAGGAGGTCGCCTTGACCAGGAAGATATGCGCGGGCGCGGTCCTGATCGCCGCCGCGGTCGCCTTCATCCCCGCCTGGGCCGGGGCCGCCCAGACGGGAGCCATCAAGGGCCGGATCTCCGATCGCGACGGCCGTCCCCTGGCCGGGGCCTATCTTTATCTGGCCTCGCCCGCCATGCCCGGCATCTCCAATTACATGACCACCAAAACGGGCCGCTTCGCGTTCCCCCTCCTGCCGCCCGGCGGCTACGAGGTCACGGTCGAGCTTCCCGGATACAAGACGGTCACGGTCAAGGACATCGTCGTTTTCGCCGGGGCCACGGCCACCGTCAACATCCGGATGGAGGCATCCGAGATCGAGGAGGAGAGGACGGAAGCCCGGCCGGGACCGGGCATCGACAGGGAATCGTACCGCAATGCCGTCTATCTCGACAGAGAGGTCGTCACCCGCGTCCCCGGCTCGCGCGACTTCAGGTCGCTTCTAGGGCTGGCCCCGGGGCTGATCTTCGAGAACGACGAAGGGTCGGACTATCGGGCCTCGACCCACGGGGCCCCCGTCACGGCCAACGCCTTCCAGCTCGACGGCGTCAACGTGACGGATCCCGTGACCGGAGAGCCCATGGGCGTGATCAACGTCGACCTCATCGACCACGTCGTGGTCGAGACGGCAGCCCACCCCGTCGAAGCGGGGCCGTCCCAGGGCGCCATTGTCCACATCATCCATCGGTCGGGCGGGGACGCCTCGTCGGGAACCCTCTTGCACAGCAACCAGAGCAGGGCCCTGTCCAGAAGCCTCTGGTCGGACGAGGACCTGGAGGAGATGAACAAAGGGGACCTGACGGCGCCGGGACGCGAATACGATTACTCCCTCTCGCTCGGCGGCCCCGTGCTCAAGCAGATCGCCTGGTATTTCGGCAACATCCGTTTCAGGTCGGGACTGAGGGAGACTCCTTTCGTCCTCTGGACATCCCCGACGGCGACGACCCATTTCCCTTTCGACCTCAAAACCCGTGACGCGTCCGGCCTCTTCAAGATGTCCGCCAGCGTGGCCAACAAGTTCAAGGGCGCGCTCGAGTTCGGCTTTTCCAGGATCGATCAACGCGCCTACGAGCCCGAGCTGGCCTGGAACCGGACCCGGTCGGCCACGCGCAAGCTCGTCGACGCGGACCTGTTCACCGGCCGACTCGGGTTCACCTACCAAGCCGACCAACGGACGGCGGCCAACCTGTCGGTCGACTACGCGGGCTTCACCCGGCCGCTCTTTCTCAACGCCCTGGCCGACGATCAGCCCCAATACCGGGATCTGACGACCGGATACGTCTGGGGCAGCGGCTCGTTGAACGAGCGGGAGAAGTCCTCCCGATTGAAGGTGGGCGGGACCCTGACGCGCGTCCAGGACCGTTTCCTCGGTCTGCCCCATGACCTGGTCGCCGGAGGCGAATACGAATCGATGGCCTCGGTCTCGTCCGTCTGGAAAGCCGACAATCTCATCTATAACTACCTCGACGGGAGCCCTTACGCCTTCGGGGAGGTCATCTCTCCCGCATCCGGCAATCTGGTCGGGCTCGGATGGACCGGCTTCTGGATAGCGCCCGAGGAGAGTGGCGGTCTCACGCCGCGCCGGGAGCTCCGGAGACTGGGCTTCTTCGTCCGGGATACGATGAGGATCGCCGGTCGGATCTCCCTGACTCTCGGCCTCCGCTTCGACCGCTCGGACGCCCGCTTTCTGCCCGTCAGCAAGGGCGCCTCCGGCAATGACCTGTCCAAGGATCTCGGCGAGGCCCTGGTCGCCACGGTCCTGGGCTTCAATCCTTACGGAACGTTCAGCGTCGGGCAATGGGACAAGGCCATCGTCTGGAACTCGCTCTCGCCCCGGGTGGGTCTGAGCTGGGACCTGTTCGGGACCGGCAAGACCGTCCTCAAGGGATCCTACGCGAAAATGCCCGAGAACCTGGGGCTTGGATACTCCCAGGACATCACCCCCCTCGATCCCCGCCGCTCCCACGATTTCTACTGGTACGACGAGAATGGCAACGCCCTCGTCGACACCGGCGATACATTCCGCCTGTTCCCCGAGGACTACCGCGTCTACCGGCCGGAATACTACAGGCAGGCCGTCGATCCCGACCTCGAGGCCCCGATGATGGAGGAATGGACCGCCGGGTTCGACCAGGAGGTCTTCCGGGACTTTACGCTTTCCTTCCGCTACATCGACCGTCGGTACGAGAACCTCGTCGGCTACTCGCTTTACGATCCTTCGACCGAAGTCCCCTGGGCCCGGCTCGCCGACGCCCCCGAAGGCTGGTGGGTGCCGTTCACGACCGTCGTCCCTGGACAGGACGGGTATCCGGACGTCCCCGTTACGCTTCACTTCCGCTCGAGTACGGCCCCTCTGTTCTTCGAGCGCATCGAGAACGTCCCCGAGCTCGGGACCCGATACCGGGCCCTCGAATTCTCCTTCAGGAAGCGGATGTCCCACAACTGGCAGCTCCTCGGATCCGTGGCCTGGAGCCGGTCGACGGGGACGACGGGGCTGGCGTCGCCTTGGGGCGGGGGCAACGCCGGGACCTTCATCTCTCCGAACTCGTTCATCCATCACACCGAGGACGCCCGGCTCCGTCTGGACCGGCCCTTGAGCGCGCGGATCATGGGGACGGTGCGTTTCCGGTGGGACATCTATCTCAGCCTGCTCTTCCGGGCCCAGAGCGGGGCCCCGTGGGCCAGGACCGTGACCATCATCCCCCCGGAATCCTGGGCCCTCGCGAACCAGGCCGACCGAACCCCGGTGACCGTCTACCTGGAGGAACCGGGATCGCGTCGCTACGATCCGTGGAAGACCCTGGATCTGCGGGCGGAGAAGGAGTTCATCAGAGGCGGGAGAGCGCGTTTGACCGTCTCCGTCGACGTCCTCAACATCCTCGGGGAAAAATACAGGGTCCTCGATCTCAACGACGGCGGGTCCTGGGCTCCCGAAGGTGAGGGCGCAGGGCCGGGGGACAGGACCCTGAGCGGGACCTACAACTCCTATCTGCCCCTCTGGGGGTCACAGTCGGTCCGCTTCACCCTGGCTCTGAGATTTTAGCCGGAACTCGAGGGCCTTTTTCAGATCGTCCCCCTCGGTCGTATTCCTCACCGAGACATGAAGGGTGAGCCTCTCGGCCCTGAGCCGGTCGAGGTCCCGCTCGAGGCTGAAGGGGACGTCCATCCGGAAGATCTTGCCCCGCCTCTCTTTGAGCTCCTCCTCGGAGAGGGTCAGCGGGAACGACGACCGGGACTCCCAGAGCTTCCTCCCGGCTTCGTCCGTCATGGATAATTCAAGCTCGAAGGCGGTCTCCAGGCGCTCTTCCTGGAAGGTGAACCAGATGGACGCATAGGGGATGTCGACCCAGACCCGTCCCTCGTGGACAGCGGCATCGGACCGGACCGTGTGGAGGGCTACGTTGTAGTCGAAGAACCTCTGGGGCCGCTGAATGGTATCCTGGAAGTGACCCTGGGCGATATTGAGGCGCTGGAGATGCTCGAGATTGACGGCCGTCATGAGGTAGCGTCCCGAACAGTGCTGGTCGATGAAGATGACGGGGAAACTTCCGTAGTACCAGATCTCCCGGCAGTTCCCTGAAGCGTCCATGGGATAGGTCAGGCGTTCCTGGGGCGGGCCGAACAAAATGAGGATACGACCCCGGTCGGTCTGCCATCCCGGACGCCCCTCGCCGTGGAAGAGCATAGCGGCCCTTTGGACCCTGGCCTCATATTCGTCCCGGAAAGCGTTGGGTTCCGTGTCAGGGTCGGGATCCCGCCTTTTCCAGAACTCCTCGATGAATCCGGCCTTGTTGTCGTCGGGCAGCTCGAGGAAGATCTTGCGCTCCCCGCGGGTGATGATATGGCTGACCTGGGACAGGAACTCGGCGTATTGCGGCGCGAGCCCGCGCTCGATGTTCTGGAGCCGGCAGGCCTGAGGGGCAGCCAGGGCCAGTGCCAAGGCCAAAGCGAGCCAGCCTCGGGAGGGCGGCGCGTGCCGGGAGGGACAATGTCGGTCGGCGTGGATCACGGAGCGTTCCATCCTTTCCCTTCTAGATTAGTCCTTCTGCGCCGATCCTTCAAGCGGCGGCGGGACAATGGGGAAGCGGATCAGGGAGGAGAGGATGGTGCGGAAGGAGGGACTCGAACCCTCACAGCCTTACGGCCATAAACTCCTGAGGCTTACGCGTCTGCCAATTCCGCCACTTCCGCACCGCCGGGGCCCGAGGCCCCGAAGCTTCAGGGAGCCCTTATTATAGCGATTCCCCCGGCCCGAGTAAAGCCGCCGCATTGCCTCACGTAAAAGGTAACCGAAGGATTACCGATTGAATCATTTAAAATGTAACCCAATTCTAAATCAAGAAAGGGTTACCAGGAGATCATGGACGTGACCGTGCGCCGCCAATACCTACA